>SXGR01418572.1_pt1 | contig 14781 bp, 13 predicted proteins | sample 3174711 | NCBI WGS metagenome assembly SXGR01 (sample SAMN11356860, study PRJNA531348) | freshwater metagenome | isolation source: freshwater sample F1-60 | place: China: Fuxian Lake, Yuxi | collected 2017-12-25
CCTGGCTTTGGTGATCGTCGCAAAGCAATGCTCGAAGACATTGCTGCTCTTACCGGTGGTAAGATGATCAGCGAAGATCTTGGCATCAAGCTTGAAAACGTGACCTTGGCTGATTTGGGCCGCGCCAAGCGCATGACTGTCAACAAGGACAACACGACCATCGTTGACGGTGCTGGTGATAAAAAAGATATCGAAGCGCGCGTCGGTCAAATCCGTGCGCAAATCGAAGACACTACAAGCGATTACGACCGCGAGAAGCTGCAAGAACGTCTTGCCAAGCTCGTGGGCGGCGTTGCGGTAGTTCGCGTCGGTGCAGCCACCGAAAGCGAAATGACAGAAAAGAAAGCACGCGTGGAAGATGCTTTGCATGCAACACGTGCAGCCATCGAAGAAGGCATTGTGCCTGGCGGCGGTGTAGCCCTCGTACGTTGCATCGAAGCCATTGAGTCTTTGAAAATTGGTGGCGACCAACAGTTTGGTGTGAATATCATCCGTCGCGCCATTGAAGAACCACTTCGTCAAATCGTATCAAACGCAGGCGTGGATGCTTCCATCGTTCTTGCGAAAGTACGTGATGGCAAAGGCTCATTCGGTTACAATGCACAAACCGAAGAGTACGGCGATTTGATTAAGTTCGGTGTTATCGATCCTACCAAGGTCGTTCGCACAGCGCTTATCAATGCAGCCTCGGTGGCTTCGTTGTTGTTGACCACAGATGCCATGATTGCTGAACGTCCTAAGAAGGACGCTGGACAATCCATGGGTGCTGGCGCACACGGCGGCGGCATGGGCGGAATGGACTTTTAATTAAGTCCTCTCATCTGACATGAACTTTTAAAAACCCGAGATCGCTATCATGGTGATCTCGGGTTTTTTTTTGAGGAAACCCGATGGCACGTTACCGTCATGTGATCTTTGTGTGCACCAACGAACGTCCCGAAGGGAAAGAGTGCTGCAAAAAAAGTGGATCGCCTGTGTTGCTTGAGCGTTTAAAAGCAGCCATCAAGGCACGCAAATTATCGGGCGAGGTGCGGGCGACGGCATCGGGTTGTCTCGATATGTGCAAGACGGGGTGTGCGGCTGTCGTTTACAGCGAAGGCAAGCCCGGCCGTGAAACGTGGTACGGAAACCTTACGCCCGATGATGCAGAAAAAATTCTGGAATGCCATCTGCAAGGTGAACGTTTGGAAGATCACGTGCAGCATCGCTCTGAGGTCTGATGACATGACTTGGCGCTGTCCTAGATTTTTTGGTAGGTTTTTCAGGGCTCGTACAACATGGGGGGGTTTGATTCATGGTTGATCGTATTGCCATCGTTGAGAAAGTGAAGTCTATCGTATCGAGTCGTTTTGGTGTACCGATGCATGAAATCGACACAAGCAAATTGCTGGTGGAGGATTTTGGAGCCGATTCGAGAGATATTGTTGAACTTGTATTGCAACTTGAAGATGCATTTCATTTTGAAACGCCTGACGACGATGCAGAACGTCTTCGTACCGTAGGCGATATTGTTGACACGATTGTAAAATATCATGACTAAACTTGTTTTTGCTTCCGATCACGCAGGACATACGTTGCGCAAACATTTGATGGCATGCGCCGAGGCGTGGGGCCATACCGTGCTTGATTTGGGTCCTGCCGATGGCGAACGTGGTGATTATCCATTGTATGCTGCCCGCCTTGCACAAGCGATGAAGCAGGATGATACATTGCGCGGCATTCTTATTTGTGGCAGTGGCATCGGTGCTTGCATGGCTGCCAATCGTTTTTCATGGATCCGTGCCGCACTTTGTGAACATGAAACGGCCGCGCGTCTTTGCCGCCAGCACAACGATGCCAATGTGCTTTGTATGGGCGAGCGATTGATTGGCACAGCCGTTGCCGAAGCGGTCTTGCACATCTTTCTGACGACCGAATTCGAGGGTGGGAGACATCAGCAACGGGTAGAACAGTTGCGAACATTAGGAGAATCTCCGTGAACAATCCATTGGCCCATGTTGCACAAGAAGATCCCGAGGTGTTTGCCGCCATTGTTGGCGAGATGCATCGTCAAGAAGATGGCCTTGAACTCATCGCTAGCGAAAACTTTGTGAGCCGTGCGGTACTTGAAGCAGTAGGCAGTGTGCTGACCAACAAATACGCGGAAGGCCCTTCAGGGCGCCGATATTATGGTGGTTGTGAGTACGTCGATATTGTCGAAGATCTTGCATGCAAGCGTGCGTGTGCATTGTACGGTGCGGGTTATGCAGGGATGCAGCCCCATTCGGGCAGCCAAGCCAATATGGCGGTTTACATGGCTGCACTTGAACCTGGCGACACTATCCTCGCCATGGATTTGGATGCAGGCGGCCATCTTACCCACGGATCGCCCGTCAATTTTTCAGGACGTTTGTACAAAGTGATCCCATACGGTGTGAACCGCGATGACGAACGCATCAATTATGAGGAAGTCGAGCGGCTTGCCAAAGAACATCGCCCAAAAATGATCGTGGCAGGCGCAAGCGCCTATGCACGTGAAATCGATTTTGCACGTTTTGGTGAAATCGCAAAATCCATCGATGCGAAACTGATGGTGGATATGGCCCACATCGCCGGTTTGGTCGCTACAGGCGAACACAACAGTCCAGTGCCCCATGCGGACTTTGTGACCAGCACCACCCACAAAACATTGCGTGGTCCTCGTGGTGGCATGATTTTGTCGTCGCAAGAACATGCCAAGGCGCTGGATTCTGGCGTGTGTCCGCGTATTCAAGGCGGTCCTTTGATGCATGTGATCGCAGGCAAAGCCATTGCGCTGAAAGAAGCGGGAACACCCGAATTTAAATTGTATCAACGACAATTGTGCGCCAATGCCAAAGCATTGGGTATTGCGCTTGCTGCCGCAGGATTTCGTTTGGTCTCCGGTGGAACCGACAACCATTTGGTGCTTCTGGATCTGCGTCCTCGTGGCATGACAGGCAAAGTGGCCGAAAAAGCGTTGGATCATGCAGGGATAACGGTGAACAAAAATAAAATCCCGTTTGATCCCGAAAAGCCCATGGTCACCAGCGGCATTCGTATTGGCACTGCAGCAGTTACTACCCGTGGCATGCGTGAAACTGAAATGTCGATCATCGCAGGGTTTATCGACAAGGCATTGAGCAAACCGGAAGATCTCACACATCTTGCTTCTGTCAAAGAAGAAGTCAAACGCTTTACCGAGCGTTTTCCGTTGTATCGTGACTTGATCGGCGATGTGACGGGTTTAGATCATTTGTTTTGAGGTGATTGTCTCGCCTTTTTTTATTATCAGACTCAGCACATAAATGGAATCTTATTTGCTGTCATAGTACCTTTTAGAAGTTCCAAATGACTTTTGGGAGGATTCTATGCCGTTTAACAAGACGCTGCTTTTGTGTTCTGTCATTCTTTGCAGTGCTTGCGGTGGTGGGAGTTCATCCAGTTCGGGTTCTGGGCGTTCAGTCGATGATACCGACGGCGATGGATTGTACGATTCTGTTGAAGTGGCTTTGAGCACCAATCCAAACAGCAAAGACTCTGACAACGACGGGGTCGATGACAATGTTGAATTGGCCTACGGATTGGATCCCAACGATCCGGATTCAGCCAATCCTCATGACCTTTTTGCGACGGATTTTTTATACATCACGCAAGAGGGCATTATTTTTAGCTTCGCCGTTTGGGGGGGAGTTGATGATGATGCCGATCATTTAATGGCGCAACTCGAAACAATTTTCGGAACGGACGACACAAACGAGGATACCGACAATGACGGTGCCATCGATGGGTTTGAAGTTTTGATGGGCACAGATCCAATGCTTGGCACAAGCACGCCTTCGGAACTCGCGGGACAAGAAAACTATCATGGCGGTTATTATGTGGCGACAGGTTCAGATACTGGAACATGCACGGACAGCATCAAGAATGGCAATGAAACCGGCGTAGATTGTGGAAATCGTTGCGCTGCATGCGGTAATAATAACGATGGCACATGCAATGACCAAACCCAAAACGGCAATGAAACCGGTGTGGACTGCGGTGGTCGATGTGATGCATGCAATGCTGGCTTAATGCTATTTGTGGATGATGCGAACGATATGGGACTGAATTGCCTGACTTGGGCTACAGCATGTAAATCTCTGGCAGCAGCGCTCCCTAAAGCAGATGATTTTCACCAGCAAAGCGGTAATGCCGATAAAATTGTTCGAATTCTCATGCGTGCTAATCAGACTTATAAGCCTGTGGGTACATTCAATGTGAAATCCAAAACATATTTATATGGCGGTTGCGTTGGCACGGAAGCCAGTGGTGATGATTGCTCACGAACAGAGCGAACAATTTTAAGTGGAGATCTTAGTGGCGATGATGATGATTGGACCCCAGGTGCGGATTTAATTGATAACAGCCTGCCGATTACCCCGTCGTTATTTGATGACAACGCACAAAATATCGTGACCGTGGCGGGGCGTGACGTTTACATGCAAGGTCTTAAAATTACGCGGGGCCGTGGTGATGGCAATGGAAAAGCAGCAGCGATTAACGTCAATATCCTGGGAAATGTAACGACAGAAGGCCCGGTGGTTTTAGCAAGCAGTGAAATTCGGGAGAACTACACAGGCTATGGCGGTGCTGTTGATGTGACATCGGATATTGTTCATGATGAAGATTTGGTGTTTTACGATGTGCAATTTCGTTACAATGTGACCAACAGTCAAGGCTCGGTGATGCGTGGTCCTTCTACACTTAAGCTCCATAATTATTTTTTAAATTGTAAATTCGAATTTAATGAAGCGCGTTTGGGTGGCGGGGCGCTAAGTACATCATCTGATACAACGATTATTAACAGCGTTTTTTATAGGAATTTCGCATGGTCCTATGCCGCTCGCAATGTAACAGGCAATGATCGTACGGGCATTGGTGGCGCCATTTACATGGAGAAAAATGGAAGAGTGACGCTTGTTAATAGTGTGCTTGTTCAAAACTCGGCAGGAAAAATGGGTGGCGCCATTGGTATTTTTTCGGGACCCCGTCCTGATCCAATTGGTAACTATGTGCTTGGAACCAATGGTCTAACCATTTACAATACCGCCATTTTGAACAACGGCGGACATTATCAGGGATGTTACAAGCCGACAGATCGAACGAGCAATTGCGTGAGTGATGTTACGTTGCCATTGAGCGCTGAAACAAAAGATGTTGGATATTTTTATAATGCCACAGATTGGGTTAGTTCAAGCAACGTTTATCACGCTGATATTTTTGACATCCAACACAGCTGTATTCGAAACCTCAAGGCCGGTTCATTTAACGATCGCATTTCGTTTGCTTCCGGATCTTGGGATGATCACGTTTCAAACACGGGCGAGACCTGCGATATTACGAATACGGGCGGCTATGATGGCCTTGCAAATGCTACGCAAACGACTGGGGAATACGCTTACAATGGAGGTTCGAGTGACCTTGTCCCCAATGATGTATGGCAACTTACGGGAAATGACGCAAACGCGAAAATTTCCAAAGATTTAAATGGCCATACACGCATTCGAGGATCTGCAGTTGATATCGGACCTTTTGAAGTGCAACAGGATTGAGTTAAATTGCAGGTATCATATCAGGACATGTCCTCATTTTCTTTTTCGTTCGATAGAGCTGATACATAATCTGTTTGACTTGAATCGTTAGCCTGGTTTGCTTCGCCCTGTGGGCTCGCAATGACGAATTTTTTCAAAGTGGGTAACTTTGTTGATATGGGCCCTATGATGCAGCATCCTAGGGATATTCTACCTCAAGCAACGTAAGCCCTTGCGGCGGCGCAGTCATACCACCCAATGTACGATCGCGTGATTGCAAAACTTCATCCACACTTTGAACACTGCGTTTGCCTTGTCCTACTTCAATCAGTGTTCCTGCGAGAATACGGCACATGTGCCGACAAAATGCATTGCCATGAAATACGATATCAACCATGCGCCCGATGGGGGCACGCGCTTCTTGTGTGATGGCGATCGAATAGATGTGGCGAATTGCATGAGGCGCATCACAATGCACGGTTCTAAATGCTTCAAAATCATGTTCGCCGATTAAAAATTGTGCGGCTTCTTTCATCGAAGAAATGTCGAGTTCTTTTCTAATATGCCAACTGGTGTTTGCAACAAGCGGTGGATAATGGGGGCCGTTGTACACGCGGTAGCGATAGCGTTTGGCGATTGAATCGTAGCGTGCGTTAAAATTTTCGCGGACAACGCTTTGGTGCACACGGATATGATTGGGCAAGTAGGCATTGAGTGCGCCGGCCCATCGTTTGGGTGGTATGTTGTATTGGGTAGAAAAGCTCGCAACTTGGCCTTGGGCGTGTACACCTGCGTCAGTGCGGCCTGCAACACTGACCTCTACGTGTTCGCGTGAAATCGCATAGATGGCATCAAGAACGGCCTGCTCAATCGAAGGTTGATTCGGCTGCTTTTGCCAACCGCAAAGGCCGGTGCCGTCGTATTCGAGGGTAAGAACAATTGTGGTCATCATATTATATTAAATCAATAAAATTCAAAGGTAAGGCCCATGGTGTATTGCGGTGCAGAACTGAACTCGGGCTTGCTGTTGCTCTGTCCAAAATCGTCGGCAAAATTCCATTGGGCTTCAAAAAATAAATAGGTGTCGTTGAGTCGTGAGGCCTGTTGGGCTTGTGCGGCGGTGTTGGGTTCGATGAAATCGAGATTGAGTGCGAGGCCAGCGGTTGCGTGCCAGCCCCATGTGCCGCCTTTTGCGCGCTTGCCACCTGAGTAGCTGGTGGATCCATTGGCGGTGTTCCACCAAAACCAATAATCAATGCCTGCTTTGCCATAGGGAACAAGCGGAATGGACCATTTTTCTTTGATAAATGTTGCGCGATACACCACACCCATCGACAACGGCAATGCGGAGAAGTTTTGTGTTCCGTTACCATCTTTGTTGGTCGCGGTTGCATTGTCGAAATTGCACGTGGTGTTGAGACTGCAAGCACGGGTAGAACCGCTCGCTTTCCAATAGCCAATGCGTCCGTAGATGCCCGTGAGCCCGAAACGATCGAACAAATACCAATCAGTTTCAACCCCATACATAAGAGGATGTCCGTTGATGATGCTGCTTTTTTCTGGAAAATTGAGGTTGTACCAATCTTTAACCGCGTCGTTGCTTGAAATCGATGGTTTGTAGGGACCCAGTCGAATTTCAAGGGCATAGTTGGTTGATTGGGCACTGGGCGACATGAATGCAGAGGCAAATGCAGAGGGTGCCCACAGGAGAAGAAATCCGATACTCACAATGCGTTTCACGCAGATCTCCTGTTTTGCAATGCACGCAATAACACAAGCAAGCATGCTGCAGCGATGATCACGCCACTTTGCCCAGCACCACAATAGCCTGTGTCCATTTCTCCTGGAAAACATGAGGCAAAATTGCATTCGGGGACGGGTGTGGCCTCTACGATCGCCGTGGGGGTGCTGCGGTTGCCCGCGAGATCGGTGGAGGTGCCACAGAATTGATAGGTTTTTCCGTTGGTAAGCCCGCTGACTTCACCGCCGCCGGCCGTGAAGGGTGTGAAAGTCCAATCACCGAGATCGGTGGTTGTGGGGCATGCATCGCTTGACGTTGCATTGTCGGGTTTGAGTCGCCAGTACGCACCGGTGTTGCTGATGGTATCGCCGGCTGCGCGGGTGACTTCGACATCCACTTTGCTATCGAGTGATGCGAGAGAGATGGAAGTGGGCGGCAATGGGGGTTTGGTATCTATATAAAAGATAAAGCTTGCGGGCGCGTCGGCGGTGGTAATGCCACTTTGTGGCCCGTTGGCGGGAACAGCCATGCACAGACGATAGATGGTTTCAGTGCCCGAAGTGGTTGCGCAAGGATCGGAAATACCATCTAGGAAATTACGCAGGGTGTAATTTTGGGCGCTATTGCGAGTATGCTCTCCAAAAATAAAGCCATTGGGAAAAATCGCGGGATTGCTTAATCCAAAAATAGTCTCGGCTTTATCGATGCTTGAAAGTTCATCGGCAATATCGGGCGTTGTATCGAATCGGTAGGTTAGATTTTTAATGTCACTCGTGTTGGGTGTGACAATGCAGTTGTTGGCGGTTGTTCGCCACATGAATATCTGTCCTGCGGTACCAGCGCTTGCTGCAATGGACATGTTCATCCGAATATCTTTATGGCCGACGGCATTGGATTCGCTCACCGCTGCTGCACACATGTTTTTGTTGACGGTGTAACAGCGTGTAGTGAAGTCCAGTGTGTTGGAATAGCAATACGTGATGAGAAAATCGCCGAGCGTCTGAAGTGTGGGTGTGAGCGTTGCTTGCGCTGTATGCAACGGAATCCATGCGAGAAGCACGATCACAAAGCCCCAACATCGCTTTATCATGCGTAAGGTCTTATCGTTGGGGCACAGGGGGGTCAAGGCAATCGCGTGGATTCTAGGGCCTGTCATCAAATGGCGCTGTTTTGGTAAATGATGACAGGCCCTACGCAATGAACAATATGCATCGTTATAATGCAGAAAGAACCGCCGCCACACGTTCATCGCTCATACCATAGAAAAACTGCGCGCCCACAACATCAAAGTACGACAATTGCTTGTCTGGAGGGGTGCCTCGCTCATGGATATGATTGCAATAATTCATGACGGATTCTGGATCAAAGGGTGTGATCAGTACGTCACCCAAATCGACATAGAGATCAACAAAGTCTCTGCCAATTTGATGCTCATCACACGTGTTATCGGGTCTATCGCTTTCATGATCAAACCCCAAGGCATGACCAAATTCATGAATGGCCGTTCTTTCGACGCATCGGCGTCGTGCTGCATCGGTAACGCTGCACGCCTCTTCTGAAAAATGCTCATAATCAAAGTTGAGTACCATACCGGCATATTCGCCTGCGATGTCGGTGCCATAATCTGTCACATGGGGTGCATTCAGGCATCCATCAGGTGCGTCGGCGAGCAAAGACCAACCCCCCGTAAAAATAGCAGCCAAAACATCGCTGGAGCAGGCGTCATCGGCAACACCATCTCTGATTTGGATCCGAATCGCATGGCCGGCAAGATTGGACATTGCGCGGCATGTTCTCCACTCGGTAAACCGAACATTGATCGCATGTTCCCAAGATGCTGTGATGGCCTTTCGTACCCAAGATTTTTCCTCGTCGCGGCCCTCAAATTCCCAACACACGGGGATATCTCGATTAGGCCAAATCACTTCCGAACTGACCCAGAGGGCATCGGAGTCCACTTTTTGGGTATTGCCCTGCATGCTTGTTGTAGCCGTTTTTTCCTGACCGCACGCAATGCCGAGGCAGGCCATACCGCCGATGAACATTATTTTTTGCCACATGATTATGGCTCTTGTCGCAGCTGCAATGAGCCGGCGATCAAATAACCATAGTCTGTGCAACCATCATTATCGATCCAAATAGGTCGACGTGCCGCCAAGGCCGTTGATGCAAGACGCAACAAACCATCGGCTTGTGCATTGGGCAAAGGTGCACGTGATGTTGCAAAATAGGGCTTTGAGCATCCGTGGGCAGCAGAAAAATTCCCGCTTACGGCGATATGCACATAGCCTGCTTTATCGACCTGAACCTTGCTTACCACAGCATATTCTTGGCCATGCGCTGCATAGGATGTCGAAGGAGCCAACGTGGTGGCGAACACCGAAAATAAAAATAAGCCAAAGAAGGATCGCATGCCATGCCTCTGTTTTTGTGAGGCGGCGCGCATGATAGTATTTATTGCATCTATGGTGAATAATTCGTCAAGAAGAATACAGTTGCAGTGTTAGATATAATCTCGCACCAAGATCTCCGCGATTTGCACCGCATTGGTGGCAGCACCTTTGCGGAGGTTGTCGGCAACACACCAAAAGGCCAACGTGTTTTTTTGTTCCGGATCTTCGCGCAATCGACCGATGTACGTCGCATCGTTGCCTGTGACATCCATCTGGGTTGGAAATTCAAGCTCCGCAGGGTTGTCCTGAAGAAAAATGCCGGGCGATTCACGTAAGATCTTGCGGGCCTCTTCGGCGCTGATGGCGTTTTTAAATGTGGCGACCACGGATTCGGCGTGTCCGTTAAAGACAGGAACACGTACGCAGGTAGGGCATACGCTTAAATCGGTGTGATGCAAGATCTTGCGGGTTTCATCACGCATTTTGTGTTCTTCTTTGGTGAATGCATCATCCATAAACACATCGATATGTGGCACGCAGTTGAATGCAATTTGCTTGCTGAATTTTTTGGGTTCGATGTCAACGTTGTTGTACATCGCCTCGACTTGCGCGCCGAGTTCTTCGATGCCCAATTTCCCAGCACCACTCACCGCTTGGTAGGTCGAGACCACTACGCGTGTGAGCGTGGCATGGTGATGCAAAGGGGAAAGTGCGACCACCATTTGAATGGTTGAGCAGTTGGGGTTGGCGATGATCCCTTTTTTTGTGTGCATGGCGATGTCGGTTGGATTGACTTCAGGCACTACCAAAGGAACCTCGGGATCCATGCGCCATTGCGAGCTATTATCGATGACCACAGCGCCCGCTTTCACGGCTTCTGGGGCGAGTATTTTGCTTACGCTGCCGCCCGCAGACATGAGCACGATGTCCAAACCTTTAAAGTTATCGGCGTTGGCTTCCAACACCTTATAGGTGTGATTATTCCACATGATCTCTTCACCTGCGCTGCGTGCAGATGCGAGTGGTCGCAATTCTTCCACAGGAAATCCACGTTCTTCGAGGATCTCAAGCATTTCACGGCCTACAAGACCTGTGGCTCCAACAACACCGACGCGATAGGCTTTTTTCTTGCTCATGGGCGTTCAAGTGTAAACGTGGGTTCATAGGTTGGCAAGACATGATTTTGGACATATAGAACGATAAATGTGGGGAAAACGCGCACCATGGCTTTGCTTCGTTTTTGTGGCCTGTGCAGATGCGGAAGATCCTGCGTCGCCAGCACCCCAAGATCCAATGGCACAAACAGAATGCACACCGGGTGAAACACGTTGTGCCACTGATCAAATATCGGTGTTGCGCTGCAATGATTCAGGTGAGGGCTGGTGCTACGTGGCCGATTGCGGGGGCCCGCCATTTCAAGGACTGTGCGCCGAGGGCACGTGTGTTGCCGTGTGCGATCCCAGTCAAAAGAGTTATATGGGCTGCGACTATGTGGCGGTGGATCTCGATAACGCCAATGTTCCTTGTGGGACGGACGCGTTTGGTGACAGGCGTTATTGCAATGCGGCTGCAGGGCCGTTTGCGGTGGTGGTGTCCAATCCCGATCCGCGCATGACCGCATATGTTCGGGTGACGCGTGGTCCCCTTGCTGCGCGGGCGGCAAGCATGGCGTCATGTGAAGTACCCCCTGTGGACGAGAACTTTGTGCGTGCGGTGCGCATTCCTCCTTTTGGTGTCGCGACCTTGAACCTCCCGCGTTACGATATTGAGGGTACATGCCAAGAGCGGCGAGCCTACCGTGTGGCATCCAATGTCCCCATCGCGGCTTATCAGTTCAATCCTCTGGACAATGTGGATGTGTTTTCCAACGATGCATCGTTGTTGTTGCCCACCACTGCGCTGGGTACCGATTACCTGGTCATGACCCGCGAATCGACTTTTGATCGTCTTAAGGGCTTTGTGACCGTGGTGGGTGTGGGGCCCGATCCCGTGGAGGTGACGGTGATCCCATCGGCCGATACATTTCCCGGAGAGTCGATTGCAGGCCTTGTGGCGGGTCAAACCTTCACAACCACGCTTGGTCCCTTGGAAGTTCTTAATTTAGAAACGCTCAATGTTGGCGGCGATCTCACTGGGACACGCGTTCGTTCCAGCGGTCCTGTGGCGGTATTTGGTGGTTCAGAAGCCGCCAATGTTCCGAATATTAAGGATCAAGCGATCACGTGTTGTGCCGATCACTTGGAGCAACAAATGTTTCCACTGGATCTGTGGGGGACCACCTATGTTGCGGCGCGCAGTTACCCGCGGGGACTTGAGCAGGATTTTTGGCGCATTCTCGCTTCTGTCGACGACACCCATGTGGTCTTGGATCCGCCTGTTGTTGCGGTTCCGGTGCTTAATGCAGGGCAGTGGTTCGAGTTTGGTGCCGATGGTGATTTTTCACTTGTGGCGGATAAGCCGGTATTGCTCGGACAATTTTTGGCATCCCAGGATGCGCCCAATCCAGGAAAACAACCTGGTGATGCGGGGATCGGCGATCCTTCTTTTATGTTAACGGTGCCTAATCAGCAGTTGCGCAGTGACTATGCATTTTTAGCGCCTGATAAGTACGCAGAAGATTACATTTCGGTGGCGTTGCCTGAAGGTGAAGTGGTGCTGCTCGATGGCCAAGATATGGCCGATATTCCAGGGATTTTGCTTGAAGCCATCGGGCAATCCCATTGGGTAAGTCTAAGGGCGCCTATTGCTGATGGTTATCACCAGCTTCAGTGCTCTAAACCGTGTAGTGTGATGGTGCATGGTTACGACCAATATGTGTCTTATGGATACCCAGGTGGGATGGATCTCCGTGCAGAGGGAGATAGGTTGGACAGACGGGGCGAGACCCGGTAAACTAAGAGAGCATCACGCTTTTTGACGCAGGCGTTCAAAGTGTGGTTCCTGGTAGGGGTCGTTCGTGAACGACCCTGATTTTCTGAGGTTGAAGTAGGAAGAAAACAGGAAGGGCGGTTCGCGAACCGCCCCTACAGCAAACGGTGGAGTGTTAAACGTGGTACGGGATCTGACATGGTTAAGCACGGCACGTCGTCCAGCACGACGTTGGAAGCGCGCCGGATGGCTCGCTGTTGTGCTCATCTCCGTGAGTGCGATGGGTTTTATGTGGCGTGGCGTGAGCAATGCATCCAGCCATTCCCCATCCCTACTGTCTTCGCTGTTTGCTTCTGAACGTCCTATTGTTGATGACGGCTGGTCGCCGCTTTTGGTTGATGTCGCACCTAGTTTTGACCCCTTGATCGGTATGCAAAGTCCGGGTGTGGTGCAGCGCCTGGAACGGACACGCTTGCGAGAAGGTGAGCCCCCATCGGCTGCCTTGGCCCGGTTGGGTCTTGACCGGGACGATGTGAATCAGGTGATCGCAACGCTTGGAACGCTTACAGATTTGCGCAAATTGTCGGCCGATGTGTTGTGCGATGTGGAGTACGATGCCACAGGTCCCATCACCGTTCGGATCCAAAGTGCCTTGTTGGTTGAACATCTCATTGAACGAAAAGCGGGCAAATGGTCGGGTGTGGCCATTGATATCCCCATTGAGCGTGTGGATACAGCGGTGACAGGTGTGATCCAGTCGTCGTTGTGGCAAGCGGTCATGGATGCAGGGGGTAATGCCAATCTGATTGATGCGCTGGTTGAGATGTTTGCTTGGGATGTCGACTTTTTCCAAGAAGTACGTCCTGGCGATTCCTTTCGTTTGATCACAACCAAGCGTTTTGCTCGTGGTCGATTTTTAGGTTTTGGCGATGTGGAAGCTGCTGAGTTCCATACAGGTGGTACGGTGCATCGCGCGTTTGCAGTCCTCGAAGGCAAAGACGTCATCTATTATAACGAACAAGGCCAAAGCACCCGCAAGCAGTTGTTAAAAACACCTGTGCGCTATGGTCACGTCACCAGTGTGTTTGGCAGTCGCCGTCATCCCGTTCTCGGTTATACCCGCAATCACAACGGTGTTGATTACGGTGTGCCTACGGGGACCACCATTTGGTCGGTGGGCAATGGCCGTGTCGTTCGTGCGGGTTGGATGAATGGTTTCGGAAAAATTGTTGAAGTTCGACATAACAATGGTTGGTTGTCACAGTACGCCCACCTTTCGCAGATCTCAGTGCGTGCAGGACAGCAGATCAGACAAAAGCAACGCATTGGTTTATCGGGTGCCACCGGCATGGTTTCGGGGCCGCATTTGCATTACGGACTTAAACAAAACGATCGTTATGTGAATCCTTTGCGTCAACGCTTCAGCCGTGATGTTGCGCTTACAGGCAAATCGCTTCTTGCATTCAAAGCCCGCGCAGCCGCGCTTATGGAAGCGCTATCGCGTGTCGAAATGGCGCGTGCCCCTGTTGGGGCGACCGGTCGGTCGCCTTTGTAATCCCTCGGTCGTCGCGCAAAATTTGTAGTTGATGTGTGCGTTTGTTCTCATGTCATCATGCCTCGTTGCCGATTGCTTTTACGCTTTCTCCTTGCGTGCATTGCGCTTTCTGGATGTGAATCAGCAAACGAAGACCCCCGATGTGGCGATGGAATAAAAAACAGGGTCGAAGAAGCATGCGACGACGGTAACAGCACGACAGAATCGGCATGTGCCTATGGCGCTCAGACGTGCACCGCTTGTAATGTAAAATTGCACGGATGTTTTGACGCTTACGGGTCCTTATTGCGGTGATGCTTTGACATCCAACAACGAAATCTGCGACGACGGCAATAATACCTCAGAATCGACATGTGCCTATGGCACTCCTACCTGCTCTTTCTGCAATGCTGATTGTACGGGTGTTTTGGCGCTTATGGGTCCTTATTGCGGTGATGCTGTGACATCTAGTGAGGAAGAATGCGACGACGGTAACAACACGACAGAATTGGCATGTGCCTATGGCGCTCAGACGTGCACCGCTTGTAATGCAAATTGCACGGATGTTTTGACGCTTACGGGTCCTTATTGCGGTGATGCTTTGACATCCAACAACGAAATCTGCGACGACGGCAATAATACCTCAGAATCGACATGTGCCTATGGCACTCCTAC
>SXGR01580704.1_pt1 | contig 14780 bp, 26 predicted proteins | sample 3174711 | NCBI WGS metagenome assembly SXGR01 (sample SAMN11356860, study PRJNA531348) | freshwater metagenome | isolation source: freshwater sample F1-60 | place: China: Fuxian Lake, Yuxi | collected 2017-12-25
CATGAAGCTCCGCAATCATCATCGCCGAAGACATTCCTGCGGCAAATAGATAAACAGCTGGCTTCCCATATTCCCTGCATTGCTTCACTGCATCATCCATTCCTTCTTGGTCTAAATGAAAATCAGGGAACTTCACGGGGATAAATTTCTTTATATTAAGAAAATCAAGCCCCTCTAAGGCAGGGTGTCCCACGAACACAATATCCATTTTCCGTAATTGGTCTATTAAAGGAAATAACCCAGCGTCCCGAGCCAAATCATCCAAAATCATATCCCGTTCGTAAAACTCCCGAATCGGAATGGGGTTCTTGTTAAAGAAATCACTTATCTCTCCGTTATTAAAAATAGTATGCAAGCACTTCGGGGCGGCTTTCAGATAGTCCCTGTCAAAAAACTGCATCGTTTTGTGTATCTTCTTCCCTGTCTCCTCGGTCATTAGCATCCCGAAGCCAGTTCTCTGCCCCATTCTTCCATCGACATTCAACATACAAATCCACGCCGCATCCCCATACCCGGGTAAAGAAAAATAATCGTTCGCTTTCAACCTTCGGACATAATATTCAATCGGCTTTTCGTAGATTATCATAAGTTTCCCATCTCAATATCGTATCATCATTTCGATAAATCCCCGAACTAACCTTATTTTTCAGCCCCATCTTCTCATAAAACGCCCCTGCTGGGTTACTTGCGAGATGGAAAACATATACAGAGTGATAGGGTTTTATTCTTGAAAGAAAGTCCTTGAATAACTTTGCTCCGTTTCCTTTCTCGCTGGATTCAATGTAAATGAGTTCTATATTATCTCCCGTCCCCGTTCTCCAAGCGACACACCCTCTCTCATCGTAGATGTGATATACCTTCCCGTATTCCTTGAATCGTTCTAGGACTTCTTTTTCAGAGCGCATAGCCGTTCGTATATGTCTTTTGCCATTCGTTTCCTAGAATAATTCTCCTCGACCCATTCCTTACACTCTTCACGATTGAGTTTCGGCGTAGAGTTCCATAGATCAGCAAGTTTTATCTTCAAGTCATCGTAACTTTCGTGATTGAAATACCACGCCCTATCACCCATGTAATCTCTCCCTCCGTGCCACGGAGAATCACTCAAAAGACACGGCTTTCCGAGATATGTTCCTTCGATAAGGGTAAGTCCTCCTGTGGAAAGTTCGTACAAAGGAGAAACGATGAAGGAGCAAGAAGCGACTATCTTCCTGTATTCTTCCTGACTTAATTCGTGCATGGTCGATTTATACGGTATCCCCAGCTCTTTGCACGCTTTCTCAAACATCCCCCAATGAGGGTCGGGTATCTCTCGCAAGGGATTTAGGACGAACCTCTCGTCTGAAACCTCTGCCTCATAATAAGGAACCGAGGTCTTGATGACTTTCCAGTTACTTAAACCAAACCACTGCTCCGTTCTTTTACCCGTACACTCCGAAGGAACCCATACCTCTGCGCTTTCTTTGAGTAATTCCCCGTATCTCTTGTAGTCATACTCCCCTTGTCTGGGGCTTTTCCACACCCATTCATAAATATCCCAGTTGTAATTAATCATGGGTATATGAGGAAAAACCCTATGAGCTTGTTCTATCCGAGGCATCTGCGTAACGGACATCCCTATAATGAAATCTGTTTCGTAAGAACACACCGAAGAAACGGAGCATCCGAACTCCCGAAGCATATCTTGTAGCTCTGTAACGCTTGATTCAGACGCTATGTAACAGATGTTCATATGATTGTTGGCTGGTCTTCATCGTATTCAACAATCATGAGTTTCTTAGCAACACGCTTTAATTCTTTTTCTATATCATTCCACACTTCTTCTCCGTAATTCCCTCGGATCATTTGTTTCATGGAAACACCGATGGCCCAATCGAACTCCTTATCCTTGAAAGGAAGTTTCCTGATGTCCCCGACCATGAATGAGTAGCCAGGGTTTTCGCTCTTCGCTATTTCAATGAACTCAGGGACGATATCCACCCCCACATAATCCTCTTTAGAGAATAAAAAGGCGTTTCTTCCGTATCCACACCCAAAATCAAGGACTTTTTCTCCACTTTCGACATTCTGCGCTGCGTATTTCATCGACATTTCATGCGTCTGCCAGGTAAGTCGTGGAAATACAGCGACTGCGTATCTCAATATCCCGTATGTCTGGGCCTTTCTTAACCTCTTTTTCCAGAAATCTACTTCGAAAACGGGGAGCATAATTGTTTTATCCTCTGAGTGTAAGTGTAATTTTTAATAGTTTTCTCATATCCCGCCATCCTAATCCTCTCGCGTTCCTCAGGATGAGCCAGATAATAGTCAATTTTCTCTTTAAGCTCATCGTTATTCCTATAATAAACTATTTCCTTCCCATCTTCATACTCTTTTGCAAGATCGGAGCAATACGGGTGGATTAGAAACCCTCCCGATCCGATGGTTTGGTAAACCCTTGACGACCAATAATGGTCATCGGATGGGAACTTCGGAGCCACGAAAATAGGTATAGATACGCATAAATCTCGCAAAACTTGGTTGAAGGCCCTGCAATACACCTTGAAATCCGACTCATAAATGGCATTCAAAAGCTGGACGAACTCATATCTTTCTCCATAAACCTCCCCCGTAAAGACAATCTTCCCCTCAAAGTCACGCCGGACGCCTTTCGATAAATCATCTCCTATTCCTTGGTAAAGAATTTCGAACTTCTCATTCGGATTGTTCTTTACCCATCCTCCGTCGGTTATGTAAATCTTATCTGCCCATTCCAGGGCATCTTTCATCCATTTAACCCTTTTATCCCATACCTTATCGAAATACCAGCATACTTTCGGGCCATTAAACACGACCTTCTTCAAATCCTCTATCGGGGCTTTGTGAAAAAGGAAAAGGTCGCCTGAAAAGTATCCAGACGACCCCTCCTGAACGCACTCCACCTCGTGCCCTAACTTTTCTAAAGAGTGAGCAATATGCCCCTCCGTATCATCGGATCGTTGTTTGTTAGAAAACCCTGCGTAATAAACTATTTTCACTTGTGCATTCTCCCTGTGTGGATTTTGAGAGATGTCTCGGAAGTCATAACCTTTCCGCACACCGAACAGGCGAACTCCTGGGTCGGCGCTTCTACAACCTCATCTTCCACTACGGGAGGCAACTCATCCTGCCCTCCGATCATGATTTCAGACACGAACTCAAATTGCTTGTTCCTCTGGGAATCTCTCTGAATCTCCTTCCACGCCTTATCCTCCATGTCTAAAACCCTCCCGTCCTCTAACCTCCTCACATAAACATATTTCTTCGTTTCCATAGTTTTAACTTCCTTGTGTTTGTAATTCCGAACCTCATCTTCTACCTTCCGGTGTAGTTCATCTTCACTGAAATCATCACCGGGGTAATCTCTTGCAAGCATATCATAGTAACTCCGGTCTTTATAGACAGCGTTCGGATCGAATTCTTGATATCTCCTCACCTTACGCATCCGATCTTCTTTATCCATCAGACCATAGTGTTTGAGGATAAACGGGGCGTAGTTCCCGTATTGATAAACAATAGGAGGCCCAAGGCCACAGTGCAGGGACTTCTTTTGAAACTGCAACCCGAACTCCGGAGCGTATTTATAAAACCGTATATTCCAGAAAGACCACCCCTTATTGTAATGATCCCGGTCATTCCAGAGGTTCACGACATAAAAGTAATATCCAATACCACCCTTACGAGCTAATGCCTCTAATTGCCCTCTGGTGAGGTTTTTATCGAATACCTCGTCACTATCTATTGCCACGATCCAATCAGGGCGTAGCGTGCCTATTTTACGCAATAAATCGGTTTTGATATCTGGCTGGTGCTTTCCCCACACTCTGTCATCTCGGTAAAACTTGAACCCATAGGAATGAATTATGGACTCCGTTTCCGGGTCGGTGTTATTACCGCAAATCATCGCGTCATCACAAAGACGCTTCAATTCATCCAAAGATTTCTCCAGGTACTTTTCACCTGGCCCAACAACCATCAATCCAATTATCCTCATCGTTTCATCCTCGAATCTATAAACCTCATGAATGGATCGTTCTTATCCGCTGGCTTCAACCTCCCAGAAGCAATCTCTCGTTTCATTTTCGTTTCCACGAATTTCTCTATCTCTTTGCTCACTTCGTGGTTCATCGAAGTCGTCTCCCGATTGTAGGTGTTTTGGAGCTTGTCGCTTTCTAATGCCTTGCGAAGCATCTCCCGTTCCTTGAACGGTACGCTCTTGCTCTTAGACCTTTCCTCGATGATGTCTTTCTCGAACTGGAATGGCTTTTCTTTGATGATTCCTTTCGCCAACAACTCTCGGGGGATAGATTTGCCTATCCGCATCATTACTTCTTTGGTTTTATTGTCCATATACGCAAAGAATGTCGTTTTCTTCGGCTATGAGGTACTTTTTTCCGTCTATTTCTATCTCATCAGGGGCGTATTTCTTGAAAATCACGAGGTCTCCCACAGAAACGGGCATATCCTCTCCGACTTCGATGATCTTTCCTTTCACCGGACGCTCTTTCTCGGAAGTTTCAGCGAGTATGATGCCTGATTTTGTCGTCCTTTCTGCCTCGATTGCCTCTATTAAAGCTCTTTTGCCTAGTATTTTCATTGTCCCATCATTTTAACCATATCTGCCATCGTGCCTTGGGTCATTGGACGACCATCCAATCCTATAAGGTCGAAGTTCCTCGGCTTCGTTTTATCGTTGTTTAACTTAGCCACTTCTATTTCTGCCTCGAACGCTTCTTTTAAGAGATTGGCTCTCTGTTCGTCCAAATCATCTCCGGAGGCAGTCATGGACTCGAACTCTCGCTTGGTCATCTTCGGAACCTGACTGATGACCTCCTGATACTTCTTTCCGTCTGATCGACCGATGTATTCGAACTTGATATTAAAATCCTTCCTCTTGAATATATCCCCCGCCTGTTTTTCGTTTTCTATCGGGAAATACTCTCCTTCTTTTTTCTTAAACCAATAGAGCATGAATAGATAGTATCACAAAAGCAAAACCACCCCCAAGGGGGTGGAATTGCACTATGATGCCAACTGCCCTAAGAACTAGCTTCCGATGAAAGCGTTGTTGGCGTTTACGACCACTGCTGCTGCATCCCTCATCTCGACAACACCGTAGATCGTGTCCCAAACGGACAAGATACCGAGGTTAGCGAGCCAGTTCTGCGCCTGGAAGCGAACACGGTTGCCTCCGGGGGTCTGGTGTGCAAAGCCGAATGCGCTCTTGTGAGCCAAGAGGTTGCGATAGGTCTGCAAGCCAGACACGACGCGGGACGAGGTGTATACGGGGATACCGTACAAGTTCCCGTGGAAGTCCTTAGAAGAGTTCATCTCTCCGAAGTTCCCCGACTGGATCATGCCGTTGCCATACTTCCAACCTGCCTGCGAAGCATCGTAATACTTCTGCACCGCGAGAATCTGCACCCAGTAAACGAACGGGTGGAAGAACCACGCACATTCATTAAGCGGGAAGTCGCCCGTGGCGAGCTTTTCAATCGAGCGGCGGATTTCAGCGTCCGAAAGAACGGTCGCTGTGTCGCCGACGGAGTTGGTCGAGAGACCGCTCCAAAGACCGAGAAGCTGGTCTTCCAAGTCCTCTACGAGCGTTCCGCCTGCCTTGCGGGCGTAAATCTCACTGAGGTTGTAGGTGGAAGACACCTGCTGCTGCTGCAAGTACCCCAGCAGAGTTGATATGTACTTGTGACTGTTGACAGTCAGGGTGACATCGTTCGTCGCCGGAGCATCCGTCGTTACCTCGGCTCCCTGAGTCGTTTGCGACTGCACGGAGAAGGCGTTAGAGAATACATCCGGTACATGGAAGATGTCGGAACCGCTCTGGGCGTAGGCCGTCAAATCGGTGAAGTGGTTCGCTGCGACCGCCTTGGCGAAGTATTCCTCCAAAGTGATCGGCGTCCATGTCTCCGAGATATAGGCCGCCAGTTCGGTTGCGTCAAACGGATCGCTGGTTAAAGCCATGTGATTCTAATTCTTATCCCCTTCGGTTTTTCCACGTCGAGAAGCTGAACTCTTTCGATTTCTCGTCAATGCTCATCTTCTCTCGCGGCTTTACCTTCACCGAGTTCCCTCGGTTGGTAGGGGCGGGAGTTGCCTGCGCGACTTTTGCCTTATTCCTCATACCTTCAATGGCTGATCTGATGATGTCGTCCTGCAATGCCTCGGACAATTTCTTGCCGTTTGCCTTTGCGAATATGCTCGCGAATGCGATCTCCTCTTTCGAGTGTCCCGCCAATCGAGCTTCGACACGCTCTTCTAAGTCATCGTCGGACTTGGCTGGCTGCGCCTGCGCTCCCTGGGTTTGTAATTGAGCTAATTTATCTTCTGCCTGCTTGCGGGCTGCGGCTTCGTTCGCGTGCATCTCGCGCCACTTCTTCTTCTGGGCGATTGCCTTGAACAGGGCCGGGTTCGATTCATTTTCTGATTCGACCTCCGCATCAAGCTCCTCCTCGATTTCCACTTCCGGTTCGGTTGTGGGTGCGTTTTCCGCCATATTTTTTTGTTCGGGCGTAATCCGTCCGATTGGTTTGTAGCGCGTTTTTAACGAGGTTTTCGCCCCTCGCGATCTTATTTCTTCTTTCTTCGTGCTACTGAAAGTGCAATCACAATCGCTTGCTTTCTTGGCTTCCCTGCCTTCATCTCGGTCTTTATATTCTTACCGATATTCTTTTTTCCTCCGTATAGTGGCATTAGATGTATTCTTCTTGGTTATCTCCGAAGTCCTGTGAGAGAACTTTGAACTTATCTAGTAAATTCTCCGTAAGGAACTTGATGACCTCCGAACGAACCTTTATCGCTTCTATCGGATTCGAGAGGTCTGGGATGGTAGTAAAGTCCTTCTGCTCGGTGACTAATCTTTTGATGTATCCAACGAATACCTGCCCTGTCCGGGACTTAGCTATGCTCTCGAATGATTTGAGTTCCCGTTCTGTCATAGCTGCTGTGGAGCCGGAGCGAGCGGGGCGACATTATTAAGCCCACCCTGTGCCATTCCAGGAGCGCCCATCTGCCCGCCCATCTGTGGTGTTGCCTTACCGATCATCGCATCCAAGTTATCCCCCGTGAGAGCCACGATCCTTCCGAGTATCTTTCTCATAGACGGGTCGGCAACGATCTGTGGGTTCTGGCCGATGAGCTGCAAAATCGTCTGGTAGGTAGTCAATTTGGTTGCCACATCCACCTGCTCTCCGGTGATAACCAGGTCAACCTTATATTCGATATCTTCATACATCTCCTTCTTTATCTCAAAGAATAAATGCTTCCTCGAAGTAATCTCCTTTTCTACCTCGGCTCTTATGGAAACAGGGTCTGGAAGTATCCCTTCTTCTAGGATTGCCTTCTTAATCCTTTGGTTTACGAAGCCATTGATCGTCGCCTCTCGAAGTTCTTCGATCCCTTCTTCGTCTCCAAAAAGATTGATGATGTGGTCGTCCGTCTCTTTCTTGAAAATCTTTATCATCTTATCTTCGATCAATTCCTTAAAGAACAAACCGAGGTTCTCTCTCTTGAGATCGAAGTGGGTCTTTACCGAGTTGGATAGAACAACACCAAGACGGAACGGAGTGCCGGAGGGCATCGATTCTCCCGTGGCTACCTCGAAGGTAAACGACTTCTGATCGCTGTTCCTTTCCCACACCTGTTCATCCGACTGGAACTCAGCCAAAGACCTCGTTTGGTTATCTACCTGGGTTATGTTTCCGTTCGGGGCGATCTTCAAGACATCTCCGTCCTTCACATTCTTGATAAGGTTCTTGGCGATGGTGTCGTCTGCGGACTGGAATATCTTCTTGGAAGACCAGAGCAACGCTCGGCGACGGAGGTTAGCGAGAACATTCCTGGAAAGCTGGTTCTCGAATTGGTTCTCGATCTCCCCGATACCGAGCCACCGTCCGTCCTGCTTCTTCCAGTGAGCTTCGACATACGGAATCTCATCCGTTTCGCTCTCGAAGAAGATAGTTCCATTCGGATCCTCGCCCTTCTTTGCCTTATCAATCGAAATAACCACCATCCCTTTTACCATCCCTTCGTCTCCGGGGATCATTCCGTATCTTTCATACACCTTCATTCTCCCATCGAAGTATTTAAGTCCTTCGGTGTCCCAACCCCTCATCTCTTTCATCTCATCGTAGGTAAGGTCGTGTTCTTCGATGATGTACTCGGCATCTTTGAGGCACTCTACATCCTGGGAGTTCTTCAGTTTCTTCAAGGGAACTCGCTTCACATCATCACCGACCTGCTTTACGACAACAGTCCCGTACTTCGGGAAATCCATCACACAATCATTGATGAGCTTGGCGAACTTCTTCTTCTTCGCCCATATCTTGAAATCCTTACCCAAGAAATACGCTGGCCAGACCGACTGGGAGTTCTCAGGAATAAAGATGAAGTCCTTCGTATCAAGATCGATCATCTTCGAAGCCACATCCGCCCTAAACTGACAGATGTTCAAGAATACTTTCCTCTGCCCTTCGGAATCCGTCGGCCCGGTCTGGAACTTCGAGTTGTAATACAGGTCTATAAGATCAAGTGTCTCGTTCTGTGAAAAGGTATTTGAATTATTCGCTCTTGTAAGCGACTTCGGCTGGTCTTCTACTCCAGAAATGGAAATCCTCGTGCTTGAAAAATCCTCTAGTTCTTCTTGTACTTTGGCGAATATGTTGAATGTTTCCATAAAAATAGCGCTCTGAGAGAACGCTGGGTCACTGACCTGATTTGATTATAGCACACCTTGTGGGGTGTCAATAGTTTATGATCGCTTTCTCGTGTCTCGTCTTGAAAACTACTAACCCCTTCGTTCCTTCGGCTTTCTTTATCTCTATCTTCTCGAACTCGGTTATATCCCTCACCATTTGAAGCAACCTCACCTCTCCGTCCGTCACCCTTACTAAGTGGCTATTCATAGCTTGTTCCTTTTGATTCGTTTTCCATCTCCCGTGAGAGGAGGGCGTTTACCGGATTGACCTTTATCTTCGGAATCTCATACCGAGGAACAGGCATATATCCCATAATAGTATATCTCATCGCATCCATAAGGTGGTTATCTTCGGGAACGGGGTCTTCTTTTTGAATCTTTCCTTCGATCAGTTCTGGGTAATGATACGCCTCGAACTCCGTGAAAGCATTTTTACAATTCTCCGCCACGAACATTCTATTCTCTTTAAGTAATTGATTGATCGTGCTTATCCCTGCGCCTAAACTATCTTTTAGTTTTTCGCACGGAACGATATATAACCCTGTCTGATAACTGGCTTCCTGAATCTTCTCTGGGTTCGCCGAATCAGCATACCAACGGGTAACGCCCCACTTCCTTTGCAGTTCTTTTGCGGCTTGGATTATCTCTGGTGTGGTCTTACCAACCTCATACCACTCATCCACAAAATACCACACCCCCTTATACAGCCCTAAAACGCTCAAAGCAGCGGGATTAGTGTATCCCCAGTCCATTCCCCCTATTACGGCATCAAATCGCTGTGGTAAGGCGCTTATCGGTGTTTTATGCCAGTTGTGCAACTCATACACAAGCCCCTGCATCCGGGTAAACTCACCACAGTATCTACGATTGAATTCTTCTTTCGATAATCTCTGTTTTTCTTTCTCATAAAACTCTGGAGGGAAGTAGGGAGAATCGACTGATGCCCATGAGTAAACATCCATATCCGGGTCAGTTCCGTCTTTCCAGGGTAAGTAAAAGTTCTGATAGAGCCACCCCATGTTGTATGGAGTGGTCGTGATGAAAACCTGCCCTCGATTTATAGCAGTTCTTGACCTAATAACCGTCCATGCCATTGAAGGCATCTGACCAGCTTCGTCCAACCACGCCCATTTCACCGTCATACCTTCTACGCCGAACGGGTTGTCCATTGAACGGACGAAGATAGTCCCTTTCCCACCGGGGATTTCTATCTGTCCCTTCTGTTCTTTATAGAACTGCCGATACTGGGGAAACTCCTCGAAGAACTTAGCTAAGGTACTCTGTTGTAAAATCTTTACCGTCGGAGCGCAAATCAATCCATTCTTATCGGGGAACTTAGCTATCTTATCCGCAGACCAATACGCCCCGAGAAAGGTCTTTCCCGACTGCACACCGGAAATACAAGCTATATACTGCCTCTCCGAAAGGAACGCTTTGTATTGCTTATCGTGGAGGGTTACTTCCTTCGTCTGCATGTTTGATTACGATTTGAACCGGAGCGTTGAAAACATTTCCACTTTCTTCTTTCAATCTTCCTTTTACTTTAAGACCGAGCGTTATTTCTCCGAGACGATTTCTCTTTTTCGTTTTAATATCATCTACAAGAGCATCGAGCAATAAAGTATCAGTTAAACCCTTCTCCTCGCATAGTTCCATAAAACCTATGGAATCCGTAAGGTTTTTGGGGTTCTTTGCAGTCGTGTCATCATAGCCAGCTTCTCTCATGGCACCACTAATACTAGTTCCACGATTTTCCACGAGCTTGTCAACCGCCTTAATTTGTTTAAGAGTCGCCATCTTCAATAATCACTTTAATTATCTTTCCTTGTAAGAGAGGGAGGTTCTTTATCTTCTCATACTGGTACTCCCCTACGCCGAACTCGACCGTCCAGCTCTTGTCCATTTTCCTTTGTTTTATAAAAACTTCGTCGGCGTCGAAACTAGTAATCATTGGGTTCCATCTTTATCCTCGTCAAACACTTCTGGCATATCAACTGTATCACAACCATCTTCTTTATCGGTACTTCTAAGTATAGGGTCTGAAGGGGAATATACGAGTGTTCGCAAATAACATTCTTCGCAGAGGTCGCCCCAGTTTTGCCCATGGACTTTTTTACACTTGCCACAGCGAATGGATAAGAGGATTAAACACCGCTTACATTTCATTTAATATCTTGCGAGTCGATGGCCCACAATACTTACCTTTATACCAGTGAATCATCATCGGGGATATGCCTTTGCTTATCTGATACCCATAAACAGCTTCTCTGGTCTTGGTTCCGTAGAATCCCGTGGCTTCGCCGATAAAGAACCCTTCTTGGGTCATTCGATTCTGTAACTTTTTGACTTCATCGCTCCGATCTCCGAAGGCCATATCTTTATCAAATCTATGAACATAATACGGCGCTGGGTCTACGGCTCCATTCCAACCATTGTCCTGGTCTACATTATCCCACTGCCACTCTTGTTCCCCTTGTTTTACGGGTTTGATTCCGAAATGTAAGTGAGTCCCGGTGGAAAATCCTGTATTATCTGCTTGGCCTATCTTCTGACCTTTCTTTACCTCTTGCGAGGCATGGACGCAGATAGAACCTGTCTGAAGGTGCCAGTAAACGCTTTTCCAGTAACTCGGTCGTCCGTTTATATCTTCAAACTCTTTGGCGGTTCGGATCACAACCCCCAGACCCCCGGAACCGTCTTCCCCAGCGAAGGTCACAACCCCATCGTGCGAAGCTAAGATATCATCTCCGTCGTTGGCTATTAAATCCCATCCGTTATGGCCATTTTTTAATCCGATTTTCTTATAATACTCGATGTTTTCTCCGAATCCCTGGGTAAGAGCGAGAGGAAGGCGACGGGGGTTAGTAAAGTGAAACTTCATAACACTTTCATAATATCATCCAATCCTCTAGCGAGTATATACACACCCCCGGCACTCTCGAGTTCTTCCTGGAACTTTATCTGGCCATCTGATTGCTTTCCGGTCTTTCCTTTAACCTCGATGCCGATGTACTTTCCGTCCTTGACGCATATTATATCCGGACTCCCGACCGCCCCGAACCGATAAAAATGCTTGTCTTTCACGAATGCGCCGCTGTTATTCCGGTAATGAAATATCTTTTTAATCTCTAGATATTCTAGGATCGTCCTTTGAATATCTGACTCTTTCTCTTTTCCAGTCGACATGAGGGTATTTCTTCTGAGCTTCCTCCAATTCTCCGTCCGTTGCCCTTATGATAGCAAGTTTCCGGTTTATGCGCTTGTCCAGTAAATCTCCGAGGTGATGTCTCCAGCACAGCGGAACGAATGTCCATAGTTCGTCCATCTGTTTACCAGCATAAATGAACGCGTGCTCTATCGTTATCCTCCCCTGACACTCACCATCGGCACGGGCACACTTTCTGAAGTATGGGTCATTTTCGATAGCCAGTCGGTTTTTCTGGCTGATCCTTCTCATCCACTAAGTATACAACAAACCCCGCCGAAGCGGGGAGTGTCTACCCCCGTGTCCGAAACCCTCATTAAAATCCCCGACACGGAGGATATAGGGAGTGTATCACGGTTTCATTTTATTTCCTTATCTCTTTTTCGAGAGACCTTATCGCTTTCATAATCTCTATTGATACTTGGGGGACGATCGCGTTGCCCGCGCCTTTGAGGGCGGCATTTCGCCATCCTCTAGGTCGAGCCAGTCCGTTGGGTAACCCATCATCCACAGTGCAAAGGCGGGTTGCAACTTCAACCCAGTTTTTGTTCCATTCGGATGCGCTATTGTCTTGTCTAGCCCTCCTTGTTTCGAGTTTGGCCCCCTGCCCTTCCAATCCACTGCGTTCGGTGTCGGAAGCATCTGCACCAACCTTCCAAGCCCCACACTTCCGTCCGTCCCATTCCGATTTATCTTGCGAGGCATCCCAGTTTTTGTCTCGTAAAACTTGTCGTCCTTGCTGATTATAGAACCTGTCGTCGGATCGCTTGCCTGGGCGGTTGGCAATAAACCAGACCCTATCCCTACGGTGCGGGGCGTTGACGGCGACAGCTGGAATAACAATCGGTTGGACTTCGTAGCCGAGATTTTCCAAGTCAATACACACCTGCTCGAATACCATTCCTTGCTCGATAGTAAGGATTCCACGCACATTTTCAGCGATAACCCATGTCGGCTTGAACTCCGATATGACTCGACGCATCTCAGGCCAGAGGAAGCGGTCGTCTCCCGTGCCTTTCCTTCGTCCTGCTTGAGAGAAGGGCTGGCAGGGGAAGCCACCGGTGAGTATGAATGGTCTTCCATCTGATGTATTGCGTTCCGCAATCGATAGTGAGTTGTATGTTTTTCGTTCTTGTATTTCATCCATCCCTCCAAACTCCCTTCCCTCCCCGCATCCCCTACATTCGGCGTTGGTAGTAAGGGTTCGTATATCTCCATATATTTTTGATTGCGGCCAGTGTTTTTGTAGTATCTTTTGACAGAACGAATCGATTTCGCAAAAGGTATGTTCAACATTATCCCATACTTGGTCTGCGGCGTAGGCGAATCCTCCGATGCCTGAAAATAGATCGAGGTGTTTCATTTCCCCTCCACCGACTCCCCACACCTATCGCAGTAATATTTGGTCATTGGAGCTTATCTTCTATTATCTCGACACACTTCTCGAATCCTTCTAATTCCCGATTATCTCCCCATGCGTAAATCATCAGCACGGAGTAGATACAGGTCATAACCGATAAAACTAAGATTGCGTATTTCATTTCATTTCTGGAATCGGACTTGATTTACTTTCCAATTCATGGGGACTAAGCATTCGGCGGTAAACTAATTCATTATCCTTAAGCATATGGAGTGACCACTTGGTCGGATACCCAGGGCCTGCATTCCAATGCTCTTTGCATAGATTGGTGTTACCGCTAAATATCTCCCTCCCACACACATCGCAGAAATAATCTTCGTACTCCACGATTCTTTTTCTTATCATTGGAGTTTGTTCATCTAACTCATACACTTACGAATCACGAGAAATGCTGTTAACCATATCCACAGGAAATTAGCCATAAATAAGCCAAGTCGCCAATCATACGCCGTAAGTACCCCCAAAGGAATCGCACCCATCACTAACTGCGGCCACCACTTTTTAAGGAAGATTTTCATTGAATATAATTCTTTAGTTTATCTTCTACCGACATTTCTTCTTTTTCCTTTACCTTGTAACGGACTTCTGCATAGCGCCCGACTTTCCTTCGTTCTAAGTACCCGGATTCAACCAACTCCCTTACCCTTCGTGAGCCAGCGAATCCTATAAATCCGTACCGAGTTTCCTTGCTGTTTAAGAGTCCTTCCTTGATCCATCCGTCGTTATCTCCGAAACTACGCAGGTCTCTGAGGTGCCGCACGATGATCATTTGCTGGGTCATACGATTTTACTTATCGTCAGCACGAATATTTCCGTGTCATCTTCTCCGCACACTACGAGATTATCCAATCTCTTATCGACCGTTTCGAGATTGAAATCCCTACCTTCATGCACAACAAACTCATCCGAACCCTCGATCATTTTCTCTATTTTCTTTTTGAACTTCTCTAAGCTCATATAGGTTTGGTGATGAATTGCTTTAATGCCGAGACCTCTTTTTTCAAAACCTCCACATCTTCCCGGAGGTAATCCACATCCTGGGGGATTGAGAAGTTGAAGTACTGTCCGTTCTGTTTGATTACCACTTCGTGCTCTTCGCCGACTTTCCATTGTAAACGAGGGTCGTTTTCTCTATTGATGAACGAGGACATCTTCGCATCCCCTCCGGCTACCGTCTTTACGATCATCATCATGTAATCCTTCCCGCCGTTTTTTGACTTCCCCGGGAGGAGTTGGATGTCTGCGATTGTGATGTTTTTAATCATTTATTAGAGCGATCCGATTATATAGAGAATTACTCCGACAAACCCTGCTATCATCACCCCTTGCTCGTACCCAGTCATATCTTTCGTCTTCTTGAAGATAATTACTGTTGAGTGAGTCCATGCGTACACCATTCCGAGTCCGATTATTGCTTCCATATTAGTTTC
>SXGR01088186.1_pt1 | contig 14775 bp, 13 predicted proteins | sample 3174711 | NCBI WGS metagenome assembly SXGR01 (sample SAMN11356860, study PRJNA531348) | freshwater metagenome | isolation source: freshwater sample F1-60 | place: China: Fuxian Lake, Yuxi | collected 2017-12-25
CGGTGAATACGTTCTCAAGTCTTGTACTCACCGCCCGTCAACTCAAGGGAGTTGGGAATACCCGAAATCTCTGCTCTGCAGGGCCTAAGGTAAGCTCAATGACAGGGAGTAAGTCGTAACAAGGCACGGGTAGCGGAAGCTGCTCGTGGATTATTTCAAATTGAACACGGTATACAGTTTCTTCGGAATCTGTAATACCTTAAACGGTCTTTTGTCATTATTTTGGTGATAGGGTAATGGTTCTACAACCTCAAATGTGAACCCTCAGCCATGAGAGAGGAGTGGCGCAGGTTGGTATCCTCTATAGAGATACTAACCGGTGAACGGAACAAAATAAAGAATGATATTTACAAAAAACCGCCCTATCCTGGGCGGTTTTTTGCTGGCTAACCACGGCCGAGTACGGCCGTGGAACCTCTATTTACTTGACTTTTATACCCACATATGCTATACTTAGGGGTAGTGAGGTAGGTAGTGCAGTTCTTTGCTGACAGTGGTCATGAAGGCACACGGGCATAACACATTAGGGGAGAATATCCCCGGAAAGGTAAGACGGATGAAATCATCAATCAGTCAGGCGATGGGCACCAACGGCAGCGAGAAGGCTCCGGAAGGATTCTTCGCTCGTCTCCGCCGGTGGGCAGACGAGTTTGACTACTGGTTCGATAACACCCTCCTGGTGTTCAAGCCAGGGACTCCTTGGGAGCTTACCAAGCAGATCGCGGTCAAGCTCATCACCATCGCCGTCGCGGTGGTAGCAATTGGTGCCTTCCTCGTCCTCATGTGTGCCATGTAGGCCACCACCAAGGTTCACAAGCAAGCGCGCAAAGTCATTGGGACAATGCGCGCTTCCTCTTTTCTATTTTTGTATTTGTATTGTCTATTTGTGTTTTTTTTGCTATAGTCTTTCTGTTGAATTTTGTATCTATTCTCCCTTTGTAAAGGGAGCACCGCCAGTACTCTGGCGTGGAGGGATTTGAAACTTAAATCCCTCGACTAACGTCTGCTCCCTTTATGAAAGGGAGAATTAAGAAATACCATATTTAACTTTTGACAAGGATAATACGCGCGCATAGCTCAGTTGGTAGAGCACATCACTGATACTGATGGGGTCCTAGGTTCGAATCCTAGTGCGCGCACCCGAGCGAAGCGAGGTCGACGCAAGCGGCCAGACTGCTTTGGTCGCGTCCAGGATTCGAAACCTCGCTGAGCACTTTTTCGATTTTGTAATCAAATGAAGAAAAAGTCCAGCGACGGTGACCGTCCCGGTAAGGGAAGAAATTCCTAGTGCACACCAGAGCGACGGCGAGCAAAATATTCGTGACCGCATCCTAGCCTGCGCGCATCAAATCAAATTCAAACCATGCTAACCACATACCTCTATACATTTGTAAGTGTTGCAATTGTGAGCCTCATTTCTCTGGTGGGTGTTTTTGCGCTGTCTCTCAAAGAAGAAGTTTTGAAAAAATATATTTTCGTATTCATAAGCATCGCTGTCGGTGCTCTCCTCGGTGATGCTTTCATACATCTCATTCCTGAGGCATTTGAAAATTCATCAAATACGACAGTGACTAGTGTGCTCGTTATTTTAGGAATCTTGATCTTTTTTACTTTAGAAAAATTCCTTCACTGGCATCATCATGGTGAAGATACGGAGGATGATCATATTCACCCCGTCGGCAAGCTCGTCTTGTTTTCTGACGGTATACACAATTTTCTCGATGGAATTATAATTGCCGCAAGCTTTACCGTAAGTATTCCTGTGGGAATTGCTACTACGGTGGCTGTCGTCCTCCACGAAATTCCACAAGAGATCGGTGATTTTGCGGTACTTTTGCATTCCGGCTACACAAAAAGCCGTGCCTTGTGGCTCAATTTTCTTTCTGCCCTTACCGCTATTTTTGGTGCAGCCCTTTTCTTTTTACTTGGCTCAGGTGCCGAAGCTTTTACGGAGGCTATTCTGCCAGTCATCGCAGGAGGATTTATTTATATTGCGCTTACAGATCTTATCCCAGAGCTTCATAAGACAAAAGAAGCTAGACACTCGGTACTCCAGTTGATCGCGGTTACCGTCGGTGTTTTGGTGATGATTGCACTTACTTTTTTGGAGTAATTTTTAAGTCAGGAGATTGTGTATACAGCATTTTTTTCGATACTTGCTCTTTTTTCCTAAATCCGTACAATGGGCAAGACAGTAGTTCTTCTCGTTCGTTGTCAGTTTAAATTGGTCTACAACTCAATAGTATGAATAAGCCTAAGAGGGTAATTCTCAAACTCAGTGGTGAGGCATTGGGAGGTGGTCGCGTCGTGTTTGATCCGCAAAAACTTGATCACTTAATGGCAGAAATCAGGCCACTGTTTGATGTTGAGCTCGCCATTGTAATTGGTGGAGGCAATATCGGTCGGGGTTCGGTTTTCAAGTCTGCGCTCGGCATTGATGGTGAAACGGCTGATTACATGGGTATGGCTGCGACAATGGTCAATGCCCTTTTGCTCCGAGACCGCCTTCGGAAGGTTGTCTTTCAGCGCGAGGTTGTCGTTGCCAACAAAATCCGTGCTGATGAGCTTGGTGAGCCATTTATCCCGGAGAAGCTCCGTAAACGGCTTGCTCAGGGTGATGTGGTAATCATCTCGGGCGGCACAGGCAATCCTGGTGTGACCACAGACACCGGTGCTGTGACCCATGCCTATGGTTTGAATGCTGATCTTGTTGTCAAGGCGACTAAGGTGCTTGGGGTTTTTGACAAAGACCCAAACAAGCATCAGGATGCCAAGCTCATTCCTCGGCTGACCTACGATGAATACTTGAGGATGGATCTCAAGATTCTGGACTCGACCGCGATCGCTCTGGCTCGTGAGCACAAGATCCCGATTCGGGTGATCGCTATCTCGGAAGCGGGTGCTCTGGCTCGTGTGTGTGCTGGAGAGGATGTGGGCTCTCTCATCTACACCTAGTTTGCATTGCATTGACCGTCTCGTTCTACACGAGCGGTTTTTTATTTTCTAGAATGTTTTATTTTGGAATGAAAACATAATAAGGTCGCTTCCCTCTATCGGCCTTGACCGAAGAGAATACTTCGGTCCGCATGATTTATATAGTCGCTCCGCTTCTTATAAATCGGCGACTTTTAAAAATTTCTCTGCCATGCTATACTCATCATCCGAGCTTTTCCGCTATGGATGGGCTCATTTTTAATCACTTTTATATATCTATGATCAACCTCGAAAAGAAAACTAAAATCGTCTGTACTATTGGCCCTGCAACCACCAGTGTAGAAAAATTATCTGACCTCCTCAAGGCGGGAATGAATGTGATCCGTATGAATTTTTCCCACGGTGATTTTGCCGAGCATCAGGTAAAGATCGATAATCTCAAGGTTGCCATAAAGAAGACAGGTATTCCATGTGCGACTCTCCAGGATCTTGCGGGTCCAAAGATTCGTATCGGTACTTTTAAAACGGAATCTGTGATGCTTAAAGAAGGTGCTTTTTTTACTCTTACCACAGATAAAATAGAAGGTGATGAGACTCGCATTTCTATCAACTACGCACCACTTTCAAAAGAAGTAAAAGTTGGTGGCTATATTATGCTTCACGATGGAAAAAAGAAGCTTCAGATCGTTGAAATAAAGGGCAATGATGTAAAGTGTAAAATCATCGTTGGGGGCGAGATCAAGGGCAAGCGAGGAGTCAATCTTCCTGGCGCCTATCTCTCTATCGCGTCTCTTACAGACAAAGATAAGTCAGATATCGCGTTTGGTTTGAAAAATAAAGTAGACTTTTTTGCTTTCTCTTTTGTACGAAGACCGTCTGATGTAGAGGAGCTCCGTGCTATTTTGAAAACGGCAAAATCTGATGCGAAAATTATTGCAAAGATTGAAGATCAAGAGGCGATTGAAAATATTGATAAATTGATCGCACTTGTAGACGGTGTGATGATCGGCCGAGGTGATCTCGCTATTGAGATTGGTGCAGAAAACATGCCGATTACCCAAAAAATGATTATCGATAAATGTAATGCTGCGGGTAAACCAGTGATCACTGCGACCCAGATGTTTGAATCGATGATCAAGAGTGCTACACCGACTCGAGCCGAAGTTTCTGATGTCGCAAACGCTATTTTTGAAGGAACTGACGCAGTCATGCTTTCCGAAGAGACTACTCTCGGCGAATATCCCGTGCAGGCTGTTTCTATGATGGCTCTCGTTTCAAAGACTACTGAAGCAGGTATTGCAAAAGAGCATGAGGCGATGTGGAAAACTTCTGGTGTCGTAGAATCTATCGGCGCTTCTGCAGTCCAGGTGGCGCACGATATACGAGCAAAGGCGATTTTTGTGCTCACCAATAGCGGTAAGTCGGTGTTTATGATCTCAAAGAATAAGCCAAACTTGCCGATTATCGGTATGACCGCAAATGCTCGTACTGCCAATCAGCTCCTTTTGAGTTATGCGTGTAAGCCAGTACTTGTCTCTAAAATGTTGACACTTGCTGATGTCAGTAAGCAGGTGCGAGAGATTGTAAAGAAAGATAAGCTTGCTGAAAAAGGGGAGAGAGTGGTGGTGGTTGCAGGTCTGCCACTTGGCAAGACTGCGGAGACCAGTGCTATTTTGGTGGAGACGGTGTAAATTCAAAGTTTAAAATTGTAAGTGCAAAATTAAGGAAAAATCCCCCGCGGCGTACTCGCCGCGGGGGATTTTTCCTACGACCAAAACATGCTACTATTATCTATCGAACACTTATTTTTAGTATGAATTACAAAGACTATTTTAAAGGCAAAAAGATTACCGTTCTCGGTTTGGGGCTTTTGGGCCGAGGTATCAATGACGTTAAATTTCTTGCTGACTGTGGAGCCGAACTCATCGTCACCGATCTAAAAAGCAAAAAAGATTTAGCTGAGAGTCTCGCCCAGCTTACAGATTACCCACAGATCACTTATGTGCTTGGTGAACACCGTCTTGAAGATTTTAGAAACAGAGATTTGATCCTGAAGGCTTCGGGAGTACCTCTCGATTCTCCCTATATTGCCGAAGCTCGAGCAAATGGCATACCGATAGAAATGGACGAATCTCTTTTTTTTAAACTGGCACCACCGACCATCACCCTCGTCGGTATCACCGGTACTCGTGGCAAAACCACTACCACCGCACTTATTTATGAGGTGTTGAAAAAGGCTCATGGAGAGGGTACGGTGCATCTTGCGGGCAATATACGAGGTCTCGCTACGCTTCCGCTTCTTGCGACCATTCAGTCAAAGGATATTGTGGTGTTGGAACTCTCGTCATGGCAGTTGCAGGGTTTTGGTGAGGCAAAGATCAGTCCGCATATCGCCGTGTTTACCAATCTGATGTCTGATCATTTGAACTATTATAAAAATAATATGAACGCTTATTTTGCGGACAAGGCGCAGATTTTTGCACATCAAGGCTCGCACAACTTTTTAATTATGGGTGAGGAAGTGTCGGGACTGATTGAAAAGAAATTTGGTAAAAAGGCTCGTGCAAAAAAGATTATCGCTGGAGCGGGAGGTGTGCCTCGCGAATGGAACCTAAAACTGAAAGGGGTGCATAATAAAGAAAATATCGCTTTGGCTATAGCGGTCGGAGAGGCGCTCAAAGTACCGATGGAGACGATACAAGATGCGATAGAAAATTTTTCTGGAGTAGAGGGTCGGATGCAGTATGTTCGTACGGTGCGCGGGGTGGATATTTATAATGACACCACTGCGACGACTCCCGATGCGACACTCGTGGCTCTCAAAACACTTTCTCGGAATAAAAATGTGGTGCTCATTATGGGTGGGGCAGATAAGACACTCGATATGAGTCCACTTCTCAACAACATTTCTCAGTACTGTAGTACGGTAGTGCTTTTGGCGGGTACCGGAAGTTTAAAAATTCAAAAAGATGTGATGCAAATCAAGAATATTGCACATTGCCATGCGAGCACGCTTTCGGAGGCACTGACACAAGCAATGGACAATGCTCGAACAGGTGATGTGGTGCTCTTTAGCCCCGCCTTTGCGTCTTTTGGGATGTTTAAGAATGAGTTTGATCGAGGTGAGCAATTTACGGCGCTCGTGGTGGAGTTGGGGTAGAATAGATTTACGAAGTACGATTTATGATTCACGAATAGGCGCGAGAATTCCCTGAAAATCGCACAGCGATTTTCAGGGAATTCTCTTGGTTTTTCCTATTCATAATTCTTGAATCATGAATCATAAATCTACCCTCCACCACCTCTGTGGATAACTCACTTGACATTATATCTGTATCTGGTATAATAGGGGGTGGAGAACGGACACGAATAAGGTGTCGTGTTCGGGATCTTCAAAGTGAATGACGGTGTTGGTGAATTGTGTTATGACACAAAATGCACAGTTGGTTGTTGCTGGACATGCACGTCCGGCGATTACAAGAAAAGAAAAGCGCGCAGCAGCTCTTAAGGAGCTGATCACTGCGATTCGCAACCTGTGGAACCTGGGAGCTCGGAAGCTCGCGGAGTTCTGTCGGTTGTTTGGGTATCGGGCAAACAAGCGCGAGCACGCCGCTCGGATGGTGGTGAACTTCTACATGAGAAATTCACACCCGGGTCGTGAGCGTGACTGGGTTCCTTCTGAACTCATTGAGGCCATGGCAGTGCTCGGTTTCGAGGCGTTTAATCGGGCCAAGATGGCCGGCGAAGCGATCAAGGCACAAGGTGTCACTGATGGTGTTGAGGATGCAGTTCAGCAAATTTTCCCTCAACGGCGTCAGAAGACCCATGTTCAGACAGACGACGGCCCGCATTTGAGCTTTCGTCATGTTTTCTCGCAGGAAGCACACCATATGCATCCTTACGCGAGTGCTACGACGTTTCTGGGACGTTAGCCGTGTTTTACGGCAAGCTTTTAGTATCTGCTCCCAAAGCAGAGAAAGGAGCCTTTTTAATTAAAGTTTGTAGACTAGATATTTCCCTGCGCCGTACTCGGCGCGGGCCAAAAGAAACTGAGTCTGTGGATATTCTCCTCGGGCCCTTGTGGTATACTTTTAGGGTATATGTTTGATTGAAAATGTTTTTATTTCTGTAGCAAAAAGCTAGTAATTGCAATCTCTTTAAAATAATGGACGACGAAAATAAAATTACCTACTTTGGTCAAACGGATGCCCGCAATAAAAAGGTACCGTTTGGTATCAAGCGCAAAGACCGTACCAAACACATGTATGTGATCGGTAAAACCGGTATGGGTAAGTCGACTCTACTCGAAAATCTTGCGGTGCAGGATATTCAAAACGGTGAAGGTCTGGCTTTTATCGACCCCCACGGCAAGACCGCTGAGCTTCTTCTCGAATACATTCCCGAGCACCGCATCAAAGATGTGCTCTATTTTGCACCGTTTGATATGGAGTACCCGGTGTCATTTAATGTGATGGAAGATGTGGGGGCAGACAAAAGGCATCTCGTGGTAAATGGGCTCATGAGCACTTTCGAAAAAATCTGGGTGGACGCCTGGTCTGCTCGTATGGCATATATTTTGAACAACACCCTTTTGGCGCTTCTCGAATATCCAGATGCGACTCTCCTCGGTGTCAACAGAATGCTCGCAGATAAAGACTTTCGAAAGAAAGTGGTGGACAATGTTACTGATCCGTCGGTAAAATCTTTTTGGATTGATGAATTTGGCAAGTACACCGAGCGTTTTGCTGCCGAAGCAACGCCGGCGATCCAAAATAAAGTTGGACAATTTACCTCCAATCCTCTGGTGCGAAATCTGATCGGCCAGCCAAAGTCGTCTTTCAATATTCGAAAGATCATGGACGAGAAAAAGATTCTGATCGTAAACTTGTCCAAAGGGCGAGTGGGTGAGGGTAATGCCAACCTGATCGGGAGTATGCTGATCACCAAAATCTATCTCGCCGCGATGTCTCGCGCGGATCTTACCGAACGCGAGCTCAAAAAGTATCCTAATTTTTATCTCTACGTGGACGAGTTCCAATCTTTTGCTAACAAGTCTTTTGCAGACATTCTCTCTGAAGCGCGAAAATATAAATTAAATCTTACGATCGCACACCAGTATATTGAGCAGATGGAGGAGGAGGTGCGCGATGCGTTATTTGGTAACGTGGGTACAATGGCGGCGTTTCGAGTAGGAGCGTATGATGCGGAGGTACTCGAGAAAGAATTTGCTCCGCAGTTTACCGCCGAAGATTTGGTCAATCTTGGTGTGTATCAAGTGTATTTAAAATTGATGATCGATGGTGTCGGTTCACAACCTTTTTCTGCGACGACACTGCCACCGATCCGCTTGCCGAGTATTTCATACAAAAGAGAAATCATTGAAAGTTCTCGAAAATTATTTGCACAACCTCGAGCGATAGTTGAGGAAGAAATAATGCGATGGCATGAGCAAGATCGGATGGGAGGAAAGGCACCTGTTCAGGTCGCACGTACTGGAGAAAGTCGTATGTCAGCTCCGCAACAGGCTATCACTCAGACAAAGACCGATACAGCAATCGCGGGTGGAAGTCAGGCACGGTCAGATGCACGGCCGGAAGTGCGTCAGCCTAGTGTTTCTCAAAATCAGAATGTTCAGAAGCCTATCGCACCTCCCGCTCGACCACAGGTATCGGGAGAACCTTCTCGAGACATGCTCAAAAATGCTCTCAAGCAGATTGTTCTCGGTGTTTCAGCAAGTAAATCGAGTGATGTGGGCAAGGTAAAGGCTGTTGTTCCACCACCAGTACCAGCTACTCCAAAACCAGTGTTTTCAAATGCGCCGAGTCACGACCGAGAGATGGAGCTTCGTCGTGCGGTCTCCTTAGATTATTTAAAAAAGAGCCCTGAACAAAACAGTGCTAAAAAACAACCTGGTGGCAAGCCGGTCAATCAAAAGAACCTTGATGATTTGCGGTCTGCACTTGCGGCGGTAATGGACGCGCCTTTGCCGGCAAAGAAGACTGAAGGGGGAAATCCGCCGGCGAGTACGCCGGCGGGGACAGGTCCTGTCGCGTCCACATCATCTGCGCCAGCCGTTCCAAAAATTTCTGAAAAAGCGCCTCCTTCTGATAAAAAACCATCTGAACAAACTAAACCGAAAGAGGTTCCTGAGGATGTTTTGAGAAAGGTGCTGAAAATTGACGATAAATAAGGTATAGTACTTATCTATATGACTGAACCGGCAAAAAAAGTTTTGATATTTTCCACCGCCTATTTACCAATGGTGGGCGGGGCTGAGATTGCGGTAAAAGAGATTACAGACCGGTTTTCTGAGGTCGAATTTGATCTGATTACTGCGCGGATAGACCCAACACTTACCGATGTGGAAAAAATCGGTCGAGTGACTGTATATCGCGTTGGCTATGGAAATAAGTTCGACAAATTCTTTTTGCCGATCCTCGGCACTCTCAAAGCTCGTGAATTGATTACAAAAAACAGCTATACGCATCTGTGGTCTATTATGGCTGGGCAAGCGAGCGTGGCGTGTACATTTGTAAAGAAATTATTTCCTCACATTCCACTCGTGCTGACACTGCAAGAAGGGGATGAGGAAGAATATCTCGCGCGGTATGTGGGTGGAAATATCTTTTTATATTGGCTGTTGATTCGGCCGTGGCATTTGATGGTTTTCAAGCGTGCAGATCAGGTTACGGTAATCAGTGAGTATTTACGAAAGCGGGCTGAGACCAATGGCATACGCGTTCCGATTACACTGGTACCAAATGGCGTCGATGCGGAGAAATTTACACTTACGGATTCTCAATTTTCAAACGAAGATAGGAAGATTTTACGCGCGAAACTTGGTTTTTTAGAAAATGATACGGTACTCATCACTACCTCTCGTTTAGTAGAGAAGAATGCGGTGGACGATATCATTAAAGCTCTCGTGTTGCTTCCTAACACGGTCAAGTTACTCATTGTCGGTACGGGTTCTCTCGAAGCGTCACTACGGGCTGTGGTCTCTGGGTATCAGCTTGAAAAGAGAGTGGTGTTTGCGGGTTTTGTGTCGCCGGCTGAGATACCGAAGTATTTGAAAATAAGTGATATTTTTGTGCGACCGTCTTTGTCGGAAGGTTTCGGCAATTCATTTATCGAAGCGATGGCCGCGGGCATTCCTGTGATTGCAACACCGGTGGGGGGGATTGTTGATTTTTTAGCTGATCAGTCCACCGGTCTTTTTTGTCTCACCAAAGATCCAAAAAGTATTGCGGATAAAGTGACGTTGCTCATGTCTGATAAAAAGCTTTCAGATCATTTGGTAGAAACGGCTCGAAGTATGGTGGTTGCAAGGTATGATTGGGGTATTGTTGCGAGTCGTATGCAAGGGGTATTCGGTAAATAATTGTCGTACCTGTGGATAACTTGTTTGACATAAGTATCTACAATGTATATACTTATGTATATGACGACTAAGATACAAAAATGGGGAAATAGTCTCGCTGTACGTTTACCAAAGGCACTGGTGGAGAATTCTGTTTTCTTTCAAGATACTCCAGTAGAAATTGAGCTTTCGGCGGACGGGATCATTATTAGGCCTAGCAAAAAAGAGTCTACACTGGCAGTACTTTTGTCAAAAGTCACTCCAGAAAATATCCAGGGTGAGGTTGATTGGGGTGTTTCTGTGGGGTGGGAAAAGTTACCTGTATGGAAAAAAACTACTATCCGAAAAAAGGTGAAATAATTTGGTGTAAGTTGGACCCGATCAACGGTCACGAACAAGCGGGTACCAGACCCTGTGTGGTGATTAGTGGCAGTGTTTTTAATCTAAAGACTGGATTAGCTGTGATCTGCCCACTTACTTCCAGTAAAAAGGAAAGCTATTATTTTAGAACAGAGGTGAAAACTTCAAAAGTTACGGGTTTTATTATGGTTGATCAGCTTCGAACAATCGACTGGCAAAGGCGTTTAGTAAAGACAAGTGGTCAAGTTCCTGTGGGTGTTTTGTCGGAAATATATCAGAAGATTGATGTTTTGTTCGGTGATTAGTTTTCTGGGACGATCTCGGTTTAATTTTGCAAAAAGCGCTTTTCAGTTGTCCTAAAAAGTGATATAAATGATATATGAAGATTTTACTCGCCACCGGTATCTATCCACCCCAAATCGGCGGGCCGGCGCAGTATGCCAAGAATCTGGCCGAGGCTTTGCGTGCCCAAGGTCACGAGGTGTTCGTGCGTACCTATGAGCTCGAGCAGAAATTGCCGATGGGTGTGCGACACTTTTTATTTTTTCTGCGAAGTTTGTGGTGTATGCCGGGTACAGATTTGGTTATTGCGCTGGATACTTTTAGTGTGGCATTGCCGGCGGTGTGTGTGGCAAAATTATGTGGTAAGAAGATGATTATCCGTACTGGAGGTGATTTTATCTGGGAATTTTATGCGGAGCGGACGGGGGATTTGGTTTTGTTCAAGGATTTTTATGCGACGCGGATGGATAAGCTTAATTTCAAGGAGCGAATGGTTTTTAAACTGACGAGATGGACTCTGAAATCTGTAAGCGCAATTATTTTTAGTACGCAGTGGCAGAGAGATATTTTTACACCGGCATATGGGCTCGATACGAGCAAGAATTTTATTGTCGAGAATTTTTATGGAGAACGGTTGCCTACTTTTTCTCCCACAGAAAAGAATTTCGTTTCTGCTTCGCGACCGCTCAAATGGAAAAATCATGATCGCCTTGCGAAAGCATTTGAGAAAGTTGTATCAAAAGGAGTGTCTGTGGTGCATGATTTTACTACTACACCTCACGAAAAATTTATAGATAAATTGCAAAAAGCTTATGCGGTGATATTGGTGTCGCTCGGAGATATTAGTCCAAATATGATTCTCGATGCGATACGATGTGGCAAGCCATTTATCATGACTCGGGAGACGGGTTTTACAGATAAGCTTAAGGATATTGCGCTACTTGTCGATCCAGAAAGTGTCGATGATATCGCAGAAAAAATAGATATGCTGTGTGATCCAAAAATATATGTGGAGTATCAGTCACGAGTACAGAATTTCAAGTTTACCCATAGTTGGGATGAGATTGCTCGAGAGTTTTTAGCGGTCTATACAAAAATCAAATGAAGAATCTTTTAATGATTTCGACAGACCGGAAAATATTCGACAAGGGAAGTGCTGTGCGGGCGCGTATGTTGGGGTATGGGCGTGATTTTGGAGAGCTACATATTATTATTTTTGCAAAAAAGAGTGCAGGATTTACGGAAGAGAAAATAAGTGAAAATGTATTTGTGTATCCGACACAGTCTCTCACAAGGTTTGGGTATATTTTTGACGCAATTAAAATTGGTCGTCGGATTTTGTCTAAAAACTATCAATTATTGACTATCGACTATTCCATTTCCTCCCAAGACCCTTTTGAGACAGGCATTGTCGGTGTGTGTTTGGCGAAACGCTTCTCTCTGCCACTTGAGCTTCAGATACACACTGATATCGGTAGTCCCTATTTCGTATATTCTTTTCTAAATAAAATACGAATGATATTAGCTCGATATACTCTTCCGAAAGCATCTCATGTGCGAGTGGTTTCTGCACGAATACAAAAATATATTGTCGAACGATTAAAGATTGATACTGGTCGGATAGAAATTCGTCCGATACAGGTAGATGTCGAAAAATTAAAAAATACTCCTATCGCTGTCGATTTGCATAAAAAATATCCGCAATTTAAGAAAATTGTACTCATGGCATCGCGACTAGAGAGAGAAAAAAATATTGCTTTTGCGATACGGGTATGGAAAAGGGTTTCAGAGGCATTGTCCGACACGGGGTTGGTGATTGTGGGGTCGGGTAGCGAAGAAAATAATTTGAAAAATCTGGTTAGAAAAAAAGGTCTAGAAAGAACAGTTGTTTTTGAACCGTGGACGGATAATCTCGTTTCGTATTATCGAACTGCGGATGTATTTTTGCTCACCTCTCTCTTTGAAGGTTACGGCATGACATTGGTTGAGGCGAACGCTCTTGGTTGTGCTATTGTATCAAGTGACGTTGGAGTTGCTCCCGAACTCTCGAATACGACTGTGTGTCCGGTAAATGATGTAGATGGTTTTGTGCAGGCTCTGATCGCTCAATTAAATCGATGAAAAAAATATTGATTATAACCCAAAAGGTAGATATGAACGACGGTAGTTTTGGATTTTTTCATGACTGGCTTCGGGAATTTGCAAAAAGTACTCAGGTGACGGTGCTGGCGTTCGAGGTGGGTGAATATAATTTGCCCGGTGTGCAGGTGTTTTCTTTGGGCAAAGATCGTAGTAAGAATAAATTGATCTGGTTATGCAATCTGTATCGCTATACATGGAGAGAACGAAAAACATATAACACTGTTTTTGCTCATATGAGTCCGTTGTTTGTGATTTTGCCGTACCCGCTTTTCTGTATTTTGAGAAAAAAGATCGTACTCTGGTATGTGCACCGAAATGTTGATTTAAAATTGCGTATTGCTGAGAAAATTGTCTCAAAAGTGTTCACTGCGACCCCAGAGAGTTTTGGTATACCAAGTAAAAAAGTTATGTATATGGGGCAAGCGGTAGATGTCGATAGATTTTATTCGACCAATCTCGAACGGCTCAATGATAAAAAGGAGTTTCGAGTGATAACGGTGGGGAGAATTACGCCAATCAAAAACCTGGATATCTTGATCGAGGCTGTAGCGCTTATTTCGAGAGAAGTACCGATTGTTGTTGATGTTATTGGCATTACGGCTACTGAACAGGATTTGGCGTATGAAACTATGTTGAAGAAGATGGTGATGGATAAGGGCTTGGGACGGCAGGTGCGGTTTGTGGGGTCTGTGGCAAACAGAGATCTGGTAGAACAATTTGCTCGTGCTCATGCGAGTATCAACCTGTCCCCGACTGGTGGACTTGATAAGACAGTCCTTGAATCTATGGCTTCTGGAGTGCCTGTATTTGTCTCAAATCAAGCGTTTATAGAGCATCTGGGAAAGTACGCTGCTGATCTAATGTTTCCTGAGAGAGATGTGGTCGCACTGGCAAAATTATTTACTGATCTGTATGCCAGAAAAGACCTCCCAGAGATCGGTCGATATTTGCAAGCTCAAGCCCGAGAAAAGTCATCTCTCGACAGATTGATTAAAAATATTGTTGAAAATGTATGAAAATCTGTTATTTTGGTATATACAATGCTACCTATTGTAGAAATAAAAATATCATAAAGGGATTGGTTCAAAATGAAGTTGAGTTGATAGAGGTCAATGATACTAAATCTGGTTACGGAAAATATTTTCGTTTGATACAGGGCTTTCTTGAAAAGGCGAGGGGCGTAGATATAGCGATTGTAGGATTTCCAGGGCAGGTCGTGGTTCCGATCGCGTGGCTCCTAACGCGGCTATTTGGTCAGACTCTTGTATTCGATCTTCATGTCTCTTATTACGATAGTATTATTGTAGAGAGAAAGAAATATGGCAGGTATTCTTTTTCTGCGGTTTGGTTTTATCTTCTAGACTTCATCGCATGTCATTTGGCCGATCGAGTTTTGTTAGATACGCATATACACGGTGATTATATTGCTAGATTACTGAGGATAAAACGAGAAAAAATTATCATTGTGTACCACGGTATAGATGATCAGATTTTTAAAAATCCCTTAAGTGATCCTAATCGTTCAAACGCAGATACCTTTATTATTTCTTTTCATGGGTATATTCAGATATTGAATGGTATGGATTTGGTGGTGAAGGCGATGAAAGTTTTAGAGGAAAGAAAATCAGAAGCGAAACTGTGGATTATTGGTGGGGGAACGGAGTATCCAGTTATGCAGAGACTGTCTAATGAGCTAA
>SXGR01626773.1_pt1 | contig 14771 bp, 15 predicted proteins | sample 3174711 | NCBI WGS metagenome assembly SXGR01 (sample SAMN11356860, study PRJNA531348) | freshwater metagenome | isolation source: freshwater sample F1-60 | place: China: Fuxian Lake, Yuxi | collected 2017-12-25
CCTTTCAGATTCGTCTGGGAGGTATGGTTGTAAACCCCGCTAGAGAATAAAGGACTCCTCGTCAGAGTCACTCTAGCGGGTTATGCTTGGAAACAAGTATAGGCGAAGCCGAAAGGTTTCGTCGCAATGGCGGGGAGCCTTTTGTTATTCTCTCCGTCATCTAAAAAACCCGCTAGAGTCTATGAAAACATGTCCATTTTGTGCTGAAGAAATTCAGCCAGAGGCAATCAAGTGTAAGCATTGTAAGTCAGAACTTCCTCAGAATACAGTTGAGCCAGAGAAAGAAAAACCAAAATCATCTACCGGAAAGAAAGTGATAATCGGTTTGATAATCGCTACTGTTATTGCTGTTGCGTCGGGAAGTTCTCGTCCTTCCTCCAGTTATTCCAGTTCCTCTTCAAGCAGCACATCTTCGACAAGCGATAATTCAACAATGGCTTACGTGCAGGCAAATAATTTTGTGAAGGCGGTGCTTAAATCTCCGTCAACAGCCAAGTTTCCATTTTTTGGAGAAGGGCAAAATGTCGGAACCGATACATACAAAATCGATTCTTACGTAGATTCACAAAATGGATTCGGTGCAATGATCCGTAGTGAATACAGCATTACATTACAGCTCACCGGCGGTGATCCCGCAGATCAGCGAAACTGGAAAGTGTTGAAGTTTACAATGGACGGTAAGGATCTTTTGAGCAAGGAATAGTAACCATACACAATATGTCTGTAATTTTCACTTTCGGACATTCAGTCCGATCGCTTTTCGAGTTCATCGAGAGGCTTCAAGAAAATAAGGTTGAGGTATTGGTGGACGTAAGATCCCATCCACAGAGCCGGTACTGTCCACAATTTAATCAAAAAACTCTCTCAGGCGAACTTGCAAAGGTTGGTATCGCATATCTTTTCAAAGGCGCTAATCTAGGCGGTAAAGGTGAGAACGTACTTTTCAATGAAACGATTAAGGAGCTGGTGAATCGAGTGAAGCAAGGAGATATTCTCTGTCTCATGTGTAGCGAGAAAGATCCAGCGAAGTGCCATCGTTCACAAGACCTCGCACCATTATTTATCGCTCAAGGGCTTGAGGTTGAACATATTTTGTGAAGCTAACAAACTAAATATGAACGCACCAAACAATCATACAGAGCCATTTTTGACCCTTAGCACACGAGATAATTTGATCCACAAGGCACAGGAGGTTTTTGATGGCTTGGACGTGTCAGAAGGCACACGTAAGGATTATCAGGCGAGGATAGGAATGTTTCTCTATTTTCTTGAGAAGAACGGTTTTGACCACAACAGCTATCTGTCCTTCAAGCGAGAACTGACAGCCAGAACGGATTTAAGTGTCGCCACAAAAAACAAATACCTCTTGACAGCAAAAGTGTTTTTGCGAGAGCTGATGCGAACTGGCTTGATCCCGATCGACATAACTGTGAACGTCAAACTTTTCTCCCAGAGTAAGAAACATAAAAAGCAGGGCTTCTGCTGGGAGGAGATCGAACGACTCGCTGAGGCTCTCAAGCAAATGCCAGAGACAAAAAGAACAATGCGCCTGCGGGCGTTATTTTGTTTGCTCGCCTTTCAAGGTTTGAGGCAGATAGAGGTTGTACGGCTCTCGGTTCAGGATATTGATTTTGCTTCCGACACTGCCATGATTCAAGGCAAAGGAGCCGACGATAAGGAACTCATTTACTTATCTCCGCAAACAATTCAGACGCTTAAGGACTATATGCGAACCACCAAGCTCAGGAGTGGCATGTTGTTTCAAAGTTTTGGAAATAGGAAAGGACACTATTTGAGCACCAGAACCATCCAGTATGAGTTTGAGTTTCTACTTAAAGACCTCGGCATCAATAGAACCGTTCACGGATTCAGGCATTTTTATGTGACCACGCTTTTACAAAACTTCGACGTTCGAGACGCTCGTAAATTTAGCCGCCACAAGAGTCTAGAAACATTGATTATTTATGATGATGAGACAGACATCGCCCATCGTGCACAGGACGTTTTTGCCTGTTTCGAGGGCGTCTACTTCGTATAATTGTTAATACACGAAATAAGATATTAAGCCGTTTTCTGAATTGTTGAACCGTGATAAACTAGAGGTAGCATTTTAATGCTTACAGGGAAACACCTGCACTCTATGGACAAAACGGATCAGAAAACAATCGGGGCGAAGATTAAAATTTGGCGACAAAAGCGTGAGTTGACGCAGGAAGGTTTGGCTCGCAAGGCAGACATTCCATACACCACGCTTGTAAAGATTGAAAGCGACACCATTCAAAACCCCACACTTGAAACTCTCACGAAGATCACGAGCGGTTTGGAGATCACCCTTGATAAGTTGATCAATACCTAATATGGCAAAAACCGAATCTAAAACGCAGGAGAGTTTAGAAAAGCAACTTTTCAAGGCGGCTGACAAGCTCCGAAAAAACATCGATGCCGCAGAGTACAAGCATATCGTGCTGGGACTCATCTTTTTGAAATACATCTCCGATTCTTTTGAAGACCTGCATATTGCTCTTACGATAGGTCGTGATACGAATGAAGGTCCATATGCAGGAGCGAACCCCGAAGATCCCGACGAGTACCGTGCGGAAAATGTTTTTTGGGTTCCCCAAGTTGCACGTTGGTCTTTTCTTCACGCTCGATCCAAACAACCAACCATTGGCACGGATCTTGATTTAGCGATGGAGGTAATCGAAAAAGAGAATCCTACACTCAAGGGCATCCTCCCAAAGGTCTACGCTCGCCCGAACCTCGACAAAACATCGCTGGGTGAACTCATTGACCTTATTGGTGATATTGCAATCGGTACGGAAGCGGCGAAGTCAAAGGATATTCTCGGTCGTGTGTACGAGTATTTCTTGGGAGAGTTTGCAAACGCCGAAGGCAAGAAAGGTGGTCAGTTCTACACACCAAAGTCTATTGTGAAATTGTTGGTCGAAATGGTTGAGCCTTATCACGGACGTGTGTATGACCCATGTTGTGGTTCTGGCGGAATGTTCATTATGAGCGAAAAGTTTGTGGAACAGCATCAAGGGAAACTTGATGACATTTCCGTGTACGGACAAGAAAGCAACCAGACAACGTATCGTCTGTGTCGAATGAACTTGGCGATTCGTGGGATCGATGGCTCGCAGATTAAATGGAACAACGAAGGGTCGTTTCTTAAAGACGCGCATCCTGATCTCAAGGCAGATTTTATCATTGCCAATCCACCGTTTAATCAATCGGACTGGGGTCAGGATATTTTGCGTACAGATCCACGCTGGCAGTATGGTTTGCCACCAACCAATAACGCTAACTACGGCTGGATGCAACACATGATCTATCACCTCTCACCAAACGGTGTGATGGGAATGGTTCTGGCGAATGGTTCGCTCTCATCAAACACCTCAGGCGAAGGAGAAATCCGTCAGCGTCTGATTGAAGCCGATCTCGTCGACTGTATTGTCTCGCTTCCCGGTCAACTTTTTTACAATACGACGATTCCAGCATGTCTTTGGTTTATCTCCCGTAAGCGTACGGGTAATGGCGACCGAAAGCGTACCGGTGAAATTTTGTTTATCGACGCAAGCGAGATCGGTCACATGGAGGATAAGACACACAAAATTTATACCGATGAGGATGTTGCGAAGATTACTGATACATACCACGAGTGGAGAAAGAAGGACGGCACGTACGAGGACATTAAAGGCTTCTGCAAATCTGCGCCGATGGAGGAAGTAAAGAAGCATGGCTTCGTACTCACGCCCGGACGCTACGTTGGTATTGCTGACGTCGAGGATGACGGTGTGCAGTTTGAAGACAAGATGAAGGAACTCACTTCAACTCTCAAGGAACAGATGGCAAAGGAACAAGAGTTGAATGAGGAAATAAAGAAACAGCTCAAGAAGGTTGGGTTTGAGATTTGATATGGAAGCCAAACTTAAACAATCTCAGACAAGGAAGGTGGTCAAGGACATGAAGTTGATTCTGAAAGATTTTGAGCCGATGATAAAGGATCCCAAGCATCTTTGGAATGGAAGAGATATTTCGAATTTCTTCCTTCGACCGCGAGAGGCTTGGGCGAATTGGCTTCTCTGTGCTGTGTTGCATAAGTTGTTTGGTGAACACGTAACATTTGCCGATGATGATGAGGGAGACGGTTTAATAGCGGATCGAAAGACAGGTGAATTTTTGCATACAGAGCATGTGTGTGCTTTAGAAATTCCCAATGCCCCAGCTTTGCCTTCTGGCGAACAGAGAGTCATAGATGCTATTGAGCACAAAATTCGAAAAGGTGAAGAATATGCAAAAGGAAAGTGGTTAGTCGTCTTTTTTGATGGAGCTGGTGAGTATTTTCGTAATAAAATTCGGGAAGCCATTAAAGGGCGCCATAATTTTGTCGCAGTGTATTGCATAGGTCTCCTGAATTCAGGACCAGATGGCTACTCATATGCGGTCACTGAATTTCGTGATTTGTTGGGTGATAGATCAATAACTTTTCGTGTAGACATCAACAGTAATTTTGATGAGTGGCACGTGACACAAGTATGAGCCGAGATAAATTGAAACAAATAACACTTGGAAAATTGCTTTCGATTACTTGTGATTCAAGTGCGAATAAGAAAATTCTGCATGAGCTTGAGAGGTGTGGAGCGATTAAAATTTTTGACGTGAACATTGAGACGTATTCTAAAAACACAGAAAAGATAAAAGCAGTCGCTGTTCATGGTCATAGTAAATGGGATGACGGATCGGTTTGGGGAGATGATTCTGGTCACTTTCAGTCAGCGAAGGAAATTATTGGTGGTCACAATATCGGCGACGTCCGTCACCTTGAGGCACATCTTCGTTCTGGTAATGACATTTTTATTACGGAGGATTTAGATGAGTTCATCCGTAATGGAAGGCGTGAGGAATTGGAGAGGAAATTTTCAGGACTCAAGATAATGACTCCACAGGAGTTGAAAGATGTGTTTCTGAATAAGGATGAACCCGTATGATAAATCCAAAGAATTGGAAACAAACGACGCTAGGGGAGGTGTCAAAAGCGGTAGATTATGGGTATACCCAAAGTGCGAGCTATGATCCGATAGGTCCAAAGTTTTTACGTATCACAGATATTCAGGATGATTTTATTGACTGGTCGAAGGTTCCATTCTGCGAGATTTCAGAGAAGGATCACAAGAAGTATAAGTTAGAAGTCGGTGACGTTGTTGTCGCACGAACCGGAAATTCGACAGGCGCAACAGCAACAATGAAAGACAAATCTATCGATGCGGTCTTCGCTTCATATTTGATTCGATTTCGACTAGATTCCGCTGTTATTGATTTTCGATTCGTTGATTTTTTGGTTAGATCAAAAAATTGGAGTGCCTTTGTTAAGTCTATAAAAGGTGGATCAGCTCAGGCAGGAGTTAATGCAAAACAACTTTCATTGTTTCCGATTGACCTCCCTCCTCTCGATGATCAACGCTCAATCGCCGCAGTCTTGTCCTCTCTCGACGACAAAATCGAGATCCTCCGTGCTCAAAACAAAACGCTCGAAGAAATGGCTCAACGGTTATTCAAGGAATGGTTTGTTGATTTTAATTTTCCGAATGAGGATGGCAAGCCGTACAAAAAGAGTGGTGGGAGAATGATTGGAAGCGAGATGGGAGAGATTCCTGAGGGGTGGAGGATTGGGAGGATCTATGAGGTTTTGAAGGTACAATACGGATTTGCTTTTAAGTCCCCCTTTTTTAATCAAAGCAATGAAGGATTCCCGCTCATTCGTATTCGGGATCTAAAATCAGGTTCCCCTGCGGTGTATACTACGCAGAATTTTCCAAGCGACTACTTAGTAAACGAAGGCGATATCCTTGCGGGTATGGATGCTGAATTTAAGCCTGTTATTTGGTCTGGTAAAAAAGGAGGACTGAATCAGCGAGTTTGTAAATTTTCGCCACTTGGTTCTGTTGGAAGGTTTTTTGTTCTTGAATTTATACGTCCATTTCTTCATTTTTTTGAAAATACAAAGTACGGAACGACAGTTTCTCATCTTGGAAAATCTGATCTTGATTCTATTGAAGCAGTGATACCAGAAAGTAGAATTTTGGATCTATTTTCTCAAGTAAGCACACCGTTGTACGAAAAAGTTGTTGTGAATCAGTCCGCTATTTTTTCTCTTGCTTTGAGTCGTGACACTTTGTTGCCCAAGTTAATGAGCGGTGAAATACTATGAAAATAAAGAAAATCGATTTCAAGAAACACGAGGTGTTTGGAACGCATGCCGTTATTTTTGGTGTTGAAGAAGTGCCTACAATTTCGTTTTTGGTTGGTAATAATGGTTCTGGAAAGACAAAGGTTTTGGACTTTCTCTTCGATGTTCTTTCCACCAAGCCGTTTAATCATCGAGGTGAATACACAGTTGACGTTAGTCTTCAGTTTTCTGAATCAGAGCAGACGAGCTTAGGCTTGAATGAAAAAGAAGTTATTTACTCGATCAGAAAAGAGGGGGATATTAAGCAATCTTCGTCTGTATATGGACGATCAGGTGCTGTGGTTCAATTGACTCCACACGATTTATCGAAAATAGTTTATTCAACAGTTGAGATCAATTTCAGTGAACCAGATATTAAATCGGTTACGAGCAAGAATATAGACGATGTTAAAAAGCCAAAAGACAAATCTCAAAATTTGTCCACCGAAATACCGCAGCTTTTAGTTGATATTAAAGCTCTTGATGATGCCGATGCCGGAGTTTGGATTGACGCAAACAAAGGAGCAGTCGTTCCGGATCACAGAGAAACACGCCTGAAAAGATTCACCGATGCTTTTCACAAAATCTATGATGGTGAGAAGTCTTTTTCAGAAATAAAAAATCAAGAAGGATCAAAGAAGATTGTTTTTCTTGATGCCAGAGGACAAGAGATTGGATTGCAAGACTTAAGCACAGGAGAAAAACAGGTCATATACCGAGTTGGGTACATTTTGAAGCATTTAGGGAATATCTCAGAAGGGATCGTTCTTATTGATGAACCAGAAATTAGCTTACATCCCACATGGCAAATCAAATTCAAAGATTTTCTGCATGATGTATTTTCTGGACAAGATGTTCAAATCATTATTGCCACACATTCACCTTTCATTTTTAAGAAACTAAATGACAGTAGTGAATCGTGCATAAAAATTGATAGGTCACAACCTGAGAGCAAGAAGGTAACAATGACCTTTCCGAGAGTTCCTTATACACCGTCAGTTAACCTGATAAACTACTTGGCCTACGGAATAGTTGATGAGTTGCTACACATAGAACTCTATACACTTCTCCAGATTCGGGAGAACAAAGAGCACATTCGAGGTATGGAGACGTGGTTAAGGGATTCGTCTGGCGGTAGTCAGCCCATCAAACAATCCTTTATGAAGACAGGAGAATTAAACAATACAGATGAAACTATCATGACGTGGATTAGAAATAAAATTCACCATCCCGACGAAATGGCACGTCCTGAGTTTAGTGAGGTTGATTTGAAAAATTCGATTGATCAGATGATTCAATTATTGAAATGATATGACCCGAATCTACGAATCAGACGTCGAGGAACTTGCGATCTCCCTCCTCGAATCCATCGGTTACACATATCTCCCACCAGAGGATCAAGAACTCGAACGCAAAGACCTTGCGGATGTTGTGTTGAAAGATCGTTTAGTGAAAGCAGTGGATCGACTCAATCCGAACGCATCAGCAGAAGCTAAAGAACAAGCCATCAAGGACGTGTTGCGTTTGTTGAGTTTGGGAGTGGTCGAGAACAACGAAGCCTTTCATAAGATGCTTACCGAAGGAATCGATGTTGAGGTGTACAAGGACGGCGATACCAAAGGCATCAAGATTTGGTTGGTTGATTTCGAGCACCCTACAAACAACGAGTTTCTTGTTTGCAATCAATTTACGGTCACACATGAAAACACAACTAAGCGACCTGACGTCGTGTTACTCGTGAACGGTCTTCCGCTTGTGGTCATCGAACTCAAGAATCCAACTGACGAACAGGCAACGGTCAAAAAAGCCTTCACACAGCTTCAAAACTATAAAACATCTATTCCTCCATTGTTCCATTATAACGGCGTTCTGGTGGCGTCTGATGGTCTTGACGCGCGCGCTGGTTCACTGACTTCTTCGTATTCTCGCTTCTTGGCATGGAAAACGATTGACGGTTCAAAAGAAGAGAAGTCGACCGTTCCTCAGATCGAGACGCTCATTAAGGGCATGCTCTCGCCGCAAGTCTTGCTTGATCTCATTGCTCACTTCACCGCCTTTCAAAAGATGGATATTCCCGATCTTGAAACAGGTTTGACGCAGATTCAAACAATCAAAGTCCAAGCCGCGTATCACCAATATCATGCGGTCAACAAGGCGGTTGTTTCCACGAGTCGCGCGGCAAGCGACAAAGGCGACCAGAAGGTTGGTGTGGTGTGGCACACGCAAGGAAGCGGCAAGTCGTTTTCGATGGTTTTTTATGCTGGCAAAGTTGTACGTTCGCTTGATAATCCGACGATTGTCGTCATCACCGATCGCAACGATTTAGACGATCAGTTGTTTGATACCTTTGCGTCGTGCAAACAGTTACTCCGACAAGATCCAGTGCAAGCGATAGATCGAGATCATCTCAAAAAACTTTTGAAAACCAATGGCGGTGGAATTATTTTCACCACGATTCAGAAATTTTCTCCCGCAGATGGAAGTACGAATTTCGATCAGCTTTCCGATCGCAAGAACATCGTCGTGGTTGCAGATGAAGCACACCGCAGTCAATACGGTTTTGGAGCCAAGACCACGATGAAGGACGGCGAGGCAACGACCAAGTACGGATTCGCCAAGTATTTGCGCGACGCACTTCCTCATGCTTCGTTCATCGGTTTCACCGGTACGCCGATTGAGAAAGAGGATGCCTCGACTCCTGCTGTGTTTGGCAACTACATCGACGTCTACGACATCCAACAGGCGGTAGAAGATGGTGCAACGGTTCGTATCTACTACGAATCACGACTGGCAAAAATTCACTTGAAGCCGGAGGAAGCCAAAGCCCTTGATGCCGAGGTGGAAGCGATCACCGAAGGAGAAGAATCGACGGCAAAGGAAAAGGCGAAAGCGAAGTGGACGCAACTGGAAGCGATTGTTGGACACAATGATCGCCTTGCTGATATTGCCCAAGACATCGTGCGTCATTTTGAAGCTCGTCAGGAAGTGATTGAGGGCAAGGGCATGATCGTTGCGATGAGTCGTCGGATTGCTGTTGAGTTGTACGAGCAAATCATCAAGTTACGACCCGACTGGCATAGTGCAGATAAGAAGAAAGGAGCGATCAAGGTCGTGATGACGTCCAGCTCAAGCGATCCTGCCAACTGGCAGGTACATCACACAACCAAAGATGAACGCAAAGAATTGGGAGAACGTCTCAAGAGTCCGTCTGACCCGCTCAAGCTCGTGATCGTACGCGACATGTGGCTCACAGGCTTTGACGCACCGTGTTTGCACACCATGTACGTCGACAAGCCGATGAAAGGTCACAACCTCATGCAGGCGATCGCTCGCGTGAACCGTGTCTTCAAAGATAAGACGGGTGGGTTGATTGTTGATTACATCGGCATCGCCTCTGATCTTAAAGAAGCCCTTGCGACCTATACGGAAAACGGAGGCAAGGGCGCACCAACATTTGATCAAGCCGAAGCGGTAGCAGAGATGTTGCGATTGCACGAAATCGTTGTGCAGATGTTCCGTGATTTTGAGTATCAGACGTATTTCAAATCCGACACGCGACAGAAAATGACGACTATTCTTGAGGCACAGGAGTATGTGCTGGGGCTTGAGAATGGCAAGAATCGGTTCACCAAACAGGTTGATCTGCTCTCAAAAGCATTTGCACTTTCGGTACCGCACGAGGATGCCATGAACATCAAGGATGAAGTGGGATTTTTCCAAGCAGTGAAGGCACGACTGGTAAAGTTTGAACCGACAGGAAGCGGAAAGAGTGATGAGGAGATCGAAACGGCGATTCGTCAGATTATCGATAAGGCGGTGGTTGCCGAAGGGATGATTGATATTTTCGACGCGGCGGGAATCAAGAAGCCTGATATTTCCATTTTGTCAGATGACTTTTTGGACGAGATCAAAGGCATGGAGCGCAAGAACCTAGCGATGGAGCTTTTGAAAAAGATTCTTGGAGATGAAATCAAGAGTCGATCACGCAAGAATTTCATCCAAAGTCGGAAACTCTCGGAGATGCTGGAGTCTGCTATTAAACGCTATCAAAATAACCTTCTAACTGCCGCACAAGTGATTGAGGAGCTGATCAATCTCGCAAAAGACATGCGAAGTGCTGATGAGTTGAATTTGAAACTTGGGCTTTCGTATGATGAAGTTGCTTTTTACGATGCGCTGTCTATCAATGGAAGTGCAAAGGAAGTCATGGGAGACGATACGTTGCGTGATCTTGCCCGTATCCTTGTCCAAAAGGTTCGAGCCAATACTTCTATCGACTGGACACTGAAAGAGAACGTACAGGCTAAATTACGCGTGCTGGTGAAGCGTACGCTTAAACAATTCGGTTACCCACCTGACCAACAGTTGTTGGCTACTGAAAACATCCTGAAACAGGCTGAGATGTTCGCCGAGGAGTGGAGTGAATAATAAAGTTATGAGTAAATATCTTGAGGGCGTTGAAAATTTGATTGAAGAGCGATTGGTGGTATTTAGGGAGGAGAATTCCATTACGGATAGAAACACACTCCCAGATACGGGTCTTTATCCGTTAGCAGATCATCACTGGCTTAAAATTTCCGATGTCATTTGTTTATTCGTGGATATTCGTAACTCGACAGGATTGAGTGCATCCAATCACGAAAAAAGTACGGCATCAGTTTACGAGCTGTTTACCGGAACCGCTGTGCGCATGTTTCATCAACTCGGTGCAAGGTACATCGACATTAAAGGAGATGGCGTTTTTGCTCTTTTTAACAAAAACCAAGCTCATCGAGCTTTTGTTTCAGCTGTCACCTTCAAAACATTTGCACAAGAGAATTTCCTTCCTCTGATTAAGGAGAAATTAAATGGAGCTGTGGAGATAGGTTTTCATATGGGTATTGATCAAAAAACTGTCCTTGTAAAACAAATTGGGATTCGAGATTCTGAGGGGCGAGATAGTAGAAAAAATGAGGTGTGGGCAGGAAAACCTATTAACATGGCGGCTAAACTAGCCGCACGTTCTGTAGATAAAGAACTGCTTGTTTCCGATCGTTACTACAACAATCTCTCAAAGGATATGCGCATTCAGCAGACTTGTGGGTGTACAACCACATCATCAAATTCTCATGAGGTGGTTAATGTCTGGTCCCTCAGGGATTTTTCAGAAGAGGAAATTTTTGATTTTGATTCGGCGTATAGTATGTGCAACGTTTGGTGTTCGGTTCACGGAAAGGAGTGGGCTGAAAATATACTTGCGTTAGACAATTAAGCCATATGGCTACCAATCAAGAGACTCTTGACAAGATTGATGAGTATTTGAATGAGTCTTATGTTCAAGAAGAGACAACAGTTGTTCCCAAAAGAACGGATTTGACCTTTGGAAATAAAGTAAAGAAGATGAAATTTGCAGTTGTCATGTACGTCGACATGAGAAAGTCCAAAGCAATTTTATCTGACTCAACTACTTTTTGGAGTGTGAAGATTCACCGTGCTTTTTTACTTGCACTAACTCATTGTGTTGAAAAGATGGAAGGTCATTTACGTAGTTTTAACGGTGACGGTATTCTCGCTTTTTTTGTAGGTGATAAAGCATCATCGCGCGCAGTGCGTGCTGCAATGGATGTCTCCGGTTTTATTGCGGAAATAAACAATCATCTTAGCGAACAGGATTTGAAGAACATCGACTATGGGATCGGTGTCGCTCAGGGGGAAGTCATGGTCGCTAAAAGTGGGAAGGCTGGAGACGACCAAACGAAACAGGATTTGATTTGGGTGGGACTGCCAGTGTACTTAGCTGTGGAACTTTCTGATGCGGCAAAAAAACCAAAGAACATATGGATAAGTAATAATGTTCGTAATTCAATAGGCAAACAAAATTATTTAGATGTCGTTTATAGAAAGGATGGTAAAAGTAAATGGACAAAAGAAACCAAAACATTTAAGTCTGTTGGTAAAAAAGAAGTAATGGCAACAATTTGGCGATTCAACGTATGAGACATGAAGATTTGGATTTTTTACAGACAGAATTATCAAGAGTCAGTAACTGGATTCAGTTTACAGATCAAAAGGCTGGGTTCATTGCTGTTTTTTACTCCGCGATTCTTGGTTATCTTGTTAGTAAGCGAGACGAAGTATTGTCTCATCTATTCTTTTGTAGTCAGGATTGCGACATTTGGGTGTTGATATTTTTTGTCTCAATCTTTTTTCTATGGCTAGGAGTCTATCACCTATTTTTGACAGTTTTGCCTAAGTTGAAAAATACAAATGCTAAGGGGTCACTGTTCTTTTTCGGTAGCATTGCGACAATGAAGTTAGGAGATTATCTAGTGAAATTTGAAAACCTCAACGACGAAGAGGCACGAAACCAGTTGAAAGAACAAATCTATACAAATTCAATAATTGCCAACTCTAAAATGGTAAGCGTTCAAAAGAGCACGAAGTTTTTATTTTGGTCAGGTTTACTTGTTTTTATGCTTTTCATTATCTAGTCACGTCCGTTAAAGAGTATCTTACACAGAGCGGTATCAACAGCTGTAAGATATGGATGAACTGCATAATGGTAGGCTGTTTCCATATGAAAAACAGTTCACAAAAAACAGACAGTGCCTCCATTAAGTCAACGTATGATGAGGAGCAGAGAAAGCTACGTAGCTTGTATCTCGAACATCCTGATCGTAAACAATTTGTCTCCTACGATTTTGTTGAAGCTCTTTGGATGCACATACTCGAATACTACGGGAAAACGGTTGGGGATGATGCGATTGAAGAAATGAAATACGAAATTTTAGAGGACGACCGCATGTGGGAAATGGTATATGATGCCGCAGAGAACTATGCGAATGAACAAGGTTGGGAGATGATCATCTAAACACTAAAATTTAAGCTAAAAACAGACCCGCATTACTTAGTATTTGTGGGTCTGTTTTTATGTTCTTCGTAAGGATTTTTTGGTAAAATAGGGGTTAGTATGAGCGAATACTATTCTATCCCTAGAAAAGCCGATTGGAATTATGGTGGAAAAAAATGGAGATTGAGCCGCAGTAAAATCGCGCTTTTTCAAGAGTGTCCGCGGTGTTTTTATTTAGACAACAAATTTGGTTTGAAAAGACCGCCGGGGTTTCCATTCAATTTGAACTCGGCAGTAGATAGTCTGCTCAAGAACGAATTTGACGCACATCGGGCTAATGGCGAGCAACATCCGCTACAAAAACAATATGGCTTGAAGGCTCGTCCGGCTCCTCACGAATCGCTTGATATTTGGCGTGATAATTTCAAAGGTGTCGAGTACCTTCACAAGCCAACGGGTTTATTGGTTAGCGGAGCCATTGACGACTTGTGGATCGATGAGGGTGGGAATTATCTTGTTGTTGACTACAAGGCTACGGCAAAGAGTGAACCTGTGACAACACTAAACGACGACTGGCATGAAGGCTACAAGCGCCAGATGGAAGTGTATCAGTGGTTACTGCGTCGTAATGGGTTGACCGTGAGCGATACTGGATATTTTGTCTATTGTACGGGTCGACCTGATGAGAAAGCGTTTGACGCTAGAGTTGAATTTGATGTGCACCTGATCCCTTACACAGGAAGTGATAAGTGGGTCGAGGGTGTGTTGAAGAAGATAAAGAAGACCCTTGATGGAGATCAAATCCCCGTTGCAAACAAGACATGCGATTACTGTGTCTATCGACAGGTAGTTCATGAAGGAATTGCGAACAGAGAGAGTCTGTCATTTGGGAGAAGGTTGGCTGACAAGTTCGACCAGTGTATTGATCTTGTTTTGTCTAAAGGGAAAAAAGGCGAACCAGCAAAGAAGTTTTCTGGGGGACGTGAACGTCTTTTTAATTTACTCAAAGACCATCCTTTTTTTCAGAAACGAGTAATACAGATGAGAGAAAAATATGAAATACCTCCCTTTGGCTACGATGACTCACAAGATGCGTACCATTGGGAACACGGAAAAAAATCAAGGTATCACGACTATGTAAGTGAGATTGATTCTTTTGTTTTGGAATTCAATTTCCCAAAAGTTTTTTTGAGTAGCGTGAGGCGGTTTATTTACGATTTTGTTCTCTCTCCAAAACGTACCGCAAAAAGTCCTATTGAGGATTTCCCAATTTTTTCTCTTTTCAAAACTGATGAAGATAGAGAGATTAACAAGTATTTGATTGATCCGAACAGTTTTTACATTCAAATTTTTGATTGGACCACAGAAAAGAATATACTGGATGCAGTGAAGGAAATTTTCAAGGAGAAGGAAAACAATCTTTTCTCTGTCTCTAAGGTAGAAGCAATGGCAAGAAGAATTTGGTTATTGAGTCAAGACAAACGCACTGATAATGATGTTAGGGATGCTTTGGAAATAATGATGACTAAGGAGTTTAAGGATCTCAAGGATCAAAAAATTCCTAATCAGAGCAATATCGCTAATTACCGAAACCGATACGAACGAGCGCTCAGTGCTTTGAGACCCCTAGAATAATACTTACAGATAATGGTGTTAACACGTGTAAGATACGTGATGAGATGCGTGATCTAGACTGTTTCCATATGGAGAACA
>SXGR01317425.1_pt1 | contig 14770 bp, 14 predicted proteins | sample 3174711 | NCBI WGS metagenome assembly SXGR01 (sample SAMN11356860, study PRJNA531348) | freshwater metagenome | isolation source: freshwater sample F1-60 | place: China: Fuxian Lake, Yuxi | collected 2017-12-25
CGTTGAGGCGGTCCGCCACATTCGCGGTATCACCGGCGAGATCAAGCGCCTCCACGGTATGGACCCGGACGAGGTCTACGCCCGCGCCAAGGAGTTGCAGGCACCGCTCGATCTGGTGCAGTTCTGCGCACGCGAAGGTCGTCTACCGGTCGTGCTTTTCACGGCCGGGGGTGTCGCAACGCCAGCCGACGCGGCGCTGATGATGCAGCTCGGCTCCGACGGTGTCTTTGTCGGGTCTGGCATCTTCAAGAGCGGTGATCCTGCCAAGCGCGCCCGCGCAGTTGTCGAAGCCACGACGCATTTCCGCGATCCCGCCAAGGTCGCCGAGGTTTCGAAGAATCTCGGCGAGGCAATGGTCGGTCGGAGCGCCAAGTCGATTCCTGAGGACGAACTGCTCGCCGGACGTGGCTGGTAGTACCCCGCGCGTTGGCGTGCTCGCCCTCCAAGGGGCGTTCCGCGAGCACGTGCAGGCGCTCGAGCGACTGGGTGCAACGGCAATTGAGGTTCGGACGCCCGCGGAGTTGGCTGGCCTCGATGGCCTCATGCTGCCTGGTGGAGAATCGACCACGATGGGCCTTCTGCTCGAATCGTCGGGTCTGCGCGAACCGATCACCGAGATCGTTGCTGGCGGGCTGCCAGTCTTCGGTACCTGCGCCGGATTGATCTTGCTCGCGACCGACCTTGAAGACGGCACGGAAGATCAGCGCACGTTGAGCGCGCTCGATGTGACAGCGCTCCGCAATGGCTACGGGCGGCAGTTCGCCTCGTTTGAGGCCGCCGTCGAATTGGCAGGCGATGACATGCCGATGGTCGGAATCTTTATTCGTGCACCCCGCATCACGCGGGTTGGCGAAGGCGTCGAGGTGCTCGCCTCCGTGGGCGATGAGCCCGTCGCTGTCGGCAGCGGCTCTATCATGGCGGCAACGTTCCATCCGGAGCTGGCGCACGATGACCGGCTCCACGCGCGCTTTCTCGGTCGCGTGACCACGCATTCGTAGGCGGGAGTAGAGGCATGTCCGGTCATTCCAAATGGTCCACCATCAAGCACAAGAAGGCTGCGACAGATAAGAAGCGCGGTCAGCAGTTCAGCAAACTCGCCCGCGCCATCATGGTTGCCGCGAAGGAGGGGGGTGGCGATCCCGATTCGAACGCCGCACTCGCCAACGCTGTCGCGAAGGCAAAATCGTACTCGTTGCCACGCGAGAACATTGAGCGCGCGATCCAGAAGGGTGCTGGTGGTGGCGACGGTGAGAACTTCGAGACCGTCATTTACGAGGGCTTTGGTCCCGGTGGCGCTGCGTTCGTTGTCGAGGCGCTGACCGACAATCGCAATCGAACTGCTGCCAACGTACGCAGTATTTTTACGAAGGCCGGCTCAGCGCTCGGCGCTCCTGGCAGCGTGGCCTGGAAGTTCGATCGCAAGGGCGTGGTAATTCTCGAGAACGTGGCAGATGAGGACGAGCTGCTGCTGGCCGCTGCGGATGCAGGCGCAGATGATTCCGAGGGTGAGGATGGGATCTTCCGCGTCACGACCGATCCGTCCGAGCTGTCAGTGGTTCGTATCGCTCTCGAGGCTGCTGGCTTCGAGGTGACGAGTGCCGAGTTGACGCTCCTACCCAAGCAGCTCGCCGAGATCGACGATGAAGGTAGTCGCAAGGTGTTGAAGATGGTCGACTCGCTCGAGGATGACGACGATGTCCAGGAGGTTTTCTTCGACGTCGAGATCACCGAAGCCGTGTTGGCCGAGCAGTAGGTCTAATTCTGCGATGGCGTCCCAGCCGCTGATCATCGACTGCGATCCTGGGATCGACGACGCGATCGCAATTCTGCTTGCCCTCGCGAGCCCCGAGTTGGATGTGCTGGCAATCACCACGGTCGCTGGGAATGTGCCGCTTGCCAGCACGACGGCGAACGGTCTGCGGGTGCTCGACCTGGTCGGCCGCTCCGACCTCCTGCTGGCCGCGGGTGCGGAGCGACCACTTGTGCGAGTGCCAAGCGACGATTCGTCCGCGACACATGGTGAGACGGGATTGGATGGCTCAAAACTCCCCGCGCCGTCGCGAACGGCTGTGGGAGAACACGCCGTCGATCTGATTGCCCGGCTGGCGTTGGAGCGCCCCGGTGAGGTAACGCTGGCGGCAGTCGGCCCACTGACGAATGTGGCCCTCCTCGCAGCTCTCCGACCAGACGCCTTTGGTGCGCTCCGACGCATCGTCGTGATGGGTGGTGCGTCGAACGGCGGCAACATGTCGCCGTACGCGGAGTTCAACGTCTGGTTCGACCCTGAGGCGGCCGAGCGTGTGCTGCAAGCTGGTCAGGACCTGACGCTCGTTGGGCTCGATGTGACGCGGCAGGCGATCCTGGCGAGTGGTGATATCGATGTGCTCGAGAAGCTCCCCACGATTGGCCCAGCGCTAGCGGGAATGCTGCGTTTCTACATGCGCAAGCATGTCGACTGGTATGGCGAGGAGGTCGTCTATCAGCATGATAGTCTCGCGATTGCACACCTGATCGACCCCGCGATCCTTGGGCTCGTTCATTGCCACGTGGAAGTTGATACGGGCGTGGGACCGGCTCGTGGCTCGACGCTTGTCGATCGCCTGAGCGTCTTTGGTGGCGGTGCAAACGCCGATTGGGCAGAAAGCGTCGACGTGGATCAGTTTCGCGCGCTGTTACTCGGACGTCTGGGCGAGCTCGCCGCCCGTTTGCGCTAACTCGTTTGCGGCGGAGGATCGCCGGGCTGCCAGGGGGCAGGCGGATACTCGGCCTGGTCGCCTCGATGCTCACCGATCGTCAGGATGCGCAGATCCTGGTCGCCATCGTTGAGAAACTGGTGCGGGCGTTCGGGTCCTTCGCGCTTGGCGAAGAAGTCACCGGGACCCACGCGGTACACCTCCTCGCCGACCATGAGGACACCTGTTCCACTGAGTACGAGAAAGCACTCCTCTTCCTCGTGGTGCCAATGAAACTTTGTCGAGCGCTCGCCGGGACGAACAAGATCGACGTTGACGCCTATGCGACGCAGACCCGCGTGCTCACCGAGGCGACTCGAAAGCCCGAACGTCTCGCCGCCCGGCTCGTACTCGCCTTCGCCGGTGGGTGCATCTTCGGCGCGTGTGAGCCACTGCGGTCGCCGGTCGCTGCGCTCGCGCAGGCGCTCGGCGGGGCATCCGTCAATCGTCGAGACAGCCCATTCGCCGGCGGGCAAGGTTTTTGTCTCGATCCAACGGCTGGCAGTCACTGTTGTGGGGACCTCGACACAGACAGCTTCCCACTCGCCCTCGCCATCGACAAGCAAAAACAAATTGTCGGCCTCGGTAGCGCGCAGTAACTCTTCCGCTGCGGCCTCGACATCCGGCCACCAGCGTGGGTGACGCTCGATAAAAGCAATCTGTCGGGCAGGGCGTTCAGCCATGCTCCGCATCGTACGCGACGACCTGCGAGGGCGGGGACGACCGGCGGCGCTCGTAGACTGACTGCCATGGTGATCCTTGGGCTGGACCCAGGAACGGCGTCGACTGGTTACGGCATCGTGACAGTGGCAGGCAGCCGGCTCAGGTCGGTCGATTTCGGCTGCATCCATACCGACGCACACACGCCACCCGAGGAGCGATTGGCCGTGATCGCGCGGGCTGTGGATCTGTTGTTGGAGCAACACGAGCCCACGGCGGTCGCCGTCGAAGAGGTGTATGTCGGAGGCAATCCACGCACTGCGCTCGCGGTGGGGCAGGCTCGGGGTGCCGTACTGACGATGGCTGGTCTGCGCTACATCCCTGTTGCCGAGTACAGCGTCGCGCAGATCAAGACCGCCGTGTGCGGCTATGGACGAGCCGACAAGAAGCAGGTCCAGACGATGGTTGGGGCTGTTTTAGGACTACCCAAGCCACCAACGCCAGACCACACTGCAGACGCCCTTGCCGCCGCCATCTGTCACGCGTCAACGAGTCCACTTCAGGCTTCGCTCAAGCGAGCGGGTCTCAAAGCATGATCGCGCACGTAGCAGGAACAGTCACGAGTCGCGATGGTGAGATCCTTGTTGTTGACGTTGGTGGTGTTGGCTATGAGGTGACAGCGACGCTGGCCGCCCTGTCTCGTTGCGAACCGGGGATGACGGTGACGGTGCCGACCTACCTCCATGTGCGCGAAGACGCGATGCTGTTGTTCGGGTTCTCGAACGACGCGGAGCGGCGCATTTTCCGACTCCTGTTGGGCGTCAACGGTGTTGGACCGAAGTTGGCGCTCGCGATCGTCTCCGCACAAGATCCCGATCGCATCGAGAACGCGGTATTGCTTGGTGATATCGCGCTGCTCTCGAGCGTCAGTGGTGTTGGGAAGAAGACCGCCGAGCGGATCTGTCTCGATCTCAAAGACAAGATTGCTGGTGCTGGTGGCGGGGCAGCGAGCGTGGGCTCTGAGGTTCCTGCTGCAGCCGATCCTCACCGGGAAGCGCGAGATGCTCTGGTCGCTCTCGGCTTTTCGGTGATGGACGCCGAAGCCGCCCTTGTCGGGTGTGAAGGCTCGACAGGCGAGCGGGTCAAGGCCGGGCTCGCAGCGCTCTCCGGCGGACGCCCATGACCGACGACACACGCCTGATTGCGGGGGAAGAAGAGCCGGAAGATCGGGAGAACGACGGCTCGCTTCGTCCTCAGCGACTGGGCGACTTTGTTGGGCAGGAGCACGCCGTCCGCCAGTTGGAGACGTTCGTTGCCGCTGCGCGTGGCCGTGGCGAAGCGTGTGACCACGTCCTGCTTGCCGGGCCGCCTGGGCTGGGCAAGACCAGCCTCGCGTTTATTGTCGCGACCGAGATGGACAGCCGCATTCATACGATCTCGGGACCCGCCTTGGAGCGCAAGGGCGACATCGCATCGATTCTGACCGCACTCGAACCGCGCGATGTGCTTTTTATCGATGAGGTCCATCGGCTGCCACGCGCGATCGAGGAGTTGCTGTACCCCGCGATGGAAGATCGAGCGATCGACATCGTGGTCGGCCAAGGGCCGGGCGCACGAACGCTGCGACTCGACCTTGCGCCGTTCACCCTCGTCGGAGCCACCACGCGCGCAGGATTGTTGACCACCCCGATGCGCGATCGCTTCGGAATTTCACTTCGACTCGAGCACTACACGACCGACGAATTGCTATTGATCATTCGCCGGTCGGCGGGGATTCTGGACGTGACGGTCGACGATGAGGCTGCACACGAGATCGCTCGGCGATCGCGGGGTACGCCACGCATCGCCAATCGCATCCTTCGCCGTGTACGCGACGTCGCTCAGGTTCGTGAGTGGGCGACGGTCGATCGCGAAGGAGCGCTGGCAGCGCTCGACCTGCTCGGTGTCGACGAAGATGGGCTCGACCGCGCCGACCGCGAGTACCTGCGCACAATCGCCGAGCGTTTTGCTGGAGGTCCCGTCGGCCTCTCGACATTGGCCGTGGCGCTCGGCGAGGATGCTGGGACGCTCGAGGACGTCTACGAGCCGTATCTCATTCAGCAGGGCCTCATTCAACGTACGGCTCGAGGTCGAGTGTTGACAGCACGGGGTCGCGAGTTGGCTGGCATGCCGAACGATCCAGGCATGCCCTCCCTGCTCGACTAATCGTGGACCTGCCAAGGGTCGTGGACACGGTCGCTGGATGGTGCCGTGTGCGTTGTGGGGTCGGCGTCGCGCAGATCCTTGTTCCTCAGCGCCGCGCAGGGTCGGAGGCGCGCAGTGGCCTTCTCCGGTGCCGTCTCCGGTGCCGTCTCCGGCAGCGCACTGAAGACCTGTTGGCGCACCTCGGCGGACTCTCCCGCGCGACGCCCACCCCCAACAGAGTCGAGTTCCGCGACGTGTACGTGGAGATCGGCCTCACGGGCGCAATTGCGCTTGAACCCGGCGAGTATTCGTTCGGCGTGCGCTGTGAGGAGAGCAACAGCTGCTTTTTTCTTTCCACGTTTTTCGACAACGGTGATCTCACCGTCATCGCAACCGGCATGTGAAAGCGACGTCGCAGTGCTGCGCTGCGGACGGGCTCCTGCAGCGTTCAAGACCCCTCGAGAACACGACCGTCGGGGGAATTGCTGGCGGCCCCCAGGTTAGAGTCGACCGGAGTAGGCTGCGTGAGCGTCCACGCACTATCGGATGCATCCGGCACGATAATCCCCACGCCCGTGGGTAGCCGTCCTAATCGCGGCGTGTGCGCAGGCCGTGCTCGACGGCGTCGAGCGCCTCGTGCAGATCGCGGATGCGAGCCTCGATATCGGCCGTGTCGCCACCCTGACGGATGCGCTCCTCCTGCCGAACCTCCTCGAGGCTGCCGATCATGATGCCGAGCAGCAGGTTGAGCACGACGAACGTGCCGAGCAGGATGAAGGACAGGAAAAACAGCACGCTCTCGAGCGGCTTGGCCGCGAAGACGAGCGCGAACGTGGTCGTCCAGCCCTCCAGGGTCAGGATCGAGAACAGCGACAGCATCGAGCGTCCGATGTTGCCCCAGGCAACCGGATCGAGGTCGGCGAACAGCGTCCAGCCGACCATGCCGTAGAGGAACAGAAGAAGGCCGGTCAGGACGCCGAGGCCCGTGGCCGGGCGGATCGCACGGGTGGCACCGCGCAGCAGGACCTGGACGTCGGGGAGGTACTTGAGCAGCCGCGTGACGCGGAGCAGGCGAAGGATGCGCAGCAGGGCGGCGTTCTCGCGGATCCCCGGCACGAACAGCGCGGCGATGATCACGAAGTCGAACATGTTCCAGCCGGAGCGGAAGAACGCCTGCGGTCGGCGACCGTACGCCAAGATGCGGATCACCAGCTCGGCCACGAAAATGGTCAGGAAGACGCTGTTGAGGAGGCGCAGCGTGTCGCCGTGCTGCGTCATGACTCCGTCGAAGGTCTCCACGCCGAGCAGCAAGGCGTTAAGGGCGATCACGACGATGATCGCGGTCTGGAAGCGCTCGGAGTCGGCGATGCGGGCGAAGCGGGCCGAAACGGCGCCGGTGGCGGTGGACGTCGACGTCATGACGCTCCTGATTCTGCCATGAGCCGGGTGTCTGACGGTGCGCGTCGGCGATTTCCCTAACCGCCTCCACCACGGCCAGAGGTCGACGGGGCGCTGGCGCTCCGGTACCGTGCGCTGCGTGCGCATCGACGAGCTCGACTACGACCTGCCCGAGCACCTTATCGCCCAGGCGCCGCTCGAGCCGCGTGACGCAAGCCGGCTCCTGATCGTCGATCGGGCTGATGCCTCGCTGACCGACGCCACGTTCCGCGACCTGCCCACGCTGCTCCGCGCGGATGACCTCGTGGTGCTCAACACGACACGCGTGCGGGCCGCGCGACTGTGGCTGCGGCGCGCGACCGGCGGTGCGGCCGAGGTGCTCCTGCTCGAGCCGCAGGGTGGCGTCTGGAAGGCGCTGGTACGCCCCGCCCGGAAGCTGCGGCCCGGCGCGCGTCTGGCCGGTGATGGCCTCGAGGTCGAGATCGTCGAGGTTGGTGAGGCCGGTGAGGCGCTCGTGCGCATCCACGCCGAAGGCTCGATCGACGCGGCGATCGCACGTGCCGGCGTGATGCCGCTGCCGCCCTACATCCGCACCGCCGTGGCCGACCCCGAGCGCTACCAGACCGTCTTCGCGCAGACGCTCGGGTCCGCCGCCGCACCGACCGCGGGTCTGCACTTCACCCCCGAGCTGCTGGAGCGCGTGCGGTCCGTCTGCCGTGTGGTCGAGGTGGACCTCCAGGTCGGTCTGGACACGTTCCGACCCGTCACCGCGACGGCGCTCGAGGAGCACGAGATGCACTCCGAGGCCTATGCGGTCACACCGGCGGCGCGGGCGGAGATCACCGCCGCGGTGGGGGCTGGCCGTCGCGTCGTCGCGATCGGAACGACGACCACGCGCGTCCTCGAGACGATCGCGGATGCGGCGGCGCTCGACGTGGGGCGGACGTCGATCCTGCTCCAGCCCGGCGTGCCGTTCCGCACGGTCGGCGCGCTCGTGACGAACTTCCACCTGCCGCGCTCAACGCTGCTTGCGCTCGTGATGGGCCTGGCGGGGGAGTCGCTGATCCGGGACGCGTACGCTCATGCCGTGAGCACGCGGTACCGCTTCTATTCGTTTGGCGATGCGATGGTGATTCTGTGAGCGTGCCCGGGGACTTCAGTATTCAGGCGACGGATGGCAAGGCGCGGGCAGCGACGCTCGTGACGGCCCACGGCGCGATCCAGACTCCCGTCTTTATGCCGGTCGGCACGCTCGGCACCGTCAAAGGTGTCGATCCTGACGAGTTGAAGACGATTGGCACGCAGATCCTGCTGGGCAATACCTATCACCTGCACCTCAAGCCAGGCGAAGACCTCGTCGCGGAATTGGGTGGCCTCCATCGCTTCATGGCGTGGGACGGCCCGATCCTGACCGACTCGGGTGGCTTTCAGGTTTTCTCGCTTGCTGATACGCGCACAATCGACGACGACGGAGTCAGCTTCCGCAGTGTCTACGACGGGGATCTCGTGCGTCTGCGCCCAGAGGATGCGATGGCGATCCAGGCTGCGCTTGGTTCAGATATCGCAATGTGCTTTGACGAGGTACCGAAGCCCGATGCTCCGCTGGCAGAACTGGCGGCAGCGGTGAAGCGGACGTCGCGCTGGGCGGCCCGCTGCAAGGTGACGGCTCCCGCCCCGGGTCAGTTGCGCTTCGGCATCGTGCAGGGCGGCGTCGATCCAGCGTTGCGCGAGCGCAGTGCGAGCGACCTTCTTGAAATCGGCTTTGATGGTTATGCAATCGGTGGCCTGGCTGTCGGCGAGGAGCGCGAGGCAACCTTCCGCATCACCGATAGCACCGCCGCCTTGCTGCCAGTCGACCAACCCCGCTACTTCATGGGTATCGGCGACCCGGAGGGAATCCTGCGCGTGATCGCAGCCGGCGTCGACATGTTCGACTGCGTGCTACCGACGCGGCTGGGACGAACGGGTGCGGCGATGACGTCGAATGGGCGCCTAAACATGCGCAACGCCGCCTTTGCTCGCGACCCAGACCCGCTTGATCCGCGCTGTGGATGCCCGACCTGTCAACGCTTCTCTCGCGCCTATATTCGCCATTTGGTGATGCAAAAAGAGCTACTCGGTATGCGCCTGTTGTCGGTTCACAACATGGCCTTCCTGCTAGCCTTGTGCACAGCCGCACGGGAGGCAATCATCGAACAGCGGTTCGATGCCTTCCTCGCGGCGTCCCTTGAACGACTAATGACCGGAGCTGACTGACCATGCAGACCTATCTCCTGTTGTTCGTGGCGATGGCCGCGATCTTCTACTTCCTGATCCTGCGGCCGCAGCAGCGCGCCAAGCGCGCCAAGGCCGAGCTGATGAGTGCACTCACCGAGGGCAGTGAGATCTTGACCGTTGGTGGCATCTACGGCACCGTGATCGAACTGCGAGACGAGGACATGGATCTCGAGATCGCCGAAGGTGTCGTGATGCGCATCGATCGCCGCGCCCTCGCAACGGTAATCCCGGTCGCAACGGACGAAGACGATGAGGACGAAGACGAAGATCTCGAAGATGATGCGTCTGTGGAAGAAGATCATGACGACGACAACGATGTCGAGGAAATGCGAGCAGCCGGGGACCGCCCGGCCTAACCCATGTTGCGTCGCGGAACTGTACTGATTCTCGTAGCGCTGCTCGCGCTGCTCATAGCCACGGGTGCGCTGTCGTACCTGCGGGCGCCGGTCTTGGGGCTCGACCTTCAAGGCGGCGCCGAGGTTACGCTCGAAGCGCAACCGGAAAAGGGTCAGACGGTAACGGAAGAGCAGATGAACGCGGCCGTGCAGATCTTGCGCACACGCGTCGACGCAATCGGTGTTTCGGAGCCGCAGATTCAGCTCGAGCAAGGCAACCGTATTTCGATCGCCGTGGCCGGCGAGAACGACCCGGCGCGCGTCTTCGCGCTCGTGGGATCGACAGGGCAGTTGTACTTCATCGATCTCGAGGAGGGGCTCACAGAGGGCGTCTCGCGCTCGTTTGTCGCGGGCGCTGGCATCGTGCCGAAGACGACGCTGTACGACCTGCTCAAGTCTGCTCCCAAGAAGTTGCAGTCGGGCGAGCAGAGCGTGCTCTACGCCTTCAAGAAGAGCGATACGGCCGAACCTCTCAATCCAAATGGCGCCGTCGATATGCCTCAACTGCTGCTGCAGCTTGGCGTCTCGACGCTCCCGAGCGACGTCGTTGTGTACGGCGTGCCCGCCGAGCACCTCGCGGTCAAGTGCTCGAATCAGTCGTCCGCCGGATGTCCTCCGAATATCACGCCGGTTCCAACCACTGCCAAGGAAAAGTTCTTTTGGTACATGTTCGACCTTCCGCCAGTTGATCAGCGCCTGACGGGCGACGATCTCGACAGCGCGAAGGCCGACATCGATACGACGACGGGACAGCCCGTCGTACTGATGGACTTCAATGAGCGAGGCGCGAAGCTGTTCGGTGATATCACGAAGCAGCTCGCCGATCGTGGTCGTTCCGAGTGGAGCGCAGGTGGTGCACAGGCTGGTCAGGAAAGTGCCTACTTCCAGCGCTTCTCAATCATCCTGGACGGCGAACTCGAGACGTACCCAACGATCGATTTCTCCGCGAATCCCGACGGTATTCAGGGCGGCTCAGCGCAGATCACGGGCCTCGCGTCTCAGCAAGAGGCGAATGACATCGCGCTTGTGCTGCAGTCGGGCTCGCTCCCGGTTCGTTTCGTAGCGCTCTCTTCGAGTCAGGTCTCGGCAACGCTCGGTTCGACGTCATTGCAGCAGGGACTCATCGCAGGGGGCATTGGGCTGCTGTTGATGATGCTCTATCTGATTGCGTTCTATCGCGTGCTCGGTGTGGTCGCCGCGGTCGCTCTGATTATCTTTGCCGCTCTCTTCTATGGCGTCATTTTGGCGATCCCCGTCACAATGACGCTACCGGGCATCGCAGGCATGATCCTCACTATTGGTGTGGCGGCGGATGCCAACATTGTCGTATTCGAACGCATCAGAGAAGAGTTCCGTGCGGGCAAGACGCTGAAGGCGTCGATCTCCGCTGGCTACTCGCGCGGTTTCCGCACCATTTTGGACGCGAACGCCGTCACGTTGATCACTGCTGGCGTGCTGTTCGTCGCGTCGCAGTCCAGCGTGAAGGGCTTTGCTCTCCTGCTCGCGATCGGCGTGCTGGTCTCGATGTTTACCTCAGTGGTCGCGACGCGCGCCATCCTCAGCGTGCTCTCCAACTTCGCGTGGTTCAACAAACCGCGGGTGATTGGTGCTGAGGCCAAGCCGGTTCGTTGGCGCTTCGACTTCGCCGGCCGCAAGCGCTTGTTCTTCGCGATCGCTGGCGTGATGATCGTTATCTGCATTGCTGCGGCAGGGATTCGAGGTCTCAACATGGGCCTCGACTTCACGGGCGGCACACGCATGGCCGTCGTCACGACGAACCCAGCCACGGTCGACGAGATGCGGACGCTGCTCGTACAGGTGGACTCCGAGTTGGGCGGCGCCATCATTCGCGGTGAGGGCAGCACCGCCGGGTCGACGTACACGACGTTCCAGATCGATGCCAAGGAGATTTCGCCGGAGAAGGTCCAGACCGTCCAGCAGACCGTTAATCAGCAGTACGGACTCGCCGAGCAGATCGATGTGAGAACCGTCTCTGCTTCGTTTGGTAGCGAAATCTTGCGCGGCGCACTGTTGGCCCTGTTGTTTTCGATTCTGCTGATCATCATCTACATGGCATTCCGTTTCGACTGGAAGTTCGCGATGCCGATGATCGTTGCCCTCTTGCACGACCTCGTGATTGCGGTTGGTATCTACGCGATCAGCGGCCGCGAGGTGACGAGCGCCACGATTGCAGCGTTGCTGACGATTCTGGGTTACTCGCTCTACGACACGATCATCGTCTTCGACCGCGTACGCGAGAACGAGAAGACGCTGCTTCGCCAGACGTACGACCAGATCGTCAACATCTCACTGTGGGAGACGGCGACCCGCTCGCTCAACACGTCCTTCTCGACGCTGCTTCCGATCCTCGCGCTGTTTTTCTTCGGTGGAGCCACGCTGCAGGACTTCGCCTTCGCGTTGATCATCGGCATCGCCTCTGGCGCCTACTCTTCGTTCTTCATTGCAGCACCGCTCCTGAGTGTGCTCAAGAGCCGCGAGCCGGCCTACCAGAGCCGCAAGGGCTCAGATGAGTTGCCGGCCTTCATGCTCGGCAAGCAAGGTGTGCCGGTACGAGCAGTTGCTGCCGTTGCGGTTGGAAATGCTGGTGCAGTCGGCGACGTCTCGGTCGCCACGGACGACGTGGTGGATGCACCGGAGGACGGCTCCAGTCCCGATCCTGACCCCGCATCCACAGGTCCGACCACCAACGCCGGACCTGATGAAGCAGCAATTGAAGCCGCGCGCAAGCGTCGTGTTGATCGCCGCGGCAAGCGCGGGCGTTCGTAGTCCGCGTCCGAGTCTGCGCCTAGCCTGACGTCATGTCGTCGGGAAAACGTCTGATTATCCCACCTTGCACCACCGTGGCTTCGCAGCGGCTGGTGGAATCGGTCGGCATCTCACGCGTGCTGGCCGATGCGCTCGTGCGACGAGGCTGGACAGATCCTGCGGCGGTGACTGATTTTCTCGAGCTCGAGGGCTCGCTGCACGATCCGTTGCTGCTCGGCGATGCCGCACTGGCGATCCCATTGCTCCAAACGGCAATCACAAAGCGGGCGCAGATCGTGGTGCATGGCGACTACGACGCCGACGGCGTCTGCGCGACAGCGTTGCTGTGCGAGGGTCTCGCGGCGCTCGGGGCGACCGTGCGACCGTTTATCCCCAGTCGCTTTGACGAGGGATACGGGTTAGCGGTCGCGACCGTTGAGCGTCTCCATGCCGAGGGGGCTCAGCTGATCGTGACCGTCGACTGCGGGATTACGGCGGTTGAGGCTGCGGAGCGGGCGGCGACGCTCGGTGTGACGTTGATCATCACCGATCATCATCGGCAGGCCGGCTCGCTCCCGACCTGTCCAATTGTTGCGCCAGCACTCCGTGATCAGTACCCCTTCGCTGCGCTGTGTGGAGCAGGGACGGCCTACAAGTTGTTGGAGGGCCTTGTCGCTGCGTGCCACGCTGATCCTGCGATTCTCGACGGCGTCGTCGACCTGGTCGCGATCGCAACGATCGCCGATCTGGTGCCCCTGATTGACGAGAATAGGTCCTTGGCTCGCTGCGGTCTTCGCCGGATTGGTGAGGGCAAGCGGCTTGGGCTGGAGGCCTTGCTGAAGGTGGCAAAGATCGATAAGCGCGTGATTGATGCCAGCGCAATTGGTTTTCGCGTCGGGCCGCGACTCAACGCGGCTGGCCGATTGGAACACGCGGACGCCGCGTTGCGGTTGATGATGACGCAGGATCCGCGCGAGGCACACGAGTTGGCAGAGCAGTTGGATAGCCTCAACCGTCGACGGCGAGCGATCGAGGATCGCATCCTGCGCGAAGCCATCGACGTGTACGAGAACTCATCGCAGTCGAGGCAGGATGCCCTCGGCATCGTGCTCGCCTCGGACGGTTGGCATGCGGGTGTGGTCGGCATTGTCGCCTCGAGGGTGGTTGAGCGCCTGCGTCGTCCCGTGGTCTTGGTCGCGCTGGACGGCGAGCAAGGGCAGGGCTCAGGTCGCAGCATTGAGGCGTTTGATCTCCACGCCGCGTTGGCGGCCTGCGATCCGTATCTCGAGCGCTGGGGCGGGCACAGGGCCGCCGCAGGCGTCTCGGTTCGCACGGATCAGGTCGATGCGTTTGCGGAGGCCTTTGCTGTCCACGCAACGGCCACGCTCCAAGGTGCTGATCTGCGCACCACGGAACGGATCGACGCGGTTATTTCGCTGACTGATGTCACGATCGAAGTGGCGACGGATCTCGCACGCCTCGATCCCGTGGGGATTGGAAATCCCGCGGTCACAGTCATGATCCCCGCCGCAGAATTGACCGATGTGCGTCGGATCGGCGCGGACGGTAAGCATGTCGATATGCGCGTGCGCACGGCGGCCGGCTCGTGCCGTGCGGTCGCCTGGAGCAGTGGCGATCGCTTTGACGAACTCGCGAGTGGCGCACGGATGGATGTGGCGGCCCGCGTGGAGCGTTCGGTCTGGCAGGGCGCCGAACGAGTCGAGTTGATCACCCGCGCGGTGCAGCCGCTCCCGACGGACCTCCCGGTGCCGCTGGGCCTCTGCCTCACGCCCTGCGATCAGACCTGCCAGTTGCTCCGCGAGTCTCCGTTAGCGGAACAGCCCTGTTTGGCTAACGGTGTGGCGATCGAGGCGATGCGCGATGCGCGCGATGGAGGCGCGATCGCCGAGCTGACCCGTCTGGCCGCCGCGGGCGAGGGCGTGCTGATCGTGGTGGCGGATGTCTCCCGTCGGCGGAGCATGCTGTCGGCCGCGCTTCACCCTGAACGCTTTGGGCTCAGTGGGGCACTGCTGTTCTCTCGACTCTGCTCCGAGGTTGCAATCACTGAACGGTCGCAACAACTCGACACGGGCTCGTGGCTCGCGTTGATCGATCACGACACGCTGACAGCCCATCCCGAACTCGCTTCACACTTTGTCGACGCGGTGCTGCTCGACCCTCCGCGCGATACTTGGCTCGCTCCCACAGGCCCGGCCTGGGTGCGGGTTGATGGTGCAGCAGAGCAGCGTTTTGCTGCCAGCGTGTACGGCGCTCCGGCCTAGGCTCAAGCCATCAACTGCGTGGCGTTGATGGCAAGGAGGACACCACAACCGCGCGGATGTCATGTCCTCCCTGCAG
>SXGR01594744.1_pt1 | contig 14764 bp, 17 predicted proteins | sample 3174711 | NCBI WGS metagenome assembly SXGR01 (sample SAMN11356860, study PRJNA531348) | freshwater metagenome | isolation source: freshwater sample F1-60 | place: China: Fuxian Lake, Yuxi | collected 2017-12-25
ACCAGCCAGATCTCGTCCGGCGTAGCCGTCACGCGCGTGCGGGTGAACTCGCGCATCGCCGCGAGTGTGCCGGCGTAGTCGGCGCGTGCGAACGGCCTGAGCAGCGGCTCGATGATCGTCCTCTACAGAACGATCCGGACCAGGGGGTGCGAGGACAGCTCGCGATAGAGCGTCTGAAGTTGTTCCCTCGACTGCGCACGGACCGTGATCGTGACGCTCAGCCATGCCCCCCGCGAGGACGCACGCAGCTCGACCGATGCCGGGTTGAAGTCGGGCACGTGTGCACTCACCAGCGCTGCGATGCTCTGAGCAAAGTCGTCGGTGCGCCGACCCATGACCTTGATTGGAAATGCAACGGGAAACTCAAGCAGATTTCCGATCCGTTCCCAGACATCAGCATCAGTCATGGACAGGGCTCAGGCCTCGCGCGTGGCCGCCTGATAGGCCTCGATCAGCCGCTGATACACCGGGCCTGGCTGCCCGTTACCGACCGGTACACCGTCCACCCGTGTGATCGGCAGGATTTCGCGGGTGGCCGAGGTGAGCATCAGTTCATCGGCCTGGAGCACCTCCTCGCGAGGAACGCGGCGCAGCTCGTAGTCAAGCCCGCAGCGCGCGCAGAGCTCGGCGAGCAAGCCCACCCGGATGCCCTCCAGAACCAGGTGGTTGACGGGTGCGCCGAGGACGCGGCCATGCCGTACGACCCAGATATTGCTCGAGGACCCCTCGGTAAGAATGCCGTCGCGAAACATCATGCACTCGGCGGCGCCCGCATCGACCGCAGCCTGCTTGGCAAGCACATTGCCGAGGAGCGATACCGATTTGATGTCGCAATGCAGCCAGCGCTCATCGTCGGCGGTGATGACGGCAAGGCCCTGCTCGCGCAGTGCCGCAGCCGGCGCCACGAATTCACTGGTCATGGCAAACACGGTGGGCTGGACGCCCTTTGGAAATGCATGGTCGCGGCGCGCAACGCCGCGGGTGATCTGCATGTAGACGAACTGATTGGGCCAACGATGCCGGCCAATAAGGTCGGCGATCAGGGTGCGCCAGCCTGCCTCATCAAAGGGATTGTCGATACTGATGGCGGCCAGGCTTCGCTCCAGACGCTTCAGGTGCTGGTTGAGTCGAAACGGGCGCCCGTCGTAGACCGGGACGACTTCATAGATGCCGTCGCCAAAAATAAAGCCACGGTCGAGTACCGGAATGCGGGCCTCGGAGAGCGGCACGAACGCTCCGTTGAGATAAACAACCTGCTCGCTCATGGGGGTCTCGCTCTACGAAGGAGGTGAAGGAAAGACGGAACAAAAGGCGGGGTGGATCCGACTTATTTCGCGAACTTGAGCCGCAGGCCATCCCAGAGCCTGCCGATCCAACCCGCCTCGTCGACCGTTGCCTGGGCAAGCACCGGCCTCTCGGCGAGCAACTGTTCGCCCAGTTTCACTCGCAGCGTACCGATCTTCTGGCCCTGCGTGACCGGCGCAAGCAGTGGCTCGACCCGCTCGACCTCGCCCTTGATTTTCTCGGCCTGACCTCTCGGCACCGTGATGAGGATGTCCTGCTCAACTGCACCGGCCACCAGCACGCCCTTGCCCTTCCAGACCGGGTAACTACCCAGTTCCTGGCCTTTGGAATAGGCCCGGACAGTTTCGAAATTCTGAAATCCGTAGTTGAGCAGGCGCTGCGATTCGGTGATGCGGATGGACTCGGTCGCCGCGCCCATCACCACAACAATCAGCCGACGCGAGAAGCCCGCGCCGGGTTGCTCGCGCCGAGCCGAAGCGATCAGGCAGTAGCCCGCGGCCTCGGTGTAACCGGTTTTCATGCCGTCAACGCTGGGATCGATGAACAGCAGTCGATTGCGGTTGGGCTGACGGATTTTGTTGAACGTGAATTCACGCTCAGAGTAGAACTTGTAGAAATCGGGGTGGTCGCCGATCAGCCGGCTGGCCAGAATCGCCAGGTCGCGTGCGGTGGAGTAGTGCTCAGCGTTGGGCAGCCCCGTGGCATTTCGAAACTGGGAATTTCGCATTCCCAGCCGTTCGGCCTCGCGGTTCATTTGCTGCGCAAACGGTTCTTCGCCGCCGGCCAGTGCCTCCGCAAGCACCACCGAGGCATCGTTACCCGACTGAATGATCATGCCGCGCAGGAGTTCTTCCACGGTGGCCGGCGCAGCCGGTTCGACAAACATTCTGGAACCGATCGCCTTGTAGGCGCGTTGCGACACCATGGGTCGTACGTCAAGTGCCAGGCGCTTCTCCTTGATGGCGGAAAACGCGAGGTAGGCGGTCATGAGCTTGGTGAGTGAGGCCGGATCGGACTTGCGATCGGGTTCGTGCGAGGCGATGACATGGCCGGTGGTGGCATCAAGCAGCATCCAGGACCGCGCGGTCATGGTGGGCGGGGCGACCTGCGCCCAGGCTGCTGGCATGGCAGACGCGCCGACGAGCAGGCCGACGGCTAGGCGGACAAGCAGGCGGGTCATCGTGAAATCTCCGGATAGCGACGCGATGAAAACAAACTGGCTCAGTCGGCCGCAAGTTCGGCCGGCTCAAGGCCCGGTACCGATGCAAGAAGGGGCGCAACCACCAGATGCGCCACCACCAGGCGCTTGAGGTGCGTCAGTCTGCGGTGAAAAAAATGATCGGCCCCAGGCAGCACGACCACCGGGAGGTTCTGCGGTCGCGCCCAATTGAGCACAGCGGCAAGCGGGACGACATCATCGGCCTCGCCATGAATCACCAGCGCGCCGGGGGAAACGTCTTCCACTGCGAAACGCTGGGCGGCCACGCCCACCAGAATCACCGGTGCGGTAAGGCGCTGAGCGGGCGGCAACTGCGCGAGCAATCGCGACAGGACGAAGCTGCCGAATGAGAATCCGGCGAACGCCAGGTTGCTGCGGGCCGCCGCGGGGACCAGCGGATCGGCTTGCGCGGCTACGAGCACGGCACGCAAATCACCAGTTTCGCCCTGACCGTGATCGTGTTCACCCGCTGTCGCGCCAACACCGCGAAAATTGGGACGCCAGACGGCGTAGCCTGTGGCGAGCATCGCCCGGGCGAGCGTCTGCACCACCTTGTTGTCGCGCGTGCCGCCATAAAGCGGATGCGGATGAGCGACCAGACCGATCCCCTGGACGGGGCCAGCGGGCAGGTCGAGGGCAACATCGATCGGACCCGCGGGCCCGGCAATCAGCAGCGTGCGGGTGGACGCGTTCATTCGAGCTTCAGTCGTTCCACGGGACAGCCGTCACGAAGGTGCGAGTCAACGATCTCGTCGATGTCGTGCTCGTCAACAAAGGTATACCAGACCGCATCAGGATAGACGACCGCGACCGGGCCCAGTTCGCAGCGGTCGAGGCAGCCCGCCTTGTTCACCCGCACCTTGCCGGCGCCCGCGAGCCCGAGCGCCTTGACACGCGCCTTGGCGTGGGCTTGCAAACGCTCGGCGTCGTTGGCCGCGCAGCACGCCCGGCCGTCATCGCGCCGGTTGGTGCAGAAAAAAATGTGACGTTTGAAATGACTGGTGCTCATCAGGTCATTATAGTCGGGAGACAGCGACCCGTATGATCGTGCCGAACCCAGCCTGCGCCGATGATGCCCTCACCCGATACCTCCCTGATCCGCGAGCTCCTGGGCCCGGACGGCCCGCACTTCGAACTGCTTGCCGAGGTCGACTCCACCAGTAGCTGGCTGCTCGAAGCGCCCTTTGCCGACACGCCCGCCAGCCCGCGGGCAGTGCTCGCCCAGGCGCAGCGCGCCGGCCGCGGGCGGCGCGGACGCAGGTGGCTTGCCGAGCCGGGCCGCAGTCTTGCCTTGTCGCTCGCCTTCGAGCGCGCCGGTACCGTCCCGCCTGCGCCTGGCCTGTCCCTTGCGGTGGGCTGTGCACTCGCAGCTGCGTTGTCCGACGATTGTCAGGGACTCGCGCTCAAATGGCCCAATGATCTGCTGCGTGATCGCGGCAAATGCGGCGGTATCCTGATCGAGACTCGCACCGGCAGCGCCCGACTGAAACCGCGGGTCCGTGTGGTGGTCGGAGTGGGTCTCAACCTGCTCGCGCCCGAAGACGCCCAGGCGCTAATCGGCCAGGCCGCGAGCGGTCTGTTTGACGGTGCCACGCCGATCCGGTTGGAAGCCCTCGTTGCGCGCGTCGTGCTCGCTGTGGCAGAGGCCTGGACGACGCATGAGCGCGAGGGTCTTGCGCCATTCCTGCCGCTCTGGGTCCGATTCGACGCCTGGCATGGCGAGCAGGTGGTGCTAAATGAAGCCGGACAGACGCTCGCGCGCGGCCGGTCGCTCGGTATTACCCCCAGCGGCGCGCTGCGCCTGCTGACCAATGAGGGCGAACAACATATCGTGGCGGGCGATCTCTCGCTTCGCACCGAGAGGCTGGCGTAAGCCCGTGAGCCGGCATGTCTTCACCTACGGCTCGCTGATGTTTGTACCGGTCTGGACGCGGCTCGTGCCTCGCTCGCTGGCAAGCGTGGCCGCGGTGCTCGAGGGCTTTGTCCGCGAAGGCGTGCGGCGGCAGCGCTACCCCGGTATCCGCCGTGAGCCCGGCGCGAGCACGCAAGGCCGCCTCTACCTGAATGTTGATGAACATGAAATCACCCGGCTCGACGCCTTCGAGGGCGATGCATACCAGCGCGAATCGGTGCAGGTGAGCGTGGCAACGCGCGATGGCCGCCACCTGGCCCTGCCGGCCGAGGTTTACCGGTTTGTCGACACCGCCGATCTCGACGGCGCGCCCTGGGATCCGGAACGGTTTGCGCGTGATTCAGCGGCGGGCTTCCATCACGACCACGCCGGCCGTGGCTAGGCCGCCTGGGAATCACCCAACAGCGGCGGGGCGCCCACACCCAGCCGCTGGACAAGCTCTCGGCGGTAGCGGTTGAGTTCCTGCGCGGTATCGATGCTGCGGCCAAACAGCAGCGACAGGTTATGGAGAATGCGCTCGATCACGCGTTGCTCCCAGTCGGCGTCAAAACGGATCTGCTCATCGAGCCAACGCTCGAGCCACCCGGGTTCTGGCGTCCGACTCTGAACCGTGTCGTTGGGAAACAGCGTTCGGTTCACATGCAGGTTGGTGGGGTGCAGCGCCCGACTGGTCCGCTTTGCGCTGGTCATGAGCACGCCGATTCGTGAAAACGCCGCGCGGGCGGCATCGCCCGCCTCGCTCACCGCCTTCCTCATGTAGCGAAGGTAAGCGCCGCCATGACGAGCCTCATCGCGCGAAATGAAGTCATAGATGGCGCAAATCACCGGCTCGGTGTGCCACTGCGCTGCACGTCGATACCAGTGGTTGAGGCGGATTTCACCGCAGAAATGAAGCATCAGGGTTTCCAGCGGCGGGGCCGGTTCGAACTCGAAACGGACCGCGTGCAGTTCCGCTTCGCTCGGCGCCAGGTCGGGCCGGAAGCGCCTGAGGTACTCAATCAGCACCAGGGCGTGCTTCTGTTCCTCGTAGAACCAGACCGACATGAACGCGGAAAAATCGCTGTCATGCCGGTTATCGCGCAGAAACATCTCGGTAGCGGGCAGCGCTGCCCACTCCGTAATCGCGTTCATCTTGATCGTGAGGGCCTGCTCGTCGGTCAGCAGCGCCGGGTCGAACTGCGCCCACGGAATATCACGTTCCATGTTCCAGCGCACCGCCTCGAGCGAGGCGAACAATTCGGGATACAACATCATGGATTGCCGTCTGTTTGAACTTCTACAGTGTATCAATCTGTCGTGACAGTCGCAGCGGTAACGTTCAGTGCGCGATTCGCCGTCTTAGCCATCGCATCAACGCACCCACCCCCGGGAGCTTCTCGTAGAGCTCCTCGGCCGCATCCCAGTAGTCGCGGTGCAGCCTCACGCGGCCCTGATCGTCGAATTCGAGCCAGCTCGCGCCGCGGATCTGCTGGGGACGACCACTATCGAGGCGCGGGCTTTGAAAATCGAATACCCACACCAGGCAGGCTCGACGGGCATCACCGACCGCGTCCAGGACACGAAAGCGCGGCGCCTCGAGTTGTTCGAACATAGCTTCGAAGATCCCGGTGATCGGTCCCGTGCCCACCACTTCGTTAAACGGGTCCTTGAAGCAAGCTGTCGCCGCGTAGACCTCACCCAGGCGCCCTAGCGACTCGCGGCTCAGCGTCTCGTAAAAACTCACCACTCGGGCAATGGGCTCGGCAACGCAATCGTTCGGGGTCATGATGCGATCAACCTCCTGTGATGGCGCGTACCGCACGAAAATAAAGGCGCTCGGGCAGGATACGAAGCAGCTTCATCCAGCGGGTGAAGCGCTTGGGAAAATGCATTTCAAAGCCGCCCGATGCAAAACCCGAAACGATCTCGCGCGCCGCCACTTCCGCGCTGATCAGGGCCGGCATCCGGAAGGCGTTTTGCGCGGTAAGCGGTGTCGCCACAAAGCCGGGGTCGATCAGCCAGACACCGACCCCGCGCGGCTGGAGATCGAGGTAAAGCGACTCGGCGAGGTTGATAAGCCCGGCCTTGCCCGGTCCATAGGCCAGGGCTTTGGGCAGTCCCCGATAGCCTGCAACGCTCGAGACCAGCGCGAGGCCGCCCGAACGCTGGCGCTCGAACACCGGAAGCAGCACATCGAGCCCGTTGTAGACCGCCAGCAGGTTGATCTCAACCAGGCGCCTCGCTTCGGTAAGGTCGAAGCTGTCGACGCGCATCTCGCGGTAGTCGCCTGCGAGCCAGATCACCAGATCGATCTCGCCCCAGTTCGCGATAAGCGACCGGCAGGCTCCCTCAAGCCCCTCACGATCGGCCACATCGGTCGGAAGAATGCTCGGTATGGACCCCAGGCGCTGCGCGAGCGCTTCAAGCGCTGGCCGGCGCCGCGCCGAGAGCGCAAGCCGCGCGCCGCGGGCGGCGAGCTCGACCGCGAGCGCCTCGCCGATGCCGCTCGAGGCGCCGATCAGCCACACCCTGCGCCCTTGCCAGTCGACGATCCTGGGGTTGAGGGGACCCCGTCGGTCGGGCGCCCGGGGTTGGACCTGGGTACCCGTGGTGGGCGGAGCGGATTCAAATTGCATCATGGGGCGAGGTGCTCAGCGCTTGGTAAAGGACAACGTAACCTCGCCCATCCGGATGCCGAACTTGCTCATCACGGCCCGGTTCAGCATCACCTGGTCATCAATCAGGAACATCCAGTCGTCAAAGTCGACGTGCCAGGTTCGGCCATCAATGGGCAACGCCAGCGTGTAGCGCCAGTTGAAAGCATTGCCCGCGATGACGCCAACCGCCTCGCCCACGACATCCGAAGCGGTCCCGATATAGCGATCAGGCGCCACCCGGCGCAGCGTCCAGACGCGGCGCTCACGCGTACCATCGGCATATAGGAAGTCTTCCTCCAGGGTCCCGGTATCACCTTCCCAGCGGCAGTTCATCTCGACCGTAAAGCGTTTGACGACCTTGCCGAACCGGTCCTGGAACATGCCCCAGGCATCGAGACGGCCGTTGAAATAGCGCGACGGGTCGAGCACCGGCCGCTCGGCTGCGTAATGCGCGGGAAGCGGCGCACTACAGCCGGCCAGACCCAGACCGAGCGCCACCGCAGCAGAGACAAGCGTCGCCCTCAGCATGCGCGCGGGGCGTCCCGAGATAACCGCGCTGACGGGCGATGTCACCCACCGCCCAAGTAATGAAAGACTGAACCCCATCATGCATCCATCCTGTGACTTGGCGGACCGGCAGCAGCGAGGTCCGGGTTGGGAAGGCGCCACAACAGCCACGCGGTGGCGGTCTTGATGAGGCACGGAAGCGCCGCATAGGCAAGCGACAGCGCCTGCGTGACGGTGCCGGCTACGCCCGGCTGGTAGCCCAGCAGGCTGATCAGCGGCAGGCCAAGGCCGGCAGCCAGCGCAAGGTTGAGCTTGGTGGCAAGCGACCAGACGCCGAAGTAGGCGCCCTCACGCGCGCCGCTTCCGCCGGCCGCCGCAATCACGGCGGCAAGTAGCGCAGGCGGCATCGCCAGATCAGCACCAAGTGCCAGCCCGGTCACCGCGCAAATCACCCCGAACGCCAGCCAGTCACCGGGACCGAGTGCAAACGCCCAGGCGAAGGCCAGTACCGAGGCCCCCATGCCGATGAGCCACGCGGGCTTGGCACCCACCCGAACACCGAGCCGGATCCAGAGCGGCATGCCGAGCGCTGCCGCGGCGAAATAGGTGAGCAGGAAGAGCGGCGCCCGTGAGGCATCGCCCAGTACGTCGGCGACGAAGAACAGCACCAGCGTGGCGGGCAGCGCGCTTGCCGTGCCGTTCAGCATGAACACCGCCAGCAGCCGGGTGAACGCGCGATCAGCGAAGAGTTCGCGCCAGGACGCGGTGCCGCCGATCGGCGCGGGGCGGGACAAGGTTGAATCGCCAGGAACGTCCGAGGCGAGCGCCGGCCTGGCGGACACTGGCGTCGGCGCACGTCGTACCAGCCAGGCAGCCAACAGCAGTGATCCCGCTAGGAGTGCCGACAGCATGCTCACATGCCTGGGGTCAAGCAGGGCAGCTGAGGCAAGCACCCCGGCCAGACCGCAAGCTTCGCGTACGCCGGTCACGCGCACCCGGGTAGCAGGATCGGTCCCGAGCTCTGCCCCCCAGGCCTGATGCGCGATCGTGACGGTCGACCAGGCGAGGTAGGTCACCACCGAGCCTGCAGCAAGCCAGAGCGCGAGCCCGGTTGTCGACCACGCCGGCGGATGAAGCATCGCGACAAAGCCTGCTGCCAGTGGCACGCAAGCGACGACCACCCAGCGGCGGTAGTCAGTCCTGCCGCGGGTGCGGTCGATTGCCCGGCCGATCAGCGGATCGGCGAGCGCGTCAATGAGTCGCGCCGCAAACAGGACAAACCCGACCAGCGCGAGCGATAGCCCCGCCTCGCGTCCGTAAAACGCGGGCAGCAGTACGAACAAAGGCAATTCGAGCAGTGCAAGGGGCGCGCGCAGAAACCCGTACGCTAGCAACGCACGTATCGGAAGCCCGGGCGAAGGGCCGCCCTCGGGGCGGCGGGCGCCGTGCGCAAACAAGGCAGTGCCCACCACGGCGGGCTCAGCGCGCGGGCGCGCTGACGGGCGAATCAGCCGCGCGCGCACCGGCAGCAGCGCCCGCCACAAGCCCACGCAGAAGCGCCTCCCGCAGGGCCGGCTCGCTGGTTCGAGGATCAAGCCAGATGCCAAAAAACGCCCGGCCGAATGCCGGGTCATTGACCTCGCCAAGGGGCTTGTCGTTTAACAGAAACTGCGTGGGTCCCCCGACACGATAGATGCCGGTGATGCGGTCGCCCGCACGCACATCCGGAAAAATCGCGCGCATCCGTGCGAGCCAATTTGCACGCTCGGCGGCCGAGCCGCGGTCGGGCTGTCGACCAATCTCTTGGTCGCTGCGCTCGGCAATCCGCGCGCCAGACAGGCTCGTTGCATACACCAGCTCGAGCACCAAATCCCGATCGAGCGGCGCCATGACCTGTTCAGGCGTCACAGCGCGTGGTGCGCCCGCGGCCCACAGAACAGCCTCGTAGACGCGCATGCCAAAAAACCGGAGCGTGCCGCGGCCGAGCTCGCGGGGCTCGGCAAGCGCCGCGCGAACAAGTCCGGGCTCGGCCTCGCCGGCCGCCGGGCTGGTCGCGCTTGCGAACCCGGCCGCGAGGCTTGACACGATGCCGATTCCGAGCGCGACAGCGAGCGCCGCTACGGTACGCGGCGTCCCTCGTTCATCACGGTGCAGTTGAGCTCCCATCACGGCCTCACGAGCGTGAACTGAACGACATCGGTGTTGCCGTGCTGGAATGCCGCCTCGCAGTAGGCAAGGTAAAACTCCCAGGTGCGAATGAAGCGGTCATCAAAGCCCGACGCCCGTACCTGATCGAGTACCGACATGAAACGCTCGCGCCAACGTTGCAGCGTGAGCGCGTAGTCTGGCCCGAAGGAGTATTGGGCGAGCACCTGCAGCCCCGCCTCGCGGGCGAGTGCCGAAAATCTGCTTCGGGTGGGCAGCATGCCGCCCGGAAACACATACTGCTGAATAAAGTCGGTGCCTCGCCGGTAGCGCTCGAAGAGTGCCTCATCGATCGTGATGGTTTGAATCGCGGCCCGCCCGCCGGGACGCAGGCAACGTGCTACCACCTGAAACCACGTCTGCCAGTAGCGCTCGCCCACAGCCTCGAACATTTCCACCGAGGCGATGCCATCGTAGACCCCGGTCTCATCGCGATAGTCACGAAGCACAAAACGCACCTGTCCGTACGCGGTGAACGCGAGTCGTTCGCGCGCATAGGCAAGCTGCTCAGTCGACAGCGTGAGCCCGGTAACATGAAGCCCGCGCGAAGCGGCCGCCTCGGCAAACCCGCCCCAGCCACTGCCAATCTCGAGCACCGACGCGCCGGGAGAAAGCGCGAGCTCATCGAGCAGTCGCCGGTTCTTGGCGTGTTGAGCCTCTTCGAGCGAACGGCTGATATCACCCTCAAAAAGCGCGCTCGAATAGGTCATGCCCGGGTCGAGCCACATCTGATAAAAGGCGTTCCCGAGGTCGTAGTGCGCGTGAATGTTACGACGCGATCCAGCACGGGTGTTCGCGCGCAGCAGGTGCCGCAGGCGATCAAAGAGTTGCCCCCACCAGGTGCCGTAGACCGCGGACTCAAGCGCGCGCCGGTTGATCACCAGCAGCGACAGCAGCCGAGACAGCGAGTCGGTTGACCACCGGCCATCGATCCAGCCCTCGGCAAAGCCCACATCGCCACGGCGCAGCGCGTCCTCGAACACCGCCCAGTCGCGCACACTGATGGATGCCGAGGGTTCGCCACAGCCGACATTGCGACGGCTCCCGTCGGGCAGATCGAGCGTGAGCGAGCCGGTCTCAAGGCGCTCGAGCAGGCGCAGGATCATCGCCGCCTGGCGCGGTGCGGCCGCGTGCGTTGCTCGGTCGATCGGTTCGGAAGGATTCGATAAATGCGTGGTGACGGTGCTGGTCATGGCGAACCCCGGGTGAGAATGGTGTCAGGCGCGGCGGGTTTCCGATGAAACGGTACGCGCGCCAACCACAGCCGGAGCGCATGCCAGTGAATGCGGGCAATCACCCCAGCGCTGAAGAGCGGAAAGCCGAGCAGCGCCCGGAATCGTTGCGCGCGGCCCGCGTTTTCGAGAAGACCGCTGAGACTGGTGAGAAGCAGCGGACCGTCGCCATCGTCGTAGTCGATTCGGGCCACAGCCCGGTCGGCCCGGTTGATGAAACGGAACCGATAGGCTCCTTGAACCGCACAGAAAGGCGACACATGCAAGGCCTTCAGCGCATGAAGCTCGGCACCCGATTTGAGCGGGTGCGCCCGCTCATCGGCAAGCAGGTACACATGGCGCTCGCCGAAGGTGTTGTGCACTTCAGCCACCACGGCGATCAGCGCGCCATCGGCCCGGTGACAGAACCAGAAACTCACCGGCTTGAACGCGTAGCCACACACCCGCGCAAACGCGTGAAGCCAGATTTCGCCGTCGGCGCGCAGCCCCGCGGAGTCGAGCAGGCGGGTGATCCAGGCGCGCGGCGAGCCGCCATCGCCGTGATCGACAGCATGAAGTGACAGGAGCGATCGCCGGTTGATCCCGAACAGCCAGTTGCCACCGCATTGCTCCAACGCAGCCAGGGGCGCGCGGACAAACCAGGCGCGATACCGAAACGCATGCTCGCGCGGCCGCAACCGGCGGTGGCGGACCTCGCCGAACGCAAACTGAACCTGCTCGAAGGCGTCGGTCACGGGGCCCTGCTCAGGCTGCACGCGACAGGGGCTCGGTGAGCCGAGTGATCGCCTGCGCGACCTCGAGACCCGAGCGCAGACCATCTTCATGAAAACCATAACCAGTCCAGGCGCCCGCATACCAGGTCCGCTGCCGGCCCTGGATGTCACGCAGCCGCCGCTGCGCGCGCCCTGTCGCCAGATCGAAGATCGGATGGGTGTAGGTGATCTCGCGAATCAGCCGTGACGGTGCGGGTTCGCTCAACGGATTCAGGCTGATAAAGACGGGCGAGCGAAACGGGAGTGGCTGCAGCCGATTCAGCCAGTAGGTGACCGACACCACCGGTGCACCGGGTCGGCCATCGCTCAGGTAGTTCCAGGCCGCCCAGGCGCGGCGGCGCGCGGGCATAAGCGCGGGATCGGTATGGAGCACCGCACGGTTGGGCTGATAGCGGATCGCGCCGAGCACCTCACGCTCGTCCTCGCTGGGGTCGGCGAGCAGCGCAAGCGCCTGATCGCTATGACAGGCGAATACCACCTGATCGAAATGCTCTGTGGCACGGGCCGAACGGACACTCACTCGGGGGGCGCCGCCTCCGGGTTGGCGGGTCACCGCCTCCACGGGCTCGGATAGCCGCACATCGCGAAGCGTCGCGATGATTCGCGAAACGTACTCCCGCGAGCCGCCCTGCACCGTCATCCAACGCGGGCGGTTCTCGATCTGCAGCAGTCCGTGGTTGTGAAAGAAGCGCACGAAACTGCCAAGCGGAAAACGGGTCATCGTCGCGGTCGAACACGACCAGATCGCCGCGGCCATGGGAAGCAGGTAGGCGTCACGGAATTCGGCGCTGTAGCCCTCCCGCTCCAGAAACCGCTCGAGCGGCTCATCGAGCCGTGCCTGCGCCTGCTCATCAGTTGCCAGCGCGGTCGCCTCGTGATTAAAACGCAGGATGTCACGCAACATCCGCCAGAACCTGGGGCGCAACAGATTGGACGGCTGTGCAAACACAGCGCGGATGTTGGATCCAGACCACTCCAACCGGTGAGGTCCGATGGATGCGGCAAACGACATGTCGGTCGGCGCCTCGCGCACCCCGAGTTCCTTGAAAAGCGCAATCAGGAGCGGATAGGTGCGTTCGTTGTAGACCAGAAAACCGGTATCCACCGGCGCGCACAAACCATCGAGCGTTACATCAACGGTATGGGCATGGCCACCCGGGCGCGAGTCACTTTCGTAAAGGGCGACCTCGTGATGCGCCTGCAGGCGCAGCGCTGCCGACAGCCCGGAAATACCTGATCCGACGACCGCTATGCGCATCGAGACGTGTCCTTGGTGCGACCACGGCGTGCAACCGCCAGGTGAGAAGACGTTGTGGAGGGTTATTTGAATGATTATTCCATCATGATATGACCAAACGTGTCCTATACAGGAGTTGCCACCCGGACCCGATGGGATTTTCCACGGGCTATACAGGGCGGGCTGACAGGCGTAACATCCAGAATATGCTGTGAAGACGACGTGGTTTGTCCATGACAAAGTCACCGACTGACTCCATTGTTTCCCACTTCAACCGGCCGAAGAGCTGGACAGGCACGCAAGGCCGGGGACTCTATGAATGACCGTTCAGTTACATCGGGTTTTGCGCTCAGCATTGCCGCGGTCGAGCGCGACACAGGTCTCGCGAAGGACACCCTGCGCGTTTGGGAGCGCCGCTACGGCTTTCCCAGCCCGGGGCGTGACGCTTTCGGCGAACGCAGTTACCCGATCGAACAGGTCGATAAGCTCCGGGTGATCCGCCGTCTGATGGACAGCGGCCACCGCCCCGGGCGGATCATTTCGCTTTCGGTAGATGAATTGCACGCGCTCGCCGCGCAATCGGTGGAGGCGCCCCGCAGCGCGAGCGATCTGCGGGTCGACCGCGATGATCTGCAACGCTTCATCGAACTCGCCAAAGCCCACGACGTTGACGGACTGCGTAGCGCCCTGTCACAGGCAATGGTCCGCATGGGGGTTGACCGCTTTGTGGTGGAGGTTGCAGCGCCCCTCAACCGTATGGTGGGCGAGGCCTGGGCGCGCGGCTACTTCGAGGTGTTCGAAGAGCATCTCTACACCGAATCCATGCAGATCGTGCTGCGCAACGCAATCAGCACCATTCCGCGAACTGGCAGCCGGCCGCGCGTTCTGCTCACCACTTTCCCCAACGAAAGTCACGGGCTCGGCTTGCTCATGGTCGAGGCAATCCTGTCGCTCGAAGGCTGTGGCTGTCTGTCGCTCGGCGTGCAAACACCGGTATGGGACATCGTGCTCGCCGCCACGGCGCATAACGCTGACATCGTCGCGTTGTCGTTTACGGCATCCCTCGGCGTCAATGCGGTCTCTGACGGCCTGGCCGAACTCCGCGCGAAACTTCCGAGAGCAACCGAGCTCTGGGTGGGCGGACACAATCCGGCGCTCGCGCGTCGGGCACCGCCAGGCATTCAGGTATTTCGCGATCTGACCGAAATCGCGCCCTCAGTGGCGCGGTGGCGCGGTCGTCGCGTCTGAGCGGGTTGGTTGCCTGCACCCGGTCTGACTGAGACCCTACCAGCGCGCCGCCACCGGTCGCGCGAGACCGTCTAGCCGGCTGAACGCTTCCCGATATTCGCGCGCCAGCCGCTCCACCAATTCGCCGGTGCTCAGCACCGCCTTGACCGCGCCAATGCCCTGACCGCCTCCCCAGATGTCTTTCCAGGCCTTGACTGGCCGGTCAGAACCAAAATTCATGGCGCTAGGATCGCTCTGCGGCAGGTTCTCGGGATCAAGCCCTGCGCCCACCACCGAAGCGCGCAGGTAATTGCCATGCACGCCGGTAAACAGATTGGTATAAATGATGTCCTCGGCACTGCCCTCGACGATCGCCTGCTTGTAGGCCTCGGTTGCCCGGGCCTCGCGGGTCGCGATGAAGGCCGATCCCACATAGGCAAGGTCTGCTCCCATCGCCTGCGCGGAAAGCACCGCCGCGCCATTGGCGATAGCACCCGACAGCAGCAGCGGA
>SXGR01093201.1_pt1 | contig 14763 bp, 17 predicted proteins | sample 3174711 | NCBI WGS metagenome assembly SXGR01 (sample SAMN11356860, study PRJNA531348) | freshwater metagenome | isolation source: freshwater sample F1-60 | place: China: Fuxian Lake, Yuxi | collected 2017-12-25
CGGGCGACGCCATCGACAAGAACCTCTACGACCTGCCTCCGGAAGAGCTCAAGCAGGTGCCGACGGTGTGCGGCTCCTTGCGCGAAGCGCTGCAGAACCTCGAGAAGGACAACGCCTTCCTCAAGGTCGGCGACGTCTTCACCGACGACATGCTCAGCGCCTACATGGAGCTCAAGTGGTCCGAGGTGTATGCCTTCGAGCACACCCCGCACCCGATCGAGTTCGAGATGTACTACAGCGTATGATGAAAGCCGCATAAAACCGGGCTTCCACGCCGTCCCACAGGCGACTGTGGACCCAGCGTGTGGACCGGTCAAGGCGGCCTAAGTAAGACCATCGAGGCCCCGTCAGGAAACTGGCGGGGCCTTTTGCTTTAAGCTCAGGCGATGCCTCGCTCACTGTCCAACATTCCGATCTTCGACCTTCGCCAACGGATCAGGCGGGCCAGAGCGCTGGACACGGCGAGCCTTGATGCCTCTCAGGTGGCAGCCAGGGTCGGCTTGATCATGGATCAGTATTCGACACGCCTCGGAGACTTGGTGCTGAACGGCACATATCGAGCACGTCCGAACGAAGGGGAAGAACCATTCAATCACGTTCGCGAGCTTTGGTATCCCCCGCCACACGCCGTGAAGCGCTTGGGCCGCCTCAATCATCCGGGGCAGCCGCTGTTCTATGGCGCGAACAAGATTAACGTCGCGATGATCGAACTTCGGCCCAAGCCTGGAGACGTGCTGACGGTTATGGTTGCGCGGGCCAAGGCTGGAATTGCGAATCTGAAGGTTGCTCATGTCGGCCTAGAGCGGTCGCGTGCGCCTGAGCTTGAACGCACAATCCGCGAGGACATTCCTCGTGTGCTGCCGTCGCATCTTCAGTTCCTTGGCTCGCATGCCAACTACAAGAAGTGGCTACTGATCGATGACTTCCTCGGAGACGTGTTCACGGAACCCGTTCCAGAGGGGGCCGAGCATCGGTACAAGCTCACGGTGCCCATCGCGGAACTGCTTTTCAGGATTCCGAACGCGGACGGCATCAACTATCCCAGCGTTGCGACGAATCTGCACGGTATCAATCTCTGCTTACAGCCGGCTGCCGCTGACCGCCATTTTGCCCCTTCACTGTTTTATATGTTCCGCGTTATGCGGCATGTCCCTCCACGCGGGTACTTCGTCTACCAACTGAGGAGGGCAATTCGCGTTGAGGCTGATGGCACTATCGTTTGGGGGCCTGAGGCACCTCAGCCGACAATTGATCTTGATAGCCTGGTTATTCCTGAGGAAGGCTCCTAAGAACGCCCGCCCATCATCCGTCTTACCTGCGGGTTGTTCTGAGGATGGCGCGGCGACCGCAGCACCTTGAACCACTGGTGATATGTCATCACGCCAGCTGCTCGTCCTGGCTTCAGACTACTGACGATGCGCGGCGGGAAGGCGGCCTTCCCGTTGCACTGAGCGCACCGGAGCTTCTTGTAAATTTGCCCCAGCGGGAACCAAGGCCCGTGAGTGTCCACGATGTCATCAAGCCGAATGTCGGCCATGTGGCCGCAGTCCTGGCATTCAGCGTGGATTAGCTCGCACGTTCGCAAGTCACCTACCACGTAAATCGCGGCTCGGCCGTCTTCAGGGATGTACGGTTGAGGCATGGCTGCGCACTCCCGAAGCCGTTGTGATCGGCTCCGCTCGGGTGTCTGCTGCCATGGTGTGATGAAGAAGGTAGGACAGGCCTCGCCGTGAGTCTACCCATCACTAGATCGACAGAACCATCAACTTCAATACACGCAAAAGCACGTCGATGGATGGAATCGACAAGAAAACCGCCCCCACTCCGTAGAGGGCGGTAATTGCTGCGCGCATATAGGGGGCGCGGCGATTTTCGACCACAAATTGAAGATCGAGAACGTCCCGTGCTACGGACGCGCGGACGTCGTCGGCCTTGTACAGCTGCGCGGCTCTAGAATGAATTTCTCGAACGTGGTCAGCGTAAATCTGCGACTGCTTCTTTATGTACTCTTCGATGGACTTCAGGGTATGTGCGCCTATGTGTTCCTGCGAAGCGGCGACATAATCTGTAGAAGACGCAAATTGCTTCACAATCTTCGGGCAGTTTAGTTGATACAGGATGGAAGCCAACGCTACCCACCAAAGGCCGAAGTAGATCGACATCAGTCGTGGAGAAACAGCGCTTGCGGCCCAGGTGCCTTCGGGGTCAAAGATCGTTCGCGCAAGCTGCAGGTACGGCAACACCATCTCGTTGAAGAGAATGAGGTAGCCAATCACGGGGATCACGATGGTGAACTTGACTATTGGCGAGTTGCCCATTGTACGCAGCGAGGCCCAGTGTGGAATGTTCATTGCTGCGCGACTCCGTGAGGGGATAGGCGTATTTCCGCATAAAAATCTGAAGCGGGATAGCGAGAGCGCGCGAACGCGGTTTCCCCCGTAGGGCTGGCTGCCGGTCCGGCACTTCGCAGCGCCGCTCCTGGCTGTCTAGGCCGCTAGCCGGGCTTCCAGCCTCGCCACTGCCGTAGCGCTCCAGCCATCGCGCCACGTGCCCTCTTCATCGCGCTTCGGTGTCCTGCCTCGCGGTGTCTCAATCGAGCGCTCGTTAAGCTCGCTGGCGATCTGCCGCAGGCTGCTGCAGCCGCTAGCTCGAACGTCCTTGATCACGTCCGCTAGCAGCTTGTCATGGCGTCGAGCCTTTACCCGTACTGCTGCGACCGCTGCTGCGTTGCCCAGCCCCTTGAGATGCACAGCACCGTTCGGGTTACCCAGCTTCACGCCCCTCGCTTTCGCAGCTGCCAGCGCAGCCTTCGTGCGCTCTCGAATCATCTTGCTCTCGCCTTGAGCGATCACGGCCATGATGCCGACAACCATCTCATTCGCTTCTGGCATGTCAGCTGCGATGAACTTCACACCGGCCTTCTGCAGGCCGAGGAGGAAGTGAGCGTCACGCGCAAGGCGATCTAACTTCGCAATCACCAGCGTTGCGCCTGTCACCTTGCAGTGCTGCAGGGCCTTCTGCAGCTGTGGCCGATCTGCCCGCTTACCGGACTCAACCTCGCGATACTCAGCCAGGAGCTTCCAACGGCCCCCGTTCAGGAAGCCCTCAACAGCCGCACGCTGCGCTTCTAAGCCTAGGCCGCTGTGCCCCTGCTTCTGAGTGCTCACCCGCAGATACGAAACGAACCGGCCCTGGGTCATGTCACAATCTCCCTATCGGTCGTTAGGCCGTTTGTAACAACCTTCTAGGTAGGCCGTCAACCAGCCGATTCTGGCCCACCATAGGAGACGGTGCTGCTGCGCCCTCCTCAACTGCCGGCCCTGGTCCTTGGGTCGGCTCTTTTCTAATGCCCTTCCATTGCCCTCGCAGGAGCACCCATGCCCGCACCAAAGAAGCGGGTTCGCTACGTCACGTCTTTCAACCTGGACGCGGCCACTGAAGCGAACCTGAAGACCATTTCAGCGTTCTACGAGCAGCTGCGTCTCCGCATGACGGATGGCGCCGCAATCCGCCGCGCGCTGGCTCACCTCGCCGCCCATACCCGCGACCTCAACGGCACTGATCGCCCCGATCTGCTGTTGATTGAGAAGGCCGTTGCCAGCGGCTACGCCCGCCTCGGGGAAGTCGCATGAGCAAGCCGGCAACGCCTGAGACGAAGGCCGATGATGCGGTTTTTGCCAAACTTCACCGGTTGGTGGGTAAACGCCTGATCGAGCGTCTAGAGACGCCCGACTGGAAGGCAAGCGACCTAGCCAACGCCATCAAGTTCCTGTCGAGCAACGACGTGAAGAAGGACCCGCCAGCAACTGATTGGCTGAGCGTGTTGTCGGCCCGCCCTCCCAGCTTCGACGGGGAACCGTGGAAGCCTGAGGATGATGGCTCCAACATCATCGGCCGTGATGAGCATGGCATGCCGATCTTTCGCGATGAACCGGAAGCAACGTAGGTCGCTGACGGCTGCGGGCTACTTCGCGAACCACAACGGCGTGAACCACGCGGAGCTAACCAAAGCAGCCTTCGAGCGCCTTACGGGGTTCCTTGAAGGGCACGGTAACAGCCTCGATAGTAACCACCGCAGTGCCCTCTACGCCCTGGTCGGCGCGATGACGCGCATGGCGCAAGGCAAGCTCACTGGGCGCTGGGCCTTCGGCCTCCCCACGGGCATGGGCAAGTCTTCGGCAATCGTGGCGTGGTGCGCCTCGCTGAATGCGCTAGGCATCGATCATGTGTCCGTCGCCGTTGCAGCGTCCAAGGTCGAAGCCCTGTGCGATATGAAGCGAGCGCTGATTGCTCAAGGCGTGCCGGCCGAGAAGATTGGCCTGATCCACTCCTACAACTTCGATCCCTCAAAGGTGAACCCGGGCCAGCCCATGCCAACGGGCTACGCTTCTGAGCCTTCCGAGGGCGACGGCCGGCAATTCATGCTGGTGACACACGCGCGGGTTCGCGGATGCGACCTTGCGCGCTTCAACACGTTTCGTGGGAAACCGCGCGACGTGCTGATCTATGACGAATCGCTCATGGTGTCCGATGCCTTCGGGCTACCTGTGCGGAACCTCAAAGCAGCTGTCGGTTTCCTTCAAGGGATGCACGATGGCTCACACGCCCATGCGCCGCTGATCAGCTTCCTTTCCGATTGTCGGATGACGATTGAAACGGAGCTTCAGCGGCAGCGAGCATCGGGCGCTGGTGAGGGTGTCATTCGTCTGCCATCAGCGCCGGCTGAGCAGCTGGTAGCGTTCAAGTCACTGCTGGGCACCCACCCTGCCGTAGATGCGGCGCACCAGTTGCTAGAGATTGCTCACCAAGACGTTCGGGTGATCCTCACGGGGCAAGGCGGGGTCGTGTCCTACGAAATCTCCGTGCCCCGTGAGTTGTCCAATGTGCTGGTCTTGGACGCTAGCTATCCCATTCGGAAGCTCGTTCACCTCGACAGCAGCATCAGGGACGCGGAGCGTTGCTTGCCAGAGATGGCGAGGCTTGATGTTCCCCTGTCTCAGCTGAAGCGCTTCGACCGTGTGTCCATCCGCCAGATGTTCTCAGGTGGTGGGCGCGACACGATGCGGCAGGACTTCCAGAAGCCAGAGGATCAGCGGCGCGTCTCCAAGGACGTGGTCAGCGTTGTGAACCAGATACCGACGAATGAAGCGGTGCTGATCTTCACCTACCTGACCAGACCAACAGAGCGCGTCAGCTATCGGGACATCCTGCTACGCGACCTTGACCGCGCCGGCATCGACACCAGCGCGTCAGTCATGGTCAACGGAGTGCAGCGCCCGAGGATCAGCGTTCTGACCTGGGGGCAAGAGACGAGCCTGAATGACTACGCGCACTGCGCCAACGTCATCTTGGTTGGCGTGCTTCAGCGCTCTCCAGTGGACCTTGCAGCGTCCTACGTCGGACAGGTGGATGACCTGTCGGCAGCTGTCCCGCATGCGACCATCAAGGCTCTGCAGACTTCCGAGAGTGCCCACCTGATTTACCAAGCGTTGTCGAGGGGCAGCTGCCGGGTGATTGACCAGGGGCAGGCTGTCCCGATGAAGGCTTGGCTGATCCACCGCGACCAATCGGTTCGGGGTGAGCTTCAGAGGGTCATGCCCGGTGCTCGCTGGGAGACTTGGGAGGCAACTGAAGGTGCCCCGTCAGCTGGTGCCATAGCGCGAGCTACAGCGCGCGTCGTGGACTTCCTAGGCCAGCTACCTGCCGACGTGTCCAAGCTCTCCTCACGGCAGCTGCGGCGAGATGCAGGCCTGTTGGACATACCGGCCCGCACCTTCACGGAAGCGCGTGGGAGGGCCTTAAAGCTCGCCCCGTGGCGCATGGACGGCCAGAGCTTGGTCAGGATGTTCGGCTAACCCCGCAGGCTCCCTTAAGCGATTCTCTTCCTTAGGGACCTTGCGGGGTTCTACCTGGCATCGAATGCCACAAGGCATTGATTTGTCGGTATTTTCTTGACGCATGACTCCCGTGGACTCAGGCTGACACCGTTGGCAACCACGGGGGGACACCCATGCTGATCAAGACGTTCCTGGGCCAGTGCTACATCGGCCTGCTTCCGACCAGCTTCTCGGCGTTCATCGATACGTGGCGGGCCGATGGGTCGCGGCACGTTCGCTTGGGTAGGCTTGAATTGATCTTCGACTGACACCGACCACCCAACACCTGAGAGAGAGGCCCCGGTAGCTGCGTTAGCTGCCGGGGTTTTTCTTTTCGTGTGTGTCGTTCATACCCCCTCAACATCCAAGGACTCTGATGCACACCAAGGTTTGTCCCTCGTGCCGTCACATCCACTCTCGTCTCGGGCCGTGGTGCAGTCGGTGCGGTCGGGCTGTCTCGAATACCGGCCATGCGAAGGGTCGGCTGATTCGCAAAGGCACACTTCGGCCACACCGCAAGTTCACCTCAGGGCTACTTGCTCAGCACCGCGAACACCGTTCTGTGAAGGCAGCTGTCAGCTGGTGCGGCAAGCTCTTGGCGTCTGCCCGAGAGGATGACGTCAGCCGAGAGCTTCGGCGTCTACGCGACCAAGGCGTCAGCCCTATCGAAGTTCTAGAGACCATCGGCGCTGTCTACGCGCTGGCGCACTTCGATCCACACTCCCTGCCCGATGATCAGCGGTTCACGTTCAACGTAGCGAACGCGGTTTTTCGTCTCAGGCCCTCGTACAGCCGAGACACCAGCATCAACGGTGACCGCGGTTATCGATACGAGCGGCAGAAGACGACCATGAAAAGGGATCTTGGGATGACCATCCGGTCAACCCTAGGCGTCTTCTTTCGTCAGCTGATTGAGCGCTACGAAGCCGACCAAGAGAACGAGCGGCAGTTGCTCAGCGACCTGAGGGCACCACTTCAACCAACTTCAAAGGACACAGCATGACCACGACAAGTTCAATGCAGATTTCCGCAGAGCACAAGCAGCAGGCCGCTGCTGACCGCGAGGCCAGCACGGCGCGCCAGCCTTCCAACATCCCTGTGCAGGGGATCAACCGCACATCGACCGTCTCAATGGCTGAAGTCCAGCCTCAGTCAGGAATTCTCGGCACCACGCGCACAAGCACCGGCTCCCCTACCGCAGCCTCCCGCCTGAAGCCCGACAGCACAATTGAAATTCAGGGGACGCGGATGACGCTTAAAGTGGCTGAGCGTCTCGGCTTCGTCACGCGGACACGCGATGGCTATCAGGAAGTCGGGCAGGCTCAGCCGGCGCTGGCATCGTCTCCGCAGGATCAGCAGCAGCCCGCGCCCGAAGCTCGCCAGCCGCAGCAGGAACAGCAGGCGTCCAGCCCGGATGCCCTGCCGGCCGAAGCGGAAACACTTCGCAACGCCATCATGCACGAAGCCCCCGGCGCAGTAGTCGGGAACACCTTCAATAACGTTCTGGAAGGCGTCATCCGGAACGAAGCCGACATTGACCTGTCGGAGCTTCAGACCGCTATGGGCTTCAACACCAAGCAGGCTACCGAGGCGTTTAGCGGGCTACGTGATGGCTTCCAAGCTCAGGCCAACGCGGCTGCTACGTCTGTTGGCGTGAACGACGTAGACGCGCTGTGGACGTGGGCCAGAGCGAACAAGCCCCATGACGTTCGCGCGGCGCTGAGCGCTCAGCTTGAGGGCCGTGGCGCTGAAGGATACCGGAAGATCGCTAAGGCGTTCCTTCGGGCAACACGCGGCTAACACCGCAACTCACACAAGGAAACACAACATGAGCAACTTGATGGTCGGCGGGAAAGTCCCCGTCGAATACAACAGCGCCCAAGACTGGTTCGGCTTCACTGACCGGAAAGGTCGCCCCATGAGGGTCAGCAGAACCAATCTGGCGTTCGTTGCGCTGATTGAACTTCTCGCCCCGGAAACCATTCGCGAGCGGACGAAGACGGTGCAGACGGAAGGCACAGAGGAGTTCCGGTCGCCCGATGATGCCAAAGAGCAGACCGTGACCTTCGGGAGCGGGCGGGCGGTGTTGACCCGCAAGGAGAAGGAAAGCCAGCGCGGCGTGTCCTTCGGCAGCAAGAGCGACTAGCTATGTGTGGCCCAGCGGCCCTCCCGGCACTGACTGCCACCGAGATGTTCGCGGCGAGCATGGCAATGACCATCGCCACGACAGCAGTCTCGTATATGCAGCAGAGCGCGCAGGCCGAAGCGCAGCAGGCGGCGAACAACACGCAGGCCGAGATGAACCGCCGTCAGGTGGAATCTGCCAACGCGGCGATGTTCAACGACGCGGCACAGATTCAGCTGCGCCAGCGGCAGGAGCAGGAGGCCGACAGCCAGAAGCTCCAGCAGGCACAGACTGAAGCCGTGCAGGCCCGCGCCAAAGAGCGCGTTGCCGCTGGTGAGGCTGGCGTGGCGGGTATCTCTCTCGAGAGAATTCTCGGTGACTTCGAGCGACGCGAGGTTGAGCACAAGACCAGTGTCTTGACCAACTCTCGTGCCACTCAGGACCAGCTGAATCTGGAACTCAAAGGCCTTGAGGCCACGGCGAATAGTCGCATCAATAGCATCACGCCCATCAAGCCCGTCGCTCAGCCGTCATTCCTTGACGCTGGAATGCGGATCGTCGGTGGTGGGATGGAGGCCTTCGGCCGATACTCGACTGTCGGCACAGACGGCAAGCGGCGACTGTCCAACTGAACGAGAGACAGGGAACGGATTACTCCGCGCCCTGTCTCTTTTCAAATGTCTTCGTCGGGATCGTACTTGCCTGTCGTGAAGCCAAAGACGTCCTTCTTCGGGTCGAAGAAGATTGTGTAGTTGAACTCGGCTTCACGTTCATGCAATCGCGCTCTAATCCTCTTCGGTGGGTCATACTGGCGCACGTACTCATCCGCCAGATGCCTGATGATCTGAAACAGTTGCAACCCTCGGTTAATGAGCGGCTCGAACTCCTCCCAAGGAATGACGCGAGGGTGACCACCATTCCTGCGCCGCAACCGCAGACCATCTGCCCAAATGATGTAGTCCGCGTGCGCGATAGCATTTCTGACATCTGGATCGAAAGCATCACGTAACACTTCGGCTAGCTCCGCGAATCCAAGCTCGGACGCATGGCCGATTAGATCGCGCATGATGGCATTGGCATTGGGCGCCATGATTGCGCCCGTTCTGTTATGTCGAGAGACAAGACCACGAAACGGGTAGATGTTGTTCCCCTTTCCCTCCGTTGTTAGCAGCATCTTCTTCGGTATCTCGTAGAAACCACTTCCTTCCGAAAGGTGGGCATAAAACATCAGCGCAACGCGAACGCGAATTGAGCTACCTGCCGTGGTCGTCTCTAGAAGCCCCATGAACTCGTCGTACGCGCGAACTGCCTCGTGGGCCGTGTTCCACCCGGCGTCCTGCATTCCGCGCATCTCGGGGGAAAGCGCCATTGCGAAGTGAAGCTCCTGGGCTGCCTTAGCCTGATCGAATAACGCCCGTAGAGAACGCTCAGCCTTCTCGAAGTAGGCCGCGTTAGGTCCAGTGTATTCGTTGGGCGCAATTTGATCTTCTTCAAGAGGCAACCCTTGCATCGCGAACCCGTCGCTATGAAACCACCGCATGCTTTGGCTCCTAGTGGTCGCTGCGCGCAATCGCTACGTTTGGCCAGGAGACGACTTGTTCATCGTCTTCACCTCATCGAGAAAACTCAGATCAGCTTCAAACTTAGTGTGAATTTTCAAGAATGCCTGAAGACACTGCACAACAAACGTCTGAGGTTGGGGTGTCTGATCAATCAGCAGGTATAACGTCAGCATTACGAACACGCGGACACGGCGCTTGGCAAGGAGTCCTTCGCCAATTTCGACAGTGGGAATTCCATTGTCGGTGGCATACAGCAAGCGGTTGCGGGTATTTGCCTCCTCCTTGACCAGATCAATGATCTTCGAGAAACCTCCTTTCTCGGCGACCTTTACAAGCTCGCCAGCAAAGTCCCACACCTCGCCGTCTTCGCGCGTCAGCGCCCAATTTAGAGGAGGCACTGGCTCAACGAAGTACTGCGGCGTACCAGGAGGAGCGTGATGAAGCTTGTTGGCGTCGAGCCTGACCATGATCTTCGGAGGCGTGGCATTTGGGTTGATTGTGAGTTGTGGAGAGACAAACTCGAAGGCTTCAAGCACCTGCGAAACTGCGCTCAAAAACGGATAGAGCGCAGCCTTGTGCGCGTGGTCGCGGTGCTTGAGAAGCTGTGCGTGAGGATAGTGGTATTTTTTCAGCGTGAGAAAGATGGCGGTGGCCGCTTCCTCCTCTGCTGTAATGGCACGGAACAGAGCCATCTCCTTATCTATCGCTCGGATTTCCCACGACTTTGCTAGGTGTCGTATCGCATTCCGGGCACAGTGTTTCGCCCGACCTGACGCGTACTCAAGAAGTGAGACGATCTCTTTCTGAAAGTCCGTAAGCGGGAGACCCGAAGCAATTTCAATGGTGGCCTTCTCAGCTGTTGGAGCTGTTGCTCCCTTAGCTCCATCTGTAGCCATAGCCACCCCCGATTCGTTGGCAGGTATACGCCTGGACCGTACCTGCCGCCGAAAGGGGTCGCAATTAGCCGCGTCTACTGGAGGTGCGACAGGTCAACGCCAAAGTCTAGCGATGCGATTAAGCGGAGCCTATCAGCCGGTGCGATCAGCTTCCCCCCATATCGTCCAAACGTGAGTTGTGGATGCCGATGGCCCATCAGCAGGGCAACGAGCGCCTCCTGTGTACCAGCCTGTTGGAGCGCACTGGAGAAAGTGTGACGGAAGCTATGGAACACTAGCCCATCACGGTCGATCCCAATTAGGTGCCGGAACCCCGCCCACCATTGAACAAAGTACTGGCTGAACTTGCCCTCACTTCCGGCTTGTAAGTCCGGCCATAGACGTTGCCCCTCGGCGGCATCACGATGCTTCAAAAGCCCCAGCGATATAAGTCGAGGATGGATAGGAACATGCCGATCACCGGCTTCCGTCTTCGTGTCATAGACATCGAAGCACCAGACGCCGTCGACTTCTTTCACATCTGTCTTTTTTAGCTTCGCAATCTCCTCTACCCGCATCCCTGAGTGCAGCGCGACAAGCGGAAGCCAGTACTTGCTGTCCTTCACCAACAGCTTGCCAGGACGATTGCGGACGTCTGCGCGCCAGTGGCCTGTGTATAAGGGCGCCGTGAAGAGCTTCGCCAAGTCTGCCGGCTGGAATGCCTCTCGGGTGCTCTCCTCGCCCTTAGGCGCGAGCTTGCGAAGTGACAGGTCAATCTTCGCCTTGTTCTCTTCCTTGATCCAGTTGAACAGCCCCGCGATGACCTTGAAGTGAAGCCGTATCGTGTTTGGTGCCAACTCCATATCCTGCAGCGCGTCACGCCAATCGCGGATGTCATCCCGCGTCACCGCTGTCACCGGTTTATCACCTATCGTCTCGATAAACAGTTTCAGCTTGGTCGTGCTGGTGCTGGCCGTCTTGGGCTTCCACTTCCCGTCACGCATCTTCGCCTTGATGTATTCGTCCCGAATTTGAGACAGGAGGGGGCCAGCAGGCTCGAAGGCCACTGCAGCGGCGGGAGCAGCCGGCCCGGTAAATGCCGGGTCGTCAGCCTGTAGGGCGTAGTCACCTACCCGCCGCGCCTGAGCAAGCCGCAGATACTGCACCTGGGCGCGAAGTAGCATCCTGGCGAGCGCCGCGTACTCCGGGCTTTTCCGCTCAACAGGTATTCCACGCTGGGTTAGTAGGTGCTCAACCGCCACCTGGACGGGCCGGAAGTCATTGTTGGCTAGCGCCTCCCGCGTGTCGGCTAGCGCGTCGGACAGCACTTCCAAGTCCGCATCTACAGGCGTGACGTCCAGGTCAACAGCTGCCCGCGCGACCGTGGGCCGCGACAAGGATCGATGCTCCTCATCGATTTCTAGGGCGTCTCGGAGGTACTGACGCCCGAGGGCGCCAATCTGATCAGCGGTGAGCATGGGAGACACCATAACGTGTTTAAACAGGCGATCAGAGGCTACTGAAAGGCGCCTTGCTGCACCCTCCGCTTCCTCCCTATCAGCCGTCGCGAGGGCCTTTACTATCTCGTCGCAGCCCCACCGGCCAACAAGTTCCAGCGGTACACGGCGGCGCCAGTGGTAGCGCCCGCCCTTTCTCCGAAGATGCATGTTCAGGCCCTCGTGTGGACCCGCCATGTGGACCTGTGGCGGGCCGGTTAAACACAAGGGACGGCCTGGATTTAGGCTCTATGCGGCTTGGGTGCTGTGGACCCCTCGGCTCCGAGATGTACTACTCGATCTGATCGTCTTCGGATCGACCTGATCGACCCCCGCCCGGCCCCTTCTTTTCAGGAAGGGGGGCGGGGGTTTTTTCTTGGGCGACAGGCGTGCTATCGAGCCCGGTATGCCCCTCACCAGCGACGAGCTTCTGAGCCGTCTTGCCGCGCTTGGCATCGCGGCGGCAACCCACGAGCATCCGCCCCTGCGTACGGTCGAGGAAGCCAAGCGCCTGCGCGGCGACCTGCCCGGCGGGCACGTGAAGAATCTTTTTCTGCGCGGCAAGCAGGACCGTTACTGGCTGTTCACCACGCTGGAGGACGCGACCGTCGATCTCAAGCTTCTCGGACGGCAGCTCGAGGCCGGCCGCTTCTCCTTCGGCAGTGCGGCCGCGCTGGAGGCGATGCTCGGCATCCTGCCCGGCGCCGTGTCGCCGCTCGCCGCGGCCAACGACAGCGCGGGCGCCGTCACGGTGGTGCTCGACGAAGCCCTGCTGGCGGCCGACCTGCTGAACGTTCATCCCCTGCGCAACGACCGCACGACCGCGCTGGCGCCTGCGGATCTCGTGCGCTTCCTCGAATCCTGCGGCCACGCGCCCCGGCTTCTCCGGCTGGAAACGGGCGGCTGAGAAGTTAATCAACGGGCGTCCTCCCCCGACCATTGGTCAATAGGCGGTGATCCGCGAATCGGCTAGACAGCGCCCTGTTAGACTCTAAATCGGGGGCAGCATGTCAGGGCACGCGCATATCGAGGGCTCAAACAAACGGATCGCCATCCTGATCGCGGCACTCGCGGCCCTGCTGGCGCTGTCCGAATCCGCCGGCAAGAGCGCACAGACTTCCGCCCTGGGCCATCACATCGAAGCCTCCAACATCTGGGCCTTCTTCCAGGCCAAGACCATCCGCCAGACGACGCTGCGCACCGCCGCCGAGACGCTGGAAGCGGATGCCAGCGAAGGCCTGTCAGAAGCGAAGGCGGAGACTTTCAAGAAGCGGATCGAAACCTGGCGCGCCACGGCACAGCGCTACGAATCCGAACCCGAGACCAACGAAGGCCGGCGCGAGCTGATGGCGCGCGCCCGCAACACCGAAACCCTGCGCGACCGGGCGCTCGCCGCCTATCACCAGTATGAATTCGGATCGGCGGCGTTCCAGCTCGGCATCGTCCTGGCTTCCGCCTCGGTGATTACCGGCGCCGCCTGGCTGGCCTTCACCGCCGGCGCGCTGGGGCTGGTCGGCATGGCCTTCACCGCTCTCGGACTGTTCGCGCCGACGCTCATTCATCTCTGATCGGTGTCCTTTTTGGCCTGCCTCGGATAGGTTGGCGCCTCCTGAACACAGGCTGGCGTTAACCCGAGGTTTCGATGCGTGACTTCCAGCGGCCGGGCCGCTCCACCGTCCATGCGCTCAACGGCATGGTCGCCACGTCCCACCCGCAGGCGGCGCTGGCCGCCATCGACATGCTGCGTGCCGGCGGCACCGCCGCCGATGCCGTGGTCGCTGCTGCCGCCGTGCTCTGCGTGGTCGAACCGCAATCGACGGGTATCGGTGGCGACTGCTTCGCGCTCTATGCGCCCAAGGGCAACGACACGATCACCGCCTACAACGCCTCCGGGCCGGCGCCGAAAGCGGCCTCGGCCGAGTGGTATCTCGAGCGCGGCATCAAGGAGATCCCGCTGACCGGACCGCATTCGGTGTCGGTCCCCGGCGCGGTTGACGGCTGGACCCGGTTGCTGGCCGATCACGGTCGCAAGGGTCTCGAGGCCGCCCTGCAGACGGCGATCCGCTGCGCCGAGGATGGCTATGTCGTGGCGCCACGCATCGCCTTCGACTGGGCGGCGAGCCTCGACAAGCTCAAGGCCGGCACCAACACCGAGCGCTTCCTGCTGCCCGGCGGCAAGGCGCCGAAGGTGGGCGACGTCGTAAAGCAGCCCGAGCTCGCCGCCACGCTCAGAGCCATCGCGCAGAAAGGCCGTGACGCGTTCTACACCGGCCCCGTCACCGAGGACATGGTGGCGACCATGCGCGGGCTCGGCGGCCTGCACACGCTTGAGGATTTCGCCGCGTTCAAGACGGAGAGCGTCACGCCGATCACCACGCGCTATCGCGGCCACGATATCTGGGAGATTCCGCCGAACGGGCCGGGCATCACGGCGCTGCTGATGATGAACATCCTCGGCGGCTTCGACCTGACGAAATACGACCCGCTGAGCGTCGAGCGTTTCCATCTCGAAGGCGAAGCTACCCGCCTCGCCTTCGCGGCACGCGAGACGTTCCTGGGCGATCCGCGCCCCGCCAGGGTCGAGGTCGAGCACCTGCTGTCGAAAACCTGGGCCGACGAGGCGCGCATGCAGATCACACTGGAGCGGGCCGCCGAGATCGACGACGCCCGGCCGCCCATGCACCCGAGCACGATCTACATCGCCGTCGCCGACCGCGACCGCAAGGTCTGCTCCTTCACCCAGTCGGTCGCCTACAAGGCCGGCGCCGCCATCGGGGCGCCGAAGACCGGCATCGTGCTGCAGAACCGCGGCGCCGGCCTTGTAGGCGA
>SXGR01204727.1_pt1 | contig 14763 bp, 17 predicted proteins | sample 3174711 | NCBI WGS metagenome assembly SXGR01 (sample SAMN11356860, study PRJNA531348) | freshwater metagenome | isolation source: freshwater sample F1-60 | place: China: Fuxian Lake, Yuxi | collected 2017-12-25
ACAGTTGGCAGGCTCTGTCGATCTCATCATCCCGATGCCGCTGGCGCCGCGACGACTGCGCGAACGCGGCTTCAACCAGGCGCTTGAAATCGCGCGCCATGTCAGCCGCACAACCGGCATCGAACTGGCGGCGGCAGCGTGCCGGCGCGTGCGCGAAGCCGCGCCGCAGGCGGCATTACCGAGTGCAAGAAAATAGCCGCGCTGGCGCAGGCACAGGGCATACAGTGCGTGCCGCATGCCTGGGGCACTGCGATCGGGCTGGCGGCGACGCTTCACTACATCGCGTCGCTGCCCGACTGCCCGCCCTGCCTGGTGCCGCAGCCGCCGCTATTGGAGTACGAGCAGACCTTCAACCCCTTCCGCGACCAGCTCGCCGGCAAGCCCATTGCGCACAACAAGGGCTGGGTGGAGGTGCCCACCGGCCCGGGCCTCGGCATCGAGATCGACCGCTCCATCCTGGAAAAGTACGCGGTGAAGTAATGGGAAAACCCCTGGTTCTTGCCACGAACCCCATCGACGCGGTGGGCTACGAAATCCTCGCCCCGCATGCCGAGGTGGTGACCGCACCGGATGCATCAGCCGAAACCCTGCGCAGGCTGCTGCCGAAGGCTGACGCCATGATCGTGCGTGCGCAGCTGCCGCCGGACATCTTCGAATCGGCGCCACGCCTGCTCTGCTGCACGCGGCATGGCGCAGGGCTCGACTTCATCCCGGTGGACGCGGCAAGCGCGAAAGGCATCGTCGTCACCAATGTGCCCGGCGTGAACGCCAACGCGGTGGCGGAATACGCCATCCTGCAGATGCTGCTGTCGGCGCGGCCGCTGCACCGCGTCGACCGCCTGCATCGCGACCGCGATTGGGGCACCGCCCGCGCCCTTTCGGATATCGCCACCGAACTCGGCGGACGCACGCTGGGCGTGGTCGGTGTGGGCGACATCGGCAAGCGCGTCGCCGAGATCGCACATCACGGATTTCGCATGAAGGTGATCGGCAATCAGCGTCGGCTGGATGCTCTGCCGCCGTTCGTCGCGCCGGCCTCGCTGGAAGATGTGTTCTCGCAATCTGATTTCATCGTGCTCGCCTGCCCGTTGACACCGGAGACGCGCGGGCTCGCCAGTCGCGAGCGCATTGCACGCATGAAGTCCGGTTCCATGCTCGTCAACATTTCGCGCGGCCCGGTAGTCGACGAAGCGGCGCTCACCGATGCGCTTGCCGCCGGCCGAATTCGCGGCGCGGGTTTGGACGTCTACGAAAAGCAGCCGCTGCCGCGCGACTCTCGACTTCTTTCAATGGACAGCGCGGTGCTCACCACCCACCTCGCTGGCATGTCGCAGGACAGCGTGCGCGCAATGAGCCGCATTTCCTGCGAGGACACGTTGCGCGTGCTGCGCGGCGAGAAGCCGGTGCATTTCTGCAATCCGGACAGTTGGGACGCGTACCTCGCGCGCCGGCGCGGCATCCCGGCGCCGTAATACCCGACTCGCGGACCAGCACTACTGATTCCAGCGGCCCGACGATTCCCCTGCCGCCGTTTCCTATCGGAACGCCAGAAGTGCAATGCCCACCAGGACCAGCGCCACGCCGACGAAAGTGCGTTGCGTGAGGCCCTCGCCGTTACGCAGCACGAAAACGCTGTAGGGGAAGATCACGATGGGCGTGGTGTGCGTAATCAGCGCGGCAAGCGCGATCTCGATGTGCCTTGTCGCGCTGATGAGGAACCAGGCGCCGCCCAGCGTGCAAAGTCCGCACGCGCCGTAGAGCAGCCAGCCCGCGCGCGGCGCCTCGCGGAATTCCCGGATCACCTTCGGCCAGTCACGCGTTATCAGCATCTGCATGATGAGCGCCGTGGATGCCCCGAGAAGCGTACCGAACATCGCCTCGTCCCAGGCGCGCATGGCAAGGCCGCGGATCGCGTTGCTCGCGCCAAAACCGGTGATGGTGAGCATGCCCAGCAGCGCGCCGCGCCGCAGCGTGGCGCGGTCGGCGCGCGAGACCGAGGTGTCCCGGTCCGGCGGATGCGTGATCCAGAGGCCCGCGAGCACCAGGGCCATGAGCATGAGCTCGTACAGGCCCAGCGTTTCGCCGACGATGATCCAGGCGAACACCAGCGTCGGCAGCGGGGCGCATGAGTGGAACACGCTGGCGCGCGCCGGCCCCAGCAGGCGCACCGTATCGAAGAGCAGGCGCCGGCCGAGGAAGGCGCCCACCAGCCCGCCAGCGGCGAAATACAGCGACTCGCGCAGACGGAAGACGAAAGGCGCGTCGCGCAACGCGATCTCGGCGAGAAACAGCGCGCCGCCGACGACGAGATTTATACCAAGCACGACGAAGAACCCGCTGTCGACGTTCAGCAGCCTGATCGCGTAGCGCGAGATCAGAATGTTGGCGGCGAAGCACAGCATCGAGGCGAGCGAGAGCGCGGCGCCCAGCTCGGGATTCACGTCACTTCTTCCCGAATCCGCGCATCCGCTTGTTGGTCTCGCGACCGCGTGCCAGCGCTTCGTCCAGCGGCAGGTCCGCGGCTTCGTGGAAAAGCTGCTTGGTGGCGGCCATCGCCGGGCGGCTGACCGCGGCGAGCCTCTCCGCGAGCTTGAGGGCTTCCTCCATCAGCATGTCGTCGGCAACGACGCGGTTGACCAACCCGATCGCGGCAGCCTTCATCGCGCCCACCGGTTCGCCCAGGGCGACGAGTTCGAATGCGGTCTTGCGTCCGACCTGGCGCACCAGGTTGGCCATGACGATGGCGGCGACGATGCCATGCTTTGTCTCGGGATAGCCGAGCTTTGCGCTTTCCGCCATCACTGCCAGGTCCCCGGCAACCGCGAGCCCCGCGCCGCCGCCCATCGCCGGGCCCTGTATCGCCGTCACGACGGGTTTCGCCATTTTCGGGAAGGCGAGGTGGAGCTGCATGGTGAGTTCGGCCCGTGCCTCGACAAGGTGTTGCTTCTCCGGCGTCAGGTCCTTGAACTCGGACAGGTCAGCGCCGGCACAGAATCCCGGCCCCGCCCCCGCGAGCAACACGCAGCCCACAGCCTCGTCGCCGTCCGCGGTGCGCAGCGCGTCGAGCAGCGCCTGCGTCAGCGCCGTGTTGACCGCATTGCGCTTTTCCGGACGATTCATGGTAAGTACGCGCACCGCGCCGCGATCCTCGATGCGCAGAACTTCGCTCATAGCGAGGCCAGCCTCTTCCTCGCCGCATCGGCTTCGGCGACCAAGCGGCGCATCACCTCGGCGGCGGGCAGGATCTCGTCCACCAGCCCGGTGGACTGCCCTGCTTCCACCTTGCCCCAATCCATGTCGCCATCCAGCGCCGCCTGCTTGAGACTCGAGGACTTGAAGATCTCGTCCAGCTCCTGCTTCGCCGCGCCGCCGCGTTCCGCGGCATCGAATTTCGCCGAGAACGCATTCTTCAGTTGCCGGATCGGCAAGCGGCCGCGCGCCACCAGCGTGGTATCGCCGATGTCCGCCTTCAGCACGGCCTGCTTGTAGGCCTCGTGCACCGTGGCTTCCGGCGTGGCGATGAAGCGCGTGCCGAGTTCCACGCCTTCCGCGCCCAGCGCGAGCAGCGCCGCGATCCCCGCGCCGTCAGCGACGCCGCCACTGGCAACTACAGGCAGCCGGCAGGCCTTGACGAGTCTTCTCACGAGCACGAGCGTCGTCACCTCCGATGGCGCGGGATGTCCGCCTGCCTCTACGCCCACCGCCACCAGCGCATCGACCCCGCTCGCCTCCGCCTTGAGCGCGTGTTCGAGCGTGGTGACCACGTGCAGCCATTTGCAGCCGATGCCGCGGAATCGCGCGAGCTGTTCCTTCGGCCCGCCCTGCGAACCGATCATCACCGGGCAGCGCGCCTCGAAGGCGATATCGAGGAACTCCGCGGCGCGCGGGTTGTAGAGCGGCACGTTTACCGCCCAAGGCCTTTGCGTACCCACGCGTATCTCTGCGAGGGCGCGGCGGAAGTCGTCTGCCCGCATCGGCCCGGCGGCGATCACGCCCAGACCGCCGGCGTTGGATACCGCGACCACCAGCGCCGAACTGGACGAGGCCCAGCTCATGCCTGCCTGGATGATCGGGTGCTCGATACCGAGCAATTCGGTGATGCGTGTTTTCATGCCGCGGACTTTTCCACCTCGATGAATTTGCGTGCCTCGCGCGCCAGCTTGGCAAGCGCCGAATCGAGAACCTTGCGCTCCTGAACGTTGAGGCAGCCAAGGAAAGCCTCGTCGCGCTCCAGTGCGGTGCGGATGAGACCCTTGTAGAGCTTCCTGCCGGCGGCCGAGAGCGACAGGCGCACCGCGCGCGCGTCGCGGCTATCGGCATCACGCGATATCAGACCGCGTTCCGCGAGCCCTGAGACCACGCGGCTCATCTGGCCCTTGTCGACGCCCGCGGCGCGAGCAAGGTCGTTCAGCGACTGCGGCGCGTCTGCACCGAGCAGGGCCACAGTGCGCCATTCCCAGAGGCTGACGCCGTGCTCGCGCCGGTAACGCATCTCTGCGCCGCGTGACAGCAGGTTCGCGACGACATGCAGGCGGTAAGACAACAGTTCCCTTATCGTGCGATCAGTCATCGAAAAAGGGTGTCTCATTCTCGCCGCGCAGGCGGATGTCGAAGCGGTAGCGGCCCGGTGCCTCCATTTTCGCCACCAGCAGCGCCCTGCGCGCGGCGGGCACAGAAGCAAAGACAGGATCCTTGGGCGAATCGGCGAAGAACATCGCGGTATGCAGCTGGCGCACGAGACCCGAGAACAGCAGCAGCAGGTTCAGATGCGGCGCGCGTCCGTCGCGCGCACCCGGCATGACCGTGCGGAAGCAGTAGTTGCCGTGAGCGTCGGTGGCGGTGCGTCCCCAGCCGTAGAACTGCGGATCGGCTTCCCCGTAACGCGGGTCGGCAGGATCGGAATAGATGCCGCGCACGTCCGCCTGCCAGAGCTCCAGCACCAGGTTGTCCAGCGGCTTGCCGTCGGCCTGGGCGACGCAGCCGGTGACTTCGATTGCCGCGCTTCCGACCACTGCAAGCTTGTCCGCGCCCTGTGCGAACTCGGGCGGGAAGAAAGGCCCCATGGTCATTTCGGCCGAAGGTTTCATGGCAGGCTCGCTGTCGCGTTCTTCCCGCGCACGACCATGGTGTATTCGTATACCAGGGTGTCCACCGGCCCCTGTCGCGGTGGGAGCAGCCGCGCGATGCAGCGCTCACGCGCCGCGGAATCGGGCACCGCCATGAGGATGCGGTCGAGCTCGTTCATTGGCTCGCCGGGGAAGAACATCTGTGTCACCAGCCGCGACAGCCAGACTTTCCCCCACACCGAGAAATGGATGTGCGGCGGGCGCCACCACTTGCCCGAGTCCGGCACGGGATAGGCCGCCGGCTTGATGGTGCGCAGCGTCATCAAGCCGTCGGCGTCCGTTGTCGCGCGCGCCGCGCCGTAGAAATTGGGATCCACCGGCGAGCCGCTGCGGTCGTTCGCATGCAGGTACTTGCCGGCGGCGTTGCAGTGCCACAGCTCCACCACCGCGCCGGGCACCGGGGAGCCGTCCTCGTCCCTGACATGCACCCGGAGTTGCATCAGCTGGCCGATCGCGCGCGTCGCGCCCTCACCTGCGAGGTCGGCGCGTACCGGCGCGAGGCGGCGCAGGATGTCCTGCGGTCCGGTCAGCTCGGCGAGCGTGTGCGGCCGGCGCACCAGCGGCTGCGCGGGCCAGCGCTGAAACGTCTGCGGATAACCTTCGATTTCGGTGCGCGACTGCGTATTCGCGTCGCGCGGCGGAACGATGACAGGCATGTTTGACACGGTAGCGATGACCGTTGACAATGTCAACTATATGGATGTGACAATCTGCGAATGTTTCGCGCGCGACGGGCTGCAGCATGAAACCGGTTTCGTGCCCACCTCGACCAAGCGCGCGTTGATCGAGCGTTTCGCCGCGCTGGGTTTCCCGCGCGTGGAGGCAACCTCATACTCGAATCCGAAGGTGGTGCCGCAATTCGCTGATGCGAGCGAACTCCTCGCCTCACTGCCGCGCCGCAGCACGGTGCATTACAAGGCCACTTGCGCGAACCTGCGCGCGGTGGAACGCGCCCGTGCCGACCTCGCCTCGGGCCATGGCGTGAACGAAATCAGTCTGCTGGTATCCGCCACCGAAGCGCACACGAAGAAGAACCTGAACCGCACGCGCGAGGAACAATGGGCGAACGTCGCGGAGATGGTGCGAGCCGCAGACGGCAGGTTCAGGCTGGTGGGCGTGGTGTCTGTGGCCTTCGGCTGCCCTTTCGAGGGCACGGTCGACCCCGGCGTGGTGGCGGCGGATGCCGCACGCTTCGTCTCCATGGGAGTGACGCACGTGGCGATCGGCGACACGACAGGTGTAGCGACCCCGCTTTCTGTGAAGGCGATGTTCGCGCTGATTGCCCGCGAGATACGGGGCCTGGTGCCGATCGCGCACTTCCACGACACGCGCGGAACCGGCCTTGCAAACTATGTCGCCGCGCTGGAGGCGGGCGTACGCCATTTCGACTCCAGCTTCGGCGGTGTCGGCGGCCACCCCGCGAAAGTGAAGTACGGCGGCGGTCACACCGGGAACGTCTGCACCGAGGACATGGTGAGCCTGTTCGAGGCAATGGGCGTGGACACCGGCATCGACCTCGGCGGCCTGCTCGCCACCGCGGAGTTCTGCGAGCAGGTGCTGGGACGCGAGCTTTACGGGCGCGTCACGCGCAGCGGCCTGCATCCCACCACCAGCGCCTGAACGCGCCGATGTCCGGGGAGCCACCGGACAAACCGCCACCAGCGCGGCGTCATCGATTCGTTCCCTGTTACACGGGAAGCGAGCAGGAATGCCAGGCGATGAACTTCCAGCCCGCCGGCGTCTTCGTCCACACGTTAAGGAAGCGCAGCTTCAGCGAACGCGGCGCGCCGTTGATTTCGGCTTCCATCTCCGCACGACCGGTGACGAGCGCGGTGTCGCCGACGAAGCGGACCTTCTCCTCCATGCGCTTCGCGGCCTTGTAGCGCGTCTTGCCGGAGCGCAGCGCCTCAAGGTAGCTCGCCTTGTCGTCCACCACCGCCGAGGAGTGCGTGTAGATGAGGTCGTCGTGGAACAGGGCTTCGAGCGACTTGAGGTCGTTCGTCGTCATCGCCGCGTAACGCGCGTCCTCCAGCGCGAGGATTTCCTTATCGTTGCTCATTTCCACACCTCCCTTGATATTTCCACGATGCGTTCGAGCTTCTTCCACTGGTCGTCCTGCGACAGCGCGTTGCCGTGGTGCGTGCTGGAGAAGCCGCACTGCGGCGACAGGCAAAGGTCCTCCAGCGGCACGAACTTCGCCGCCGCGTCGATACGCCGCATGATCGTCGCCTTCTCCTCGAGCTCGCCGACCTTGGTCGTCACCAGCCCGAGCACCACCTTCTTGCCCTTCGGCAGCAGGCGCAGCGGCTCGAAGCTGCCCGAGCGCTCGTTGTCGAACTCCATGAAAAACGCGTCCACGTCGGTGGAGAACATGGCTTCCGCAACCGGGTCGTAGCCGCCGCTGGCGACGAAGGAACTCTTGAAGTTGCCGCGGCAGGTGTGCATCGTGATCGTCATGCCGGCGGGCCGGCCGGCGAGCGCCCGGTTGATGGCATCGGCGTAGGTGCGCGGGAGCCGGTCGGGATCGTCGCCATTGGCGCGGCAGTTGGCCTGGATTTTCCCGTCGCAGAGGTAGGCGAAGGACACGTCGTCGAGCTGCAGGTACGTGCAGCCGGCGCCGGCAAGATGCCCGATCGCGGTGCGCCAAGCGTCCGCCGCATCGGCCCAGAATGCCGCCATGTCCGGATAGGCCTCGGTGGAAACCGACTTGCGCCCGCCGCGCAGGTGCAGCATCGATGGCGAGGGGATGGTCATCTTCGCCGTCCTTTTTGTTACCGACTTCAGGAACGCGAAGTGATCGGCCATGATCGGTTTCGCGCAATGCACCCGGCCGGTGACCATGGGGATGGGCGGCTGCTCCTCGGTGCCGCCGAACTTGGGGCCCGGATTGGCGATCATGCTCACGCCTTCCATCTGCCCCATGAAGTCCAGGTGCCACCAGTCGCGGCGGAATTCACCGTCGGTGACGGATTCGAGCCCGATGGATTCCTGCTTCGCCACCGCCTCGCGCACCGCGCGGTCTTCCATGTCCTTGAGCGCGACTGCGGAAACACCGCCCTGCTTCCACTGCCTGCGCGCCTCCGACAATGCTGCGGGACGCAACAGGCTGCCGACCTGGGCGGCGCGGAACGGCGGCTTCATTTCTTCTTCGCCGCCTTCGCGAGGGTGAAGTCGTATTTCGCTTCGTGGACGCCGTCCCTGCCCTTTTTGAAATCGACGATCAAGGACGGCTTCACGCCGAACACCGCATCGGAATCCAGGTACCTGCCGCCCTTCACGAAGAGGTGCGTGATGAGCGGGCGGTAACCCTTCGCGGTGATCCAGAAATGGAAATGCGGCGGGCGCATCGGATGGCGGCCGGTTGCCTTGAGCATCCTGCCCACCGGGCCGTCGTTCGGCACCGGGTAGTCGGTGGGCTTCACGCAGCGGAACCAGAATTTCCCTTGTGCATCGGTATGCAGAATGCCGCGCAGGTTCATGTCGTCGCCGCGCTGCGAGTCGTAGAGGCCTTCCGCGTCCGTCTCCCAGACGTCGAGCTTGGCATTCGCGATCGGTTTACCCTTCGCGTCGCGCACGCTGCCGCGGATGACGCAGAGTTCGCCCGGCGTGCCTGGCTTGTGCAGGTCCGCGCCCAGCGGGAACTCGGGCGCGCCTTCGCGATGAAAGGGGCCGAGCACGGTGGATTCGGTGGCGCCGCCACCCGACCGGTTGTTGAGGTAATCGACCAGCATGGACACGCCCAGCGTGTCCGACATGAGGATGAATTCCTGCCGCTTGCCGGTGCACCAGTGCCCGGTCTCGGTGAGGAACTGGATGCCGGCGAACCACTCCTCGGGCGTCGGCTTCACGTCGCGCACGAAACCGTGCATATGCTTCACGAAGCTCTGCATCACCTGCTTCAGGCGTTTGTCCCGGGTCTTGCGCATGCTCTTTTGCACGCGCCCGGTGAGTTGCTTGTCGCTGAAACTCCGTTGTCTCGTCATCGGCGTCCTCCGGCGTTCTGCGCGAATGCTAACATCGAGACCACATGGACATCGCGCTCGTCGGCTCCAAAACCTATCCTGAAACTCTGCTGCCGCTGCTACACGAAGCGCTGCCGCAGGACCGCTTCCACGTGCATCCGCAGACGCCGGATCCGGCAGCCATTTCGGTCGCGCTGGTCGCCGCGCCGCAGGCGGGCGAGGTCGCACAACTGCCGAACCTGAAGCTCATCCAGTGCCTGTGGATGGGCGTGGATGCGCTGGTGCTGGATCGGACGCTGCCAAAAGAAGTGCCCGTCGCGCGCATGGTTGACCCGAGCATGGTCGCCGCGATGACCGAGTCGGTGCTGCACGCCGTGATCGATTTCCACCGTGGCTTTTATCTGTATCGCGCCCAGCAGGCGGAACGCCGCTGGACGCACCTGAAGCAGTACATGGCATCCGAGCGCACCGTGGGTTTCCTCGGCATGGGGGAACTCGGCGCGGATGCTTCGGCAAGGCTGGTCGCGCTGGGATTCAATGTCTGCGGCTGGAGCCGCTCGACGAAGTCCCTGCCCGGGGTGAAAAGCTACACCGGCGAATCAGGTCTCGCGGAAATGCTTCCTACCTGCGACATGCTGGTGTGCCTGCTGCCGCTTACGCCGCAGACGCGCGGCCTGCTGTCGAAGAAACTCCTCGACCGCATGAAGGAAGGCTCAGCGCTGATTCATTTTGCGCGCGGTTCGCAGATGGTGACAAAGGACGTGGTCGCGGCTCTCGATTCCGGGAAACTCGCGCATGCGTACCTGGATGTGTTCGAAACCGAGCCGCTTCCCGCCGACGACCCGCTGTGGGCGCACCCAAAGGTCACTGTCACGCCGCACATCGCCGCGCTCACCGAACCGCGCACGGCAACGGCGATCATCGCCGAAAACGTGATGCGAGTGAGACGCGGTGAGACGCCTCTGCACCTCGTGGATTTCGGCGCTGGTTACTGAGTTTCCCGCCTCAGCGCGCGAGATAGCCGCTATCGACCGGGAGGGTGATCCCAGTCACGCGGCGTGCGGCGGGACTGGCAAGGTAGAGGATGGCGGCCGCAATGTCGTCCACGTCTGGCAACGCGCCCAGCGGGGTGTGGCGCATCACCGCCTGAAGTACTTCCGGATTCGAAAACACCGGGACGGTCAGGTCTGTCTTGACGAAGGTCGGCGCCACCGCATTGACGCGGATGTCGTCCGATGCCCATTCGAGCGCCAGCGCGCGTGTCAGGTTCACCACCCCGCCCTTGGACGCCTGGTACGAGGCATTGGGGAAAATACCGCCGGAAAAACCCATGATCGAGGCCAGGTTGACGATCGCGCCTCCGCCCCGCTTCTTCATGTACTTCATCGCCACGCGCGAGCACAGGAAGGTCGCCATCAGGTTGAGATCCATGACCTTTTGCCACTCGGCGATCTCGAGTTCGACCGCGGGCTTGCGCACGCCGATGCCGGCGTTGTTCACGAGCACGTCGATGCCGCCCAGTTCCGCGGCGATGCGCTCGAACGCGCCCTCTACCTGTTTCTCGTTGGTGACGTCGCAGACCACGCGCAGCACATCGGACTCGACCCCGGGATCGAGGTCCAGCACCGCGACCTTCGCGCCCGCCTCAAGAAACAGGTTCGCCGTCGCCGCGCCGATACCCCGGCCGCCGCCCGTAATGACCGCGCACTTTCCATCCAGTTCGAATATACGCATGGGCGTTAGTATATGCGGATGAACGATCTGCTCATCCGCAATGCGCTGCTGCTCGACGGCTCCGGCGCAAAAGGGGTCCGCGGCGACCTCGCGGTAAAGGACGGCCGCATCACGGCAATCGGTAAGGCCGAGGGCGGCGCGCGCGAAACGCTCCACGCGGACGGCCTCGCACTGATGCCCGGTATTGTCGACAACCATACGCACTACGACGCGCAGGTCACCTGGGACCCGGCGTTGTCCCCTTCGCCGGCATTAGGCGTGACCACGGCGGTGATCGGGAACTGCGGCTTCACCATCGCGCCCTGCCGGCCGCGCGACCGCGAACTGGTGATGCGCAACCTTACCCAGGTCGAGGGCATGTCGCTGGATGTGTTGAGAACCGGCATCCGCTGGGACTTCGAGACCATTCCCGAGTACTTCGGCCTGCTCGAACGCCAGGGCGCCGCGGCGAACCTCGCCTGCTTCGTGGGGCATTCCTCGCTGCGCACCTGGGTGATGGGCGAAGACGCGCCCAGGCGCGCCGCCACCGGCGACGAAGTCGCGCAAATGCGCACGCTGCTCGTCGAAGGCATGCGTGCCGGCGCGGTGGGCTTCTCCACCAGTACCTCGCCCGCGCACAACGGCGAAGGTGGCGTGCCGATGCCCTCTCGCCTCGCAGACGACAGCGAACTGCGCGCGCTGGTCGGTTCGCTGAAGGACGCCGCGCACGGCGTGTTCATGCTTACCAAGGGCGGGCAGACCCCGGTTGCGTTCCTTGAGGAACTCGCGGCCGACAGCGGGCGCCCGGTAGTGATCGCCGCGCTGCTGCACAACAGCACCAATCCGCGTGCGGTGTTCGCGGACCTCGATGCGATTTCGGCGGCCAATGCACGCGGCAGAAAACTGGTGGGCGCGATGTCGTGTTGCCCGCTTTCATTCGACTTCACCATGCTCTCGCCCTATCCCGTCGAAGGCCTGGATGCCTGGCGCCCGGCGCTGGGCCTTAAGGGCGCGGCGATGAAAGCGAAGCTCGCCGAGCCGGCGTTCCGCCAGGCGCTGCGCGAGGAACTTTCGCGTCCCGCGGTATTCCGTATTTTCAACGGCGAATGGGACAAGGTCGTGGTCGTCGAGTCGGCACGGCGCGAACTGGAGCAGCGCACCATCGCCGACATCGCGCGCGAAGCCGGCAAGGATCCCGTGGACACCTGGCTGGATATCGCGCTCGCCGAAGACCTTGCAACCGTCTTCGTCGCCCTCACCCTGAACAGCGACGAGGGTGCGGTGGGCGAAATGCTGCGCCACCCGGCAAGCATGGTCTCGCTCTCTGACGCGGGCGCGCACCTTACCTTCTTCAATGACGCCGGCTACGGCCTGCACCTGCTCGGCCACTGGGTGCGCAAGTTGGGCGTGCTGAAGCTGGAAGATGCGGTGCGGCGACTTACCTCGCAGCCTGCGGGCGTGTTTGGCATCTGCGAGCGCGGCCTGCTGAAGCCAGGCTACTACGCCGACCTCATGCTGTTCGATCCCGCGACGGTAAACCGTGGTCCGAAAAAGCGCGTCTTCGATCTGCCCGGCGGGCATCCTCGCCTGACCACTCCCTCCATCGGGGTACACGGCGTCTGGGTGAACGGCGTACGCATCGCCGACGAAAGCGGCATGCGGCCGCTGCAGAAACTGCCCGGAAAACTGCTGCGCGAATTCGCGGCTTAGGCGCTGCGATGTCCTCCGCACGCGCAGCCCGGTGGTCCCTGATCGCGGCGATCGCGATCATGGTCGTCTGGGGCATCAATTTCACCCTCACCAAGTTCCTGCTGGAGCAGATCGGCGTCGGCGCGTTCCTGTTCCTGCGCTTCACCATCATGCCGGCGCTGGCGCTGGCACTCGTGCTGCTGGCGTTCCGGCGCAACCTGCGCACCGCGCTGCCGCGGCGCGAAGACTACCCGCGGCTCGCATTCTGCGGCTTGATCGGGCACAGCGTCCACGTCGGCATGGTCACCTACGGCATCGACCTGTCGACCGCGTTTTCCTCTTCGCTGGTGCTGACCAGCGGGCCGCTGTTCACGCTGCTTATCCTCGCCGCCATGGGCGGCGAAAAGCTGCGCGCGCGACAGCTCGCCGGCACGCTGCTCGCGTTCGGCGGCATCGTACTGTTCCTCTCTGACAAATTCGCCGCGGGTTTCGCGCGCGCCGGCCTGGGCGACCTGGTGCTGTTGTTCGCGTCCTCGCTTTTCTCGCTCTACACGGTGGTAGTGCGGCCGCTCACCGAGCGCTACGGACCTATCCTCGTGCTGGCATGGACACTTGCCTTCGGCGCGCCGCCGATGGTGCTGCTCACGCTGCCGGCGATGCTGGAGTCGCCGGCGGCCGCCTACACCGCAACGGTGTGGGCTGCGCTGCTGTGGGCGGTGGTGATCTCGTCCTTCCTTGGCTGGCTGGTATGGACCTGGGTGAACCTCGCACGCGGCGTGGCGAAAAGCGCGCCGCTGATGTATCTGATGCCGCCGATCGCGGGGATCGCCGCTTGGCTGACGCTGGGCGAGACTTTCACGTGGCTGAAGATTGCCGGCGCCGCGATCACCATGACGGGAGTCGCCTGGGCGCAATTCAGCGGCAGCCGTCCGCCGCCGGGCTAGAATCCGTCCGCGTTCAACCAGGGAGAACCCCGCATGTCAGGCGGCCACGGCCACGTCGATCACCATTCCAACAAGGGCATCGCGCTGCTCATCTCGATCCTCGCGCTGGTCCTCGCGCTCTCGGAGACCCTGGGCAAGGGCGCGCAGACCAACGCGCTGTCGGCCAATGTCGAGGCCTCTAACCTGTGGGCATTCTTCCAGGCGAAGACCATCCGGCAAACCGTGATGCGCACCGCCGCCGAGGAAGCCGACGCGGAATACGGGGACAAGGCGCCGGACGCGCTGAAAAAGCAGATCAAGAAGTGGAAGGACACCGCTGACCGTTACGGGTCCGAACCCGACACCGGCGAAGGCCGCAAGGAACTCGCCGCGCGCGCGAAGAAGGCAGAGGAAAAGCGCGATCGCTCGCTGGCCGCCTACCACCACTACGAAGTCGGCTCGGCCGCGGTGCAGATCGCGATCGTGCTCGCCTCGGCGTCCATCATCACCACCATGCCGGTACTGGTGTGGATCGCCGGCGCGCTGGGCATCACCGGCGTGGTTTTTTGCGGCATCGGCTTTTTTGCGCCGAACGCCATCCACCTTTTCTAGCGGGGAAAACTTCCGAACGCCTGCAGCGCGCGGTCGATGGCGGCTGCATCCACGTCCAGGTGCGTGACCAGGCGCATGCGCGGGCCGGGCAGCACCCGCACCGCGTGTTTTTCCAGGTGTCCGGGCAAGCCGTCGAGCCCGCGCCCGAACACCATGTTGGTTTGCGCCGGTCCCGCCTCGTAGCCGAGGTCTGCGAGTCCCTTCGCGAGGCGCGCGGCATTGGCGTGGTCTTCCGCAAGGCGCACGACATTGTGCTCGAGCGCGTAAAGTCCCGCCGCTGCGATTACTCCCGCCTGGCGCATTACGCCGCCAAGAATCTTGCGCGCGCGCCTCGCGCGAGCAATCAGGTCGCGATGGCCAACGAGGACCGTACCCGCCGGCGCGCCAAGGCCCTTGGAAAGACATACTGAGACCGAGTCGAAGCCTGCGCATACCGCGCGCGCCTCGACGCCAAGCGCCGCAGCGGCGTTGAACAGGCGCGCACCGTCCAGGTGCGTGGAAAGCCCCCGCCTCGCGGCGAGCGCCAGCGCAGCGTCGAAGTACGTGCGCGACAGCGCCTTGCCGCCGATGGTGTTTTCCAGCGCGAGCAGCCGCGTGCGCGCGAAATGCGGGTCATCAGGCTTGATCGCGGCTTCCACTTCGGCAAGGTCCATGGTGCCGTCGGGGCGGTTGACGATCGGCTGTGGCTGGATCGAGCCGAGCACCGCGCCACCGCCTGCCTCGTAGCGGTAGGTGTGC
>SXGR01254115.1_pt1 | contig 14761 bp, 14 predicted proteins | sample 3174711 | NCBI WGS metagenome assembly SXGR01 (sample SAMN11356860, study PRJNA531348) | freshwater metagenome | isolation source: freshwater sample F1-60 | place: China: Fuxian Lake, Yuxi | collected 2017-12-25
CCGTAGGCTTCAGAGCGCTAGCCGGCGTCGCAGCGGAGACAGGCGTGGTGATGCTCATCTACCTCGACCACGCTTGGCGTGACCGTCAGCTAGCCTGCGAGAGAGAAGGACGTATGCCAGCTCGGGCCGACCTCTACGCAGCAGTGATGGAAGGCGCGGTCGAACGCGTACGTCCCAAAATGATGACCGTAGTCGCCATTATGGCCGGGCTGCTCCCCATCCTTTGGAGCACGGGCACGGGTTCCGAGGTGATGCGGCGTATTGCCGTTCCGATGGTCGGTGGCATGGTCTCGTCGACGGTGCTGACCCTCATCGTCATTCCGGCGATCTACGCCCTGGTGAAAGGCGCAGCTTTCCGACCCCATGCTCGCCGGCACTAGCGTGAGTCCCTGCAGACTAGGCCATGATGAACGGCCCGATGGACGGCAGGGGCTGTATGATTGGCGCCATCGGCCAGATCGGGCTGCTGGTGATCGTGCTTATTCTCGGGATCGCCGCGCTGATCAAGTATCAGCGAACCAGATGATCGAACCGCAACGTAGACACGCCGGAAAATCGTCCCCGTGTGTGTCAATGGTTCGGTTGGTGCGACGGCCCTTGGAAAGGCGCACCCGCGTTAAACTTCGCGCCCCTATCGTCACTCAGTTCCCGGGCTGCTCGTGGCTGTTGCTGTCTCTCGTCGAGCCTTCCTGTTAGCCATGCTCCAGACGAGGGATTCGCAGTAGGCAGCTAGCAGATCGTCATCAGACATGGTCTTGAACTCCTCGTAGCGAGGCACGCCCTCCATCTGCTTTAGGATGTTTTCTCTGGGCATGCTCCTGTGAGCGCCCATCAACCACTCAAACATCTCGAAATTGTCTGTGATGGTTCGCGTCGGCTGCCTGATCTCTCCGAAGTAGGCATCAGAGTGTGCCCGATACTCCGCTAGCTCCTCGTCGGTCATTGGGGCGGTCAGGATCTGGGATGTGCCTCGGACCTTGTCGTGTACCCCGATGTACGCCTTCTTTTCAGCTTCCACGACGATAGCCGTCGTGACAGTCCCAATCATCGTCTCACCAGCTTGAAACTCAAACTCATACGTTTGCCCGATCTGTACCCTGTTGCGCAGCCGCCCGAACGCTTCGGATGGGAGCCTGCCATCGAAAGTGGTTGGAAACTTCAAGAGCTGCGTGAACGATTCGGCGATGTTGAGTGCATCGATGTGCTTCTGCTTTCTGCGGTACAGCTCGATCAGCGTAAACTCGCCAGTCTTGTTGAAGTCGGGGATTCCGAGCCCAACCGGCGCTACTGCTATCGTCGGCCGACGATCCAGCATCCGATGGAACGGGAGGTTGGTCACAAAAACATAGGCTCTACTGCCGGCAGGAAGCTGTTCTCTTTCATACCGTTCTAGGCGAGCGACGGCTCTGGGATGCCATGCCGGTGCACCTCCGCTTTGGTCATCGCCGGCAGCATTGATATCGATGAATATGAGTCGTTCATCAGCAGACGGCTTGGCGAGTGCGCGGGAAACGAGGCGTCCCAGCCGCGCCAGAGGATCAGCGTCAGAGCTTCCATCGCTCTCGGTTCGGCCGAGCAGCCCCACAACGGCGCGCATCTTCGCTTCGACCGAGTATTTCCGTCTGGTCTGCTTCGATACGGCGGCAAACTCACAGTGCTTTCTACTCGGATCGGACTCTTCCTCAAGCGTGAGTTCAAAACCAGCACGCACCAGCACATTGGCGATGATCGTCTCGTAGTAGGCACCCTGAAAGTTGCCCGGGTCCTTCAACCGACGGATTAAGCGGTCCTGTAGCTCAACGTTGTGGTCCATCAGGTACAGGCTGTAGGCCAGCCCCAGGTAGCAGGCGACTACGCCGGTTGTCTCAGCCTCGGATACTTCACCCGGGACAGGGATGGTTGCCGCCTGGTACCGGCAGAATGCGTCGTACCACTGCATAATCGGGTGACGTTCCTCCAACGGCTTGGCGATCTCGGCATTTCCCCATTCCGGGGTCAGCTTCACCGTGATGTAGTGGCTGAGGAAATCGGGGAAGGTCTTCCACTTGGCCGAGTAGTAGACCGTGCTACCGACCGCCACCATCTGCTGATCCTTGAGCCGGATCGAAATAATGGGGCGGCCCAAACCCTGTTGCGTCTGACGGATGCGTTCATGCGCCGCCATCCGCTGAGCGTACAGTGCGCGTTCCTCCGTCGTGAGCGCGCGTGCGGGCTGAACGGGATTTCCGTGGCACCGCTTGTACTTCTTACCGCTGCCACATGGGCAGGGCTGATTCCTCCTAGGCTTCATACCTCCATTATACAACGCTATCGAAATGCCGTTCTCGGCAGCGTTGACGTGGCGTGATGGCTCGCTCCCTTACTGACCTTTCTCAAGGTCGGCGATCATGCCGTCTACCTTCCTGCGCCAGTGACCCATGAATGCCTGCCGGTCCTTTGGCCCGACCACTTGTCGTGCAACCTGTTCTTCGAGCCCGAGATATTCTCGCAGCGAACCAATCAGTGCGTCACGAGACGCAAGGAAAGTCTTACCGTGTAGGTAATTGTAGACCCAGAAGTCAGCGAGTACGGCGTCATACTCGACGGCGTAGGCCGGCTTCTCCTTAATCTTCCAATCAAGCTCTTTCAGCCGGCCTTCAGCATTCAGCGTCAGAAGCTCATATCGCTTGCTGAGGGCGTCGGCGTCCCAATTCGAATCGGCCATGCTCGCCTCGCTCGTCGGTCAGCCGTTCTAGCATGGAAAGCACACGGCACAGGTCGTCCGCATCGGCAACCGACAGCACGTTCCCGGCAAGGTCGGGGCTTCTCTTTGGCCACAGCGGAGATAGCTAAGTACGAGCGAGGCGCTTGCCTCTCTCCTTTCCCGGAGCTTCCCGGTCGGCAACCAATACGCCGACCGGGATACCGGAAAGGCCAACCCACGGGAAAGGGTCCATGATCGATACAAAGCCGTATAGCCGTATCACGTTCGCATTCCCGCTCACCGGGTCGTGCGAACATGACAGACCTCAGGGCTGAGCGACTAGCTACTGCTCCCACACCGATGTCCGTTGAGGGAGGCAATATTGCGTGTCTCCCGTAGAACGGCGTCGCCTGAAACGAGCGAAGCAGAGGGTCGCAGAGCGAATTGGTCCGAGAGGATTCGCCCTCACCTTCAATTTCCGCCTGATCAATGCCGATACTGATCTAGATCAGGCACGCAAACGGGCAACCCGCTCGCTCTACGATTTCATTCGCCGTCACCTCCCCGGTCTTCGGTTGATTGGTTACTGGGAAACGGCTCGCCAGGACGACGGCCTATTGAACCTGCATCTCCATGCTACGGCTTCTCATCCGACTATGAATCGGCGGGAAGTCAGCAAGACCATTCGCTCGCATTATCGGAAGATCGGGCAGGTGCTAGCCGCCAGCGCCCTATACACGTCGGAGGCTTGGGACGTGGAAGGATGGATTCGATACTGCACTGTCCTCAAAAATTGGAGCGGGCGCCTCGTGAGGATCGGTGCCAATGGCGTGACGGCAGAAGACATGAGCAGAGAATCATTTCAGGAGACGCCTCACGATGCAGTAGATGACGCTCTCACGATTCAGGCCCATATCATTCACTCCATACAGGCTCGGGCGCAGGGCCTCCACCAACATGCTGATGGTGGTAGGAAGGGTAGAGCTAATAGTCCGCCATTCATCCCGCTCAGCTTGGAGGAAATTCGCAAGCAGATCGTAGCTCGGAGCGAGTTGGCCGATAGAACGGCTGCACGAAATCTGGCTCACCGTCATCGGCATTGGTGTCGATCATCCGTCTTATCACGAGAGGGATGGTCAAAACGCACCATCCAGAAATACATGCCTGAGCACGATGCGCTGTGGCCGACGAACCGTGGTTACGCGAAACTCTATTCTATGGATCGCGTACGCCAGATTGAAATGAATGCAGAGTGGAAGCGAGATCGCCGGCTGGTCGAGAAGCGGCGCGCAGCGGTCCCGCGTGGGCGCAGCGAAAAGCGATCAGAGGATAGCCGCCGGCCGGAGTACCTTTTCCGGTAATTTTGCCGAAGCGGAGGCGATTTCAGATCAGGGCAGATATCGCTCTACCTTCGCGATTCCTTTGTCCTCTGGTACAAAATTGTCGATGAAGCGGCCAAGTGGCTCATCCCGACCCCCCCGCGCTAAAAACCCCTCTAAAAACCGAAGTTCTAAAGCCGCAAAAAACCGGCTTTCCCATGCCCCCAAGTTAACCGCGCCAAATCCATCCGGTTTCGGCACACCGCCTATGCCTTTAAGGCGGGTAGCTTTTTACGTCAGGGTTTCAACAACGGGTCAGACGGCTGAGAACCAGCTTCGCGACCTCCGTCACGTGGCCGAGCGATCCGACTGGCAGGTTGTCCACTGCTTTTCGGATACAATGAGCGGCACCAAGGGTCGGGAAGCCCGCCCAGGCTTCTCCAAATTGCTCCAGAGCGTCGTTCGCCGTGAGGTTGACCTTGTTGCCGTCTGGTCTCTTTGTCGGCTTTCTCGGTCCATCCGTGAGCTTCTGGCAGTCATGGACAGCCTGACCCGCGCAGGGGTTGACCTGTTTTCCCACCGGCAGGCAATCGATACAGGCTCGGCTAGCGGGAGAATGCTGTTCAGCCTGATCGGCGTATTCGCAGAGTTCGAGCGGGATCTGCTTGCGGAGCGGGTCCGGGCTGGCTTGTCCCGGGCTCGAGCCCAAGGGAAACGCATCGGGCGACCTCAAGTGTCTTCAAAGGTGGTCGACCAAATCAGCGCCCGCCTTAAAGCCGGCCATGGCATCCACCGCATCTGCAAATCGCTCGCTGTAGGGTCTGGGACAGTTCAGCGCGTCAGGCGACAGCTATCAGCGCCTGCTTCCTAGGAACGCCCTACCGAGATCGCCTCGGTCATTCGCCGAGCCATATCGTTAATGATATCGGCTTTCTTCTGATCCGAACCACGAGCGTATCGGATGCTCGCTTGGTCTGTTTTATGATTCATTGCCAACTTGATCAGGGGACGCGAGTACCCGGCATCGGCCAAGGCATCGCCATATGCATGTCGAAAATCATGCAGGCGTGGGGGACGGCCATTCTGCAATAGTCCCAGGCGACCTCGGATAGTTTCCCAACAATTCTTCAATGTGGTCAGCGGACCAGTCGCGGCCGCATTTGGGAAAACCCACGGGCACCCGGAGATTCGGTGCTTGTCCCCCAGCTCAGTCAATATGTTCCGGATAGGCTGGCTGATCGGGAGCGTCATAACTTCGCCGGAGCTATCGGTCTTATGCTCGGGCCAGACGATCATCCCTTCTTCCAGCTTGATGTTGATATCCCAGCGGAGGCCAAGAATTTCGGCCGGCCTGCACGGGCTCCAATAGTGGAACCTCAAGGCTAGGAGAGACACAGGGGCTGGCAACTGACCACCCCGATATCTCCCTGCCTTACCTGTCTTTGTCTTCCGGAAGGTCGGACGGTGATCATGGGCAACACCGCGTTTATCGCGCAGAACCGGGTTGCGATGCATCTCGGTCAGAGCATCCAGTTCACACAGCAGAGCCTTTCGCTCTTCCGCGGTCCATTTGTAGTGCCGAATCGACTTGCTCGCGGGCCGGTGCAAAGAGATGTGGCGAGCTGGGTTTGCCCCTGTGAATAGACCCCACGCGTCCGCCTTGTTGAACAACAGCCGAAGAAGGACGAGCGCATGGTCCCCCTCGTAGTGGCCCCATTCGACGGGCTTGCCTTTGCCATCCAGCATTGACCGTCCGCGCCGATCTATCTTCGGCCTTACGAATGCCCGGTGCCATTTGATGACTTCCAGACGCTGAATTTCACCTAGAACCCGGTCTCCCCAAATGGGGGCGATATGCCGCTCAAGGATTCGCTGATCGCGCCGTCGTGAGTGCTCTTTCTTGGTGGGCAGATGTACGGCTCTAAATTCCTTTATGACATCCTGAACCGTCAGCCCGTCGTTAACCGCCCCAGGCGGATGGGGATCATTGCCGTCGGCGAGCTCGCTTGCCCACCGAAGCGCAATGCGCCGAGCCTGCTCCGCATTGATGGCCCCATGCAGCCCGATCTTCCGCTTTCGCTGTTGGCCCCTTACCCGATACTTAAAGATGTAAGTGCGGCGACCACGGTCAGATACACGAACGCCGAAGCCTTTAACCTCGGTATCCCATATCGATGTTCCCAGCCTCGCGGCTTCGACTGAACGCTTCGAGATTCTTTTCTGATTTGCCATTTATGCTTCGTCACTACCGCGCCGGTAAGTATGGCGCGAAGGAACGAGCAGCAAATTTCGGAACCAGGTTGGAACCACACGCCCGTGAATGGCGGTGATCGGGCGAGATGACCGGTGATACTATCGACCTGATTTGCTAAACTATTTTTTGAAAAGACCCTTCTACCGGGCGTTCCTGCACGGCCTCGCCGCCCTTCCTAAACCGTAGGTCGGAGGTTCGAGTCCTCTCGGGAACGCCATTCCCTTGCCGGTGGCCCCATGTCGACGATCACGACCCTTGTTGCCCTCGAAGCCCTTTACGGCACGCCCAGCGAAGCGGCGACCGTGAAGGAAGTCGGCCATATCACGCGCGAGTATCAGGCGCTGATCGAGGCTTCGCCCTTCGCCGTCCTGGCCACCGGCGGCCCCGAAGGGCTCGACTGCTCGCCGCGTGGCGACAAACCGGGGTTCGTGCGGGTGCATGACGACCGCACGCTGATGCTGCCCGACCGCCACGGCAACAACCGCGTGGACTCGCTGCGCATCATCGTGCGCGATCCGCGCACGGCACTGCTCTTCCTCATTCCGGGCCTTGGCACCACGCTGCGCGTCAACGGCCACGCCCATCTCAGCATCGAACCGGCGCTGATCGACTCCTTTGCCATCGAGGGCAAGAAGCCGCGTTCGGTGGTCGTGCTGCAGGTGGATTCAATCTATTTCCACTGCGCCCGCGCCATCGTACGGTCGGAGTTGTGGAACCCCTTGCGACATCGCGATCCGGCCGGGCTGCCGAGCCCCGGCCAGATCCTGGCGGCGGTGAGCGAAAATCGGGTGGGCGGCGAGGCCTACGACCGCGCATGGCCGGAGCGGGCTCGCCAGAGCCTGTGGTGAGAATCGCTCGCAGCCGATTTGTTAATGGCTCGTTAAGCTTTTAATTTTAATAAGGAATTCACCAAGCCCAGGCCGTTCTTCCGTGGCAGGCTGGTACCAGCCGGTCCAGGATTTGCGGCGTCGCCTGCGGGCGACTGAAATGAGGCCAATGGCCGAGCAACCCAAAGCCGACGAGAGCGAATTCCCGGAAGAGATCGCCTCGAATCTCAAGGAGCTTCCGATTGCCGAGATGGAGCGGCAGATCCGGCTGCACGAGCGTTTCGCCAAGGGCCAGACCGGCGGGGCGCGGGCCAATTTCAGCTTTCGCGACCTGAGCCGCCGCGACCTGTCGAAGCGCACGCTCGACGGCGCCGATTTCACGGGTGCGCGCCTGCAGGGCGCCCGGTTGAGCGCCACCAAGCTCAAGGGGGCGATCTTCTTCGCCACCGACCTGCGCGATTGCAACCTGACGGGCGCGGACATGAACCAGTGCGACCTGCGCGGCGCCTGCATCCGCGGCGCCGACCTGACCGGCGCGGCGCTCAATGAATGCGATCTGCGGGCCGGCGTGCTGTTGCGCTCCGACGGGCGCGGCAATCTGGTCAAGACGGTCTTCGACAAGGAAGAGACCGACATGAGCGGCGCCATCGTCAAGAAGGCCGATTTCAGCCGCGCCCGCATGTCGAATTCCTTCATCATGCAGACCGATTTCACCGACGCCATCCTGCGCGACGTGAAGCTGATCAAGGCGGATCTCAGCGGCTGCAACATGACCGGGTCGATCCTCGAGGGGACCGACCTGTCGGAAGCCAATCTCAGCGGCGCCATCTTCCACGGCGCCATCCTCAAGCGGGTGATCCTCGCCGGCGCCAATCTTGATGGCGCGGACCTGGTCGGCGCGGTCTTCGATTCGGTCGATACCTCGAAGACCGACATGACCAAGGCCCAGCTGCCGCGCAGTCTCGATTCACTGGGCGCCCCTCTGCGCAAGATCATCCAGGACCATGCCGCCTGGATAAACACCTCGGGGCAGGCCGGCGCGCGCGCCGACTTCTCCCGGGTCGACATGGCCAAGCAGAACCTGTCCAACGTCAATCTCTCCGCCGCCAACATGCAGTACGTCGTGCTGCGCGAGGCCGATCTGAACCAGGCAAACTTCGTCATGGCCGAGCTCGCCTTCGCCGATCTGAACGCGGCCGATCTCCGCCATGCCGATCTGCGCGGCGCCCGACTGCAGCGCGCCAACCTCTCCCATGCCAACCTGACCGGGGTGCGGGCCGGACCGGTCGACATTGCCTTCGTCGGCACCCAGAGCTGGCCGAGCAATTTCGAGCACGCCAAGCTTTTCGAGGCCAATCTGGCCGGTGCCGATCTGCGCCGCGCCAAGTGCTCCGGCGCGAATTTCACCAAGGCTAACCTGCAGGATATCGATCTGCGGCATGCGGATCTGCGCGACTGCATCTTCAACCACGCCGATCTCCGGGGGGCCCAGCTCGACCACGCCGATTTGCGTGGCACCAAGGGGCTGCCGGAAAAGTTTTTCGAAGACAAGACGGAGATTTAAACCACCCACCCCGGACCCCCCGTTTTTCCCGGAACGGTGTAATATCGTCTCTGCATGACCGATACCGTCATCCAGCAGAAGATCGAGGCTCTCCTCGACCTGGCCCGCAGCGAGGCGGGGGACGCCAAGGACCGGATCGCCGACGATCTGTCGGAAATCATCTATGTCGACGGCGCGCCGTTCAGCCCGCGTGAGCTCGACATCGCCACCGATATCCTGCGCAAGCTGGTGCACGAGGCCGAAATAGCCGTTCGCCAGCGCATGGCCGACCGCCTGGCGCGCGACCGCCGTGCGCCGCGCGATCTCGTCCTGGCGCTGGCCCACGACGACATCATGGTGGCGCGGCCGGTCCTCGCCATGAGCGCGGCGCTACGCGACCGCGACCTGATCGAGATCGTCCGGCACAAGACCAAGCAGCACCAGCTGGCCGTCGCCGCCCGCCACGAGGTCGGCAAGGGCGTCTCGGCTGCGATCGCCGAGGCCGGCGACACGGACGTGGTCGCCGAGCTGCTCAAGAACCCCAGCGCACGCATCGCCGAGGCGACCTACGCCTACATCGCCGACCGGTCGCGCAAGGAGGTCGAGCTCCAGGCCCCCCTCCTCAAGCGCGAGGACCTGCCCGGGGACGTCGCGGCCCGCATGTATGGCTGGGTGGCCAGCGAGCTAAAGACGGTCATCGAGCAGAAATACAAGGTGGCGGCCCATGTCCTGGACGCGCCGCTGTTCGACAGCCTCAATGAGGTGGCCGCCGAGCATGGCCCCGAGGTTCCCTGGGACGAGGCCGAACGCGGCCTTGCCGAGGCCATCAAGGCCGAGCGCCTCAACGACCCGATGGTCCTCGTCCGCCTGATCAGGGCGGGGCACGTTTCGCTGTTCGAGGCCCTGTTCGCCCGCTATCTGAATATCGGCATCCGGCTGGCGCGGCGCATCCTCTACCAGCCCGACGGGCGCGCCATGGCCGTCGCCTGTCGCGCCGCCGGTATCGAGCGGCCGATCGTCGAAGCCCTGCTCGAGGCGATTCCGATCCACGCGGAACTGGGCGGCGCAAGGCGGAGCGACGAGGAAACGCGCGAAACGGCGCTCGAGCTGTTCCGCCGCATGACGCACGAGGAAAGCCTCGAGGTGATGGCACGCTGGCGCCTGCGCGGCGCCAACCTTCTCGCCGGTTGAGCGAGAGACCGCTTACTTGCTGAAGAGCTTCGTCGTCGGAATCGAATAAGTCAGGACGATCGATTCCTCACCGGGATTCTTGTCGCCCAGATGGGCGTTGGAGAGGTGATAGATCTCCAGCCCCAGCCGCGAGCGATCGTCGAAGCGGTAGGCCAGCTCCGCGCCCGAGCGAAATTCGATGACATGGCCGAGATCGTGGCCCTTGCTGCCCTTGGTGTAGAGGCCGGGGGCGAAGCTCGGGCGGAAGACCAGGCGATTGCCGAAGAAGATGTCGAGGCTGATGCCGGCGTAGATATTGCCGGAGATGTCGCTGGTCGCCATGGCGCCGACCATGGGCTGGAAGATCCAGAGCTTCTCCGAGCCACGCCACTGCACCCCCGCCTCGGCTGCGGTATTCTTCTGCCGGTTGAAGTCGAAATAGCCGCCCGAGAAGGTGATGAACGAGGGATCCTGCGCCTGGGCGGTGCTGGCGAACCCGCTCATCGCCAGGCACAAAGCCACAGCGAAGGCCCGCAAGCCTTTATAAAAACGCGACATCTCGGAACAACCCCCAACGGCGCAGCCAAGCCTTAAGCTAGCAACCGGCGTCGGTCGGCGCAAGGCGACCCCCTCCCCCGGCTTGGTCCGCCCCGACCCCGGGACTATCCTGGCGCGATGGATCGTTGTCGGCGAAATGGCGGAGCTAAAATCATGATCCACCGCCTCTTGCCATGCGGAGTCACGGCACTGGCCACTCTGGCCGCAGGGCTCGCCCCGCCCAGCGGGCCCGCTGCGGCCGATTCAATCTATTTCGGCTACAGCTCCGGTCACCGCCAGCATCGCCACCACCATCATCACTATCCATACTATCGCTACGGCTACTACCACCCCGCGCCGTACTATTACCCGCCGGCATCTGTCTATTACGCGCCTCCGCCGCCGGTGGTGTACGTCCCGGCCGCCCCGCCGCCGCTCGCTGCGATGCCCGCTTCGCCTCCGTATCGCGCGGCCAACGGCCAGTACTGCCGTGAATATCAGGCGACCGTGATGGTGAACGGCGCGCCTCAGCCGAGCTACGGCACCGCCTGCCTGCAGCCCGACGGAGCATGGCGCGTCGTCAACTGAGGCGTCAGAGCGTCTTGTAGCGTTCCATGGCCGCCACCAGCGCGGCCCGGATCCCCGGCTCCATCGCCGAGTGCCCGGCATCGGGCACGACGATGTAGCTCGCTTCAGGCCAGGCACGCACCAGATCATCGGCGCTCATGATCGGGCAGACCATGTCGTAGCGACCCTGCACGATGGTCGCTGGAATGCCGGCCAGGCGGCGCGCGCCGCGCAGCAGCTGGTCGTCATCGAGGAAGCTGTTGTGGCGGAAGTAATGGGCCTCGATCCGCGCCAGGCCGAGCGCCATCCGGTCCTCGGCAAACGCGGAGACGGTCTCGGGGCTGGGCAGCAGCGTCGAGCAGGCCCCCTCGTAGGTGCTCCAGGCCCGGGCCGCCGGCATATGAATCGCCGGATCGGGATGGCTGAGACGCCGGAAATAGGCTTCCAGGATATCGCCCCGCTCGCTCTCCGGCAGGAAACCGGAGAACGCCCGCCAGGCTTCCGGAAAGACATGGCGCAGGCCGTAGAGGAACCAGTCGATCTCCACCTTGCGGCAGAGGAAGATGCCGCGCAGGACGAGGGCACGGCAGCGCGCGGCATGTGCCTCGGCATAGGCCAGCGCCAGGGTCGAACCCCAGGAGCCGCCAAAGACCAGCCAGGAATCGATCCCGAGGTGGCGGCGCAGGCGTTCGATGTCCTCGACGAGATGCGGCGTCGTATTGTCGGCAAGGTCACCGTGCGGCCGCGAGCGGCCTGCACCCCGCTGGTCGAAAATGATGATGCGGTAATGGTGGGGGTCGAAGAACCGCCGGTGCGCGGGCGTCGATCCGGCACCCGGCCCGCCATGCAGGAAAACGACCGGGGTCCCTTTCGGGTTGCCGCTCTGCTCCCAATACATGACGTGGCGCCCGTCCAGATCCAGCATCCCCGCGGCATAGGGTTCGATCGGCGGATAGAGATCGCTGCGGGACGTTGAATCGGCGGCCATAACCTCAGAATCGCCATCGCGCGGCCCCCCGTCAACCCGCTTACGCGTTACACTTTCGGCATGAGGGGACGATGGCTTGTCGGAGCGATCCTGCTCCTGGCGACCGCCGCCGCGGGGGAACCGCTGCCGCCGGGCCTGCCGGACGGCCATCCGGCCGAGGTCACCGAGGTACTCGACGGCGAAACGGCCCGTCTGGCGGGCGGTCGCGAGCTGCGGCTGGCGGCGATCCTGGCGCCGCGCGCGGCCCTGCCGCGCACCGGTCAGCCGTCGCGAGCGGATCCGGAGCTGGCGCGTCTCGCGGCCGCTTCACGCACCGCCCTGGCTTCCATGATCGAGGGCCGGTCCGTCGTTCTGCACGTCTCCGGCCCACCCCGTGATCGCCATGGCCGGGAGATCGCCCAGGTGGCCGGCCCGGGAGGCGAATGGGTGCAGGCAGCCCTCGTCTCGCAGGGTCTGGTCCGGGTCCAGACCACGGCAGAGAACAGCGCCGAAGCCGAGACCCTGCTGCGGCTGGAGGGGGCCGCTCGTGACGCAAGGCTGGGGCTGTGGCGGCACGAGATGTTCCGCGTGCGCAAGCCGGGCGAACTGGGCCCCTGGATTGATACGTTTCAGATCGTCGAAGGAACCGTGCAGCCCGGTGGCGAGCGCAGCGCGGGTCACCTCGTGATCGCCGGCAACGGCGGCCGCCTGATTCTCACTCTGTCGGCCCGGACGCGGAGCGAGTGGCGCGGCAGCGGCCGGACGGTGGAGAGTCTCGGCGGGCAACCTGTCAGGGTCCGGGGGTGGATACGCTGGCGGAGCGGGCCGGTCATCGACGTCTCGCACACGGCCCAGATCGAGCGGCTCAGCCCGCCTTAGGCTTCCAGGCGCTCCACGATCGTGCCGTCGGTGGTCAGGCAGGCCGCCACCAGCGGACCGCCGCTGCCGCAGCCGCCGTCGAGCGTCAGGGCGTGCGGCCCGGGATCGGGGGAAGCGGCGCTGCCGGCGTAGCCGCGTACGACGCAGCGATGATGGGCGTAGGGCGTCTTGAGTTTGGGCCACGCCGCATGGCCCCACCACAGGGTATCCCCTTGCTCATCCAGCGAGCGCCTGGGATCGAGGCCCGCATGGACGAAAAGCAGCCCCTCATCATCCGTGCAGGCGGCCCGGCGCAGGGTGCTCATCAGCTCGCGATGGCCGGGATGGGAAGCCATGGCCTGGCGCAGCGAGGCCGTCCAGCGCCCGATGGCCGTGGCACCTTCGCGTGCCGTCGCGCGAGCGCGCAACGGGTCACCGTCATAGGCCCGCAACGTGGCTTCGACGCCCTGGTCGAGCATCCAGTCGAGAACTTCGCGAGGGTTAACGGCAAACTGGAGCTGGAGAAGCTTCTGCCACATCTCCTCCTGGCTGCCGCGCAGATAGACGACGTCGGCGGCAAATGTCCTGGGGCGCGCGATGAACTCGCGCCGGAAGCGCAGCAACTCGTCGAGCGTGGCCACCACCGACGCACCGCGACCCAGATAGTTGCCGAGATAGACGAGACGATCGCCGTCAGCGAGCCGGGACCGTAGGGCGTCATGGATGGCGCACAGGCGCTCGGCGTCACCGTGGATGGCGGCTACCGCCCAAACACGCGTCGCTCGCCGAATGACTGCGAACTTGTCACCGGCCGGCTGCGACTCGGCTTGTTTTGCGACTCGACTCGCTCTTAGCATCGCCGGACGAGCTTATAGCGGCGAGACACCGCCTTACTGCAATAAAAAAAGGGCAGGCCTCGCGGCCTGCCCTTAATTTCCGGCGCGCCGACGGCTCAGGCGGCCTTCAGCATCGCCTCGAGACGCTGTGTCGCGATGTCTTCCGGAATGCGCTCGACAGCCGCGAACTCGCGCGCCAGGCGATCCAGCGCCGCCTGGTACATCTGGCGCTCGCTGAACGACTGGTCCGGCTGACCGGCATTGCGGTACAGGTCGCGCACCACCTCGGCGATCGACCGCGGATCGCCGGAGTTGATCTTTGCCTCGTATTCCTGCGCCCGGCGGCTCCACATGGTGCGCTTGATGCGCGAACGCCCCTTGAGGGTGACCAGCGCCGCCTGCATCTCCTTGCGCGTGCACAGGCGCCGCAGGCCGGACGACTTTGCCTTGGTCACCGGCACGCGCAGCGTCATCCGGTCCTTGTCGAACTGGATGACCAGCAGCCGGAGCTTCTGGCCGACGATTTCCTGGGTCTCGATGCTGCCGATCTTGCCGACGCCGTGCGTCGGGTACACGACATGGTCGCCCGCGGCGTAGCCGACATCGTCGGTCTCGCGCGCGACCTTCTTGATGCCCGTCTTGCTCTTGGTAACGCTCATACACCACCTTTTTTCACGTCACGGCACTGCCGCATCCGCGGGCCCTGACAGACAAATCCCGTGCCCTGACCGCCAGACCATCTCTGGCGCGGTGGAAACGGAACAGCCATGTCGCGGGCTTGGCTACCCGGCGCGATCCCCTATGCCTCAGGGTCCGCTCGGGCGCGTACAGTTGCTCACCCGATAATGTTGTAATCCTATCACATTCTTACAACAGTTTCACCCCCCGTCCCCAGGGACGGAGGCCTAAAATCATGAAAATAAACTGATTTGTTGGGTTAGCGAGCCGCAGGCTTGGGATTAAAATGCTTTTCGAACTTTTCTGGGACACCCTTCCAGGCATCGGCGTCCGCAGGAGCCTCCGCCTTCCGGGTAATATTCGGCCATTCCTCGGCGTATTGCGTATTGATTGTTACCCATTTCTCGGCACCCGGGTCGGTATCCGGGATAATGGCCTCGGCCGGACATTCCGGTTCGCAGACCCCGCAGTCGATGCATTCCGCCGGCGTGATGACCAGCATGTTCTCGCCCGCGGCGAAGC
>SXGR01467243.1_pt1 | contig 14757 bp, 15 predicted proteins | sample 3174711 | NCBI WGS metagenome assembly SXGR01 (sample SAMN11356860, study PRJNA531348) | freshwater metagenome | isolation source: freshwater sample F1-60 | place: China: Fuxian Lake, Yuxi | collected 2017-12-25
AGCACCGGCTCCGCGACGCAGCTCGATGGTTGGCAGGGCGCAGGGCGGGTCGGCGCGCAACAGCGCCAGTTCGGCCTCCAGAATGGCGCGGCAGCCGTGGTATTCATCACGCAGATAGATGTAGCAGGCCTCGATGCCCACCACCTGGGCCGCCACCAGCAGGCCCTCTAAAAAGCGGTGCGGGTCGCGCTCCAAATAGGTGCGGTCCTTGAAGGTGCCGGGCTCACCCTCGTCGATATTGACCGCCATCAGCTTCGGGCTGGGCTGATCGCGCACGATGCGCCACTTGCGACCGGCCGGGAAACCGGCCCCGCCCAGGCCGCGCAGGCCAGAGTCTTCCATGGCCTGCAGCACCGCTTCGGCTGGCTGCGTGCCGGCGGCCAGCGCCGCCGCCAGCACGTAGCCGCCCTGGGCGCGATAGGTCTGGTAGCCGGTGTAGCCGGGCGCCACCTGCGTGGCCTGCGGCAGCGGCGAGACGGAGGCTTCGGCATGCGCTGCTGCTTCAAAAATAGTAGCGCTAGAGGCAGATGGGTGAAGGGCTGCAGCCGATTTGACCACCAAAGCCACCGATTCTGGCGTGGCCTGAAGCACCGGGTTTTGGTGCACCACCGCCACCGGTGCCTGCTCGCAACGGCCCAGGCAGGGCGCGGCAATCACCCGCACCTCGGTGCCCAGAATCCCGGGCAGCCGGGCCAGCAAATCGCGCGCGCCGACCAGCTCGCAGCTCAGGCCGTCGCACACCCGCACCGTCAGGGCCGGGCCTGGGTCATCGCCGCGCAGCACCTCGAAGTGGTGGTAGAAAGTGGCCACCTCGTACACCTCGGCCAACGGCAGGTTCATGGCTTTGGCCAGCGCCGTCAGGTGGCGCTCGTGCAGGCCACGGTACGCGTCGTTGAGCTGGTGCAGGTGCTCGATCAGCAGGTCGCGCCGGTACGGCGCCGCGCCCATCAGAGCCTGCACCTCCAGCATCGCCGCGTCATCAGCTTGGCGTCCCTTGAGTCGGCTTATTTTGCGGATGCGCTCGCGCATGTCATCCAGTGTGACGAGGGTCTGGGGCGGGCTGTCGGGTGTCAACACATCAGAGGTCATGGCATTGAATATCGCGGTTTTTGCCCGAACAATTCAGGCGTTGAGCCACAGTATCCAATCCGCAAGCCGCGGCCGTCCAATTGAATCGGTACATCGCATCATTCAAGGACTGAATGTGGCATGCGCACCTTACCGATGCCCATGGCCCGCCTGCTTCGAACAATCCACCCAACGCGGAGTCTTTGGCGCAGGTGAATACGCAGAAGCTACTTTGCTGCAAACCCTGGCTGACTGCACTTGATTCGAAATGAGCGACGCACCAGTTCGAAAACTGGCCGGCTCAGACGCCGTCTCGTCCTTTGATGGTGGCCAAAGTGCAAAACGCTTAAACGGATTTACACGATGAATCAGCTTACAGAAAATTGCTCAATTCAATCAGTGCAAATTGATGAGCGGCTGGCAGAGTATCTGCCAGCTATTTGAAAGTTACTGGGGAATAATGACTGCGTCGATCACGTGCATCACGCCATTGTCGGCCACGATATCCACAGCCACGACATTGGCACCGTCAACCTTCACGCCGCCATCGGTGCTGATCGTTAATTCTGAGCCTTGGACGACGGTCTTGACCTTGCCCGCTTTGACATCAGCCGCCATCACCTTGCCCGCCACCACATGGTAGGTCAACACTGCAGTCAGTTTGTTCTTGTCTTTGAGCAGAGCTTCTTAAGCCTCATTTGGAACCTTGGCGAAGGCCTCGTCGGTGGGAGCAAAAACCGTGAATGGGCCAGCACTCTTGAGCGTGTCTACCAAGCCTGCAACTTGCAGTGCTATGACCAGAGTTTTGAAAGATCCAGCACCAACCGCGGTGTCAACAATATCTTTCGACTGCGCAGAAAAAGCGAGACCTAGGGCGAGAAAAGAAGCAATAAGGGATTTTTTCACAATGATTTCCATTTAATAAAGCCATTGCACTGAAGCAAAAAATTAGCTATGGCTCGGGGTTTTTAGGGAACTGACAATCTCTTTTTTTAACAACAGACTGTCGGGAAATACTTAACAAAATTAAGACCATTCCCACAAGTAGAAAAAATGCTGATGCATCCCTTCGGATTTATATCCATGGCAGTCGTAAAGGTTTAGAGCGCGGCGGCGCCAAGATGGCGGTGTTTGCACCGAAGGCGGGTTGTTGATGGCTCAGCACCGCCCGGCCCGCCCCACCCCCGCCCAGCAGCACCTCGGCGTGTATCTCCCGCTGGGCCACTGCAGCCTGTGGCTCGGATGGCATAAGTACCAACTCGTCCAGGCCGTCCAATAGGAGGCCGGCGATTTTCCTCACGACTGACTTGCCAGACGGGTGGTAGCCAATCTGCTGGGCCGCTGCCATGGCCTGGAACACCGAGTAGTTGTCATCCAGGTATTTATCTAGGTACTCGTGCGCCACGCTCAAGCAAATCTCGAAGGCCCCCCCGGGTTCAACAGTTAACAGCCCGTATGGTCAAAAAATCCGTCCGAGCCAATTCTCGGAAAAACACAAACCTGCTGGCGGGCACCGCCGAGGCCGCCGCGCCCAGCAATCAATTCAAGGACATCAATCTGGGTCTCAGGAAATCGGCAGGTTGGGTCGATTTGATGGCTGCTTCGACACCGGTCAACAGCCATACCCCGGCAGTTGTCGATCAAGCACCCGCATCATTGCATCAAAAAACAGCCGTTCACGTTCCGGGCGCGAATGACTATCCTGCGGGTTCAGGGCTTGCACGCGCGCGACCACTTCATCGCTGAGTGCTGACAACGGTTTGCCGGTACCCATTGCCAGCACCTGCCCACGACAGACGCGTTCAAGCCGGTAGAGCCGCCGATAGGCCTGCGCGATGTTGTCACCAACCACCAGCACACCGTGGTTCTTCATGAACAGGATGTACTTGTCTCCGATCAGGCGTGCCAGGCGTTCGCCCTCTTCGAGCGAATCAGCCAGGCCGGTGTAGTCATCGTCATAGGCAATATGGCCATGAAAAAAAGCAGCGGTCTGCGTGATGGGCAGCAGCTGGTTGTCCTGCAGCATATTGAGTGCCGTGGCCCAGGTCTGGTGGGTGTGCATCACCACCCGTGCGCCGGTGATGCGATGAATTGGCGCATGAATGCACTGGGCCGACAGTTCCACCTGGCCTTGGCCGGACAGCGTCTGCCCCGCTTCATTGAAGACCATCAGATCGCTTGCAAGAGCTTCGGACCAATGTCTCCCAAACGGCAAGATCAGGAACCTGTCTTCGTGCCCTGGCAACGTGACGGTGAAATGGTTGTCGATGCCCTCCTCCAGCTCATGCAACACGGCAAGCCGGTGGGCGGCGGCCAAGTGGACTCGGGCCTGGGCGATGGCGTCTTGCGAACTCGGTGGGTGGATCGGGTGAACGGACATGAAGAAACTCGTCAGATGAAAGGGCGGCAGCCGGATGATGCTGTGACCAATGCTTCATTATGACTACCTTGTACCAGGCCGGCCGCGTGGCCAAAATATTCATCTGCGTCAATTCCCAAAGCAATGCCAACGGTTTGACTGCCCACGCCGTCAACCCGGCGCCAGGCCGCTCAACCAGGGTCTATGCTTTGCGCCAACAAAACCGCGGCTCAAACCAGCGCAGGCTGGTTCAGTGCAGCCAGCGTGCAGCGGCATCCAGTAGCCCCTGCCTCACCCTCTGCTGGCGCGCTAAGTCGGTTTCACCGCAAGCTAGGCGGCACAGCCAGTCAGAGGGCGACTCAAAGTCGCAGTGCGAAGCGCCTTCAATCAGCTCGTCGCGCCACAGTGCCGAAATGACCTTGCCCCAGGGCGCGGCCACTGACTCAGCGTTGCAGCGCGACGGTGGAGCGCGCATCAGCAGCGCCTCGGTGCGCAGCCGACCGGCAGCCGCTAGGCCCAGTCGATCAGTCTCGCCAGGGATCGCGCGGTCGAACGGATCTAGTCCTACAAAACCGACCACGCCAGGCGTATCCGCAGCCAGTAGACTGGACAGCCCACCGGCGGAGAAGCCCATGAGCATAGTCTTATTTATCGGGGCGCCGAAGGTTCCTCCTGCTCGCAGCGAACCCACAAGCGCTGAGATGGCCCGGGCGTTGCAGCGGAAGTCGAAGGTACAGGGCAGGTCCGGTGTTATCACAAGCACACCTGCATCAGCAAGCGCCACTGCATGGCCCGAAAGCGTATGTCGGCTACGCGTAAAACCGTGCGAGAAAATTACAGCCCCACGCGGCGCGCCGGCAGCTGGATAAAGGTCCAGCGTCACCCGGTGGCCGTCGAATGCGTACTCCAGGGTCTGCACAGGTGACGATGCTGCAGGTCCAGCCGCGGCAGCCATAGCTAGCATGAGGATAGCCGCGCAAAGCAGCGTGTTGCGCACTCGGTGTGCGTGACGAATTATCATTTTCATTTTCATTTGCAGTAGGCTGAAGGCAGCCCATATGAACGAAGCCATCTTGCTATGTCACATCCTCAATGACATGGGCGACCTTCTCGTGCTGCTGCTCGCAGCGCTCGGTGCAATTGCGTAAGACGCAACTCGCAGAATGTAACCGTTTAGTCAAGCGATTGACTAAAATGCGATCAATGCGACCGCCACCTTGTAACCAGGGTTTGTCTGGGGGCCGGACGGTTACGACCGGTGCAGCATGTCGTCGCCGATCTCCAGCATCTTCGCTTCCAGCAGCTGCGTCATGCGGGCCACCTGGGACTGGTAAGCCGGGTCCTGATAGCGGTTGAACAACTCCAGCGGGTCGTCCTCGCAGTCGAACAGTTCCCACTCGGGTGCTTGCCCGCCAGGCAGGGTGCCGGGTAAGCCCAGACCCTGGTTGTACCAGTAGATCAGCTTGTAACGCTGGTCGCGAATGCCGTAGTGGGCGTAGGCGTTGTGGTACTCGTCCTGATGCATCCAGTAGCGGTGATAGGCTACGTCCGGCCAGTCCGGGGGTGTTTGGCCCTGCAGCAGTGGCCAGATGCTGCGGCCCTGCATGTAGCTGGGCACGGGTACTCCGGCCAAGTCCAGAAAGGTCGGTGCAAAGTCGACGTTGGACAGCAGTGTGTCGCACACCGACCCCGGCCGGATCTGGTTTGGCAAGCGCACCACAAATGGCATCTGAAACGACTCTTCATACATGAAGCGCTTGTCGAACCAGCCATGCTCACCCAAGAAGAAGCCCTGGTCCGAGGTGTAGATCACCAGCGTGTTGTTTGCCAGCCCTTCGGTATCCAGGTAGCCCAGCATACGGCCCACGCTCTCATCGACCGAGGCGATGGTGCGCAGGTAGCGCTTCATGTAGCGCTGAAACTTGAAGTGGTCGTACTCGGCTTGGCTGGCGAAAGTGAAGACTTCGGCGGTGTCCTTGTCGATCAGTCGCACCGCGCTGACATCGTGCGGCGCGGGTAACTTGCGGGCTGGCATGCCGGGTACTAGCAGCTCCCCCACTTCCTGTCCCCCGTCGGGCTGCACCAACCCGAGGTCCAGGTAGGTCATGTCAGCGGCAATGCGCATTTTGGCCTGGCCGGCTGCCCGGGCGCGGTTTTTGTAATCGTCGTTGAAGGTGTCGGGCAGGGCAATGTCGGCCGTGTAATGGTCCTTGTACTTGGGGTGGTACTCCCAGGAGCGGTGCGGCGCTTTGTGGTGGCACATCAGCATGAAAGGCCTGGACGTGTCACGCGCTTTGAGCCAGTTCAGTGACTTGTCGGTGATGATGTCAGTGACATAGCCCGGGTAGCTGACCGCCCCGCTGGGCTCATGGAACACCGGGTCGTGGTAGTCACCCTGGCCGGGCACCACGGCCCAGTCGTCAAAGCCGGTGGGCTGGTGCGCCGGGCCTTCGCCCAGGTGCCATTTACCGAAAACTGCGGTCTGGTAGCCGCTGCCCCGCAAGTGCTTGGCCACGTTGGGCAGGCGGTTGTTGATGCCGTCGGCCAGCGTCATGACACCGTTCACATGGTTATAGGTGCCGGTCAGAATCGCCGCGCGGCTGGGGGTGCAAATGGAGTTGCTGACATAGCAGTGGTTCATCCGCATGCCCTCCTGGGCCAGGCGGTCGATGTGGGGCGTGTGGTTGATGCCATGCCCGTAACAGCTGATGGCCTTGGCCGCATGGTCGTCGGCCATGACGAAAACAATGTTGGGTCCGGTCATGTCCCGCTCGTTTCAGTCTGTATCAACCTGGCGCGCGGCAGGACGTCCAGGCGCCACCCGCGTGGCTCGATGCCAGCGCAGCCTCGACAAATTCCTGGCCCCACAGACCGTCGCGCACACCTGGCGAACCGCTGTGCAGCGGGTCGGCGGCCTGCCCGGTGATGCGGGACGCGATGGCCTCGGCAAAGTCGGCGTATATATTGGCAAAGGATTCGCGAAAACCTTCCGGGTGGCCGCGGGCAATCCGGGTGGCGCGTTGCGCTGCCGGGTGCAGGTGGGCGTCGCCACGGCCCAGAATCCGCACCGAGTCGCCCAGTGACGAATGGTGCAGGTAGTTTGGGTTGAGGTGCTCCCACTCCAGCATGCCTTTGGCGCCGTGAATGCTAATGCGCACATTGTTTTCGGCGCCAGCGGCCGCCTGGCTGACCAGGCAGGTGCCGCGCGCGCCATTCTCGAAGCGCCACAGAATAGCCGCGTAGTCGTCAAACACCCGGCCCGGGACCACCGCCCCCACGTCAGCCGAGACCCGGGCCACGCGGCTGCCACTCACGTAGCTGGCCAGATGGTGGGCATGGGTGCCGATATCGCCCAATACCAGCGACGGCCCGCTGCGCTCGGGGTTGAGCTTCCAGCGCAGCTTGTAGTTGAGCACGCCGCTCTCCACCGGCAAGGCCATGCCGCCCTGTAAATACTCGGCATGCACGATGCGGATGTCGCCCAGCACGCCGGTCTCGACCATAGCCCGCGCTTGCCGCACCATGGGGTAGCCGCTGTAATTGTGGGTCAGGCAAAACGCCAGCTGGGTTTGTTCCACCAGTTCGACCAGGTGGCGCGCCTGGCTCAGCGTGTTGACCATCGGCTTGTCGCAGATGACGTGCAGTCCGGCTTGCAGCGCCAGTACGCAGTCGGTGTAATGGCGGTCATTGGGCGTCATCACCGCCACGGCTTCAATGCGGTCCCCGCTTGCCCGGCGGGCTTCTGCCGCAATCATCTGCTCGACCGACACATAGGCGCGCGCAGCGTCCAGGCCCAAAGTGGCGCCATGGCTGACGGCGCGCAGCGGGTCTGAGGAGGGCACGCCGGCAACAATCACAAAGCGCCTGTCCAGCACCGCCGCGCTCATGTGGATGGGCCCGATGAACGAACCCGGCCCGCCACCGATCACGCCCAAGCGCAGGGGTCGCCCGAGGGCAGTCCAGGCTGATATGGCAACCGAAGTGCTCATCAGATTTTCCCGGCCAGGCCGGGCTTGCTTCTTTGCAGCAAGATGGTCTCAGGGTGCGCCAGTTGCATACGAACGGGTGGTAGGCCGCGCAGCACCAGTTCGAGGTCGTCCACCGCCATCTCGCCGATGGTCTTGAGTGCCGAATCGATGCCGCCCGCCCGATGCGCTGACAGGACGGCAGCTTCTTCGAATCTGACTTCCTCGTTCTCGGGCACGGGCTCCTCTGGAAAGACGTCGATCGCTGCCTGAATTCTCCCGCTCCGGAGCTCGGCTCGCAGCGCAGCAAAGTCCATCACATCGGCGCGGCTGAGCAGTATCAGCTTGCTGCCGTCCCGCAGGCGGGCCAGTTCGGGCGCACCTATCAAGCCGCCATTCTTGACGGTGGGTGCCGCTAGCACAAAGACGATACGCGAGCTGTCCAGCAGCTGGTTGAGGTCGCAGGGCTCGCCCCCCCATTCCCTCAAGACCGTGTCGGGTAGCCAGGGGTCGAAAGCTCGGACTTTGCAGCCAAACGGGGCCAGCAGGGCGGTGAGTTTACGGGCGATGTTCCCAAAGCCAATGATGCCCACCGTTGCGCCAAACAGGGTCTGCACGCCCCCGTTGCCCTTGAATCCGTAGCGCTCGGTGCCGGCGCGAAAGTGACGGTCTGCAGCGGTGATGCCACGGGCCAGGTCGAGAGCCAGGGCAAGCCCGTATTCGGCCACCGGTTGCGCAAAGGCTGGCGCCGCGCACGCGACGCGGATGCCTCGCGTAAAGCAGACGGTGTAGTCGATGTTATTGAAAAAATTGCCTTCCACATTCAACACTGCCTTGAGTTTGGGGGCTCTTTCCAGGCGTGCAGAAGGCAGCGCCGTTTGCCCCAAAATAGCGCTGAGTCGTGGCAGACAGGCATCGACCACTGCGTCGGGCACGGCGCCCTCCTCAACGGTGATGATATCCGCCAGCCCATGCAGTCGCTGGCGGTCCGCCTCACGAAAAATCATGGCGCTGTTCCGGGGGTAGGGGTCCAGCAGTACCACCGGCTTTAAAGAATGATCCATGACGCGAAGCTGCCTGTTCAGGGTCGAGGATGATGGCTCAAATTTTGACGGCGACGTAGCGCGCGCCCATGTAGTACTTCTGCGCGTCGACCATCTCAGGCACGCGGCCAAAACTCTTGAACATCTCGTTCATGCCATTGAGCCAACTGTTAACGGTGCCATCTTCGGTGAGCTTGGCCAGCTCGGCGCTGCTGTAGTACTCGGCAAACTTCGATTCTGTCTCCAGGTTGGCACGTGGCGCATTCATCAGCGCGGCGGTCAGGTCTACCGCTTGCGAAACATTGTTCGCGCGCCAATCGCTGGCTTCCTTGATCACGCGCACCACGGCGTCATGCATGGGCCGCCCGGCCGCCGAGTCGAGGTCCGGTCGCATGACAAAGGCGCTGGGAAAGCTGTTCTTGGGCAGCGCGTCCTTGTTCGTGAAGAGCTCATTGAGGTTAGGTACGCGCTGGCGAATGGTGCCGACGTGTGGGTACCAGATGCCAGCGCCGTCGACCTGGCCTGAGGTGAAAGCGGTCACGATGGTGGACGGGTCCATGGTCACGCGCTTGATATCTTCGAGCTTCATTCCGGCCTTTTGCAAGGCCAGTCGCACCAGCATGTCGCCCGATGTGCCTTCGGGTACCGCCACGGTTTTGCCTTTCAGGTCTTGGATGCTCTTGATGCCTGGTTGGCCGATCACACGGTCAGAAAAGCCGACGACGTTGATGGCGATCACTTTGGCCTTGCCGGTGATCGGCAACCATAGGGCACCGGGCCCGATGAAACCGAAGTCGAGGTCACCACTGCCCAGCGCTTGGATTTGAATCGGGCCGTTGGTGAAGACCTTGATGTCCGGCGCCAGGTTGTATTTTTTCCACAGGTCCAGCTTATTGGCGACCGCGATCATGGAGGCGCCCAAAAAGTCACCGATGTAGCCCATGCGCACCTTCATGGGTGCGCCCTGGGCCAAGGCGGTCTGTAGGCTGGGCAGGCCGATGGCCACGCCGCTGAGGGCGGCCTTGATGAGGGTTCTGCGGCGTTGGCTGGTGGCTGATTTGCTTTGCATGGAAGTCTCCTATTTAAAAAATTAAAACGACACTATCGCTCTGAAGAAATCGGGGTGGTTTGGTGGTACACCGCCCGCCAGACGGCATTTTTAATTTGCAGAAACGCCTCGGACAGCCGAATGGCCTCGGTGCGCGGGTAGGGCAGATCGACCGGGATGATTTGCTGGATACGACCTGGCCCCACGGCCATCACCACCACCCGGTTGGCCAGGTACACGGCTTCTTCCACGTCATGGGTGATGAACATCACGGTTCGTTTATCCTGCGTCCAGGTGTTCAGCAGCTGGTCTTGCATCTTGACCCGCGTCAACGCATCCAGTGCACCAAAGGGCTCGTCCATCAGCAGGATCTGCGGGTTTACCGCGTAGGCGCGGGCAATGGCGCAGCGCTGCTTCATGCCACCCGAGAGTGTCTTGGGCAGGGCGTGGGCAAATTGCCCCAGCCCCACAAGGTCAAGGCACTTGCGTACGATGGCAGCTCGCTCGCGTTTGGGCGTGTGCTTGATCGTTAGGCCAAACTCGATGTTTTGGCTGACCGTCAGCCACGGGAACAGGGCGTACTGCTGGAAGATGACGCCTCGTTCAGGGCTGGGGCCTGCGATGGCCCGGCCGTCCAGGCGCACCTCACCGGCGGTGGGCTCCAGCAGGCCGGCCGCCAGGTTCATCAGCGTCGATTTACCGCAGCCCGAAGGGCCTACCAGGGTCACAAATTCGCCGTCGGCAATGCCGAGTGAGATCTGGTCAACCGCCAAAAAGGGTTGGCCAGCCAGATCGAAGCTTCAAGTGACAGCGTCAAACACAATCTTGTCCGGGCTTGCAGCGCTATTCATCGGCGCTCCTGCCAGCCGGTCAGGCGGGCTTCGAGCCGCAGCAGGATGCGGTCCATCACCAGGCCGGTCAGGCCGATCGTGATCAGCGCGACAAAAATGGTTTCCAGGTCGTAGTACACTTGCGCCTGCTGCATCCGGTGGCCCAGCCCCTCTTGGGCCGCGATCAGCTCGGCCGCCACCAGGGTCGACCAGGCAGCGCCCAGGCCGGTGCGCATGCCCACCAAGATGAAGGGCGACGACGCCGGGATGACGACGCGCCTGAACACCTGCGCATCGCTGGCCCCCAGCACCCGCGCGGCGTTGATCAGCACTTTGTCGACATTCACCACGCCCTGGTAGGTGGAGATCACCGACACCAGGAAAGCCGCCAAGGTAATAACAAAGACCTTGGGCACCTCGCCAATGCCCAGGAAAACGATCGCCAGTGGGATCATGGCCAGGGGCGGGATGGTGCGAAAAAACTGCACATAGGGCTCCATCAGGCCGCGCGCCACGGTGTACCAGCCCATCAGAAAGCCCACCGGAATGGCCAGCAGCGTGCCCAGCGCGAACCCGATGAGAACGCGGCGTACCGACGCCAGGGTGTCATTGAGCAGGCTGCCATTGCTGATCAGTTGCCCGGCCCGCTCCAGTACGGCCAGCGGCCCGGGCAGGCCGGCGAGCTTGAGGTAACTGAAAAAGGCCCAGGCGGCCAGGCCAAGCAGGGCCGCGCTGAGATTCAGCAGCAGCAGGCGTCTGTGAATAGCCTGGCGCGCCGCGCCCTTGGGGCGGGCGACGCGGCGTACAGATGTCGGGGGGTCAGGCTGCGGGACAGACATATCAGCGCCCGACTTTAGTCAGCCCAGGTTATGCTTGGAAGTGCATTTTTTTGAGACCATGATGCGCAAGGCGCATTACGACGCGTCGCGTCGCCCTTGCAGGAGAGCTAGATGGACAGTCCTGGAACCAACCATGAGCCGCAGATTTCGCCGGCGCGGCTGTTGCGTCGCTCTCACCTGCTGGGCGACTTCCTGACGGTGATTGCCGAGGGAAGCATTCGGCAGGCGGCCGACAAGATCGCGATCAGCCAGTCGGCGCTGACGCGCCGCATCCAGGATCTGGAGGAAGGCCTGGGCGCCAACCTGTTTGAGCGCACCTCGCGCGGGATGACCCTGACGCCTTTTGGGGAGGTGCTAAAGCACCATGCCCAGTTGGTTGCCATCACGTGCCAGTACGCGGTCAGTGAAATCAGTGAACTGCTTGAAGGCGAGGCAGGCGAGTTGCGCATTTCAGCCGGTCCGGCCTGGGCCTATGCCCTGGTGCCGGACGCCATCGCCGCCATGCAAGCGACCCGCCCCAAGATCCGGGTCACGCTGCTGGACCTGATCAACGATGTGTCGCTGCCGATGCTGGCCAGCGGCCTGTTGGACGTGGTGCTCGGTGGCCTACCCCCGACCCGCGACCCGCAGCTCGAATATGAACCCATTCTGGAGATCGAGCACCTGGTGTTTGCCAACAAAAAGCACCCGCTCAGCCAGCATGCCGTTGTGACGGCCGCACACTTAACCACTTACCCCTGGATCTGGTTCACGACCGGTGCAGCCTCGCTGGATCTGATGGTGTCTTATTTCCAACAGGCGGGCTTGGCGCCCCCTTCGGCTGCAGTGGAGACCTCCTCGGCCCAGTCGGCCTTCAGGCTGATGCAGCATAGCAGTTACTTGATGCTGCTGCCTTCCACCTCCCTCGGGACAGCGGAGCACCACGGTTTGCGGCCGCTGTCGCTGCAAAGGAGTTTTGGTCATTACGAAGCGGGCATGATTTACCGACCCTCAGTGCGTCGACTCAAGGCGTTTATGTCGTTCCGGAACACACTTCTCAACAAGCTGTCCTCGATGCCGATTAAGCGGGGCGGGTAGCTGCGCAGCGTCACTGAAGGCGAGCACTCAAAACGCTGCTTGTAGAAGGCAGCAGCAGAGCTCAGAACCGCCAACCAACTGGCTACCTTCACGCAGCAGCACCTCGGCACGAATCTCCCGCTAGGCCATTGCAGCTTGTGTCTCGGGTGGCATGCGCACTAACTTGCGGGATGGGAATAGAATTTGAAAATTGGGGCAGCGCCGACCCACTGGTAAAAAAACCTGAGTGCAGCTTAAGCCGGTATCCAGTTTTTCTATCTCATGGGGGCCACTTCAGTCTGAAGATTACTTATAAGGAAATTTCATGAAGTTAACATTAAGACTAATCGCAGTGATTGCTTTATTGCTCGCCGGGCCGCTGGCCCTTGCGCAGGCTTGGCCCACGAAGCCTATCCGGATCATTAACCCGTTTCCGGCTGGGGGTGGGACAGATACCTTTGCCAGGCCTCTTGCAGCGAAATTAACGCAGAGTCTTGGGCAAACAGTCATCATTGAAAATCAAGGTGGTGCCGGTGGCACCGTTGGAGCCGCGAACGCTGCGCGAACAAACCCAGATGGTTACACTTTTTTGATGGGTGCGATCCACCATACGATTGCCGAAAGCCTTTACCCAAAGCTGAGTTACAACATCGAAAAGGACTTTATACCGATCACTATGGTGGCACAAGTGCCACAGGTGATGGTCGTACACCCGAAGCATCCCTTTAGAACTACAAAGGAGTTGGTTGATTACGCGAAGGCTAATCCCGGTAAGCTCAATTTCGGATCTCCAGGTGCTGGTACCTCGCACCACTTGGCGATGGAGCTTTTCATGAGAGTCACAGGTACAAACTTTGTCCATGTGCCTTATAGAGGGGCGGGTCCGATGATGCAGGATTTTCTTGCCGGCCAAATTGACCTGGTATTTGACGGCATGGGAACTTCGTCGACGCAAATTAAAGCCGGCAAATTACGCGGCCTGGCGATTGCCACAGCAACTCGAGCTCCAAGCTTTCCTGACTTGCCCACCATGGAGGAGTCCGGGGTAGCAGGAATGGTTATAAATACTTGGTACGCGCTTTGGGCAGTAAAGGACACACCAAGGGAATTGGTTGACAGAATGCAACAGGAAAGTGCAAAGGCAATGAGCTTGCCAGACATGAAAGAAATCTGGGCTTCCCAGCTCGCGGAGTCTGGCGGGAATACCCCAGAACAATTCAAAGCCTTCGTTCGAAGTGAAGTCATTCGCTGGAGTAAGGTGGTCAAGGATGCAAACGTAGTTCTCAACTGATTACCGCCGGCATAGCATTAAGACCAGCATGACCGGCCCAATCTTTGACCCTGGCCGCCTGGGCCCGCCGCCCGGCGCCCGAGTGGCAGTGGTGGGCGGTTGCGGCGGTATGGGCCGCCAATTGGTGAGGGCTCTTCTGCAAACGGGTGTGTCGGTGGCCGTGCTGGACTTGTCCAGTTCTATGGCACAGAACCCGCCGCCATCTCAGGTGCTGGCTATCGCCATGGACGGCAGTGACGAGGCCAGCGTGGCAGCCGCCTTTGACATCCTTGGCCAGCACTGGCCAGCGCTAGACGGCTTTGTCAATCTGGCCGGGTTTTTTAAAGGCTGGCAACCGATCGCCCAGTTGTCAGTAGCGGTTTTTGACGAGATCATCGCTGGCAACCTGCGTTGCCATTTTCTTTGTGCCCGAGCCGCCCTGCCTCTGCTGCACAGCTCCGGCAATGGGGCGATGGTGAGCGTCGCCTCGACCATGGCGGTCGATGTCGTCAAGGGCTACACACATTACGGGGCAGCCAAGGCTGGTGTCGTGGCGCTGACCAAGGGTCTGGCGCGCGAAAATGCTCCTCAGGTTCGCGTCAACGCCGTCGCACCAGGTCTGACCAACACCGCCTTTCTGACAGGTGGCACCGGCCGCGAACAGATCTTCGACGGGATCGATGCAAACAAGTACGGCAAGCGCGTGCCGATGAAGCGCATGGCTGAACCACAAGACATGACTGGCCCCATCCTGTTCTTGCTGGGCCCAGCCGCTGCGTTCATTAACGGTGAAATGCTCATCGTAGATGGCGGCGTCTACACCCAGTAAATGGGCCGGTTCTGCCGCGTACGCAGAAATACGGCGCGACGGCGGCTTTTTACCGTTGTAAGCGAGCGCCATCGGACCTTGCGGCATAGCCCTGCGCGGGAATGACGGGGAATGGACCCCATCGCTCAGGGATTCAGTTTTGCCCCGCCAAAGCCCCGCCAAACCCCGCCCAGCCTAGCCCAGCCCCAACATTAGAGTGTTAGCAAACCGCTGTGGGCCGTTGCCTGGTGCAGCCAGGCCGGCTCTTGCGCCAGCGTCAGCGCGGCCTGCAGCGCGCGTGAGGGCCGGGTTGCGGCATGCGACATGAAGCCAATCGGCGTCTGCACCTCGGGGCTGGCCAGTGGCAAGGCTTCGAGCTCGCCGTAAGCGCGCACCGTGCCCACCAGGGCGCCCGGCATCACGCTGCAGACACTGCCTGCCAGCACGCTCAGCGCCAGCGTCAGGATGGAA
>SXGR01539064.1_pt1 | contig 14757 bp, 16 predicted proteins | sample 3174711 | NCBI WGS metagenome assembly SXGR01 (sample SAMN11356860, study PRJNA531348) | freshwater metagenome | isolation source: freshwater sample F1-60 | place: China: Fuxian Lake, Yuxi | collected 2017-12-25
AAGTATGAAAAATAAATTGCCAAGTCTGTGAACGACAGCGATGTTTGGGGACACTGTCCTATCGATTGGTTGTGGATCTACGATAAATTGATTGTGGCTCGTAAACAAGGCATACTGGCCGCGCCTGCGGGAATATCTGTACCATCTGATGGTGAATACATTGTACGACCCATAACCAATATTAGAATGATGGGGCGTGGTGCTCGTAAGATATTCATTCACAAAGACGATGATTCTGCTGTGCCTGATGGTTATTTCTGGAGCGAAATATTGCAAGGTCCCCATTTGTCGGTGGATTACCATTGGGGGCAAATTGATTTAACTGTTCAAGGATTCAAAGACAGTGATCGGTTGGATAGATTCTGTCTTTGGCGTCGGGTAGACACGGCAATGCCTTTGCCTCCAATGCTGCATGCACTGTCTTGTATTCAAAAGTGGATCAATATAGAATATATTGGCACTAAGATAATAGAGATACATCTGAGGTACAACGATGATTTTCGAAATCACAATTCCGACGAGATTATACCAGTTTGGGCGGCTCAGGACACTACGCCCCCCAAGGGTTATAGTTGGTATAACAGCGCCTGGGGCGATCGCCAGGGATTCTGGACTCTTAATAAATAACATTGATTATGAAAATATGTCAGATCATCAGTGAAAGTCGCAACCATCTACTGTCATGGAACAATACAGAACCTGTGGCATTTGTCAAGAGCTTGACCAAAAAACTGGGCACTCCCGATGAACTCACAGACAATCGCGTGGTGTGGTACAACAAGGACGGTTTCAAACGCATTGAAGTCAAGGACGAATACATCCTGCACTGCTGTCCTGCTCCACACTATGATTTCGTTTACAGCACCATAGATCTGCATGTTCCTAAGAAATACGTGAGAGTGCTGGCAGATTCAAGCGAAAGCATTCTATTAGATCTGCTCAAAAACGAAGTCACAGCACGTTGTGCCACGCTGAGTGCCAATGCAGTTACATTGAATTATGTTCTAGATGTGGTTTCAGAACGAGTGCAAGGTTCCAAAGAAGAATATGAAAGTCGTATAAAAAGTTTGTATAAAAACAAACTGGATCCTGACCCTGACTGGTGGCCAGATCAAACTCGCGAAATACGCAAAAGGTAATTGAACCAACACATTAATATTACATTATCAATGATAATGCAACATTAATAGTGTATTATTTGAGTTCTTCTATCAAGTCGTTTATTTTGAAGAAAACTTTTGAAGCAAACAAATACATCACATCCCAACGATCTGGCATGATATCATCAAACAAGATATAACCGGGTCTACCAGTGCCAATCATGTATCCAAGTTCAAGGTGTCCAGATTTGCCTGCTGGTAAGATCAGCACTGCAATATCATTGGTATCAAGATGGTGCTTATCAAAATTGTAAACATGATGTGCGGCATAACCTGCCAGGCCTTCCTTGAAATTATGCCCACGAGCAGTTTCATATTTCTGCCACCAATCATCGGCTTCGGGGCCGGCTGCAAACCAATCATCAAACACAACATGGCCAGCGTCTCGTAGTTTGGCTGCAATTTCTGGAACCCGCGGATTCCGTAAAGATCCAATCAAATAAATTTTTGACATGCATCATTATACAATAATATTATGACTGTGTCAAGTGCTTTGTCATCCATCCGGACAGGACATCATCAAAAATAATGATTTTTAAATAAATATCAAACAATGAGCAATTTTAAACAAGATACTACCTATATTTACGAACATGCTGACGGTGTGACCTATGCGCGAAAACCTGGCGCGGCGCCTGCGGATCGATTTGAAGTTGATAGAACTCTTAGGAAACAAACATCTGGACAAATACTCAAAGAAGAAGTATTATGGTCTAAAATTCGCAATGCTGCAAAAGAAAATAAAACCGTGCAAGATGCTCTAGAACGTGTTTTGTTGGTATATTACCTGAGCCAAACACAGAGTACCAAAACTAGTTGATTTATTTTGGCGTCTAAAATATGTAATAAATATCTCTTTAAAAGGAGATGTTAGCATGAAAAAACTACTCGTAGCATCAGTAATCATGGTTGCCAGTGCAACAGCATTAGCACAAGCCACCATTTCCGGCTCTCTCAATGTTGGCGTAATGGACACTGGTTTGTCTGCAACAGCCAAACCTGCTGTGACTTCGCTGGGCGGCGGCGCCAATGTCATTAACTTTAACACCACCGAACCCCTTTCAAAAGGACTTACAGCTGGTTTTAATGGTCAGATTAGATTCAATGCTGCCTCAGGTGACGTTGCTTCGTCCGGTGTTGGCAATGCCCTAATGCATGACGCACATGTTTACCTCAGCAGCGACATGGGAACTGTTCGCTTAGGCAAAATTGCCGAAGCCAGCAACTGTGCCTTTGACCCCTGGGGTTGCACAGGTGGTGCCGGTCTTATGGCCGGAGCCGCAGGAACTGTCAGTGGTTTGATTGCTGCAGGTACGCAGGCCAGTTCTGTCAGTTACACAACTCCAGTTATTGGCGGATTCAGTGTTGGCTATCAGACCACGCTTACCACAGGAAAAACCACAACCGATGCTGAGCGTAGAGTGTTGAATGCAAACTTTGTTCACGGACCAGTTGCACTTCAAGTACTGCGCAGTGAGAATGGAGCAAACACTGCGGCCGACAACGTGGCCACTGTTACTGCCCCTACTGGGTTGGCTGCAAAAGGCGGATCCGGAACAGGCTATGCAGCCAGTTATGATTTTGGCGTTGCCAAAGTCAGTGCGTTTAATTCTGTAACCAAGAGCGCAACTGCAACCACAGCAGATATTCTTGGTGTAGGCGTTTCTGTGCCAGTGACCAAAGAAGTTACCTTACTGGGTGGTTGGTCCAAGGATAAGAAACTTGCAGGCAACCTTGATAATAAACTTGCTCTTGGCGTCAACTATGCTTTAAGCAAGCGTACCTCAGTTGGTGCTGACATTTTCAAGCAAGATGCTGTTGGTGGTAGCACTGGTTGGGTAACTCGCGTTCGTCATACATTCTAATCTAACACTGAGTTATGAGCAAAGATAAAAGGGGCTATGCCCCTTTTATTTTGAGTAGATTTATGTCATTGACTTTTAATCTTTTTCCTTGTATAGTATGTCAAGATTGTAAATGATGCCATTTAAAATTTCAGTAAATAAGGTATGAAAATAAAAATAGCCTGGGTACAACCAAATTTTCAGCAAGGGCCCAAAGAATTCAATGCCTATTACTTGCCCTACTCGGCCGGTGTTATCTGGAGTTACAGTTTGGCCGATCCTCAGATCCGCGAGAGTTTTGAAGTAACTGAGTGGGTGTGGCGTAGGGAAGCCGTGGAAGTCACTGCTCAACGCCTGGCACAAAATGACATTGTGGCCTTCAGCACCTATGTGTGGAATCATCGCTACAACTATGCGGTGGCACAACGGATCAAAGAAATACGTCCAGAAGTATTGATCATATTTGGTGGTCCTGAACCTGCTGTTACTGATCCTGACCTGTTTCGCAAAGAATGGTTCATGGATCTAGTTATTTGTTACGAAGGAGAAATCACATTCAAACGAGTGTTAACACACTATGACACCAAGGACTGGGAATCCATACCCGGTCTGTTGATCAATCGCAATGGTGCTGCGGTCAAAACACTTGATGCTGAACGCATAGGAAGTCTAGGGGAAGTGGTCAGTCCATATCTGGCTGGCATCTTTGACGATATCATGGCCCAGCATCCTGACATCACCTGGCAAGGCACCTTGGAAACCAATCGTGGTTGCCCATTCCAATGCACCTTCTGTGACTGGGGATCATTGACCTACAACAAGGTCAAAAAGTTTGAACTTGACCGTGTGTTTACCGAACTTGAATGGATGGCCAAACGCAACTTTGATTGGATATCTATCACTGATGCCAACTTTGGTATGTTTGCCGAACGTGATTCTCTGATTGCAGACAAGATTATTGAGTGTCAAGAACTGTATGGTTCGCCTAGAACTTTTTCAGTGGCCTGGGCCAAGAATCAAAAAAAAGAAGTGATTGACATTGTGAAAAAACTCTTGGACGCTCGTGGCTTCAACCAAGGCCTAACTCTAAGTGTGCAAAGTCTAGATCTTGATGTGCTGGAAAACATACGCAGAAAAAACATGGAAATGAACAAGCTGGAAGAAGTGTTTGAACTGTGTGACCAGCGCAACATTCCTGCATACACAGAGTTGATCCTAGGCCTGCCTGGAGAAACGCTGGAGACCTGGAAGAAAAACTTCTATTCTCTCTACGAACTAAACCAGCACACAGGTATTACAGTGTTTCAGGCTCAGCTGTTGGAAAATGCTGAAATGAATTTGCTGCAGAAAAAACTGTTTAAGATTACCAGCCAGCCCGTGACTGATTACTTTGCTGGTTCATACAGCGTGGAGCACGTTGAAGAAAGCATTGATGTCATCACCGGTACCAAAGACATGCCCACACCTGTGATGTTGGATGCACAAATTTTTGCATGGTTCCAAACCACTTTTCACATCAACGGCTTTGCTACCTTGGTTGCTAGATTTATCAACAAGTATCTAGGTATCAGTTACCACGACTACTATGAAGACCTGTTTGAGTATGCTATGACCAATGACTGGTTAAACAAAGAGGCAGCCGAAGCCAGACAATATTTTTCAAACTGGATGGTGACTGGTCGAATCAATCATCCCAAGATTGGTGTAGAAATACATGGCTGGAACATCATTCATAGAACCAGCATGAACATGCATCAAGAGAGTCGAGTAAATGAACTTTATGACTTTCTAGAGAAATTCTTAGAACGGTATAACTTGCCCAAGGCTCTTTCAGACAGTTTGATGCGATTTCAAAGAAGTTATTACATCAAGTATGATGATAGAAATCAATATCCCATGGATCTAACCCTGGACTACAATATCTGGGATTATCTCAGTTTCAACCGACCGTTGAAAAAAACACAATCAATCTATCAATTGGACTTTCCCGAAGATAAAACCATGAGCCTTAATCGTTTCTTAGAACTATTTTATTTTGCGCGTCGTAGAAATTTTGGCAAGGCCACTGTTGATATAATGAATCAAATCAATACAATTTCTGCTCAACGTGGAACCGGGGCCAGCAAAGCACGTGGTACAATTGGTGGCAAACAAACCGTTAACCTATGATGATCAAACCTGCAACAATGGTCAACCATTTTCAAAGCCCAGCAGACACCGTTGATTCGGTAACCCAAATTGGTAGAATTCGGTAACTTAAATTGGTAATCCAATTAACCGATGATGTGGTATTTGACCTAAAAATCATTCAGCGTTATAATTAGTTCAACATTGTTTTTAATCCTAATAATTTTTTAAGGAAAAAAATGTCTGCTTCCGAATCCCGTACTGTTAATTCTGTACAAGCTCGAAAATGCATTCTTAAAGCATTCAAAAAGAAACGGCCGGTGTTTCTGTGGGGCCCTCCCGGAATTGGTAAATCAGAGTTAGTAGTAGATATTGCAGAAGAACTAAGCGGTCTTGTGATTGATCTTCGCTTGAGTCAAATGGAGCCCACAGACATTCGTGGTATTCCATTTTACAACAAAGACCTTGGAAAGATGGATTGGGCACCACCAATTGACTTGCCTGATGAAGCATTGGCTGCACAATACCCATGGATTATACTGTTTCTTGATGAATTGAACAGTGCTGCTCCCAGCGTTCAGGCAGCGGCCTACCAACTGGTACTTAACCGTAGGATTGGAAAGTACAGGCTTCCTGATAATGTTGCACTCATTGCAGCAGGCAATCGCGAAAGTGACAGGGGCGTTACTTATCGAATGCCGATGCCGTTGGCCAATCGCTTTATTCATCTTGAAATGAGGGTTGATTTTGTTCCTTGGCAAGACTGGGCAGTCAAACATGACATTCACACAGATGTGGTTGGTTATCTAAGTTTTGCAAAACAAGACTTGTATGACTTTGATGCCAAGTCAGCGTCAAGGGCCTTTGCTACTCCGCGTTCTTGGACCTTTGTCAGCGAGATGTTGTCAGATGAAGACACTGATCAAGACACCATCATGAACTTGGTGGCGGGAACAGTTGGAGAAGGGCTTGCTGTAAAATTCATGGCGCACCGAAAAATATCAGCACGGCTCCCAAAGTCCGAAGACATCTTGTCGGGCAAAGTCACTGAACTTGAAATCAAAGATGTTTCGGCCATGTACAGTCTGGTGACTTCAATGTGTTATGAATTAAAGGATGCTGTAGAGAAGAAGGTATCAGAAAAACAATTTCATGTCATGAGCGATAACTTTTTTGGTTTTATGATGAAGAATTTTGAAGTTGAACTTGTGGTCATGGGTGCTCGCGTGGCTCTAAAGGTGTATAAACTTCCATTGATGCCATCGAAGTTGAAAAATTTCGACGCATTCCATCAAAAATACGGAAAGTATATTTTGGCTGCAGCAGATCAAACGTGAGCAATGTAGTTAAAATAAACTGGAATTCAAACAATTCGCTTGAGACATACAATTGGACACTTCTATGTGAGAATCTAGTAGAGGTATTTGGTGTGCCTGGAACTCGTTATACAACCAACGCAACCAAAGATTTTATGGAGATACAATTCAAAGATTCTCAAGATGCACTGTTATGTAAATTGATGTTGTAATTGATCAATAAATAAATTTATTGTACAATAGCATTACATTGAACAAAAAGCGACCAAAATGACCATTAGTCAACTTACCGAATTTAATCCCAAATCATATCTTCCAAATAATGTATCACGTTATGTATTACATCAAGCAGTTGCAACCACCGACAATAAAGAAAATGCAGGACTTAATTTAACTGGGCCCACTAATTGGGCTCTTGATCGAGAGGTTAGAGACAGCCTAACACTTGCACGAGTGGGCTTGCTGATGCGGGCATCATTCTTTGGTAATATGGCCACCAGGCTAAAATTGAATAATTCTGATGAATGGTGTAACACTGCTGCAACCGATGGAAAAAATTTTTATTATAATTCTCGATTTATTAAAATGCTTACACCCAAAGGAATTGAATTTTTATTTGGGCACGAAGTGCTTCACGTGGTATTTGATCATATGGATCGTCGAGAAGATCGGCATCCACTATTATGGAACATTGCCGTCGACTATTGTGTCAACAGTATGTGTATCAAATACAAGATTGGGGAGAAAATCACCGAAGTCCCTATCTTGCATGACACCAAATATGATGACCTAAGTGCTGAAGAGATTTATGATATTTTGTATGAAAAAGCCGAAAAAATCGACGTCTCGACTCTGGCTGATAAGATGTTAGATCAACATTTGAGCAGTAACAATTCAGATGATAATGGTGATGGGCCACCAAAATTAACTGATCAAGAAAAAGCAGAACTGCGAGACGAGATCAAAGAAGCAATTCTCAGTGCCGCTAAAAATGCCGATGCAGGTACAGTACCGACTGAGATTGAGAAGTTGATTAGTAATCTTACTGATCCCAAAATGCCTTGGGCCACCCTTATCCAACAACAAATCCTCAGCACAGTCAAATATGACTTTAGCTGGAGTAGGATCAACCGCAAGGGCTGGGACATGGACGGCATAATGCCGGGCATAAAAAATGATATTATGATTGACGTAGCAATTGCCTTAGATGCATCAGGTTCCATGAGCGAAAAGGCCAAGCATGAGTTGTTGAGTGAAGTGCAAGGAGTTATGCATGCGTTTGGTGCATTTAAGATTCATTTGTTTAGTTTTGATACTCGTGTGTTCAGTGTGGCTGACTACACTTCCGAAAATCTTGACACACTGACTGAATACAAAGTTGGTGGTGGTGGTGGAACCGATTTTGGTTGTATTTTCAAATACCTCAAGGATAACGAAATTGAACCCAAGTTGCTGATTGTATTCACAGATGGATACCCATATAGCACATGGGGTGATGAAAATTATTGCGATACCCTGTGGATCTTGCATGGTACAGAAACAATTGAACCACCGTTTGGTAATTGGGCTTACTATAAAAAATAATAGTGTGTTCAATCTTTACATTAAATACTTGAATGAAAGATGCTCAACCTATCCAATTGAATTTGGCTGACCTTGACAAGATGAGTGCAGTCATTGATATAGCCTGTTCTCGCGGTGCCTTTAGGGCAGCCGAAATGAAAGAGGTGGGAGAACTTTATCTTAAATTGAAATCTTTTATTAACAGGACTGGTCAACGCGATCAATCGCAACCAGCAGATGCTGATTCAACTGCGTCAAGTATATCAGAATCAACCATTCCAACACAAGGAGAGTAACATGTTTTTAAAACACATTGGTAAACACGGGGATCGTAAAGTCTGCATTTTATTTAGAGAAGTCCCGGATGAAGCACACATGAGTCTGGTGATTTATCCACAGGTGCTTCCAGCGCCATGGCACGATTCCATTATGAAAGTGCTTGAAAGTGATGTTGGACAACAGGCCGAACAATTTGCGGATGCCTTGCATCGCAGTCTGTTGCCAGATGGTCGTGTTATTCTTGAAACCTTGCATGCGGAGAAGATGATTAAAAAAATTCGGGCATCTGACATTCAGGTCACCCCACGCACTGGAACCAGTATAAGGCTGGACGAACTCAACAAGATGTTGGCAGACATGAAAACCGGTGATGATGCAATAAAAAAACTGGCCGCTACTGACTCATCGCTGGGTATAGTTGCCCCTGAAGTAAAGAGAGCAGCCGAAGCAGAATTCAAAAAAAATCGGGTCGCTTCAGCCACCGCAACTGATGGAGCATTGTCCAACGCTGCCTTGGCATCAAACATGTTGAATCAAGCGGAAAAGATGGAAGCCGAAGGCAAAGGATTGCTCAGCGAAGCAGCTAGAATGAAGAAGGACGCCGAACGCCTACATCCGGGAGTCAGGGTGTTGACTGAATCTGACAAAACATTGGTCAAGGTCAAAGGACGGCCACCAGGAGCAGGTAAGAAAATTGCTACGGTTGCATAATGGCCTTGGAACTTGATCATGACTTTACTTCCAAATGGGAACACATTGTTAGTGAAGTCAACAAAACTGAAATCCCTGCGGAGTGCCTAAAAAAGGTTATTATTCGTTTGGCGGGAAAAAAACAGCGCACAATTAATTTACATTCGTTGGTTCGTCAAGGTCTTGAATTAGCAGAAATTGAAGAGTTGGTGGCAAGAACGTTGGACCAGCTTGACGATCAAATTAGAGATGTTGAATTTGTAATAGATATAAATGCTGTGGCTGCTCTTGTTCAACCCCAAACTGATAAACTTCTAGGAAAATTATGAAGGTATGCCTTGTTTCTTACTCCCAACCCACCGGCGAGTACAGAGACATGGGCATTGCAGATGCGCAAGAACTCATTGCGTATTGTGCCCGTGTCAGTAATCCTGCAAACCAATTCAACACCGAATCAGCAGAAAAGCTCATCAGATACTTGGTCCGACACCAGCACTGGAGCCCACTGGAAATGGTGTCAGCCTGCTGTGAAATTACCACCACAAGAGATATCGCACGTCAAATCTTACGACACAGATCATTCAGTTTCCAAGAGTTCAGTCAACGCTATGCTGACCCAACTAAAGATCTGGCGTTCGTTACAAGAGAAGCCAGACTTCAAGACACAAAAAATAGACAGAATAGTATCGCAACGGATAATACAATGCTACAAAATGAATGGTACAGAGCTCAGCAACGAGTCATCTATGCCGCACAACGAGAGTACGAGTGGGCTATCGCTAATGGCATAGCCAAAGAACAGGCTCGTGCTGTGTTGCCTGAAGGTCTGATCGAGAGTAGGCTCTACATGAACGGCACCCTGCGTTCATGGATACACTTTATCGAACTGCGCAGTGGGCATGGTACACAAAAAGAACACATGGAAGTAGCTCGTGCTTGCGCAGAAGTCATTGCCACAGTGTTCCCTATGAGTGCCGAATTTGTAGATCAAACATCATAAATCTGCTATACTTGTAGCAGTGCAAAAAATAGTCTTTCATTCATTTTCCATGGGCGACGTAGAGGATCCAGAACTCTATGCCGCCTTTCCCTTGGGTAAATTCATGGAAACAGAAAAAGGTCAGTGGATTAAATCTCACTGCCAAGATCTTTGCTACATAATACAACCAGATCTAAACACGTTTGGAGTAGGTTGTATAGTGCATGGATCAGTAGAAGAAATCAAAGCCACAGAGTATTTTTTAAGATATTGATCAAATAAAACATGAATGGCCTTATGATACCGTTTAACGGAATTAGTCGACAATATAATACCATTCGATCTGAAATTCTTGATGTCACCGATCAAGTTTTACGATCTGGTATCCTAATGTCGGGTAATTACACTACTGAATTTGAAAATTGGTTGGCAAAAAAAAATAGCGTCAGCTATGCCGTGACCTGCCATTCGGGCACACAGGCTCTGGAAATAATTGCTGGTTACTATAAGTTGAAAAAAGACGCGCAACAAGAAAAGGCCAACCATGGGTTTGTGGAGTGGCCCAATACTAATAACAATTCATGTGTGCTGATGCCAAGTTTGACTTTTCCAGCAACAGCAAATGCCTTTTTAAGTTCTGGTTGGAAAGTGCAATTCGTAGACACCGACACATATGGTGTATTTGATGCCAAACACATTCCAGACTCAGTTGAATATGACACTGTTGTACTGGTAGGATTATATGGTGCCGCACTTAAAGAATTGTGGCGCCGCAAATCCAACACCGAAGATGTTGTTTTGATTGAAGACGGTGCACAACATTGGCTATCCAATAATTGTAAGCGCATCGGAGATTGTGCTATTTCGTTTGACCCCACAAAAAACTTTGCCAACCATGGAAACGGTGGCGCGGTGTTGACAAACAAATACGGGTTGTACAACTATGCCACCTCCTGGAGGACGCATGGAAAACCATTGCATCAAGGTCTAGGATCCAACAGCAGAATGAGCGAGATTGATTGTGCTCAACTCATGGTGAAAACAAAATACCTTGATGGATGGCAAAAACGCCGTAAGGAGATAGCTGATTTTTGGGTCAACTGTTTTAAAGTTCCGGGAATTCGCACATTGATTGATCACAGTAATCAATCTACCCATAGCTACCATAAATTTGTTATTGATGTGGATATGCGAGACGAGTTACAAAAAAAATTAGCAGACAAAAAAATTGAAACAAAAATTCATTACGAAAAACCTTTGAATGAGATTGGAATATTTAAACAATGTCCAGGACCGGACATGTTGAGCAATGGATCAATACTGGCAAGAAGGGTTCTTTCTCTCCCTTGTTTTCCAGAACTCACTGATCTAGAAGTTGAATATCTTGCCGATCAAGTCTTGTTGTGTAGAGCAGCATAACGATCTTTTAACCAAGCCCAATCATAACTCTTGCGCAGTTCTGTAAAATCTCCCCCCACTAGATTGTAATAGTCCACAGCATCCTTTGCACCTTGTTTGCTCCATTGACCTAATTCTCCGGCACCTTTTTCTTGCCAGGCACACAACCTATATTGTGTATCAACTGTGGGTGTAGAGTTTTTTAATTTTAACACTTCACGGAAGGCTGTGCGCCAGGCCATCCAAGATGTATAGGCATAGTCTGCAGTACCCGACAGGATAGGCACAATTTCATGAGCCGAATCCAAGGTGAAGTCCAGACCATGACCCGGATTAGACAATACTAATTTTTTGTTATACGCGATCATGGCCTGATGCCCATAAGTCAATCCTGTGACAGGATTGTGCGCATGGAAGATATAGTGCTTGGGTTCCTGCATGCGATCTGGTTGCCACGACCAATCAAAGTCCGGATTCACTCGCAACTTAGCAAACACAGCAAAAAACCAAGGAGTGGTGCTTATCTCAGCTGCGGCATGATAGGCTGCGACCCGACCTGTAACACCTCGACTTACAACCACACGATTGTCTCGACTGGCCGTTGCCAACGACAATGCCCGCAGATTATCTAGGGCATTGGGTTCACTGTTTTCTATGAACACAATGTCCAAGTGTTGTTCGTCATGCAAGTGTCGTTGAGATCGATTTATGTGAACATAATCATACAACTGCGATTTAATATAAGGTACCGCTGTCTTGGGCACAATGACCTGGCTGGCACCGGCACTGAGAGGAACTATGGTCTTGGTTTTCTCTCTCCACAAGGGCACACAAGGAACTTGTTGCACTGGTTCAGTGACAAACACTGCCAAGGGTCCGGCCCAGTCTGTGTTCTTCACTGCTTCTACATGAGTATCATGACTGTGTAGTATCACTGGCAAGGATCTGCGTGGCACCGTGACTCCCACAAAGTTCAAAGCATACCAATCAAGCAAATCATACTGTGCGATTCTGTCACGGAAACTGGGCACATGCATGTAGAAAGTATCTCCAAACTTTTCGCCGTCACTGGCGAATACATGCAACATGGTGTTTTGCCACTGTTCCGGATGCCACGAAAAGTCAAAGTTGGCATAGTCACACACACTGCTGATGATCCATACATATTCATAGTCCACGGTATTCACTATGCGTTTCAGTGTGTCTCGGTAGTTGTCAAAATATCTGGCTGTTTTCACTGTGCCGGGCACAGATCCAGCATGACCATCCAGGTGATCTATTTCTATGATGGGAGTGATTCCGCTGTTTACACTGCCTTTTAACTGATCCACGAACTTGAGGTCAGTGGCTCCAGGAATTGTATATTGTGGACCACCAGTGCGCTGATGTTGTGTGCCAAACTGGTAGATGTAGGGCGGATCGGTAGGATCAGGATGCCATGACCAATCAAAGCTGGTGACATCAAAGCCTGCGGGTATTGTCCAGCTGGGTAAATCCCAGAATCTGGTCAGTGGAGAATCAGTGTGATAGTGCGTGTGTTCATAGCCTGATTTGGGCACTAGGTATGTGCCAGAATCTTTTTGCCATTGGCTGGGCCACGCATGTCTTTGATCTTTCTGCCAAGGCACAGGTTCCCATAAAAAATCCCAGCCTGTGTAATCAGTTAAATAATTGATCCACCAAAAATACCTTGTCTTAGATAGTTGCATGGCATGATTGAGAGTTTGAGCTGGTAGCTCATGAGCAAACAAGTTTGGTTTCTGTCCAGAATAAAATACGTCAAACATGATAAGAATTGATGAGATTTATGATAATACTATCTGGCCTTGGCTAGTCAAAAACAAACCTCATACTCGAATGTTTTTGTGTGACCCGTTTGGTAGGAGCGATGCTGACAGTATAATTAATTATGGCAGCGATTTTATCTCCGAATATAACTACATATTCTTTTTTGATCAAGAACCAATAGTTCTAGCTCGACATTTCCGTACTTTTCAAGAGGTAAAGATTAAGAATGATGACATAGAATCTGATGGTCCTTGCTCAGGGCATTTGATCACCAGCGAAAAAAATAGTGCAACTGTGAATAAAATTTGTGAATTTTATGAATGGAAATCACACTATTATTTTTTCCATGGTTGGGCAGCATTGGATTGGTATCGTGGATATGACAAAACTTTCTTGATGCAGTCGCCAGGCGATAGGAAAATTAAAAAAACTTTTATTTCTCCAAATCGAATCATTGCTGGAGAACGGCAACATAGATTGTTGCTGTTGTATCACATATTCAAAAATAATCTTACACATAATTGGATCAGTTGTCCTGCAGTTTGCCCGGCTGAAAATATTCATATACTGGATGCCATACAACCATTGTTAGAAATTTACCCTGATATTTGCAAGGTATTTTCCCAACAACAATTCCCAATAGATTTTCCTGGAGAGACTGGAACTCCCATGCATAGTTGTTGGTTGAGTCTGTTTGATGAATCTGCTGAGTCTTTGCTTTATTTGGTTAACGAAACTGTTGCCGCTGGCAAGCGATTGCACTTGACTGAAAAAACATTCAAACCTATTTGCTTGGCGATGCCGTTTGTAATTGTTGGCACCACCGGCAGTTTAGAATACTTACGTAGTTATGGATTTAAGACTTTTGGAGAGTTTTGGGATGAAAGTTATGATACCGAAACTGATGATGTTAGACGCATTGAAAAAATAGCAGAGTTATTATGTGATCTTGATTCTATGACCATGGAACAAAAACAAAAATTACATTCAGATGTGAGAGAAACAGTGCTCTACAATTATCATCATTTCTATAATGGAGCATTTGAAGAAATACTGTGGAACGAATTATTGGATATGTTGAATGCCATACAAATTTAACTTCATCGTTGATCGGTTGATAAAATCACAGGCATATCCTGCATTGGCACAACATGCTTCAAAACCATATACTTTGTCTTGGAGACAGTTTGTACAGCATTGGCCGTACACTGTTCCTGTGGAATTATTCAATCATTGTCAAACACACCGTCATGAATTTTGCTATGTGACCGACTATGATCACCTTCCGGATAATGGTTTTTATGCCATCGGACTAGGATTTTTTAATTTTTCTATCGATTATATCAGTCTTGTACCAGAGTCGATATTGAATCATATTCGACAAAAACAAATTCGTATATTATTTTATTATCATGAAGGCGATAATCCTTTTCGAATCAAGCAACGATTAGATATGTTGTGTGAAAAAAACAACATTGACAAAACCTGCTATGTGTTTGTTAGCGGAAACACTGCGGCTGGTAAACAACAAAGATTTTATTGGTTTCCAGATCATGAATTATTATACTGGCATAGAAACAAAGACCAAACACCACTGAAGATTCATAACAAAC
>SXGR01003136.1_pt1 | contig 14754 bp, 15 predicted proteins | sample 3174711 | NCBI WGS metagenome assembly SXGR01 (sample SAMN11356860, study PRJNA531348) | freshwater metagenome | isolation source: freshwater sample F1-60 | place: China: Fuxian Lake, Yuxi | collected 2017-12-25
AAACTCCTGCCTCGGTTAACGTCCTTGTGTTGCTTATTTTAAATGTCCGGCTGGCAAATAACAGTCGGCAAAAACTGAAAGTGTTGTAGGAAATTGACTATGCCGCTAGCGTCAAGGGTGTGGTTGGGGCGGCGCTTACTTTTTAACTGTACTTAGGCAACAAACCGAATACTCTATTTTTATGCAAGGTAGACCCATAGATTTTATTACTATGATTTATAGAACATTTGGCAACATATCTATGGCTGAGGATCTCATTTCAAAAATCACCACTACAAATGGAATATCGCGCACTGAGTCAAAGAAATACCCGCCAACTGTATTTGCTCAACTTAGAAAACAAAACATAATTAAATATTTGGGGAGGCCGCACAGTAGGTATGCTATACACCCAAGATTTATGCATATCTTACCTAAACTATTGTCAAAACAGTAACTTTATCGCCATAACCATGCTCATGAGTACACACAATTGGGCTAAAGAAGATGTATATATTCATTAGTCATTCATACTACCTATTCGCACCTTCTCGATTAAATTTGAGTTCCCCATTTTTATGTCTCCATTTTGGTATCCTGTAAAATAGGTGGCCGTTGAAAAATTCATTCGCCACTTAAAAAAATCTTGGGGGCTTCCGTCAAAAATAAACTCCCCAACATTCGCATGATTAGCAACACCAAAAACAGCACTCCAAAGCTTCTTATAATGGGAATCAAGCGTATCAAATAAATAATCTCTTTCCGAAGTAAAGGATAAATTGCTAAAGATCAAGACAGCAGCAAGCTCGACACAACTATCATCAATATCCCATCTCGCACCACTATACCAATAACTTAATGCCTGAAATATTCCTCGCGAAACCTTTTTTTGGAAACCATCGCCCTTGGAGGGATTAAAATATTTGACTTCAATACCTATAGGTTTATCTGTGAAGCCTTCTTCAAGTAACGCAGGCTTTGCTTTAATCACAAAATCTATTCTTATGTTTTTTATTTTTCTATTGATAAAACCTTGCCCTTTAACTTCCGAGTAGACCTCAAACCACGGACAAAGCTTTTTTCGAAGCCATTCTTGCAACTCAAGCTCACTACAAAATGATGACTCAAATGCATTCTTATGATCTTCTCGTTGAGAGTTTAAAAATCTTGAAAAATAACCCTTTAATAGAGCATCATTTATGCCGTACTGTTCTTTTAGGCCTTGCCCAAAATCATTTAGCGCCCCAGAAAAACACTCAAAGGAAAGCGCAGGCTGCGACAAAACGACACTAGTTACTATTGAGGTTTTTTTTAATATTTCATTATGCTTTTCTCGATATTTTTCCGGCAATGTAAAATCAAAAAAATATTTTGGTGGAGATATAGAAGCCTTTGAAATGGCTCCACCTCTTTGATCACCACAAAAAAGACACTGATTAACATATGAGGAACCTCCCTTTTCGCCAATAGGCCGAATACATAACCTCAAGTAGTTACTGCAATCATGCTCAAGATCACTGAACTGCAGTGCATTTTCTATATATTCCATAATATCGGTGAATACGCCTGTTAGTTAGAAGGGCTATCAAAAAGCCTTGAAGACAACCTCACTATATTAAATTTACTATAAATTACCATTTTTACAGCCCTCATCGCCCGCCGAACAGTAAGCTTTACTTCATATTGGAGGCAACAACTCAACCCAACTCCCGAATAGTAATCGGGCACAATACGCATTCATTAGTTTACAAACTATACGCAAACAGCGTATATTATTCAATAATACGTATCTTCCTGAAACTACCAAAATGAAAGCCCTATTCGTAGAACTGCCACCATTTGAGCGTCACCGCAAAAGCTACCTAGACGACGAAGCATTTCGTGGACTTCAACAGGAGCTACTAACCAATCCTCAAACAGGTGATGTAATCAAGGGTACAGGCGGCCTGCGAAAGATGCGCTTTGCGGATGAAGGTAGAGGAAAAGGTAAGCGCGGCGGAGTAAGGGTAATTTACTACTGGTGGCTTGGTGGGGCGCAATTCTGGCTATTCACTCTCTACGACAAAGACGAAGCAAGTGACCTGACAGAAGATCAACGCAAACTTCTAGCCGCAATGTTAAAGAACGAACTTGATACAAGGGGACAAGAATGAAACGCAATCTATTTGAAGAACTGAGCGAAGGCTTTGAGGCGTTAAAAAATGAGCGCCAAGGTAAAGTTACCCTGAAGCAACACACCGCAGAAAAGATAACCACCCCAGTTGTTACAAGCTTGGAGCTGTTAAGCCTACGCCAAAAACTCAATGTATCCCAATCTGTCTTTGCTCAGTATTTGCGAACCAACAAAAGAACATTAGAGAACTGGGAACAAGGCCGCGCCAAACCCAATGCGCAGGCCGCTGTGCTAATTAAGATGGTAGAGATGTACCCTGACACCATTGAGCGGCTAGGGATGGTTTAACGCCGTAAATGTCGGTTTTGAAACCAGTTGCAAAAACCGTCAAAACTGAAGTGCGGACGGCAGTTCAACTCCCTTAATTCTTAGAAAAAAGCAGCAAGTGTTACTACACAAGTCAACTAATTCAAACCAAGAAAAACATCGCATATTTCATAGAATTAACAATCAATCTGGTACACTAATGTGGTACACTTACCCCATCTGATGGGATAGATGATTTCTTATTTTTCAATGACTTAACAATGTTTGGTGGAATCTCCCCCCGGCTCCACCAAAAACACATTCGGATCAATTCAATTGAGTCCGGATAACATTAAAAAGCCCTTAGGTTTCAAAGCCTTGGGGCTTTTTTTATGCCTGAATGAGTCCGTATTGAAACGGGTACAACCGCGCGTTGATGTTCACTCTGATGTTCACGCGGGACATGTATCGACTTGGACGAGGGACAAAAAACGCCTCAAAGCTAAGCCCAGCAAGGGTTTCAGCGTTTTACTACCCCATTTTGCTAAAAAAATCATTCAATTACTACGTACAACCTTACCCAATAAATCCCGTGCTCCACCCAGCCTGCCGAGTTCATATTCAACCGAATAAGTCCGAATAAGACCGTCGTTTGACTCCATAAATAACCCTTGTTATCAATGCGTTATATGAATACAGGTAAGCATGAAATGGCAAAAGCAATCACACCACTCAACGTCACCCAAATCAAAAACGCAAAACCAAAAACAACAGACTATGTATTGTCGGACGGCGATGGACTCTACTTAATAGTTCGCCCCTCAGGAACAAAGAACTTCCAATTCAAATACAGTCACCCAGTGACAAAAAAGCGCTTATCAATTTCTCTAGGCGCCTTCCCTGACCTTGGGCTTGCAGATGCACGAGAAAAAACCAGAGGGTTACGTAAGCAGGTTACATCAGGGGTTGACCCATCATCGACCAAACGCGAACAAAAAACGGCTGAGATGACTAGGCTCGCCACCACGCTGAGATCGGTTGCTGAGAGCTGGATCGACATCAAACGAACACGCGTAACGGAAGTAAATGCACCCGAAACCATTAAAATTCTTAATCCACTTCGAGCAAAAGGATCGCTTGAAACAGTAAAAAGGATTTGCCAACGGTTAAATGAAATTATGATTTGCGCAACCAATATTGGGCTAATTACTCACAACCCAATTGCTGGAGTTAAAGCTGCATTTCCGCTGCCTCAAAAAAAATCCCAGCCGACTATAGAACCGTCTGAACTACCCAGTTTTTTGCAAGCATTGAGATTGGCCAATCTCTATACACCCACACGTTGTCTCATTGAATTTCAATTACACACAATGGCACGCCCGTCTGAGGCTGCTGGCGCACTATGGTGTGAAGTTAATTGGGAAGAAAAAACGTGGGAAATATCGGCCGATCGTATGAAAATGAGACGCAAACATATTGTGCCACTTTCCAATCAAATGATTTCTTTATTGAAATACATGCACAAATATTCAGGTCACAGACAACATATTTTTCCAAATGTTAAAAAACCACTTGAACACATGAGCCCGCAAACTGCAAACATGGCTATTAGAAGAATGGGATATGAAAGGAAACTTGTCGCGCATGGTTTACGATCTTTAGCATCTACGATTTTAAACGAAAATGAATTCAATCCCGATTGGATTGAAGCAGCACTGGCTCATGCCGACGAAAATACAATTCGAGGAACTTACAATCGCGCGCTTTATTTGGAGCAACGCAGAGAAATGATGCAGTGGTGGTCGGATCACATTAAATCCGCAGAAAGATAACCGAAGAGAGCATTGCGATTAACTAAACTAAATCCTTTAGCGAGCGTTACCTGAAGCCTGCACTCAAGGCAGGCTTAATTGAAATGACTATTCCTGATAAACCTAAGAGCCGTTTGCAAAAATATCGTCTAATCCAGAAGGGCAGAGGTTAAATTCATTGTGATGATGCGGTTCAGCCTGCCCTAACTTGGTCTCGCCATGCACTTAAGGCCAACTGGTCGTCACCCGCAGATGTTAAGCAAGACTTTGGCAGTGCAAGCATCCTTAAGGATGGCAGCGTCGTTTTTATTATTGCCTAGGTATTCCAGCAGAATCATTGATTAGCTTATCGCAAAAGGCACATGCTTAGTGTGGTGCCGTAAATGCGGAGGGGAGAAAGCTTGTGGAGTTTTGTGTGATTAGTTTTTACCGTGATTGAGAGGAATATAGTTAGCGTTTTATAAAATGCTAAGCATTTCTTGCCTCTAAATAAACTCTGCGCGCCAAGGCCAAAGCTCCGGTAATACCAGCATCACCACCCAAGGCGGTGGGAATAATGTAGCTATCCATATCACTAAGAGCCGCATCGTGTGCATAGCCGCACAGCATTTTTTTAAGGTTCGCACGAATTTTAGGGTAAAGATGACTGCGAACCATAACACCGCCACCAAAAATGATTTTTTCGGGGGCGTACATCCACGTGAGGTTTACGCACATCACCGCTAGGTAATAGGCCTCTAAATCCCACGCGGGGTGATTTTCTAATAAATTCTTAGGGTGGGTTTGCCAGCGTTTGTGAATGGCGGTGCCCGATGCCAATCCTTCCAAACAATTACCATGAAAAGAACAACTGCCAGCGAAGCCTTCATCCTCTCTAGCCACTGGAACCATCATGTGACCCACCTCGGGGTGGCTAATGCCTTGCATTAACTTCCCGCCTGCAAAAATCCCCGCGCCTACACCTGTACCCACAGTAACATAAACAAAGTTTTCGCAATCTACCGCCGAGCCCTCGGTAAACTCACCCATGGCTGAGCTGTTCACGTCAGTTTCTATTTCAACCAGCACATTCAGTGAATCTTTAAAAAAGCCCAGCAAGTTGATATTGGACCAACCTGGGCGCGATGTTTTAGTGATATAGCCATAGGTAGGCGAGCGTGGGTTAAAGTCTAATGGGCCGAAAGAGACTATACCCAAGGCTGCCAATTGGCCAAATTCAGGGGCGGTTTTGATAAAGAAATCCCTTACAGCGGCTAGGGTTTCATCTGATGTGGTCGTAGGAATATCCACCCGCGCCTTAATAAACCCTCGGGAATCTGCCAACACGCAAATGAACTTGGTTCCACCCGCCTCAACACCACCAAAAAGGGGCTTTGCATTTTCTTGGCTCATTCCTACACCTTATACAACGACTTTGTTTGAGTGTAGAACATAAGACTAAAACCATCACAATTTAAAACAGGTACAATTTGCACCACGACACATGATTTGAGCGCCTTTTACGCAGCGCTATAACCAAAAGAGAATTTTAGGTAAGAAATATGAGCGATAAGTTTGAACAGGCCGCAATTGGCGAATATGAACGGTCTGCCAATGATATAGGCAAGCTAAAAACAACCTTGACACCATTGAAAAGATCTTACCTGCGCTTTGATAAGATTATAAGCACAACGATTGATGAATCGCCCACAAAACCCGCCTGCAAAGCGGGCTGTTCTTATTGCTGTTATTACAAGGTAGAAGTTAAAGCCCATGAAATGCTATTAATTCATGAGCATATGAAAAAAAATCTAGCGCCAGCACTCACCACACAAATTCTAAACAGCGCCACAGAGAACGCAGCAGTCATTCGCACCCTCACGCCCAAAGAACATTTGGCCACCAATATTAAATGCCCATTTCTCATTGAAAACCAATGCAGCATTTATGACGTGCGCCCTTTCCGCTGTAGAAGCTTTCACGCGGTTAAAGTGGAATCTTGCGAAGCCTCATTTGCGAACCCGAGTGACTTTAGTATTGCCACTGAATTAATTGAAGAGGTATCTCACTACAGCGATGCACTCTCGCAAGGTTTTGAAGCGGCAGCTATGGATACTGGTTACGATCACAGAACCTATGATTTAAATACCGCGTTGCTTGAAGTTTTTGCCGATGCCAGCGTGGAGAAACGCTATAAGCGTGGGAAGAAGGTTTTTAAGACGGCCATTGAAGTGTTGGAAGAGGCGGAGTAATTCCGTCTATTTTTGTAGCGATGCACGAATAAAGATGTATTCATAAACCACATCCATGTGATTACCCTTCGGGCAGCTTCGCTGTGCAAATTGCTCCTTCAATTTGTTACGGCGTGTTTTGAATTGAACAGTATTCTTTATAAGTATCCAGTTAGCATAAAGAACAAGTTTATTTTATAAACAGCGAAACCACGCCCATCAAACTTACACACAATAAACTCGCACCCAGCACGCGATAAAACACTTTGGGGTCACCATCCACAATTTTTTGATGGAATCGCAAACCAATTAAGTGACCGATAGTTGCGCAAGGCAATAACCACAAGTGTTGCGCAAGCTGTAAATCAACGCCTGCGATTAAAAAAGCGATCATTTTGATCACAACTAAAATAAACCAGAGCACAAACAGCGTATCGCGCAATTGATGTTTGGCTACATGGGTGCCGAACACCGAAATAATTAAAGGCGCACCAATTAAAGATGTACCGCTGATATAAGCACCCAACACCAAAAACAATTTATCCAACCAAGGATTCGTGCTTTTAAATGGCTTATTTAAAATATAAGTTACGGAATACACAGATACGATGAAAAAGATAATCCCCGTCATCACACTCGCCGGAATCGTCAGCAAGCCTGCAACCCCAATTAATTTGGGAATAATCATTACCTTCATGGACTTTTTTAAATAAGCCCAATCGATAGTACCGCTTTCAACAACAGCACCGCCTTCACTTTTTTGCGCTGCACCTGCAAGAATCGCCTGACGATGCTTGTGATAGTTCTGCCAAACGGTAATCGACGAAAAGAACAATAAATGCACAGCAATAATCGGCAAGTACACCAATGGCCTGTTATCAATTAACAGCAAAAATGGTAGCGACATAACGGCGCCACCAAACCCCAAACCCGAGCGAACAAACCCGCTCCACACAAACACCAATGCTATCAACACATATTGATAGGCTTGCAACTCTGACATGCCCAACCGCCCTATAAATAGCAATCTTAAAAAAGTAACCCGCGATTATGGCAGCGCCACCTGAAACTGCAATCAATAGAAAAACCCAAGCCTTCCCTTTTTAGCCTATTGCTATATATTGCCGAGCTAGCTTTCTCCCTACTCTTCTGCTGTACGCCTCGGTAATTGTTGTGACCTCACCTATTAAAGCGCCATCTAATCCAGCCACCTCTAAAAGCTCGCCCAGCCTTGTTTCGCAAACCCTGAGCGAATGGAAAACGCTGGCCGTACTCGGGCTGCCGATTATGGTGGCGCAGTTAGCGCAAATGGCCAACGGCGTGGTAGATACCATGATGGCTGGGCACGCCAGCGCACGTGATCTAGCAGCGGTGGGTATAGGTACGGGGATTTGGGGGCCGGTGCTGCTATTTTTTATCGGCGTATTGAGTGCCTTACAACCTTTAATCTCTGGCCATCGCGGGGCAAACCAGCACGCGCGCGTCATGCCCATTACATGGCAAGGCTTATACATTGCGGCCATCGGCTCGGTGATTATGGCGGCGATTCTCACCCATGTGCGCCCGATTTTTGTCGCCTTGGGGCTGGATGCCGAAACCACCGAGATCGCTCAAGGTTATTTAGACGCCCTCGCTTGGGGAATTCCTGCGGTATTACTACTCAATGCATTGCGCGGCCTTACCGATGGCTTGGGGCATACGCGCATCATCATGGTATTTTTCTTAATCAGCACCGTGATCAATGTGCCCTTTAACTATCTGTTTATTTTTGGGTTTTCCATTGGCGATTGGCAGGTGCCTGCCATGGGCGGCGTGGGTTGCGGCTGGGCGACGGCCGCCTCTAACTGGATTGCGGCAATAGCGCTCTTAATCTATTTAAATCGCAGCAAAATCTACCAAGAGTTTCATTTAATTAGCGATTGGGCAAAGCCTGATTGGGTAGAAATTAAACACGTTTTGCACTTAGGCTTACCCATTGGCTTAACGATGTTTGTGGAAGTCAGCATGTTCTGCGCTATAGCCCTCTTTTTATCGCCACTTGGCCCCACGGTGATTGCGGGCCACCAAATTGTACTCAATGCCATTTCATTATTTTTTATGGTGCCATTGAGTTTGGGCATGGCTTTAACACTGCGCGTGAGTTTCTTAATAGGTGCTGGCGATCATTTTAAAGCACGCCTTTTAGCGCGCAGCGCGATTTTTCTTGGGCTAGGCATTGCGGCAATTAATGCTCCCATTTTATTTTTTGGTCGCGAACTTATCACTGGGCTATACACCATTGACAATCAGGTTCAGCTAATTGCAATCCACCTCTTTGCCTTGGGCGCCATCTTCCAAATTGCTGACGTTACTCAAGTCACCATGATCAATGTATTACGCGGCTACAAAGACACCAAAATCCCCATGTTTATTATGTTGTTTTCGTTTTGGTGTGTATGCCTGCCGCTCGGTTTTATCCTCACCTTTAAAGATTGGCTGAGCGCGCCCATGGGTGCCGCTGGCTTTTGGGCCGCGTTAATTATCGGGCTGAGCTGCGCGGCCTGTTTGCTCACCTATAGGGTTTTTAAATTTAAATAATCGCGCCAAACTTTTTATCAAGTCGCGCCAAACTTTTTATCAAATCGCGCCGAATACCTTGCGAAATCGCGCCATATCGTGCCAAAATTGGGACTTAATATGGCGCGATACCATTTAACCGCGCCAAACGATGAGGCTGGCGCAATGTATAAACAATCACCGAATCAACAACCCAAACATCAAGAGAGCGACATTCTTGGCGCGCTCGTGCAAGCCTCGCAAGGCCTTGGCATAGATGCACTTTGTGGCAAATTCCCCCAAACTCCACGCCGAAGCCTACAGCGCCAACTCGCTCAACTTATCGACTCTGGCGCGATTTTGCGTGAAGGCAAGGCGCGCGCTACGCGTTATGTATTAGCTGAACCAAGCTCAAATCCCGCACCAATTCCAACAAGCTACCTACCAGAGTGGCAAGTTGCCGAAGCGCGCGAGGACTACCCTCAATACCTTCCTCTCTCTGAAGAGGCACGCGCGCTTGTTGCGCAAATACGCAGGCCTTTAGCGGCGCGCATCCCCGTGGCCTATGACCCCGATTGGTTAATAGCCTACCAACCCAACTTTACCTTCTATTTAGATGAACATACCCGCGCGCAACTCCGCCGCATGGGCGATACCGGCATGGAAACCAAACCGGTGGGCACCTATGGCCGAGATATTCTTGACCGCTTACTGATTGATTTGTCGTGGGCATCCAGCCGCTTAGAAGGCAATACTTATTCGCGTTTGGATACCGAGCGCTTAATTGTGCAAGGCGAAACAGCGAACAATAAAGATGCGCTAGAAACCCAAATGATTCTTAACCACAAACGCGCCATTGAAATGTTGGTGGAATCTGTAACCGACATTGGTTTTGACCGTTACACCTTTCTGAATTTGCACGGCCTGCTTTCTGAAAACTTAATGCCAGATGCAGCCGCCTGTGGGCGGGTACGTTTACGTGAAGTCAATATCAGCGGCACAGTTTATAAACCCACGGCTATTCCACAGTTAATTGAAACGCAATTTACGTTGCTGCTGCAAAAAGCCACTGCGATTCTTGACCCTTTTGAACAAGCATTTTTTATTCTGGTGCACCTGCCTTACCTGCAAGCCTTTGAAGATGTGAACAAACGCGTGGCACGCATTGGTGCCAACATTAGTTTTATTAAACACAACCTCTGCCCGCTCACATTTATTGAAGTGCCCGAGCGCGCCTATATTGAAGCTATGCTGAGTGTGTATGAACTGCAAAATATTGCATTGCTGCGCGATCTATTTGTGTGGGCTTACGAGCGCTCTGCACAGCGTTATATTCAAGTGAAAAAAACACTGGCAGAGCCAGAACCTTTGCGCCTGAAATATCGCAATCAGCTGCACCACATAGTGGGTGAGATAGTTCGCTCGCAACAAATACCCTACACCCAAAGGGTAATAACCTTTGCGCAAACTCAAATTCCAACAACGGAACGCGAGTATTTTATTGCGATGGTATTGGATGATATTCAACGCCTGCATGAAGGCGTTTTAGTGCGCTACCGTTTATCACCCAAAGAATTCTGGCAGTGGAAGCAGTTGATAAATACAATTTAACTTTCTACTAGCAAACACGCTGAATTCAACTTATATTTAACCTGTTCTCATGGTGAGCCTTCACGCAACCCTTAAGTGCTCATCCATTTAACCAACATCTGTAAATTTTTTAAGGAGCCACTATGGGATATTTTGAAGGATTAGCCGATGCCTCGTTTAAAGAAGATAGCAACGGCAATAGTGTATTTTACCCTTGGGGCGTGTTAGGGAAAGGCCGTGTGTTACCAGACGAAGCCACCAAAATCAAACTCAGAACATGTGTGATTCGCTACTATCAAATCATGCTGCCGATAGGAATATTACTCGGCATACTCAGATTATGGTTACCTGCAATACTGATTTTAACTGTGCTTACCTTGGGATTTTATCTTTACGTAAATCAAGTCACTAAAGATTGCCCTATATGCACTGAAAAGCTCACCTTAAAAGAGAGCTATAAAAATTCTGCCAAGAGTCATAACACGCTTATGCTCTGGTTTATGCTCTTGGTATCACTCTTATTTGTGCTGGGCGGCATCTGGCTATTTTTTAAAGGCCGTTTATTTATTGGCTTGGGTAGCGTGGTATTTTTTGGGCTGTGCAGCGCGGCGTTTATTCTTATGTTAAAAATCAAACACAAAAAACCTTAACTCATCCATCAAGATTAGCTCTCCATGTCTAACATCGAATTTTCAAAAGCAGAAAAAGAACTTATTACCCGTAAAATACAAGTGTATTTCAGTAAGGAATTAGACCAAGAACTTGGCCAGTTTGATGCTGAGTTCTTGTTAGATTTTTTTGCTAAAGAAGTGGGCGCTTATTTTTACAACCGTGGCCTACGCGATGCACAATCAGTCATTGAAGCAAAAGTTGCGGATATTGCCGATGCACTTTATGAAATAGAAAAACCCACTGAATTTGCGCGTTAACTAGCGACATCCAAACCATGCAACACCCGCGCGCACAATTCTTGCGGCGAGCGGGAAATAATTTCTTCAGGTATTTCAAACTTATGAGTTAAGCGCAAAAAGCTTTCAAACCCATAGGCTGCCATATAGGGATGCATACCCGTGGCAATCGCGGCCACGTAATCTTTGTTCTCATCGCCACACACACTCGCCTTCGCGGGATTAATCCCAAACTGCTCACGCACTGCACGAAAGTGCTGCGTCTTTTTTTCTTCCAGCGGTACGTGGATCACGAAATCTAACGCTTCAATATTAATGTCATGACGACTGAAAAGCTGGCGCAGCGTTTCCAACGGCTCGTTGGTGATATTGCGGGTGACTAGGCCCACCACCACATCAGGTGCAGCGATCAATTTATGAATAAATTCGGCAATGCCTGGGTACAAAATCGCATCATTGCGATACACCTCGGTCAAGGTTTCTACAATCTGCTTACGATTTTGTTTGCTGATGTTTTTGCGGATATTCGCAGGGAATTGTTTAATCCCGCCCAAGTATTTAAAAATATGGTGGCGCTTCTGAAAGCTCTCTTCATCCCCCAAATTCATGCCATGCTGTGAAAAGGTTTTTTCAATCGCACTGTAGGCATCAATGGTGGTGCCATCGGCATCCAAGATAATTAACTTTTTGTTATTGCTATAAATCATCTAGCCCAACCCTTTGCCCATTAATCACGCTGATTGCCTCACATAAAACCAGTATATAAAGCAATTGTGACAATTTAGAAAAAGCGAGGGGGGTACGTCAGGTCGCTAAAAGCACAGCCGGCACATCTGCAACACTAGCCTATTCCCACTCAGGCTGTATTGCATCCGCCACTACCGGCCAAATACGCACTGGGCGGCTTAACTTTTGCTGGATGGACTGCAACTCAAGCCGCGCACCAATAGCTGCACTAATGAGCTTATCAGGCGCAAGGCTAAAACGAGAGATGCCATTTACGCGAGCACTTCAGCATGGGATTTAGCGGTGGTATTGGTGAGAAGTAGACTTTGATCGACAAATTTTAACCGACCACAAGACACTCGCAGCACTTTAGGATAGGCTGTCGCCTGCTGTTTTACCTCCCATCCTATCAAAGGAATCTGCAGATGTTTAAATCAATCGCTTTATTCGTCATAGCAACTGTATTTTGTCTGGCACTACCGGCTCTTGCACAAGTATCAGTCACGGCCAATCCAGATCACAAAGCTATGCTCGCCAGCAAAGACCCAAAACTCGCCGCGAATAAAAAACTGGTTTACGATTTTTGGCGCGAAGTATTTGAAGCTGGCCATATGGAATTAGCGCCGCAATATATGGCGGAAAGCTACATTCAACACAACCCGAATGTAGCGACTGGTCGAAAAGCTTTCGTGGATTTTTTTAGTCAGTTTAAAAAGCCACAGCCCATTGTCGATAAGGTGACATCGCCATTGGTCTCTATCACTGCCGAAGGCGATTTAGTGACACTCACTTTTGTCAGCGAACAAAAAGACCCCAAGGATCCAACCAAAACTTACACCACGACCTGGTTTGATATGTTCCGTATTGAAAACGGAAAAATTGCTGAACACTGGGATTGTATGACTAAGATGAATTAATTGATGCTTGGATGAAATCGCAGCCGCACTTCAATACTTTGCGAGTACGGCTGGACTATTTTTTACTGCAAATGCAAAGCACATATCACGCACTATCCTTCGCGCATTTCAATACCACCGCCAACACTTCCTGCGAAGCCGCTTCATCATCCAGCGCACGCCGCCAACCAATATAGAAAGCGTTATCAGCGCATTCTCACTGACGTTTTTCTTGTTGGCGGCGGGAATTATATCTATTAATGCCGCAAGTAAACGTTTGGCAGATTGGGTAGCCCTAAGGTTATACTGCTCGGCCTTTTCGCCCGTTCTTTTTAAGCTGCTTTGAGGAGCAATCATGTCGAAGTTTTGGAGTCAGGTGGTGCGTGAGCTGGAGCCTTATGTGCCCGGTGAGCAACCGCAAATTGATGGTTTAATTAAGTTGAATACCAACGAGAGCCCCTACCCGCCCTCGCCTGAAGTAATCAAGTTGATGACCCATGACGCCATCGACCGCTTGCGCCTCTACCCAGACCCCAATTCCAAAAAGCTTAAAAATACCATCGCGGCCTACCACGGCATTAATGCCGAGCAAGTGTTTGTGGGCAATGGCAGCGATGAAGTTTTAGGCTTAGCCTTTATGGCATTTTTCCAGCAAGCCAAACCCTTGTTGTTCCCCGATATTAGCTACAGTTTTTACCCTGTGTACTGCAAATTATTTGGCATCGATTTTGAGACCATTGCACTACGCGATGATTTCACCATTCACTTTGGTGATTACAACAGCCAGCACAATGGCGGGATTATTTTCCCTAACCCCAACGCACCTACCGCAATGGGTAAGCCGTTGACGGACATTGAAAAGCTGCTGCAAAAAAATACCGAAACGGTAGTAATTGTGGATGAAGCCTATATCGATTTTGGTGGTGAAACTGCCATTAGCTTGGTAAATAAATACCCCAATCTGCTGGTGGTGCAAACGCTATCCAAATCGCGCTCGCTCGCGGGAATGCGCGTAGGTTTTGCGGTGGGCAATGTGGATTTAATTACGGCGTTAGACCGTGTAAAAAATTCGTTTAACTCTTATCCGCTCGACCGCTTGGCGGAGGCAGCAACTATCGCCGCATTTGAAGATGACACCTATTTCCAAGCCTGTCGCGATAAAATTATCGCTACCCGCGAGTGGACAGTAAAAGAGTTAGAGACCTTAGGCTTTAGCGTTTTGCCCTCGCAGGCCAACTTTGTATTTGCCAAACCGGCTGGTAATAACGCCGCAGAACTCGCGCAAAAGTTACGTGAACACAAAATTCTGGTTCGCTATTTTAGTGCGCCGCGCGTTAACGAATTTTTGCGGATTACGATTGGTACTGATGAACAAATGCAGCGCATGATTGAAGTACTCAAAAGCGTCTAGCTGTTTAGCTGCTACAAACAAAAACGCCCGAGTCTTTGCTCGGGCGTTTTAGTGTGTATTTATTGCTTTATAGCTCCGCGTAACATCCGTTATTTAATTACCGCTCCCGCAAGCTCTCTGAGCTGTGTCGCTTAAGTGGATCGAGGAAGTATTCAATCACGCGGCGTTGTGTAGTTTTAATTTCCACCGTGACCGCCATTCCAGGTGACAAGTTCAAGTGTCTGCCATCCACAAACAGCGTGTTTTTATCGAGCCGTACTCGTGTTGCA
>SXGR01088929.1_pt1 | contig 14754 bp, 13 predicted proteins | sample 3174711 | NCBI WGS metagenome assembly SXGR01 (sample SAMN11356860, study PRJNA531348) | freshwater metagenome | isolation source: freshwater sample F1-60 | place: China: Fuxian Lake, Yuxi | collected 2017-12-25
CATCTCCGCCCATGACAAGTTACGCCGACCCTATGTGGTCGAGAATTTTGTCGGGCTCATGGATTCGCGCCAGGACATGGCTTTTGTTTTTTGCCCGGTCATGAAGTTCCGCGAGACGGGCGAGTTCGCACTTTACGGATCTTGCGGGGAGGTGGATCAAGTCTTCAAGGGCAAGGAGTTCCTCCTCCGCTGGCTTTACCACGGCAACATAGTGCCGGCTCCCGCCGGGCTCGCACGGAAGACGGCGTGGCAGCGTGCAGGCCTCTTCCCGCTCGACTTGCCATTTGCCGGCGATTGGTATCTGTGGTGCGCCTTCGCGCTCGATGGTGACGTCGGCTACTTCGCCGAGCCCATGGTGAGCTACCGCGACCACGAGCTCAACATGACCAAGTTCTTCAAGGAGCGCGCCAATCTTCTCATGGACGATGAATTCCGTGTTCTCTGGAGAATGATAGTTCTCGCAGAGGGGAAAGGTGATGCTGAGCTTGTGGCCGGGGCAAGACAGGCCGTGGCCGCAAACTACGCCTACCGGGTCGTGGCCAGGGCGAAGGACCCCGAAGCGATCGGGCTCACCCTGGAGGAGTTTCAGGAGTCGCTTCGCCAACAACACTGCCCGGCCGACCTGAAATCCGAATGCGAGGCCCTGGTATTCACCGGGCTTGGCGACCACTTCGCGGCGTCAGGGGACTCTCCGCGTGCCGCGAGCTTCTACAGCGAGGCACTCAGGAGGGACCGGGGGGACCTCCGCTCGGTCGCAAAGTATGCGCTGGCCCGTGGCGGCAAGCTCGGCAGCATGGTGCGGAAGGCCGCTTCCGCCGTGCGCGACGGCATTCTGGGCAAGTAGGGCTTGTCAACGTGGCCGCTCGGGCTTCTTCAGGCAGGGAAAAGGACCTCGCCCCGCCCAAGCGACAGGTGGTCTCCGCTCCAGGACTCAAGAGGATGGCCTGACTCCAGGAGTGAGTTGAGCTGATGGGCGGCCTCGAAGCCGAGAGCGCCAAGGCGCCGAGCTAGCAGCCGTAGCCACGTGGGGCACACGATCCCATCGCGCTCGAACCCGGACGCCAGGCGCGGCTTGCCCCCGAGCGCGAGGATTGTTCCTCGGCGCATCCCGAGGCCGGGCAGCTCAAGCTCGCCCTGTGACACAAGGATGGTCCCCGCACGCAGGTGGCGTCCCACAAATCCATCGACGCGCCCCGCAACCGCGATGAGGCCGCTGCGCTGTCCCAGGCCGACCTCCGGCCCGGCATTGCCCGAGACAAGCACCTCGCCGCCCAAGAGGCCCTGGATGCTGCCAGCGTCCCCCCGCACCTTCAGCACTCCGTGGGCCATTCCTTCCCCGAGTCGTACCATGCGGGTTGACCCTTCCACCTCGAGCCCGGGACCTTCCTCGAGGAAGCCCAGCGGGGAAATTTCGAAGATTTCTTCGAGGCGCCGCTCCAGCCGGCCGACCAGAATCTTGGCGGATTGCACGTCCTTCCAGGCCAAGGTACCGAGCCGATCCGGCCGGAGACCGGAGCCGTCGATGACGGCAGCGGGTCCCGCGGGCCGCTCCTTCCACCTGAGGCTCCAGCCGCTCAAGCGAGCACCGCGTGGAGCCGAAAGAGGAACTTGCCCAGCGTGCCGCCATAGTTTCCAGCCGAGATCAAGGGCACTCCCGGTCCCGCCGCGGCGAGGATGGCCTCGCGCATGCCGAGGCGGACGGATGCCTCGTCGACGCCGTCGAGCACGACCTCATACGCGCAGGTCGCTTCGGGGTGGAGCTCCGTCTGCCGTGCGCGGCTGCGCAGGGTGGGACAGAAGGCTTCGTTTGTGGAGGCCCTCAGGGCCTTGTAGCGTGAGCCTACCTTGCTGCCACTGCGCACGACGCCACCGGGGAAGGGCGCGATGACGCCCGCCACGCGTTCGATGGCCTCAACGGCCCTCTGCGCAGCTTCCAGGGTTCCGCGAGGTGTGACCCCTTGCAGGATGATGTTGCCGCCTGCCACGGCCTTCACGACACCGACCGACTCCTCGACCAGGAACTCTCCGTCCATGACAGGCACTCGCCAGTAGCGCCGGCCCGCGATGACCTTGCTCTTCTGGAAGCCGTCGCCGAAGAACCTCAGGTGCTTCCCGAGAGGAACTCGCTCCTCCGCACCGGGCATTCCGTCGTACGCCGCGGTGGTGGGGCACGTCATGAGGCACTGCCCTGTTCGGTTTGCAACAGCCTTGCCGAGCGACTCCATTGAAAATCCAAACAGCAGCGTCGAATGCCCGGGGCGGCCATCGGGTGTCTCGGCCGACGTGAGCGTTCGCTCGACTCCGGCCTCTGCATCGCAGGCGATGATGGAGGTTCCGTAACCGGTAAAAGTTTGCGCGGCCGTTTCGGACCATCGCTCATTGGCCGCGGTGATGACAACGCGAGCACATCGCATGCGGAACGCTTCGGCGAAGGTATCAAGGATCTCGGTCCCATGAATTTTGAGTGTGGAATTTTGTTTCAACCGAGCACCTTCTGCATTTGCTCTCGCTGGGCTGGGGCTGGACCCAGCTGCTCGAGCGAGTAGGATCCGTGCTGCTCAAACCACCTGGAGAGCGGACGGCTTTCGCGGCGAGACAGCGGGAGACCGGCGCACAGAGTGGAGCCCGGGGCGGGCTCCCGCAGCTCGCCCTTCTCGACGATGACCACGCCGCCCTTGATTACATAGCGCGGTGTGCGAAACATGAGCTCGCGATCGGCCGTGTCGTCGTAGACAGTCACGTCGGCGTCGGCGCCGGGGCCGAGATGCCCCTTCCGCTCGAGGCCGAGGATTCGGGCTGGAGCGGCGCGCGTTACGATAGCTATCTCCTGGAGCGTGTATTCCCGGGTCAGGTCCGCGAGGACGGTGGTGGCCAACGCGTCCGGGTGGGCCGCGCGCATCGCCTCGCGTCGCGCCTCGCGGCTCATGAGGAGGGCGATGATCTTCGGGTAGGTCAGGAACGATCCCCCGTTCGGGTGGTCGGTCGAGAGGGCGAGCCGCCACGGGTCGTGGCAAAGGAGAAAGATCTCCATGCCGACTGCCCACTGGAGCGCGTGCATTCGAGACCCGGGAAGATAACGGAACGGAACCATGCCGCAACCGGTCTCGAGCTCAAGGTCGATGGTCGCGTAGCGCTTGCCGGTGAGCTGCCAGAGGGTGTGTTCGAGCGCCAGATCTGCGCTGAGCGTCAACGCCTCCTCGAACATCACCTGGCCCACATCCATCGTGAGTTCCGTGTGTGCATTGAAGTGATCTACCAGTCGCTGTGCCGCGCTCGAGTAGCCGCCGGAGCCCTCGGCGCCGTAGGCATGGAACTGAACATGGGTGAGATGGTGCCTGCGGCCATCAAGAGCCCTCGAAGTCTCGAGGGTGGTCTCGATGTTGCCTGGAACACCGAGTCGGTTCGCGTGAATGTGCACGGGGTGAGGCAGCCGAAGCTCCTCCGCGCACTCGACGAGCAGCTCCAGGATCGTCCGGGGTGTGACGTTGCCGCTTCCGAGCTTCTGGTCGAGGCTGTCCACGCGGCCGTGTTCACTCTTCCAGAGCGCGACGCCGCCGGGATTGACGGCCTTGATCCCGAAAGCTCCCGTTCGAGCGAGGAGCGCGGCAACAACCGATCTTGCCTCTTCGCGCTCTCCTCTGAAGAGGAGGTCGCAAATGGCCTCGTTGTTGGCGAGAAGCAGGAGGAAGGCGCGGTCAATGTTGGGTGTATCCTCAAGCTCGAGGTGGCACTGCCTTGCTCCCGAGGGTGCCACGGCGGCCTCGATCGCGGTTGTGTAGCCGAGGGCTCCGTAGCGGTGGCCTGTGACGAACGTCGAAGGGACCAGGCCGCCGCGCTCGTTCCACTCACGGATGCTCTGGCAGCGTCTGGCGATGGGAAGCGCTTTGGAAGCGAGAAGTCGCCTTGCGCGATTGACCGAGGTTCCAGCGATATGGCAGTGCATGTCGACCCCGCCAGGCATCACGACACAACCGGAGGCGTCGATCCTTCGCTCCGGCGTGGACACGGCAACGCCGTGAACGATCTTTCCATTCTCGATCGCGAGATCGCGAAGCTCCCCATCGATTCCATTCCTGGGGTCATGAACTCGGCCGCCCGTGATGAGAAGCATGGTCATTCGCCCGATCCTATGGGCCAGGAGCGGGCGCGTCGAGGGGGGCGTCCACATCCTGTGCACTCCTTCCGTCTTTCCAGGGTCTGAACAGAGCTCGATCTCCTTGTTCCGCAATCGCTTCCGGCACAGTTGCCGGAAATGTTGAAGTTTCATAGTCTCTCCCGGGGGCTCGGGAGGTCTTCATGTCGTTCATGCTCTGGATTCTCAGCTTGACCGTGTTGCTCTTTGTCCTTCGCATGACGGTGCGCCCGCTCCAACGGACGCCCATTTTCAAGCTGCTTTTCTTGCCGGGTGTGCTTTTCTCGACCCTCGTCCGTCTGATCGTCGGAGCCTTGACCTGTTCGAAAGTCAAGGTCGTGAACCCGCCCTGGCGACCGGGTGAGCCGGTGCTGCATGAGCGATCGGCTCTCCCGATTCTTGGCCCGGGCGCCAGAGCGATCGTGCCCTTTGTCGCCGCGATTTCGTTCGTGGTTTACCTCCAGACGATTCTGGAGCCGACGTATCAAGGCGTTGAGCAACTGCCGGCCCTGGAGGCCAACTGGAGCGCTGCAGCGGCTCTCGGCCAGGCGGGCAGGGAGGTCGTCCAGGGTGCCGGGGCGTTTGTGGACCACGCCCGGATCGGCAACTGGAAGGCTCTCCTGCTTGTTTATCTTGCTGGGGCAATCCTGGTGTATGCCGCTCCAAACTATCGCGAGTTCGGCATCCTGGTTGCCACGGTCGGTCTCCTGACGCTTCCCGTCGTGGCGGTCGACTGGCTGGGGCTCGAACCTGGATTTCTTTCTCGCGCCTGGTTCATCCAACGCTCCTGGGGACCCGTTGCCTCCCGGATGGTGGCGTTGCTCCTGAGTCTCGCTCTCCTCACCACCCTTGCGGCGTTGGTCGCGCAGACGGTGGCGCAAGCGAGCCACCTCACCATCAGGCCCAGGAGGTCGGAGAAGGCGGCTCCGAAGGAGAAGAACGTGTCTGTTTACCAGTGGCGCGCGTGATCTGCCGCAGGATTTCCACCGCGGGGTCTGCCGCGCCGCCTCCACGGCCGTCGAGGCTCAGGTGGATGCCGTCGGAGCGGACCACGGTGGCGGAGAGTCTTGGATCAAGACCCGGGACACGAATTGAAGCCTCGGCCCCGGGGTCGAGGCTGGACGCCAGGGTAATCCGCGGCAGGTTGAGCTTCACGAAGGGACTTTTCGAAAGGACGTCTCCACTCATGCCGAGTGCGAAGACAAGGTCGGTGGCTCCGGCGCTCAGGAGATCTCCCTTCATGGCCAGCTCTTGCGATCCGAGTTGCCAGGTCATGACTTCGACAACACCCCGTCCGTTTCCCGGGGCGGGCAGCGCCGAAATCGTGATGCGGTGCTTTTCGCGGGCATGAGCCGCCAGCGACTGGAGTTCGTCCCAAAACGCTGGCGAACGCGCCGCATCTTCCCCCAGGAAAAAATGAGCATGACGTGAAGCTCTGATCCGCTCGAGAAGGCGCTGGGCGATCTCGGGTGGGGGGCCTTGCTGCTTCCTCGTATCAGGGCGTTCGATGCGGAGGCGTAGCGCGCGAACGATCTCGATGTCCTCCGCCACAGCGGGCGCCTGGCTTGACAGGGGAAGGGTCTCCACCGCTTCTTGAGCGGTCGAGTTCTCTCGATTTGCGTCAACGACGACCATGACCCGCTGACCCCGCAGGAGCGTGGGCACCAGCGAGAATCGTTCCAGATGTCGCGGGTGCGTGCGCAGGGGGTCGGCACGCCAGAAGACGACGAGATCCGCGGTCCCTCGCACTTCGCCGAGCGTGGCGGAACATTCCGGGGCGTGAAGGCCCGAAAGCGAGAGCCCGGCTGGTGGCTCTGGCCACTGAATCAGAATCGCGCCGGACGCTTCCGCGAGCCTGGCTGCTTCGCACAGCCCCTCGATGGTCAGCTCGCTGAGCCCGACGAGAAGCGGGCTTGACGCAGAATGAAGAATCTTCGCCATGGCAAAGAGAGCGTCTGCGACGTTCACCGGCCGGCCCTTCACGAGTGCTTCGGGTTGAATAGGCCCGAGGCCGCGCAACCACTCTTCTCCGAGCGGGCAAGCCTTTTGAAGCCCTAGCAGCTTGTCGCCGCGGAAGTTGACCTCGATGTCATCGCAAAGGCAGCCGCAGCCGGCGCACACGCTTCGGGCCAGTTGAACGTCGTGGGGCAGTTTCATCGTGCTCACACGGGAGAGTATGCCGGCAAGGGTTCGGCATCGGCCAGGGATTAGCGTTCGTTTCCGCGGGCGTCTCGCCCGGACCTCGACTGTTTCGCTGCCAAGGCCGCCGCGAATTGGGTTGAGCCAGCCCTCCCGTCAGATCCCGGGGCCCAGGAGACGGAGAACACGAAGCTGCTGAGCGCGAAGGGACTGGAGGCAGTCGGCCTCATCTTCGCCCTGAGCGAGAACGGTGCAGACGGGGCTGCCCTTGCGAAGAATGGAACCTGACAGTGGAATGTCGGCCACCGCGGGCAGGATGCCCGATGAGTCCAGGACTTCCATGGCGTTACTGCCCCTCGACCTCCCCGAGCGCGTGGCAAAGATGATGGCCTTTCCAACGACTCCTGGCCGGGGCCGCAGGGGTTCAGTGGGTTTGACTTCATGGCCGAAGGCTTGAGCCTGGAGCCGCATTGCGGAGAGACCGAGCGCCAGCTCGAGGACTTCCGTCGAGGCAGGGTATCGCGGGTTGATCTCGACTGGCTGCACAACCGCCCCGTCGAGCAGAAAGTCAATTCCAAAGAGTCCGAGCAGCCCGAACGAGCGCATGGCGTTACGTCCGCAAGCCTCGAGTGTCCTCTGGACGGAAGCTTCGAATGTCAATGGGCCCACGTTTCCGCACCAGGCGAAGGGCTGCGCCCCCAACCACTCCTCCCCAATGAGCTGCCGCGTGGCGCCGAGCAGGTCGCAGCGCTCTCCCAGCGCGGCATACACCGCCGAGCAACTGAGCCCAGGGCAGTGCCGCTGGAAATACACCTTGTGCGCGCTTCTGCCCGCTTTCGGCAGCGCTCGGGCCACTGGCTGGATTCCGTTCCCGCCCGCGCCCCGCAGGGGCTTTTGGAGCCACCCCTCCGGGTTCCGCGGAGGATCGTTCCCGCGGCGCGTCTCGGGTGGGCTGGCGCCCGCACCGTGCATCGCCTCTGCCAGGGCGACAGGGTCCCGCGCGGCGCGGAGGATGAAACCCGAGTTGCCCCAGAGTGGGCGGATGCGGGAAAGCCGATCGACCAGCTCGGGGTGGTTCTCGAGCCCGCCCGTGTACACGAAGGGCGCCTCGGGCATGGTGCGTAGCGAATTTTCGAAGCCGATCGGGTAGGGCTCCACAACCCCGTGAAAGACTGCCTGGGCACGCAGGTCCGCGTCTCCGAAGAGGTCGCACGCGTGAGGGGTAAAGCCGGATCTCATCGTGCTCGCCGCGCACGCTCTGGCGCTCGCGCCGAGCACGATGATGGAGGGCCGGCCGGCGCTCTCCCGGAGCTCGGTTGGCGTCTCGGGTCGAGCCTGGGGTGGTTTAGCATTTGCCATCCGACGGGGCCTTTTGGTATAGCCTTCCAAGGCTATATCAGGACTTGTTATTCGTCTTTTACTTTCTACTACCCAATTTCCGGCGGAGTAAACCATGTCCATGTACATCGGCGAAGCACTTGTTGGCGAAGGTAACGAGATTGCTCACATCGACCTCTTGATTGGTTCCAAGGATGGACCGGTTGGTGTTGCATTTGCCAATGCTCTCTCATCCCAGAGGCAGGGGCACTCGAACCTCCTCGCCGTGCTTGAGCCCAACCTCGCCGTCAAACCCGCCACTGTCATGATCACCAAGGTCACGATCAAGGGCGCGAAGCAGGCGGTTCAGATGTTCGGTCCGGCCCAATACGCGGTGGCCAAGGCGGTCGCCGACGCGGTGGCCGCCGGGGTGATCCCAAAGAACCAGTGCGAGAACCTCGTCATCGTCTGCGGCGTCTTCATCCACTGGGAAGCTCAGGACGACCGGAAAATCCGCGAATACAACTACGAGGCCACCAAAATGGCCATCGCGCGCGCCATGAAAGGCGAGCCGAGCGCCGACACAATGCTCGCTGGCAAGGACAAGGCAAAGCACCCGTTCATGGGGGCGTGATTCCGGGAGAATCTGCCGGATAGCGGGTCCCCTTGCTCGACACCGTTCCATGCGGGGGGCCCGGTTCGATTCCTGCTGCCCAAGCGATGTCGGACAACCAACAAATTCCCAAGCAACGAGTTCTGATCCAGCTCGATAGCGATCCACACCCAAGCGTTTTTGACCGTGTGGTGGCCATTGACGCAGGCGTGGACCATGTGTTTTCCTACGGCGGCCTGCTGCCAGCCATGGTACGAGATCTGGTCTACGGCGCTATCTTCACGCGAGGCGTGAACGATCTCAAGCGAACGGCGGTGTTCATTGGCGGCAGTAACGTCGCCGACGGTGAAAAGCTGCTTGCGGCCGCACGCAAGAGCTTTATCGGTCCGCTCCGCGTGTCGCTCTTGCTCGACTCCAACGGTGCCAACACCACGGCGGCCGCTGCTGTGGTCGTTGCGGGGCGTCACATGGCGCTCAAGGGAGCTCGAGCGCTTGTCCTGGGCTCGAGCGGGCCCGTTGGCCGTCGTGTAGCGCGTCTGCTGGCGCTGGCAGGTTCGATCGTTTCCGTGGGCTCTCGATCGCTCGATCGTGCCAGCGAGGTTGCGGAGGCTACTCGGGCCAAGGTGAATGGGGCCCAGGTGGTACCCGTGGCCACGGGTGAGGAGGAGCAGCTTGCGCAGGCTCTCCTTGGCGTCGAGTTGGTGATCTCCTCGGGAGGACCCGGCGCCTGTCTCCTTCCCCGGATCCAGCGAACACTGGCCAAAACGATCCGGGTCGTTGTTGACCTGAATGCGGTCCCCCCTGAAGGAATCGAGGGCGTGAAGGGTCCGGACTCCGGCGTCGAGCGGGACGGTCAGGTGGCGTATGGGGCGATTGGAGTGGGCGGGCTCAAGATGAAGATCCACAAGGCCGCGATTGCAGCGCTTTTTGAGTCGAACGACCTTGTCCTCGACGTGGAGCAAGTGCTCGAGATAGGGCAGAAGCTCAAGAGCTGAGCTTACCACAGGTGGGCGCCTCGGCCTGCTGCCCTGGCGAGGCATCTTCGAACCACCGCCGTGGACGTATCACGAGCACCGGGATCGAGCACTGGATCGCGATGACTTCGGCAATATTCTCCGAGAAGGGTCCGCCGGCATCCATGTCCACAAGGTGTTGGCCGAGGATGAGAAGGTCGTAGCCGCCCGCTTCGCATTCGTGCAGTATTTCGTTGACCACCATGCCTTCGCGCAGCCGCATTCGAGGTTCGACTCCATTCCTTGTCAGGAGGTCACGGATGTGGGTGATGTCTCGGGGAGTCGGTGTCGAAGATGATTCGCCGAAGGGGATAGTGACGCTGGAAGTTACATGGAGGACCGTGAGTTGAGCGTGAATTGCCTGTGCGATCTCGCACGCGCCGAGCGCAGTCGTCTCGCTCATTGGGCCGCCGCTGATGGTCACGAGGATGCTTCGAATGTGCTCCGAGACCGGCTTCCTCGCTACCATGACGGTGGACGGCGCGTTGTGCACGACATCCTTGACCCTCGAGCCCTTGATCCATCGAGCGAGGCCCTTGCGACCTGCAGGCGGGACGATCGTGATCGCGGGGCGGCTTTCCCGGGACTCCTCGACGATCGCGTCGCGGGCCGGACCGGGACGAACGCGCTTCTCGAGGGAGAGACCAGCGATCCCGGAGAACTTCTCGGCCGTTCGGTCAAGGATTTGGGGGTCTTCAGCAAGGATTTCGTTGGTCGTCAGGAGCATTACAGTGCCCCGGAGGCCCAGGGCCAGATCTTGAGTCAGAGTTATGGCCCACTCACCGCGGGACGTCGGCTCAACAAAAACTAGCAGCTTCATTTCTTCGGTTTCAAGGGTTTACTGGATCCAGATCAGAATTAGCGGTACGGCAAACAATCCCACAACGAAAAGGGTGAGGCGAAAGTTGTCTCTGGTGATTGCCTTTGCCAGCCCGTCAACGAGCCGTTCGTACGGTCGGTAGGTCAAGAAGACAATCGGAAGAGAGACAGCGGTCACGCTCGCCATTTCACACAAGACTACCGTGAATCCTCTGGGGTTGTCGAGCAGCAGACTTGCGATCAGGGTATCGATGAACGTCGTTATGTTTGCGCCCATAATGTACGGAATCAAGTTCTCGCGTCGAACGAGGCCTCTTGCGGTCAAGGGTACCAGCACGGTGAGAGATACCGATACGGAGAGCGTGAAGGAAGTTACGAGCATCCCAAAAAGGAACGTGATCCAGGGTCGGTAGATCGTCGTTGCCATCCGCGACAATTTTCCACCCGTTGGGTCGATGACAGGCAAGAATCCGTCGAAGAGCTTGAAGGCTGCGACCAGCACGAAGACGCCCAGGACTGACTGCCCCCAGGGTTGGAGAGCAAGTCCTGTGCAGTCGACGACCGGCTTGACGCAAACATCCAGGATGGAAATGAACCCATCGGGAAGGCTGAGTCGCACGCCGTCGATCCAGCCTTTCTCGAGCACCCAGTAGCCAAGGAAAAAGGCAGGGATGTAAGTCACCGCGGTGGTGATGAGGGCCAGGGCTCCAACGTAGACCCCTCCACGATCCTTTCGGGCCCGCAGGTCATACCCGAAGCCAATAACGAGCACGACAAATGAGGCCCCCAGTCGCGAGCCGGTGATCATCCCGAAGGACTCCTGGGGGTTGAGGTCGCCCTTGTCGAGCAGGCTCAGCGAGATGCCCGCCACGGGAGAGCCGCTCAGCACCACGCACGCGAGCAGCCAGCCGGCACCCAGTGCGCCCCGGACCGTCGCGACGCCTTCTGGCTTGAACCAGCTTGTGAGCGGCCTGGCGCCGCACTTGATGAGCTGCAGCCCCAGGACGAACAGAAAGAAGCTCAGGATAAAGAGAATCCCAAGGCGAGCCATGCGAAGAGTGGCAGACCGGTTTGGTTGAGGCAGGGTGTTCATCGTCGTCGGGCTCTGGATACCCCCAGAGGGGGGTGAATTGCTGGGGGTAAGTATTCCGAACTGATCTGCGCGAATCAAGGAGGCGCCCATTGAATCAGTGCCCTGTGCGCCAATCACAGGTGCCTACAAGGGCTCTCGGGCTCATCCTGGTTCAAAGTCTGCGGGGGCCTTGTACTTCACCCGGGCTTCCTGGGTCGGCGGAACCCCGTGAAGTTACACCGCTCTCTCGCCTGCGGTTATATACATCTCGCGGGGGAGGAAGACCTCCCCCCGCACCCGCCACCTCCGCCACCCGTGGTGGCGGAGCCCTGGTCAGCACGACTCCGTCGTGGCCGCGCGAGGTATAGTCCCTGGACTGCATGACAACAGAGTCCTTCACACGCCGTCGCTGGACTGAAGAGTCTGCTGAATCGGTTTTCCGATGGGTGCGCCCGGTCCCGGTGCCTCTCAGCGCCATCCTGCGCCCTGGAGGCGGGTCCAAGTCCCATGGTGGCGTACACTGGAGGGACTCTTCCGCCATCGACACTCCATTGTGGTGATTGATTTGAATTCCCAAATTGCCAGAGAGGCTTGAAATTCATGAATGTCGTCATTACCGGAGCCACGGGTCTCGTCGGATCAGCCCTCGTTTCCTTCCTGACCTCTGGGGGTCACCGGGTGACTCGAATGGTGCGTACGGCAGCTCAGGCTCCGCCGCCGGGCGTCACCGACTCGGTTTGGAGTCCCAACTCGGGCCGCCTCGACCGCTCGGTGCTCGATGGCACGGAGGCCGTGGTGCATTTGGCCGGCGAAAACATCGCGGCGGGCCGCTGGACCTCTGCCCAAAAAGCTCGCATCCGCGATAGTCGGGTGAAGGGCACTCGTGTTCTTTGCGAAGCGATAGCCGGCGTGTCGAATCCTCCCAGAGTGCTTGTGAGTGCTTCCGCTATTGGCTGGTACGGAAACCGGGGAGATGAGGTCCTCACCGAGGCGAGCGCGGTCGGCACAGGCTTCCTGGCGGATGTGTGTCGCGACTGGGAGGCAGAGGTCGAGCCCGCCGAGAAAAGGGGAGTGCGGGTCGTTCGATTGCGCATCGGCGTCGTTCTCTCGCCCAGAGGCGGAGCCCTCGCGAAGATGTTGACCCCTTTCAAGCTCGGTGTGGGTGGAGTCATCGGCAGCGGGCGACAGTACATGAGCTGGATCTCCCTCGACGACCTCGTGGGAGCGATCCACCATGCGCTTGTCACCGAGAGCCTGCGTGGACCTGTCAACGCTGTTAGCCCCCATGCTGTGACCCACCGTGAATTCACCAAGATGCTGGGGCGAGTTCTCTCGAGGCCCACTGTTTTCCCCATGCCTGCCGGGGTTGCCCGTGTTCTCTTTGGCGAGATGGCGGAGGAGATCATCCTCTCGAGCGCCCGGGTCCTGCCCGGGCAGCTTCAAGCCTCGGGCTTCAGGTTCCTGCAGCCGGAGTTGGAGGGTGCCCTTCGGCACTTGCTGGGACGATAGTGAATAGGCGCGCGTTGCGCAATGGCCAGCCGTGCGAGAATACGGCCAGCTCGTCGTTACGCCCCATTTCAGGGGCCAAATTGCCGTGGGCGATAGATCGTGGAGCCTCGAAAGCCGCCGGGGGCAATGGGCGCGGGGGGCGCTTGCCTCCGATCGCGCAATTGACCCTGGCTTCCCCTGTCTACCCTCTTGACGGGGCAATGGGCATCCTATAATCTGCTCAGGCCTTGTGAATTTTGTAACGAAGTCAAGTTAACCTCTTGGGGCCGAATAGGTTATGGTCGGTTTGATCTGCCCGCAATGGATTCGGTCCGTGGTTGATCGCCCCGTACCGGGAGTTTATTTTGGTGGAGCCCCTTGCGCCTCGATTGGTCGTAAAGCTCGCCTTGTAAGCCCTGAACACTATTTTTGACTATCTTGACGTCGCTTGTAGGCCTTGCCTCGCGGTCGCGAGTTCGATCTGCAGCCGAGGATCGCTGGTTGAAATTGGTTCCATGGATCCGCATTTTCTGCTTCTTGCCTCCGAGTTCTGGTACAGCTGAAGCATTTGTTTGAGCACTGAATGTCTGAGCACAGAATTTTTGACAAGAGTGGCGGACGAAAAACCTTCGTTCAGCTCTTTCCTCAGCTCTTCCTCTTTCCGCTCGTAATGGTCGCGGTGGGGGTCATGGTCTGGCTTTTCTTCCATGCCAGCGCCGAGGATAACCGCTCCGTTGAGGAATTGATTGGTGACATCGAAAGTGGCGGTCTGCATGCCCGCAAACAGGACATGTATGCCCTCGCCATCAAGACTCGAGAGCTAGCCGCAGAGGATGGAAGCTCCCGTTACTTCAGCGAGGATGTCACGCGCAAGCTTCTTCGGTTGCTGGAGGGATCGGGGGGCGATGACGTCGCCTTTCGTCAGTATCTCACCGCCGCGGTGGGGCGTGCAGGCGTACCAAGCCTCACTCTTCCGATCATGTCCGGGATTGCTGCTGACGAAGGGCGATCGCTGGATGAGCGCGTCCACGCGGTTCAGGCGCTGGGCCTCTGCGGGTCGAAAGACGCAGTCCCAGTTCTTGAGAAGATTCTCGATGCGAGCCACGAGGCCGAGGACTGGGATTTGCGGTGGGTAGCCCTTGCGAGCCTCGCGAACCTTGGCGATCCGGCTGCCGTGCCTTACCTGCGCCGCTCCGTGGAGGACCGACGGCTCGAGGTCAGCTGGAGCGCTGCCTGCTGGCTCGCGAACTTCTTCGAGGATTCGCAGGGCATAGCGCTCTTGCGAAAGCTCACCGACTGGGCTTTCCTCGACGCTGCAAGAGGGGATCGCGACCGTGCTCTTTCAGGCCCCGAGAAGGAGCAGTACATGGTGATGGCGATCGAGGGCTTGTGGCGACTCGAGAAGCAGGAGACGCTAGGGGTTCTTCACGAGAAATCAAAGGACTCGCGCAGCATGAAAGTTCGAAACGCGGCGCTTCAACTCCTTGCCAGTGCCAGGGCCCTTGACTCCGAGCGAGAGACGGGCTCTCTGCCTCTGAAGGAAACCCCCAAAGCGCTGGAATCCCCCAAAGCGCTGGAATCCCCCAAAGCTCAGTGAGAGGCTGCCGAAAGGAGGCCGCAACATGGCAGACGCAACTACAAAGAATCCGACAAGCGCCCCCCAAGACACGAGACGGTCCTTCCTTGAAGGAGTGGCGGTCGGTTGGACGATTTTCTCCGCCGCCAGCGCAGCTGGACTCCTTGCGACAGCTCGCTTCCTCTTCCCCAACGACCTCTTCGAGCCCCCAACCAAGTTCAAGATCGGACCTCCGTCTCGATTCCCTGGTTCCAAGGACGGCACGGTCAACGAAGACTTCAAGTCAATCAACGGTATCTGGATTGTCAGCACTGCCGACGAGATCTATGTTCTTTCCACGGTTTGCACCCACCTGGGCTGCACGCCCAACTGGCTCTCCGCGGAGCGGAAGTTCAAGTGCCCTTGCCACGGGAGCGGTTTCTACTCCTCCGGCATTAACTTCGAGGGCCCCGCGCCGCGGCCGCTCGAGCGCCATCGCATCGTGCTGGCTGAGGACGGGCAGATCCTGGTGGACAAGAGCCGCAAGTTCCAGCGTGAGCTCGGTCAGTGGATCGACCCTGAATCGTTTGTGAAGGCATAACCAAA
>SXGR01258167.1_pt1 | contig 14752 bp, 13 predicted proteins | sample 3174711 | NCBI WGS metagenome assembly SXGR01 (sample SAMN11356860, study PRJNA531348) | freshwater metagenome | isolation source: freshwater sample F1-60 | place: China: Fuxian Lake, Yuxi | collected 2017-12-25
CAAGAAGGCCCGCAAGCGGCCTCAGTTCAGCAAGCGATAGCGCTGTTGGCCCGAACGATCGGCGCGGATTCTATAGCTTTCTTCTAATGGCTCGTAATCTCTTTGGCACCGACGGTGTCCGTGGCCTAGTCGGCGAGAAGCTGACCGCTGATCTTGCAATGAAATTAGGCAGAGCAGCGACCGAGCAGGCCGGCGGCGCCGGAACGCGCGTCCTCGTGATCCGCGATACGCGCGAGTCCGGTGAGATGCTCGAATCGGCTCTGGCGGCTGGAATTACTGCAGCCGGTGGGGAGGCGTTGCTCGGAGGCGTGCTGCCAACGCCGGCGGCGCCGCTGCTGATTGCGCAGTATGGCTTCGACCTTGGCGTCGTCGTCTCGGCTTCACACAACCCCTTTCAGGACAATGGGATTAAGTTCTTTGGCGGCGACGGTCTGAAGCTGACCGACGCTGCGGAGGAAGAGATCGAAAGGCGGCTCGACGGCGGTTTTGGGGTTGAGCTGGAGATCGGTCGCGTGCGCGAACTGCACGGCACTCAGGAGGATTATCTACGCGCGCTCGAGGAGCGTTTCAAAGGGCTTGATCTAAGCTCCACCAACTTGCTGCTCGACTGCGCCCACGGCTCGACCCATCGAGTCGGGCCGGAGATCTTCCGCCGCCTCGGCGCATCGGTATCGGTGATTGGCAACCAGCCAGACGGTCGCAACATCAACGACGGTGTCGGTTCCACCCACATCGAAGCGCTGGCCACCGCGGTCGTCGCCGGTGGTCACGACCTCGGCTTCTCCTTTGATGGGGACGGCGACCGCGTTCTCGCCGCCGACCGCAACGGTGGGGTAGTCGACGGCGACGAGCTGATTGCGTTAGCTGCGCTTCACCTGCGTGCCTTGGGCAGGCTCAACGCCGACGGCGTCGTCGTCACGGTGATGACCAACTACGGCTTTCATACGGCGATGCAAGCGGCCAAGATCGAGGTCGCGACGGCCGACGTCGGCGATCGCTACGTCCTTGCCGAGCTGCGCGAGCGCGGGTGGACTCTCGGCGGCGAGCAGTCAGGCCACATCATCGACATGGGCTTCGTTCCTTCCGGAGACGGGATCGCGAGCGCCCTGCTGACGCTCGAAGCGCTCGCCGGAGCCGACCTAGCCGAGCGCTCTGCGATGGAGAAGCTGCCGCAACAGCTCGTCAACGTAAAGGTCGCCGACAAGTCGCGCGCGCTCGACGCGGTTGCCAGCGCAGCGGCGGAGGAGAACGATTCGCTCAGCGGTCAGGGTCGTGTTCTGGTTCGCGCCAGCGGCACCGAGGAGCTGGTCCGTGTGATGGTCGAGGCACCCGACGCGGCTCAGTGTGAGCAGATCTGCCGCCGCCTCGTCGACGTCGTCGAGGCGGCCAGCTAACCGCGCACACCCGCGTGCGCTCGCGGCGCGCCATCTAGCCCACTAGCTAGGCTTCACGGCATGTGTGGAATTGTCGGTTACGTCGGCTCGCGGGCCGCTGAAGAGCCGCTGCTCGCAGGGCTCTTAAAGCTCGAGTACCGCGGCTACGACTCGGCCGGCATCTCGGTCATGTCGGACGGCTCAATCGAGGCAGTCCGCGCGGTCGGAAATCTTGCCCAGCTTCAGACCGCTGTTGAGGCGCGCCAGGCGGCAGGTGGCGCGACAGCAACGCTGGTCGAGGCGGCGACAATCGGCATCGGGCACACGCGCTGGGCTACGCACGGCCGCGTCAACGAGCAGAACGCCCATCCTCACTTCGATACCACCGATCAGGTTCATGTTGTGGTCAACGGAATCGTCGAGAACTACATGGATCTGCGCGAGCGGCTGATCGCCAGTGGCGCCAGCTTCAGCTCGGAAACCGACGCCGAAGTGATCGCACACCTTGTCGCCAACCATTTGAGCGGGAGCCTTGAGCAGGCCGTGCGCGGCGCCTACGCTGAGCTGGAAGGCCACTTCGCCTTCGTCGCGATGGCGGTTGAATCGCCCGAGCTGCTGGTCGGTGCGCGCAAGGAGTGCCCGCTGATCGTCGGCGTGGGAGAGGGCGAGATGTTCCTCGCTTCCGCTGTGCCCGCCTTCCTCGCGCAAACGCGACGCGTGCAGTACGTCGAAAATGAAGAGATTGTTGCCATCCGACCGGGCGGTGCAAGCTTTACGACCCCCAGCGGCGAGCCGATCGAGCGCGAGGTCGTGACCGTCGACTGGGATGAGGAGACAGCAGAGAAAGGCGGCTATGAGACCTTCATGCTGAAAGAGATCCACGAGCAGGCTGGCGCGATCGCCGAGACGATCGCCGACCGCACGGTCCGCGAGGACGGCGTTGATCTCGATGACGTGGGCGCACTCAGCGATCAGCAGCTGCGCGGCGCCGAGCGGATCACCGTCGTCGCCTGCGGAACCTCTTACCACGCAGGGTTGATCGGGCGTTATGCGATCGAAGAGCTTGCCCGCGTGCCGGTCGATGTCGAAATTGCCTCCGAATTTCGCTACCGCAACCCAATTGTCGGGCCCGGCGATCTGGTGATTGGGATCACCCAATCGGGAGAGACGGCGGACACTCTGGCGGCGATGAGGATCGCCAAGGAGCGCGGCGCGACGGTAATGGCAATCACCAACATCATGGGCTCGCAGGCCACGCGCGATGCCGACGGCGTGCTCTACACGCGCGCCGGGCTTGAGGTTTCGGTCGCTGCGACGAAGACCTTCGTTTGCCAGGTCGCGGTGATGTACTTGCTCGCGCTGCGACTCTCCGAGCTCCATGACGCGTTGCCGCTGGAACGGCGGATCGAATTGGTCGCCGATTTAAAACGGCTGCCGCATCTGATCAGCGAACTGCTGGAGAGCGTTGATTCGGTCGTTGAGAGCGTTGCAGAGCGGGTTTGGGAGGCCAACTTCTTCCTCTACCTAGGTCGCCATGCTGGAGTGGCGGTCGCCGATGAGGGCGCGCTGACGCTGAAGGAGGTCTCCTACATCTCGACCGATGCCTATGCCGCTGGCGAGATGAAGCACGGCCCGATCGCGCTGCTGAGCGAACAGACCCCGGTGGTTACTGTCGCAACCGATTCGCCTGTGCTTGAGAAGGTGATCTCGAACATGCAGGAGGTGCGGGCCCGCGGCGCCTACCTGATCGCGGTCGCCACCGAGGGCAATACTTCGATTAATCAGCAGGCCGATTCGGTGATCTCAATTCCCCAAACGGACTGGATTCTGCAGCCGTTGCTGGCAGTCATTCCGCTGCAGCTGCTGGCCTATCGGGTTGCTCGTCTGCGCGGCCTCAACGTCGATCAGCCGCGTAACCTCGCCAAAACGGTCACCGTCGAATAGGTTTTGGCAATGAATCAAGCCCCCGCTGTAGGCATCGATCTGATCGAGATTGGTCGCTTGGAACGCGCGCTGGAGCGGCGCCCGCGTCTGGCTAAGCGTCTCTTCACCGATTCCGAGCGAGCATATGCGCGCAGTCAGGCCCGCCCGGGGCAACACCTTGCCGCCCGTTTCTGTGCCAAGGAGGCGGCTACCAAGGCGCTTGGCTTAGCGGTCTTCAGGCCACTCGAGATTGAGCTTTGTGAGCGCGGCGGCGCTCCCGAGCTGCGCTTGAGTGGCGCGGCTGCCACGCGAGCTCGGCAGCTTGGCGTCCAGCTCGGCTGCTCCTTGACGCATTCGCGCTCGACCGCCGCAGCGGTCGTCGTCGGTGGCCCGGAATGAGTGATTGGTTGATCGCCCTCTCCGACGCTAAGCGCTCGCGAGGCGCCGACCAATGGGCGATCGAGACCGTTGGCATCGCCAGCCTGACGCTGATCGAGGCGGCCGCAGCAGGGCTCGCCGATTACGTCGACCGCTACATCCCCGAAGGTCTGATCGTTGTTGTGTGTGGCGGAGGCAACAATGGTGGCGACGGTTATGCGGCGGCGAGGATCTTGAGAGCGAACGGCCGCGCCGTGCGGGTGCTCCAAGCCGGTGATCCGGAGCGGCTCAGCGACGATGCGCGCGCCCAGTTGAGCCTGCTCGTGGGAGAGCCGCCGATCACCTTCGGTGGGGAGCTAATCGCAGGAGCCTCGGTCGTCGTTGACGCCCTGCTGGGAACCGGGTTCAGGGACAAGCCTCGAGGCGAAGTAGCCAAAGCGATCGAGGCGATCGCCGACTGCGGCTTGCCGGTTGTTGCGGTCGATGTGCCAAGCGGGGTTGACGCTTCGACCGGTGAAATTCAGGGCGCCGCCGTAAGCGCACAGATGACGGTCACCTTTAACTGCGACAAGCCGGGCTTGCATATCAATCCAGGCCGGGCCCACGCCGGCGCGGTGCGCGTCGTCGACATCGGCATCCCTGCTGGCGCGCCGCTGGCTGAAGCGACGGTCGGTTTGATTATCGACGCGCCGCTGATCGCACTGCTGCCACGCCGAGGTGCCGACTCAAACAAATTCACCAGCGGTCATTTATACGTTGCGGCCGGCTGCCGTGGGTTGACCGGAGCGGCGGTATTAGCTTCAACGGGCGCGATGCGAGCGGGGGCCGGCTACGTGACGGCCTGCGTCCCTGCAAGCCAGCAGCCGCTCGTGGCGAGCCACCTAGTCGAGGTGATGCAGATCGCGCTCGCCGACGACGATGGTCACCACTGCCGCAAAGGCGCTGAGCAGGTGCTCGATAAGGTCGCCGAGCGCGAGGGAGCGGTGCTGCTGGGGCCGGGGCTCGGCTCAAGCAAGGGCGCACGGGCGTTCGCGCGCGAGTTGGCAGTCAGCGTGAAGGCGCCGCTGGTGATCGACGCCGACGGCCTCAACGCCTTCGCTGGGGATCCCGAGGCGCTAGCGAAGCGCAAGCGCCCGACCGTGCTCACGCCGCACGAGGGCGAGCTGGCGCGGCTGCTCGGCTGCAGCGTTGAAGACGTAAGTGAGCGGCGGCTCAAGCAGGTCAGGGCGGCAGCCAAGGCCGCGACCGCGATCGTGATCCTCAAGGGCGTTGACACGCTGATCTGTAACCCCGACGGCCTCGTGGCGGTTAGCCCGGGAGCAACGCCCGGGCTCGCGACAGCGGGAACGGGCGACGTGCTCGGTGGTATCGTCGGCGCGCTGTTGGCGCGCGGAGCCGACCCGTTTGTTGCCGCCGCGGCGGCGGTGCGCCTACACGCCCGGGCGGCCGGGCTTGCGGCCGATAGCCTCGGCACGGAGGGCATCGTCGCCAGCGACGTGGTTGCCGCCCTGCCGCTGGCGTGGACCTGACGGTAGGATTGCTGCCATGAGTTCGACAGTCAGTCAGATTATGGATGCCGACCCGCAGAGCGTGGCCCCCGACGACAGCGTTGAAACGGTCGTCCAACGGATGCACGATCACGAACTTCCCGGGCTGCCGGTCGTCGATCAGGATGACATTCTGGTCGGCATCGTCACCGAGAGCGACCTCTTGATGTTTGATGAGCAGGAGGATCTCGACCCGCCGGCGCACGTTCAGATCATGGGTGGCGTGATCTATCTGGGCTCGGTAAAGCACTGGGAAGAACGGGTCCGCAAGTCGGTGGCGAGCACAGCTGGGGAAATCATGAGCACCGAGCCGATCACCGTCAGTCCGGACGCCGACGCGCACGATGCCGGCCATTTGATTTCCGAGCACGGCCACAACCGCCTGCCAGTTGTCGATGATGAGGGCCGTCTCGTCGGTGTTGTCACGCGCGTCGACGTGCTCGAGGCGTTGCTAGAAGATCGATAGGTCGGTGGGCTGAACGCTGTGCGCGCGCAAGCCTCAGTCGACTTAGCTGCGCTTGAGCGCAACGTCGGGTTGCTCGCAAACGCGGCCGAGTCGGCGCAGATCTGTGCGGTCGTCAAGGCCGACGGCTACGGCCACGGAGCCGCTGAAGCGGCAAGCGCCGCAATCCGCGGTGGCGCTAGCTGGCTAGCGGTCGCGACCGCGTTGGAGGCGCAGCAGCTCCGCGCCGCGGGGTTGGATGTGCCGATCTTGGTGATGGGAGCAATGACCGACGCTGAAGTTGAGCTTGCGCTGGCAGCAAACGCCGACGTGGTCGCGTGGAGTGAGTACTTCGTCGCCAAGCTCGCTGCGCTTGGCGGTGGGCGGGTGCACATCAAGCTCGATACCGGCATGGGTCGGCTCGGCACGCGTGATCGTGAGCTGGCGGCGCGCTTGGCCGCGCGCGCGGCAGAGGAGCCGGAATTGGAGCTGGTTGGCCTGATGACCCACTTCGCGACCGCCGATGCGATCGGCGACCAGTTCTTCGCTGCCCAGCTTGAGGCCTTCAGGCAGTGGAGCGAACCGATCGTCGCTACCACGCCGGGGCTGATCCGCCACGCGGCCAACAGCGCCGGTTTGCTGCGCGATAGCGCGTCGCATTTTGATCTCGTCCGCCCCGGCGTCGCCTGTTACGGGCTTGATCCCTTCGGCGTCGATCCGGTCGCGCAGGGGCTTGAGCCGGCGCTGCGCCTCGAATCGTATGTCGCACGCGCCGAGCGCTGTGCTGCAGGTCAGGGCAGCGGCTACGGCCGCAGCTTCGTTGCTGAGCAGCCGACGGTGGTTGCCACCGTGCCGATCGGCTACGCCGACGGGTGGAAGCGAGTCTTTTCAAATAATGCCGAGGTGCTTATCGGCGGGCGCCGCTTCGCGGTCGTTGGCAACGTCAGCATGGACAACATCACCGTCGACCTCGGCGCCGACGGGGGTGGGGTCGAGATCGGTGCTTGCGTCACGCTGATCGGCGCTGACGGAGATCAGCGGATTCTCAGTGAGGAGCTCGCGCGCCTTGCCGCAACGATCAACTACGAGATCGTCAGCTCAATCAGCGCCCGCGTGGAGCGTAGATACGTTGGCAGCGAGGCTGTCAGCCAATGAGCACCAGCGAACCCGAGCTGCTGGAGATGGCTAGGGGTGCGGCGGCGGTCGAGGGCGTCTGGCTTGTTGGTGGCGCGGTCCGTGACAGGCTCGCCGGCACACAGCAGCGCAGCGGGGCAATCGATCTGGACCTAATCGTCGATGGCGACGGTGAGGCTGTGGCGCGCGCCCTGCGCGACGCGGCTCCGCCTGGCGCAGCGGTCTTCGCTCTCTCCGATCAGTTTGGCGTGTGGCGCGTCCACGGCGCCGAGGGTGATTGGCAGATCGACTGCACACCGCTGCAGGGAGCAACGCTTGAGGCCGACCTGCGCGCCCGCGACCTGACAATCAATGCGATCGCCGAGCCGCTCGCTGGCGGCCAGGTGATCGATCCGACCGGCGGCATAGACGACCTTCAGCGTGGCGTGCTGCGGATGGCTGGAGCGCAGGCGTTCGCCAACGATCCGCTTCGATGCGTGCGGCTCGCCCGCTTCGCCGTTCAGCTTGGCTTTGAGATTGAGACCGAGACTTTTGCCGCCGCGCAGGCACAGCCTGGCGGCTTAGCGGGGGTGGCTGGGGAACGAACCTTCGCTGAGCTGAATTTGATTCTCGCTTCAAGCGAGGCCGTCGGCGGCTTCCGTTTGCTGGATCAGATCGGTGCTAGCGCCGTTGTCTTGCCCGAACTGGTCGAGCTGCAAGGAGTTGAGCAGAACGCCTACCACCACCTTGACGCTTACGAGCACACGCTTGAGGTGCTGCAGTTTGTGATCGATCTGGAGAATGATCCGGCGGCTCTTTTTGCTGATCGCGACGGCGCGGCGGTAGCTGCGATCCTTGCTGAACCGCTGGCCGAAGGCCTTAGCCGCGGCGGCGGGCTGCGTTGGGGGGCGTTGCTCCACGACATCGCCAAGCCGCAGACGCGCGCTCAGTTTGACGACGGCCGGATCGGTTTTCCCGGCCACGCCGCCGAAGGTGCCGAGCAGTCCCGCGTGATCCTCGGGCGGATGAAGGCCAGCGAGAAACTCAAGGCACACGTCGCAAAGTTGACGCTCGAGCACCTTCGGCTCGGTTTCCTCGTCCACGAGCGACCGCTCACTGCGGAGGCCTTCTATCTCTATTTGACAAGCTGTCAGCCGGTCGAGGTTGACGTGACGTTGCTGTCGCTAGCCGATCGTCTGGCGACGAGGGGTCGCAAGGCCGAGCAGGCGATTATGGCTCATCAGCAGCTAGCGCTCGAAGTGCTTACCGAGGCGCTGCGCTGGCGCGCCGAGGGACCGCCCGAGCCGTTGATCCGAGGCGACCAACTGGCAAGCCAACTCGGCATCGAACACGGCGCGTTACTTGGCAGCCTGCTGGGGGCGATAGCCAAGGCGCAGTATTGCGGCACAATCTCCGATCAAGCGGCCGCCGTTGAGCTGGCACAAGCTCTTATTACCGCCGACGGCTAAGCGGTGTCCAGCGCCGCTGCTTCATTTCTGAGCAACTGCTCGCAGAGCAGCGTCGCGTCAACTACGCTTGAATAGTCAACGTTCGCGGCCGTGTCGGTCGGCCAGTGGTAGTTGGACGGCGCTTTGTAGCGTGAGATCGAACCGAGCATCAGCGTCGGGTACCCAGCCTGTAGCGAAATCAACGCGTCGGTCGCGTTACGGAAGCGCAGCCCGCGCACCAGCTCCACGTCGAGCTCGGCGGCGGCGCGCGAGAGCTCGGCCTTAAAAGGCTCGTCGTAGTCGGCCATCCACAGCATCCCTTCGCCTTCGAGCTGCATCAGCGTTGGCGAGCCGACGCTGTCGATGCAGACGAATTTTGTCGCCCCGATCGGTAACGAGCCGAAGTGACGTTTGGCAAAGCCGCGCATTCCTTCCATGAATGATTCCTCGGAGCCGGTTGAAACCAGCAGAACGCGGGTGCCTTCGACCGGCCGCTCGCGCAATAGCCGCGCAAGGCCAACGAGTACAGCAACGCCGCTGAGGTTGTCATTCGCGCCCGGTACGACCGAGCGTGAACCGATCTCAGCAAAGCTGAGTGCGCTGCCCAGTGATAGGACTGCTGCCGCTCGGCGCAGCAGTGCTGAGCCGGTAAGACCGCTGAGCAGCGTGAGCAGCGGGCCGGCAAAGACCGGGAACATGATTGGTGGCGTCGTCTTTGAGCGTTCAAGCTGCGCTGGGAAGCAGTCGCCGAAGAACTCCGGAATCTGGGGTGCGAAGAGGAGGCTCCAATTTGCCGCGTCGTGGTGCGCGACGAAGACGATCGTTCGCTCGGCGTTGCGGTCGCCGCACTGCGCGACAACGTTCCACGTGTCGTGCTGTGGCAGAACGGCGCGACGAAACCACTGGCTGCCTCCGCTGATGTCGTCGGCCACGGCCGCAGCAGTGAATCCGCCGACAATCGTTCGCAGCAGCCGCGAGCCTTTCAGTGATGCTAGGCCGGCAGCGAGCGTCAGCAGACCGAGCGGCCACCAGTATGTCCCGTGAGCCTGTTCGCGTTCGACCTCAACGCTGCAAGCTTCGGCCTCCAGTTGCGCGGCGATGATCTGCGCGCCGCGACGCTCGCCCTCGGAGGCCGAGGGGCGTTCGAATGACGCAAGCTCGCCAATGAGCTCGCGCGCGCGTGCCTGTAATTGATCTTGCTGGCTCATAGACACCTACAGAGGTTACGCTTTGGCCAATGACCGACTGCCTCTTCTGCTCAATCGTTGCCGGCGAGATCCCAGCCGAGATAGTCGCCGAGGACGAACGGACGATCACATTGATGGACATCAACCCCGCAACGTGGGGGCACGCCTTGGTAATTCCGCGGGATCACGCGCGCGACCTTTATCAGATCTCAGCGCTCGACCTCGAGGCGTGTGCGGTCGCCGCGCAGCGGGCGGCGTTGCTTGCTCGCGACCGCTTAGGAGCGGACGGAGTCAACCTGCTCAATTCCTGCCAAGCGGCTGCGTGGCAGACCGTCTTCCACTTCCACATCCACGTGATTCCCCGCTATCAAGACGACCCTTTAAGGCTGCCGTGGGAACCTGCCGCAGGCGACGCCAACGCTATCGTCGAAAGCGCTCGGGTTCTGCGCGGGGAGTGAGCGCAGCGGCGCGTCATAAATCGTGCAGCGATTCAAACGACTTTGCCGATGAATACGGCAAGTTTGCCCGCTCTGGTAGCTAAACCGGCTCATCTCGTGCGCAATTGCGCTTAGATAGGAGTATGCACAAACGACTACTTCCCCTGCTCGTACTGCTCAGCGCGCTCGCTTTGGCTGCGCCGGGAGTCGCGACGGCCAAGATGATCGATCTCGGCTCGCTGGACACCGCCCTAAAGCCCGGCTGCCCGGGCACGCCGTGCTACGCAATCAGCCGCACGACCGGATATCAGACCCGCAGCGGCACGAAGAAGTCACCGATGGTCGTAACGCGCAATGGCCGCCTCGTGTCTTGGACGATCTCGCTCGGCAAGCCGACGACCAAGCAGATCAAGTTCTTCGATTCCAAGCTCGGTGGCGAAGCAAGCGCCCAGCTGACGGTTCTCTCAGTGACGAAGAAGTCAAAGAAGACGCCGAAGGCAAAAGATGGCGCGGTTGTTGCGCGCCAGGGTGAACTCGTAAAGCTGAAGCCGTACTTCGGCCGCACCGTTCAGCTTGCGCTCCGGCGTTCAATCTGGGTCAAGAAGGGTCAGATCATCGCTCTCACGGTTCCAACGTGGGCGCCTGCGCTCGTTACCGGCCTCGACAGCTCCACCGTATGGAACGCGTCACGCGGCAAGAGTCAGTGCGAGGACACTCAGAGCCAGACCTCACAGCTCGCCGTTAAACAGTTCTCCGACTACTACTGCAGTTACACCACGGCGCGGATGACCTACAGCGCCCAGATCATCCCTGACCCGTAAGCGCGCCGCAGGCGGATCAGTCAGGAGCAATTCCGCCGGTGTCGGCCGGCGTGCCGCCGCCACCGGTGTCACCGCCGGTGCCTCCACCGGTGTCGCCGGTGTCGCCAGTGTCGCCGGTACCGCCGGTATCGACGCTCGTGCCGCCGGTATCGACGCCACTGCTGTCGGGCGACCCAGTCGTGTCGGTTGTCGTTGGCGTCGTCGTTGTGGCACCGATGCCGCTGGCGACATCATCGGCGCCGGCAGGCGGAACCAGAGCTGGCGTTGAAGTCGGGATTTGGTCGTATGGACGGCTATCCCCACCACAGGCGGAAATGCCGAGCGCGAAGGTCAGAGCGAGCGCGCAGCTGGGAGCAAGAAAGATTAAACGCATTTAACTAACGGTAGCGACTGATCAAGCTGGAGGCGCCATACGACGGCCACAGGTGGGGCATTCGTTGAGATCGCGCTGTGCCATCGCGCGGCAGAGGTTGCAGAAGCGCAGGTTTTCGACTGCCCAAGGGAGTTTCGACTCAGAAGGAGCAAGCGGAAGAACTTCGCCGACGACCTCGAGCTCCTCGCCATTGCTCTCGTCGCGATATATCAGGTCAGGCTTGGCCTCAAGGATTACTTCGCGGCCCGACGAAGGCTCTCGCAATCGATAACGCTGTAGCGGTTTCATTCGGCCATCTTATCGGGCTCTGCGGCCGCTTGCTGAGCCGAGTCTGCGGCCCTAATCTGGGCGCAGACTCGGCGCTCTGCAGTCCTCAGTTCTCGGTAAGATTAGAGCTAATGAATCGATGTCGCTTCAAAGCTCGTGGGCGCCGCGCGCTCAGTATTGGATTGGCCGCCGTGGCGATCCTTGGGATCGCGGGCTGCACCAACGATTCGACTTCCGTCAGCGACTCAAATCTCGTCAACGGCAAGAAGCTCTTCGTCGGTAAGTGCGGCGCTTGCCACGTGATGGCGCGCGCCGGTACGAAGGGTGTGACGGGGCCAAATCTCGACGAAGCGTTTTCCAGCGCACGGCAAGAGAATTGGGGCGACGACGGGATCCGTGGCGTCGTCTATGGCCAGATCCTCTACCCGAACAAGAACGCGCCGATGCCAGCCAATCTTGTAACCGGCAAAGACGCGACCGACGTCGCTGCCTACGTCTCAACTGTCGCTGGCAAGCCCGGGGAGGACCTTGGCTTGCTCGCGACCGCTGTAGCGCCAGCCGGCAGCGGCAAGACGGCAGTCGAAAAGAATGGCCTACTCTCGATCGCGGCCGATCCAAACGGTCAGTTGCTGTACGTCGAATCGAAGGCGACTGCGACTGCCGGCCCGATCAAGCTCGAGATGCCAAATGAGTCAGGCGTTCCGCACAATATTTTGATCGAGAACACACCGATTGAAACGCCGGTGATCGAGAACGGCGTGGCGAAGGCCTCGGGCACACTGAAGCCCGGAAAGTTTGTCTATTTCTGCTCGGTGCCCGGTCACCGCGAGGCCGGAATGGTCGGCAAGCTCACAGTCCGTTAGAGCGCGCGAACAATAACGGCTGCGGCGATAACGACCAGGCAGCTGCCGACGACCCACGCCAACGCTTTGAATGCGCCTGATTCGGTGCGGACCGGGTCAAGGATCCGTGGGACGCCCTTCTCGGCCGGAGAGCGCTCGTCAGAGCCTTGCTGCGGCGCTCTGGGCTGCTCAGCCACCGGCGACGATCAGAGAATGTAGATCGTCGTAAAGACGACGATCCACATTGCATCGACGAAGTGCCAGTAGATGCCGGGAACCTCAAGGCCGCGGTGGTGGTCAGGCCCGACCTTGCCCTTAAAGATCCGTACCGCTGACATCCAGAGCAGCAGCAGCCCGACCAGCACGTGCGCGCCGTGAAGGCCGGTCAGGCCGAAGAAGACGGAGGCTGAGGCGCTGGTTTTCGGCGTGAAGCCAAGGTGGAGATATTCGTTGATCTGGATGAAGAGGAAGGTGAAACCCAGTAGGAGCGTGGTGACGATGCCGATTCGCATCGCCATCTGGTTGTCGCGCTTGGCCGAAACATCTGTCCAATGCATCGTCACCGAGGAGGAGAGCAGGATGGCGCAGTTGATGCCGGCGACCGCGACCGGCAGCCCTTCGCCTGGAGGCCAGCCGTCTGCGGAGACAACGCGAATGAAGAAATAGGCGGCAAAGAAGGCTCCGAAGAGCATGATCTCGGAGATGATGAAGAGCAGAATTCCGAGCACCTCGGGGTTCACGCGCGAACTCTGGTTGGCGATTGGGGGCCCGTGGTGATGTTCGCCTTCCTGGCCTACGGGGCTGGGGATTGAGGCAGCTTCCATCGGTTTCTCCTTAAGCCCCGCTCCGCGCCGATGCCGGCTCGGCGACGATGTGATCAACGGGCAGCCCCGAGGAGTTCTTCACTCGCTCGATTAGATCGGCTCGCAGCCAGCCTGAGCGCGTCTGCGGGTAGGTCGAGATGACGATCGCATCGAAGTCGAAGAAAGCGAGCGCGTTCATCGTCGCCGTGTAAGGGTCGGGGTCGCCAATCAGGCCGGCCGCTGGCATATCTTGCGCCTTCGCACGGTCGACGACTTGGGTCAGACGGGCGCGTGCGCGCTTGGCTGCCAAAGCATCGCCCCCTTCAATTGGGACAACGAAGACAAAGAGCCGCTCGCGGCCTGCCGGCTCGCTGCTGGCCAGCTTCTGGAGCTCTTCGATCAGTTCGTCGCTGTTGGTCGTCCTATTGGCGACTACCAGCGTTAGGTCGAACGGAGATCCAGCGCTCTGCTCGCTGACGATGTGCTCAACGGGAATCTCGGTGGCGTTGCTGACGCGCTCAACGACGCTATTGGCGAGCCAGCCCGACTTGTCCTCCGGTAAGGTCGAAATCAAGATTAGATCGGGGTCGTATTCAGCGATCGCGTCCATCGTTGCCGAGTAGGGATCGGGGTCGCCGACCTCGCCAATGCAATCGATACCTAGCTCGCGCAGCACACCGCGGGCTAGGTCAACGCGAACCTGCGCCGCCTCGTAGACGTTGTCGGCGTAGGTGAAGTTGCCGTGTGTCGGCGTCCGGCGTGGCACACAAAGAACCACGCGCAGCTCGCCAGCAGCCGCCTCGGCGCGTGCCCGGTCAACCAGTGGCTCACCGGCAAGAGTTTCGTTTGCCACTACGAGGACAGTCCGCATCGGGTCAGTCCGCCTCGCTCGCGCCCGCGCCCGCCGCAACCGGCTCCGGCTTAGCTTCGTCGAATACGGCGTGGACGGCCCCCGGCACGCCGTACTCATAGGGGCCACCGACGACCGATGGAATAGCGTCAAAGTTGAAGATCGGCGGCGGTGACGAGACCTGCCACTCGATTGTCAGTGAGTTCCACGGATTCGCCTCGGCCTCCGGCCCATTGCGCCAGGAGACGATTACGTTGTAGAGGAATACCAGCGTTGAGAGGCCCACGACGAACGACGCGAGCGAGATGATCAAGTTCCAAGTTGCGAACTGCTCGGCGTAGTCGGAAACGCGACGCGGCATCCCTTGGACGCCGATCAGGTGCATCGGAGCAAAGGTGATGTTAAAGAAGATGAAGGTAAGCCAGAAGTGCAGCTTGCCGAGCCGCTCGTTGAACATCCGTCCGGTCATCTTCGGGAACCAGAAGTAGACACCGGCGTAGATCGTGAAGAGCGATCCGCCGAAGAGCACGTAGTGGATGTGGGCGACGATGAAGTAGGTGTCGCTGACATGGATGTCTAGCGGGACCATCGCGAGCATCACGCCGGAGATTCCGCCGAGCGTGAACATCGCGATGAAGCCGGTCGCGAAGAGCATCGGCGTATCCATCTTCAGCACGCCGCGCCAGAGTGTCGCGATCCAGGAGAAAATCTTGATCCCTGTTGGAATCGCGATGATCGCCGTCGTAATCATCATCGGTATTCGTATCCAGTCCGACATCCCGGAGACGAACATGTGGTGGGCCCATACGGTGAAGCCAAGCAGCACGATCGCCAGCAATGAGAAGGCCATCATGCGGTAGCCGAAGACCGGCTTTCGGGAGCGCGTCGCTAATACCTCGCTGACGATGCCGAAGCCCGGCAGCATCATGATGTAGACCGCCGGGTGCG
>SXGR01054636.1_pt1 | contig 14748 bp, 15 predicted proteins | sample 3174711 | NCBI WGS metagenome assembly SXGR01 (sample SAMN11356860, study PRJNA531348) | freshwater metagenome | isolation source: freshwater sample F1-60 | place: China: Fuxian Lake, Yuxi | collected 2017-12-25
GCCCAGCCCCTGCGCCAGGAACCGCTCCGCAATGGCGCAATGCGCCGCCACGCCGCGCGCGAGCACCGCTTGCTCCACTCGTAATTCTGTCACTCCAGTGTTAATTGATCGATTACATCGACACCGTCCTCGATCGGGATCTGCAAAACGTCGTTTAGGCGATTGAGGCCAATTCCGAAGGTGATACGGAACGTCAGCTCCACAATTTGAGCATCGTCAAAGTATTTTCTCAACCGCTCAAACATCTCGTCCCGAATACGATGATGATCCTTAAAAAGGGCAATCGTATATTCGACCACCAGTTTTTGCGCATCATCCAGTTCGGGATGCTCTTTGTAGTCGAGAAGGTGTTCAACTCCGCTTGCAGAAATCGCAGCCTCCTGCATCAGCATTGGCGTATGGTGGGAGACGCAATATGTACACTTATTGAGCATCGAAACTACAACGAGAGCTAATTCCAGATGCTTTCGTGAAAGGACCTCTTCGGCACGAATCTCTAGCATCATACGGAAGACGTGATTTAAGATTGGTGGCCGGTGAGCAAGCACCGATATTTGGTTTGCGAACGAGCCGTAGTTAATGCCTAGATCATATACTTCACGCGCGGCTGGTTCGACTTCTTCGCGTTGTAGAAGCTTTACCCGAGGCATCCTTTTCTCCTGATTAAATTGACTTGGCAGTGTTCAGATGGCTACTTGCGCGTTTACCATAGATCGCCTCAATTAAGCTTTCCGTGAGGCGATTGAGTGCGACGCTGGTGGACATCCGTTCGTCATCAGCCTTGGTGAATAGTCGCAGGCATGTTGCGTATAGATTTTCTATTTTGGCGTGAGTCTGCGAAGACTCCTCGCCAGTACGGGTGCCGGCAACGGATATGACGCCCCCTGAATTCGAGAGGTAGTCGGGAACGAATAGGATTCTTCGCGATGCCAGAGTCTCGCCCAACGCGGACTCGGACAGTATGTTGTTTGCGCCACCGCAAATAACTGAGGCATGCAGGCGGTCGATGGTCTGAGCATTGATCACCTCGCCAAGCGCGCAAGGGGAGAGTATATCTACCCCGAGATACAGAATCTCGCCTGGGTCGACCTCCACTGCGCCGAATTCGGCCGCCGCTCGCGCGACACGGGACTGTACTATGTCCGATACGTATAGCTGCGCTCCCTCCTTGTGTAAGAGGCGGCACAAGTTGTAGCCCACGTCCCCGAGACCCTGTACAGCGATTTTTAGGCCGCTCAGACTTTCGCTACCTAGCCGATGCATTGCCGCGGCCCGCATACATACGACAATGCCATGCGCAGTTCCTGGGGAAGGATCTTGGCCCGGAAGCCCGACAACATGCGCGGTTTCCCGTCGTATCACTGCTAGATCGTTGGAACTGATGCCAACGTCTTCGGCGCAAAAGTAGCGACCGCCAAAGGATTCCACTGCGCGGCCAAAGGCGAGGAGAAGAGAATCGGTTTTATTCTTCTGCGGATCACCAAATATTACAGATTTTGCGCTGCCGATGCGAACCCCAGCGAGAGCTAGCTTGAACGTCATGGCCCGACTGAGGCGAAGCACATCTGCAAGTCCTGCGTCCTCGCTCGGATACGGCCACATCCGGATGCCTCCGCCCGATGGAATCGACGGCAATTTGCGATGCATGGCGATAATAGCGCGCAACCCAGACGCGGGGTCACTAAGAAAATGCACTTCCTCATGGTCGTCAAAATCTCGCGCGTCAAAGACACTCATTGATCATCCCCGCTTTGATTGTCAGCGCGTGTCCAGAATCAAGGGATCAGCAAAGACGACCCCGTCGTACGCCTTGACTCCAGATCGGACTGCGCTTGAGCTGCATTCGCAAGCGAATAGCTCTGATTAACGCTGACCTTGATCGATCCCTGGGCTACTAATTGGAAAAGATGCTGGGAGATCTCTTCGAGGTTCGATCTCTCCTCGATGTAATCGAAGAGCACCGGACGTGTAAGGCTCAACGATTTGGTCCCAAGTTGAGCAACCTTGAAGTTCTCGATCGAACCTGAGGACTGTCCAAAGCTGATCAAATGACCGTGCACCGTCAAACATTCCAGCGAGCCAGAAAAAGTGTCACGCCCGACGGAGTCGTAGACAACGCGCACGCCCTTTCCACCCGTGATCTGAGACACTCGCTTGACGAAATCCTCTTTGCGATACTCAATTGGGTAATCGCACCCGGCATTGCGCGCTAGGGTGGCTTTCTCAGAACTTCCGACAGTCCCTATGACTCTTGCTCCGATGTGTCTTGCCCACTGGCACAAAATGAGTCCAACGCCTCCAGCAGCAGCATGCACAAGAATAGTATCTCCGGCTTGGACGCGGTGCGTCCGGTGCAGCAAATACTCGGCGGTCATTCCTTTTACCATTATTGCGGCCGCAATCCGGGTATCGATGGCTTCCGGCAGAACAACGAGATGGCGTACCGAAATGAGTCGTTCTTCCGAGAACGCTCCGTATGGTCGACACGCGTAGGCGACGCGATCCCCCTGCTTTACATTCGTTACGTCTCGACCGACTGACATCACGACACCTGCAGCCTCAGTTCCGAGTACCAGTGGCAGCAAATGGTCGACCGGATAAAGTCCGGAACGTACATAGATATCGTGATAATTGACCGCGATAGCGTTGTGCCTTACGCGTACCTCACTCGGTCCGGGATCATTTACGGTCACGTCCTCAAGCCGCATCACCTCCGGCCCTCCCGTTTCACGTATTACGACAGCTTTGACCACATTTATCTCCGCCAATCGATTTGGGTTTCACTATTAGATGTTGCCAAACTACTCCAAAGAAAAGAGAATACCTTTAACTCTGAGGGGGCATAATGACATTTTCGGATTTTAATGGCCTGAATGCGTCGGTCTTACATGATGCTGTCGAAAAGATTAAGGGGCATCAAGTAAGCGAAAACCTGTGCTGCCGCGCGATTAGACCAATTGCTCGTCAGCCTACGATTGTCGGGCCCGCTCACACTATTCGGCTCAGTCGCGCAATGAATCTCGATGGGACGGAACGTACTAAGGTAATGCACGCCTACGACACGGCACCAGAAGGGACCGTGGTCGTAATCGAGGTAATGGCCAATTTAGGGGGAGGGGTCGTCGGCGATGTTGTCGCCCACCGGCTGAAGCGGTTGGGAGTCAAGGCAGCGGTCGTCGACGGATGTATACGCGACGTGCTCGGGATCGAGCAGCATGGCGTTCCTGTTTGGGCGCGCGAGGTGTCGATGGCGGGAATGGTGCCCGGCGAGGTTCACGTTGAGGTTGGCTGCCCGATTAGCGTCGGGGGCGTCCTGGTGCGGCCGGGTGACCTCGTGGCACTCGACATGGACGGCGTGTTTATCTGTCCAGAAGAATTGGTTTCAAGCGCAGTTCCGATGGCAAAGGAGTTCCTCGTGTCGGAGGAAAAGACGCACGACGGTATCGCAGCAGGCAAGTCAATAGTCCAGGCATATCCGTCCAAAATCAAGCCACCCGCCAAGAGCGGTTAGACACGCACCGTGCGCGCAATGAAAAGTTGGGCGGGACGGTACTTTGAGGATTTCTTCATTGGGCAGGAAATTCCTCATGCCAATGAACTCACCGTGTCGGAGGCGTCGGCCTCGATATACCGTAGCCTAACAGGTCTACGGTTTTCAACGCAATGCTCCGAGCCGTTCGCACAGTCATTGGGATTTCGGACTACACCGGTAGACGATGTATTTGTCTTAAAAATATTGTTCGGCCAATCGGTCCGGGACGTGTCATTGCGCGCAGTTGCGACATTGGGCTACGGTGGATGCGCATTCGACGAGCCGGTCTACCCTGGCGATACGCTCCGATCTGCGACGACAGTTATTGGACTCGAACTTGGCCCTAGCGACGATACGGGGATCGTCCATGTGCGCACGACCGGCCGAAATCAGCGACGCGATGTGGTTGCGTCCTACGTCCGGTGGGTTTCCATTCGCCGTCGAGAGGCTTCCGGCGCGGTGAAGGTTCCACCTACACCGGTGCTCCCGCAGGTAAACGATGGACTTGGTGTTCCAGTGCCTTCGTTTCTTACGACAGTGAATTACGATACCGTAGTTGCCGGTTCCCCATACTACTGGGAGGACTATTCTCCGGGCGAGCGCATCGATCACGTAGATGGGTGTACGATCGAAGAGAGCGAGGCCACGATGGTGGCGCGCCTCTATCAGAACACTGCCCCCCCACATTACAACGCGCATGCTATGGCACAGACGCCGTTCGGACGGCGCATTGTATTTGTGGGTCATATTGTCGGGCTTACACGTTCACTCTCGTACAATGGCCTTGCAAATGTTTTTCGGGTAGCCGTGATCAATAGGGCGCGGCATCTGCAGCCAACTTTCGCTGGCACTACCGTCTACGCTTGGACGGAGGTACTCGAGCGGTTGGAGATCCCCGGGCGGACAGATGTTGGCGCATTGCGCCTACGATCGGTGGCCACCAAGGACCGCGCGTGCCATGACTTTCCTGACTCCAAGACTGGGGGTGAGGCAGCGGGATCAGTTGTTCTTGAGTGGGACTATATCGGTCTTATTCCACGGCGTCAGTCATAAACCTGGAGCACACCTTGTCCATTAACACGGATTTCGATGGTCTGAACTCTTCATTCATTGCTGACGCAATACAGCGTCTGCATGGTCCGGATTTCGTCCGGAAACACGAATTGCCCGGATTTTCTGCCCTGACACCGCATGCAGCGCTGGGGTACTCCTATACCGTACGTGTCATGCTTGCAACATCTAAAACTGGCGACGAGCGGAAGCGTTGGTTCGATGCTATAGACGGCGCGCCGCCTGGGGCGTTCTTCGTCATTCAGGCGGGCGAGGATGTTGGTGGCGCCGTATTTGGAGAAATGGTTGCCTTGCGCCTGCGTGCTATTGGATTGGCAGGAGCTGTCGTCGATGGCCCGTCCCGCGACATTCAGCAGATTCGCGACATTGGCCTGCCATACTGGACTCGGTCTATCACTATGCGGGGCATGCTCCCTGACGATGCGGACACTCAAGTCGGTGGTGACATAAAGATTGGCAGTGCCATAATCAGGCCGGGCGACCTGATCGCCGCCGACTGCGATGGAGTTGTTGTCTGCCCGAGGGACAAGTCCCAAGACGTTCTCGGCGTTGCGCGCACGTTCCGCGATTCGGAGGTGTCTACCCAGCAGCAGGTGCGCTCCGGGGGAAAGCTGCTACAGGCGTATCCGAGTAAGACCTCGATTAAACTCGACGAGAAACGCTAGAAGGTTCCTCGTTCGCGCGACCTGCATCGGTGTGCGATGCAGGTCGCGCAAAGTCTCTCCGCGCCAAGTCCTATTTGTCGCAGCCCAACTCCTTAGCTGAAGGCAGTACCTCAGCGCTTGAGTACGACCGGTCCGCGATCCACGAATAGTTGACGCCGTACATCGGCGTCTTCAGTTGTTGGATCGTGCCCTCGTACATTGTCGCGATGGCCTGCTGATCTGGTTGACGAAATTTCGTGGTACCGGTCAACGTTTTGAATTCCATCGATGCAAGTTTCTTCTGGATTTCATCACGGGTTGGATTCGGAGCTGCAGCGAGGGCATCAAGAATGATGTTTGTCGCCATAACCTGTTGGAGCGTCTGTTGTGATGGTGCTTCTCCCGTGGCCTTATGGTAGGCGGCGACGGTAGCGCTCGCTGTGGGGAGTGTAAAGTCGACTTGAAACCCGGCGCTCGTCAAGCCTACGCCGCTTGGGCCCAGCGTTTGAATGGCGTCCAGGAACGACAGGCCAACGGGAAGGAAGACCTTCGTGTTCTTAAGCAGGCCGAGCTGATTTGCCTGGTTAAGGAACTGCGAAAGTGGGGTTCCGAAGTTCACTGGGAGCCATATTGCGTCGGCCCCGGAGCTCATGGCCCTGTTAATGATCGGAAGCCAGTCGGTGGTATCTAGTGCCGCCAGATTCGATCCTAGGAGTTTTCCACCCACTTTCGAGAACGCCTTGACCATCCCGTTGCCGTAAGCGGAGTCCGAGCCAATGATGTACCAGCCCTTCTGGCCTACGGTGGGGTGTTTCTTGAGGTAATTAGCTTGCGCGTTGATTAGGGAAGCGGTGTTCGGTTGAGTCCGAAAGGTCCAGCTATTGCAGTACTGTCCGGTGATGTTGTCGCCGACGTTGTTTCCGTCTACATATGGTATGGAAATGCGGCCTGTCTTAAGCGCGCCGGCGACCGCCGCCGCTTCTTGACTGTATCCAATGCACGTTATTGCGCGCACTGCCGCATTCCCGTCAAGGGCTTGGGCCTTCTGCAACGCATTCGCCGGATCGCCAACGGTATCCTGGAGGTTCAGCTTAATGTCCCAGCCGTTAATGCGTGGACGCTGGTCGACAGCAAACTTGGCGCCAAGGCTAAGGTTCCGGCCGATCGGAGCTGCCGCTCCTGAGAGCGGGGTTATGCAACCGATCTCGATAGTTCCTTTGCTGGATTGAGCGACAGCCTGAACTGGAATCATCGCGGCCGCTACTAGGGTTCCCGCGAAGAATGTGGCATTGCGCATCGATATTCTCCTTGCAAGATTAAACTGCGGTGACGGGCTCTCGTGCGGATGCCGATCCAAGGCTCAGCATCGATTCTATAAGTCCTGGATCGGCGAGTAAATCCGCGGACGGATACTCGCCTATAATGCTGCCTTTCTCGATTAATAGAGTCCGATCGCTCAGTGCAAGCGCGAAGTTCAGATGCTGCTCGACGATGATCATCGTGACGCCAGACTTCGCGATGTCCTTTAACGATTCCTCTAGCGCACCAATGACCGCGGGGGCTAAGCCAAATGAAGGTTCGTCCAGCACCAGAATGCGCGGCTCGTTCGCCAGCGCGCGGCCAATCGCTAGCATTTGCTGCTGTCCTCCGCTTAGAGTACCCGCCACCTGGGATTGGCGATCTTTCAGCATCGGAAAAAGGGAGAATATCCGGTCGAGAGGCCAGCTTGGTGTACGTCCGGTACGCCTTGCCACGCGAAGATTCTCCGCGACCGTAAGACTTCGAAACAGTCCTCGACCTTCGGGAACGTAGCTGTAGCCCTTCGAGACCACTTCGTGAGGGTAGCCAATTCGTACGTCGTGCCCGTCAACGTTAATGGTGCCGCGCCATAGTGGACTTTCCATGCCGATCAGACACCGTAGCAGGGAACTCTTCCCCATCCCGTTTCTTCCAAGAATAGCCACTGAACTGCCCAGGGAGATCTTGAATGACACGTTCCGAAGAATTTGTGCATGACCGTACCATGCGTTCAGGTTCTCAACCGTGATCATGGATGACCCCGACGCATATACGCCGCCGCTACCCGGCCGTCGCGTTGAATTTCTGATGGCGTTCCGCTAGCAATAACGCGTCCCTGGTCAAGTACGACGATACGGTCAGAAATGTTGAGCACGAAATCGATATCGTGCTCGATGATCATAATCTGCATAGTGCCTCGCAATTGCCGAATGACGGAGGCGATTTGGGCAATTTCGGCCAAGTCCATACCCGCCGTAGGCTCATCCAGCATCAATACTTTAGGGGCCGTCGACACCATAGTGCCAATTTCGAGCAAACGCTGGCTGACATGATTCAAGTCCTCTGCGGCCTCGTTCGCATGCACGCTTAGATGGAATGTCTCGAGTAGATCGGCGATCGATCGTAGCTGCTGAATTCCTCTTATACGGTTCGCTAGTAGAACTAAATGCTCCGTTGGCGTTAGTCCACGGAAAATTCCAGTGTGCTGAAAGGTTCGGGCGACCCCCATAGCCATCCGCTGCCGCATGTGCGTGCGTGTGATGTCCTGGCCTTCAAGTCGGACACTACCTCCGTCTGCCTTGATTGCGCCACAAAGAAGGTTCAGCAACGTAGTCTTCCCAGCGCCGTTCGGCCCAATTATCGTGGTAACAGGTGCATCGGGGCCTAACTCGATGGAAACATTGTCGACTGCAAGCACGCCGCCGAAGTGCTTTGAAAGGGCCGATCCTGCCAGCACTGCACTGGTCATGCGCCTTTCCTTCGGCGGTATCGAGAGATCCAATCCATTATGCCGGGCAGAATCCCGCGTGGGGTGAAATAGACAAATAGCACTACCGCTGTGCCAAGAATCAGTTCCCAATGTGTCGTCACCGCTGATAACCAGTGCTGAAGAAAAGTCATCGCAATTGCCGCAATCATCGGACCTACGACCGTACCGGGTCCTCCCATCAGAAGCTGAATCATGAAGTGGCCCGATTGCTGCCAGCCGAGAGCGCTCGGATCGACCGATCCCTGCAGATAGACAAACAGGGCACCCGCCATGCCGGCGATTCCGCCGCTGATCGACATTGCACCTACCCGATGCGCGTAAACATGTATGCCAGCGGCCTCCGCGCGCATCGGGTTGTCCCGTACTGCCTGGAGCGCAAGGCCGTAACGCGTGCGAACTATGTATCTGAGGACTAAGAAGGTCAGGCAGGCAATCACCACACTGAGGTAGTAGACAGCGGTTGGCTTCAGACCTTGTCCGAACACCTCCACCAGTGGTAAGGCAACCAATCCATCGGTGCCGCCCGTCACATCGCGCCACTGGATAATCAAGATCCGAAGGCTAGATGCTAGCGCTAGTGTGCCCATCGCGAACGCGACACCCTCGAGCCGACCCAGCAAGATACCCCACGCGGCCGCGAGCAGCGCCGTGGATGCGACTGCAATCGGCAGGCCTACGAAAAGCTCTCTGCTGACGAGCTGGAGGCTGAATCCGGCTATGTAGGCTCCAAATCCGAACAATGCGGCATGTCCGAAGGACATCATCCCTCCATAGCCATAGATATAGTCGAGGCTCATCACGGCAATGCCGAAGATGACCGCAAGGCTCAAGAGTGAAAGAGTGCTGCGTTGGAGGCCGAAGGCCGGCAGTGCAATGAACGTAACGGCAAATGCACCCATCACAAGATAGGGCGCCAGGTAACGTGCGGGCTTTCGGCGCGGATCTGGGAGTTTTCTTGCGAGCGCTTGCGTCATACCAATACCCGCCCCTCGCGAAATATACCTCTCGGTTCGACGACTAGTACAAGCAGCATTAGCAGGAAGACGAGTAGACTGGACCAGGCCGCTACGTAGGCGGAACCGACGGAGGTCATGATTCCCACCAGAAGGGCGGCGACAACGGTGCCGCGCAAGCTACCGAGCCCTCCGATGATGACGATGACGAATGCATATATGACTATTTCCTCCATCCCGACCACTGCGGAGTAGAGGGGGACGCTAACGACACCCGCAAAGGCTGCCAAAGCGCTGCCCGTTGCGAAAATGATGCGAAACATTTTCTCGGTGTCGATGCCGACGATTGAGCCAGTCGTGGGGTCCTCAGATGCCGCGCGAAACTTTAGGCCGATACTGGTGCCATAAAGAATCATCACCAGCGTCATCGCCATGGCAAACGCAGTAATCCCTGCGACGACTTGATAGCGCCCGATCCGGACGCCGAGTACCTCCCAAGTTCCTTGGAGCGCGAGCGGAATGTCATAGTAGCGGCTCGACGTTCCCCAGATATCCCGGATGACGTTGGACAGGATCAGGAGAATTCCATACGTCAGAATAAACGTCATTAGCTCAGACTGGTGCCTGACTCGCTGGATCATTACGTGGTCGAGAATCACGGCAAGAAATGCCACAAGCAGGGGCGCAACGATCATCGCGCCGAAAATTCCAATGAAAGGTACCAGCGACACGCCTACGAATGCGCCAAGTGCATAAAAAATGCCGTGCGCAAAATTGACCACGCGCCCGATTCCAAAGACTACGGTCAGGCCTAGCGAAATAAGAAGAAGGATCAGGCCGTAAGTAGCGCCTGCAAACATCTGGCCAACGAATTCGGTCATAAGTTACCGTTGAGATGAAAGTTAGTGAAATTTAGCTGACAAATATCATATCCGCAAGGGATAATTGGTGCGGGCAGGCTTGTTCGTCATGGTGGAATTTGCCGTTCCAGTTTGACACTGTAATTGCAGCGTCGAGCTCAGCCAGAGCCGAGCGACTAGGAATCAGTGAATCGCCTTCGCCAATTTGACGAGGTCAGCACGGAGGAAGCAAGGTGATTATAGATTGCGACAGCCACATCATGCCTAGGGACGCATTCGACTACGTGGGCGATGAATATTCCTCTCACGCCCCGCGGGTGAAGTTCGACGATTCAGGTCGCTTTGTCGATGTCGAGTACCGCGTCAATCCGGCTTACATCGCCGGCACTACGCCTTTGCCCGTGTCGCATCCATCCCACGGCCTTACGTACTTGGGGAACGCAGACATGGGGGCGCGGCTTGCGGACTACGAGAGGATGGGCGTGCAGGCCCATCTGGCGTTACCGCAGCTGACGGGATGGTGGTCATATCTGATCGACCCTGAAGTCGGCACTGCGATCGGGCATTCCTGGAATATTGCACTGGCCAAGATTATGCGCCAGTACCCGAGACAGGTACTCGGTGCTGCACTTGTCGCCTTGCAGAATGTCGATGGCGCAATCCGGGAAGTCGCGTGGGCTAAGGGTGAGGGCTTTAGGGCCGTGATGCTCGATTACATTTATCCGGTCGTGGACCATCCCTATGGGACCACTCTAGCGGGGCACAAGGAGCTCTGGCCGTTTTTTGAGAAGGTTGAGGCGTTGGATATTCCAATCATTCTGCACGCGGTGCAGCATGGGCACCGGATTGTCAATTGCCCGCGATTTCTGGAAAATGGGCTCGACCTGTCTGCGCCGAGCGACGCGCAATTGAATCTAATTTCGCTGATCACCAGCGGTCTGCTCGATGACTTTCCTGGGCTCAAGATTATTTACGCCGAGACAGGAACTGCTTATATCAAACCCCTCGCAAAATTGATGGATTCGAGATTCGATCACACACCGATCCGCTTTGACGACGAAGGCTTCACGGCCGGCTTGCGGCGCAGAGACAATCCGACCTTCAAGGATCTGCTGCTGGTGCCTCCTACTGTCGTGCGTGAGAAGAACAAACACTATCCGAGCCACTACTTTAAGAAGAACTTTTTCTGGACAATTGAAACAGAAGAGCCGGAGCTAGTTGAGGCAATCGAGTTTGCGGGCGCAAGCCAGTTTCTCTTTGCAACTGACTACCCCCACAATGACGCGGGTGGGCGTATGAAATTTGAGGACGTGCAGTTACTCAAGCAGCATCCGAGAATTTCAGAGATAGACAAGGAGGCAATCAGAACCGGAAACGCGATGCGTCTCTTCAAGCTCGCGAGCTGATTTCGGAAGGCCGGAGAGAGGGATGGCAAGGAATACGCTGAAGGAGGCGCACAGCATCAGCGACCTCCGAACGCTCGCGCGTGGTCGCCTGCCGCGTGTAGTGTTTGATTATGTTGATGGTGCAGCGGATGAAGAGATAACCGCGCGTCGCAATGTCGAGGCATTTGCGGATCTGGCAGTCGTACCGCGGATGCTCCGACCCACGCCAAACTGCGACACTACAGTGGTGTTGTTCGGCGACAAGGTTTCCCTTCCCGTGCTCATTACTCCGACGGGTTTCACAGGAATAGTTTGGCCTCTTGGAGAGGCTGCAGTTGCGCGCGCGGCCGAGTCGATAGGGACTATTATGGTCGTCAGTGCTGCGTCTAGTATGAGCCTCGAAGCCATAGCTGCCGCGGCCGGAGGACCGAAGTGGTTCCAGCAGTTCATCTACCGCGATAGGGGCGTGACTTTGGATCTAGCGAATCGCGCAAAAGGTGCGGGATATCGCGCGCTAGTGATAACAATTGATGTTCAGGCTCCGGGCAACCGGTACCGCGACTTGCGGAACGGGTTCACCGTCCCGCCCAAAATCAACTTTTCCAATGCACTTAACCTGATTCGACATCCACATTGGCTTTTCCAGATGCTCACCCAGCCGCGGGTGTCATTTCCTAATTTCGAAGGTTATGGAAAATCAGGATTGCTCAGCCTCGCAGGCTGGTTGAACGGATTGACCGATCCATCGGTGCAGTGGAGCGATATCGAGTGGCTGCGTTCTAGGTGGACGGGCCCACTGGTACTTAAGGGGATTATGCATCCCGATGATGCAAGACGGGCCATATCAATTGGGGTGGATGCGGTAATGGTCTCAAACCATGGGGGTCGCCAAATGGATACAGAGGCGGCGACGATAGAGATGCTTCCGCATGTGACGGATGCGGTCGCGGGGCGTGTGCCAATTCTTATTGATGGCGGAATTAGGCACGGACTTGACGTCCTTAAGTGCCGTGCTCTCGGTGCAACAAGCGCTCTCATCGGCAGACCCTATTTGTGGGGCCTGGGGGCCGCCGGGCAAGAAGGTGTGGAACACGCGTTAAACATCCTACGGAACGAACTAACGCGCGCACTGGCTCATGGGGGCTGGGACAGTATTCAGTACGTCGATCGCGATGCGCTTGTGCAAAGAAGGCCTCTTCCATGGAGCCGTGGGGCTGGAGATTCCGCTTAGCCTTCGAATGACCCCCAGTGATACGATCCACGTCCGCACTCAGCGGGAGCGACAGCATGGGTAAGAATGCAGGTGGCCTAGCCTGTTAGACAATAACCTATTTAATTTCAACAACATATAAGGGTTTTTGGCGGATGTCCGCTCCACCTACAGCCGGCAATGGCGAAGGACGGCATCATTCACTAACATTCCACCCGGACCACTCGATGGGGGCCGATCAGAGAAAAGTTGCTTTCGAACCGGCTCCTAACGTGCATTGCCGCGTTAACGCCGGCGAGTCGTCCCGACACAAGGGCCCAGGCCATCAGTCCGGCGAATCGTCTGCCAAATACCCCGCCTACATCGGCGCCCGCCGCGAAGAGGCCCTCCACGGGCAGACCTGCGCTGGACAGGACTCGGCACTCTCCGTCCACCGCAATGCCCCCCGAGGTTAGGCTGATGCTCGACCGACAGCGCACTGCATGGAACGGTCCGACGCTAATCGGGAGGGGATTGCCTGACCGGCCTGGCTGGAGCGAACCGCCATGCGCGGCGCGGCAGAATTCGTTGTATTGTGAAATCTCGCGCACGAATATCTCCGCTGGAACCTTTTCGGCCAATTGCAATTGTTCGGCAAGGTTCTCCAAGCTCGTCGCACTATAAACACTGGCACCCAGTTCCCGCCAGCGCTCCAGCCTATCCATAGCAGGCACGGCAGAGGTGATTTTCTGATCGATGCCGTAACTATGATAAATTCTATCGTCGAAGATGAGGAAGAAGACACCGTTTGGCTGCTTCCAGCCGTCTTGGCTCAGAGTCTCCTCGAAAGCGCCATAGCCTTCGTCGGCGAAGCGCACCCCCTCCTTGTTGATGGCGACCGCGTGGCGTGCAAAGTAGGCTGTAAGTCTCTGCAATTCACCGCGGGGAATGTTAATGTCAGGCATGGTATGGCCGTAAAAGGAATCCATCCGCCCCTTAATCGCGGCCCCGAGCTGAGACGCAATCTTTAGGCCATCGCCTGTGCAACTTGGATCCGTGCGCAACATGAGCGCGTCGACTGCGGGCTCCCCGACATATTTGGCGATGAGCTGCTTGCTGGCTTGGAAACCGCCGGACGCCAGCACAACAGCGCCAGCCAATAAATCTCTTTCGCCGTCCTTATCGCGGATGGTGGCGCGATAGCCGCCGCTGGGTTTAGGCCGAGCGGCGATCGTTGCTGTTGCGGTCAAGAGACGCCCACCGTGCCTAGTAGCCAGATCTGCGAAAAGCCCCATGAAATGGCGACGGTCGCCCGACGCCCCTATCGCCATGGCGCGTCCGCGGCCAATCTCGCCGACCGCATCCTCGCCAAGCAGTGGGAGGCCCAAGTCTTCCAGCCATGCGATGCTGTCGGCAAAACGATCGCAGAGGAGGCGCTGCAGGTCCTCATCACCGTCAGGGATATAGTCTCGCATCTGCCGGTAGGTCGAAGGGCACCAGATCATTCCTGCCGACATCGCCGCCGAACCGCCGACATAGTTGTTCTTCTCAGTGACGACGACGTTCAGCCCGGCCTCGGACGCCGCGCATGCGGCCGTCAACCCGGCAAAGCCACCGCCGACGATGAGCAGGTCGCAAGATCCGTCCTTCATCGAATTAGCCCGTGAAAACTATTATCGAGCCCGATTCGCTTGTACTCGGCTTCGCCGGCTGACGTTATGACACCCGTGATGATTAGGCTGAGAGCCTGCTTCGTATACTGCTCAAAGGTCACGAGCCGCCGGAGTCGCCAGTTCTTGAGGCCCCAGGCGTGGGCCGAAGTGACCACCAAGTAGGACATCACCTCGACGTCGCGGCAATCGAAATAACCCTCCTTTACGCAGTCGCTTATACAGTCGACTATATATTGGTTAGTTTGAAGCTCCTTTGCCTTTAGTGCTTCAATCTGTTCCGAATGGAGCGACTGCGTCTCACGATAGGCGAAGAGCGTCGCCGCAACCCGGCTGTTGATCACCTCGAAATAGGCTTTGCAAGTTTTCTCAAATCGGTCGAGTGGATGGACAACCCCGATCAGCGCACCAGGGATGTCTCGATTATAAGCCTCAATGATCTCCATGATCGCGGCGAACAGTACGGCGCGCTTATCGGCGAAATACTTGTAGATCAGCCCCGCGCTGATGCCCGCGAGTATAGGTAATTCAAACCGCTTTTTTCGCTATGCGCGGCCGTATCACCAGGCCGGGAAGCGGTCAGTCGCGTGGTGGTTGGTGAAAACTTTCCTCCTCCCGCGGCTTTATCGGCCTCTGCGGGGACCCGTCGAGACCGA
>SXGR01641800.1_pt1 | contig 14744 bp, 5 predicted proteins | sample 3174711 | NCBI WGS metagenome assembly SXGR01 (sample SAMN11356860, study PRJNA531348) | freshwater metagenome | isolation source: freshwater sample F1-60 | place: China: Fuxian Lake, Yuxi | collected 2017-12-25
AAGCCCTTGGTCGCCGGATCATCCACGCCATACAGGTTGCGGATCCAGGCGGGCTCCTTCTCGAGGTCGGTCGCCTCCGGGATGCTCAGCTGCATCCGGGCCGCCAGCTCGTAGGATCGCAGGCGCGCCGCGAAGACCTGGTCCCCGGAATGCGCCTCGGAAAATTCCCGGTTGATCCCCGACAGCATCCGGAAATCCGCCTCACGCCGTGACGGATCGATGGTTTCAGGCGGACGAAGGTCGGCGATGGGATCCCCCGAGCGCGTGCGGAATGGCACGCCCTGGTGGTTGGCGGGAAGGAACCCGGAGGTCCAGTTGATCGATCCGCCCGCCGGCAGGCCGCGGGGATCGGGCAGGACGACGAACGCAGGCAGGTTCTCGTTCTCGGTGCCGAGCCCATAGCTGATCCACGCCCCCATGCTCGGAAACCCGTTCAGCGTGAACCCCGAGTTCATCTGGAACGTGGCCGGCGTATGGTTGTTGCTCTTCGCGTACATCGAGTGGATGAAGCAGAGGTCGTCCGCGCATCCGGCGATGTTCGGGAGCAGATCACTGATCCACGCCCCGCTTCGCCCATGCTGGCGAAACGCGTAGATGCTCTTCATCAGCTTCCCCGGCTGCCCGAAGAACCCGAGGTTCTCACCCTTCCCCTCCAAGGCCTTGCCGTTCATCCGCTCCAGCTCCGGCTTGTGGTCGAAGGTGTCGAGATGGCTCACCCCACCGCAGCAGAAGACCTGCACCACCCGCTTCGCCCGGGGCGCGAACTGCGCCCCGCCCAGGATTCCGGCCATCCCGGAGGCCCGCGCGGCCTCGCGGCTCATCAGCCACGACAACGCGACCCCGCCCAGTCCGCCGAGGCTGCTCGAAAGGAAATGGCGACGCGGCAGGAGCGACGACGAGGCGCCGACCGGGGTGGAGATGGACTTCATGTCAGCGGACATAGACGAATTCCGTGGTGTTGAGCAGCGCCCAGCACAGGCTTGGGAGCCCGCGATCGCGGACAACCGCTTCGGCACGATCCCGTTCCGCTGCGGTCGCCTCCCGGCCCAGTGCCAGGGCATACACCCGATCCACAGCCGCTCCCGGATCCGCCCCCGCCTCGCGTCGGACCCGCTCGGCAAGCCGGTCGGCCTGACGCTGCACGAAGGTCCCGTTCATGAGCCCCAGGGCCTGCAACGGCGTCGTGGTCACACCCCGTCGCGGGGTCTTCACGGAGGGATCGGGACAATCGAACGCGTCGAGCAACGGCTCCTTCCCCGAGTTGATGTTCATGCGGTAGACGGTGCGGCGATTGAACTCCGGGTCCCCCTTGTCGAAGAGATGGTAGAACGTGGCGCCATACTCGGACGTGGTGAACGGACGGAAGCTCGGGCCGCCGTACTGGAGATTCAGCTCTCCACTGACCGCCAGCATGGCGTCGCGGATGGCCTCGGCCTCGAGTCGCCGGGGCGACATCCGCCAAAGCCAGCGGTTGTCCGCATCCACCTCGCCCGCCGCCCTCTGGTGGACAGCCGAGCGACGATAGGCCTCCGAAGTCAGGATCCGTCGATGGAGGGCCTTGAGGCTCCAGCCCGAGGCAATGAAGTCCGACGCCAGCCAGTCGAGCAGTTCGGGATGGCTCGGCGCGCCGCCGCTCCGACCGAGGTCGCTCGGGGTGGCGACGAAGCCCTGTCCGAAATGGAACTGCCAGACCCGGTTGACCATCACCCGTGCCGGGAGTGGATTCGCCGGATCCGAAAGCCACCGGGCGAACGCCTTGCGCCGATCGGCCTCCGGGCTGTCGGGCGACAGACCAAACTCGGCCGGCACGGTCCTCACGGAGCCGAGGGCCGCAGGAACGACCACATCGCCTGGGCTCTTCACGTCGCCACGCTTCAGGACCCGGGCCGGGGACGGCTGCGACCGGATCCCGGCATAGACCACCGGACCGGACCCCTCCGCCCGCGCCAGCTCGGCCCGCGCCTCCTGGACCCGCACCAAGGCCGCTTCGCGGGCCTGCCGACGCGATCGAGGCAGCGCGTCGAGTGCCTGTGCCAACTCGGCCTGGGTAACGGTCGAGCCGCCCGATCGGAACGCGGCGGAGACCTCTTCGGGGGTGAGTGCGCGATCATGCAGGGACACGCTGCGGACGGTCCCGGTGAGCCATGGACGCCCACCGGCCTCGTGGCGTCGACCCACCACGATCCGGGCCTTGCCCGCCGAGAACACCGGCAATGCCGATCCAGGGGCGTAGGACTCGCCATAGGATTCTCCGTTGCGGAACAGCTGGATCCGCTGATCCGCCGTGAACACGGCGACCAGATGGACAAAGGCCCCGGCCGGAGCATCCTCGACCGGACCCGCAAGGTCCTGGGTACGGGCGAATCCCTCGCTGCCCACCATCCACTTCCGAGGCTGACGTTCGGCGAAGACAATCGCGTCGAACGGGGATCCCCCCATCGCCTCGAGCGAGATCGCAGCACCCCCACCCTGCTCAAGGTCGGACAGCGCCACCCAGGCCTCGAGCGACTTCTCTCTCAGGTCCCGGTCGATCGGAGGGGCTTCGAAGAAGTCCCCGGGCTTAGACAGCTCAAGTCCGTGTCCACCCCAGCGCGCGCCTCCGCGGAGTCCGGAGGACCACTGGACACGGTCGGCGGATCGGAAATCCCACGAGAGCCAGGGGGTCGGCCCCGTCGCGGTCGGGGATTCCGGCCGGGAGGCCGTCACCCTTCGCACCGCCTCACGCTCGACATCGGCCACGATCCTCGACGCCTCATCGAGCCGACGGCGGGCAGCATCGCGACGCGCCTCTCGCTCCTGTCGCTCCACAAGACCCTCAACCGCCCGGTCGCCGTGGCGGACGCCGTCGAACACAGCCCGGACCCGGTAGTAATCGGCAAGCGGGATGGGATCGAATTTGTGGTCATGACACCGGGCGCAGTTGACGGTGAGTCCCAGGAAGGTCTGCCCCACGACGCTGACGAGATCCTCCATTTCCTCCTCGCGCGTGATGGCCCGCTGGGTCGCGTTGGCCTGGGAGTTGCCGGCCTGGTCCCATGGCCCCGACACCAGGAGGCTGGCCGCAATGATGCCGTCGCTTGTGACCGGTTCGAGGACATCCCCGGCGATCTGCTCCTGCATGAAGCGATCGTAGGGTAGGTCGGCATTGAAGCTGCGCACCACATAGTCGCGGTAGGGCCAGGCCGTGTCCCGGAGCCGGTCATACTCAAACCCTTGGCTCTCGGTGTAGCGCACGACGTCGAGCCAATGCCGACCCCAGCGCTCGCCATACCGCGGGGAGGCGAGCAGGCGGTCGATCCAGCGAGCCTCGCGATCGGGCGCGGTATCGGTGAGGAACGCCTCGACCTCCTGGGGCGAGGGTGGCAGTCCGATCAGGTCGAAATACATCCGTCGGATCAGCTCGCGCGGGGAGGCGGGTGGATTGGGGGTCAGACCCTGGGCTTTCAGGGCGGCATCGACGAAGGCGTCGATGGGATGGTGGCCTGTGGGGACCGCAGGACGGGCGAAGGGCTGGAGCGACCAGTGGGATTCCGGGTTCGCGACGGGCTCCCCCGCGCGCGCCCACCCGATGAAGAACACGAGCAGCACCAGTCGGATCCGCCATCGGGTCGGGAGGGACATCCATACTGGGGCGACGGGGTGCATCGGGGGATTGGGGACGACTATGCCTCAGGGTGAATTCAGTCCCAAGCGCTCAAATCTCCGGAATCAGCGGTCCCGTATCTGCGGGACTGCCCCGGTGGGTGGACCCGTGCTCTGGGCCACTGGGTGCCTCCCAGGCATCCACCCACCCCAGACCCAACCTCTCCAGGCTCCCGGTCCACCACACCACACCCGCCGGCCGTCCCCACCGATCGGTATCGCCTCGCAGGGTGGGTGCTCCCGCACCCACCCCGTGGAGCCTCCAGTCCACCCGTCCTCCCCGGCGCCTCCGCGTCACCGTGTGAGTCCCCTTCCGCTTGCTTCCCTGGGCACCCCCTCCCCTCACCGGCCTTTCCGCACCGTCTCATCCCAACCCTCGATCCAGATCTCGCTGCCATTGAACTCGCCGTATTCCAGGCGGATGCGCCGGATGTTGGCCGACCGCAGTTCCGCCAACACCCCGGACGACACGGCAGGATCAAGGCCAGGCTCGAAGAGGAAGCTCTCGGAGAAGTTGTGTCGGATCGAATCGTAGGTCTGCGAGAATGGTCCCGTCAGGCGGATCGGCTCCCGGGTGAACCCCGTGAGCGTCGTCCCCCGCCACTCCACCAGTGGCCAGCTCTTCGTGTCGTAGATCCCGATCCCCGGATAGCCGAACTTCAGGAAGGACAACAGGTAGTCGGTCGCCACCGAAACCCGGCCCTTCTGGACCGTGCGCTGACGCGGCAGCGATCCCGTGATGATCCGGGACAGCGGCACGAGCCGGGTCGATTCCGAGGTCACCGTCTTCCGGACTCCCTGGGCATCGAAGGTCGGCTGCGGCGTCCCGTACGCCGCCTTGAGGTCCACCTGCAGCGCATCGATCCACGACAACGGCTGCCTCGGATCCGGCGGCTTGGGAAAGGTCGCCACGATCGTGTACGCACCGCGAAGGTCCCCGTCCGGCCAGTTCCAGCGGTACGTCACCGTGGCGCCCGAGGCCGCGATGCTGGCTCCTGGAAACGATCCGATCCGACCCGACCGCCTCCGGATCGAGGTGCCGTCGTGATGGGTCAGATCCACCAGCACGTCGAAGCCGGCAGTCCCGGGTTCCCCTGCGAACACCAGGCTCGGGAAGCGCCAGAGGGACTTGAGTCGATGGTTGGCAAACAGGTCCTTGCCGTGGTGCTGAAAGACCTCAAAGGCGGCCGATTCCGAGAGCGTGAAGGGCGGCGGACGGGTGCCAGCCGGATTCGACGGGATCTCGCGGATCTGCTTCACCACAAGGCTTCCTGGGGCGACCCGCTTGAACTCGAGGTCCAACGCGAGAGTGTCCCGACCCGGCCGGGCCTGGGCAAACGCCAGGACCGCCGACTCCAGCACCTCCACGAGCGAGTCGTAGCCCCGGGTCCACTCCAGCACGGTCGCCCCGAGCGGCACCCGTCCGGCCCGGCGCACGACGCTCAGCTTTGGCGCCAAGCCAGGGGTCCGTGAGACGGAGATGACCTCCGGCCGAGAGGCGGGGTCGGGATTCGCGACCGATTCTGCGCCGGGTTGGAGTACCAGTTCGCCGCTGTAGGCCAGGGCCTCCCGGGAACCCGCCGCGGTCACACGGAACGTCGCCACCCCGTTGGCCGTCTCGATCTCATCGGGAAACGATCGGTGCACCAGCACCGCCATGCCCACCGTGGACTCCTCCACGCCATGACGCAGCCGCTCCAGGAAGGCATTGTCGTTGTAGAAGCTCGCGTACACGCGCCGCAGCGCCCGGAACACCCCGCGTTCCCCCGTTTCCGTCGGATCGCACCGGGACGGTCCCGCCACGTCGCCATCCGTATCATCCAGAAGACATCCGCTGTAGCTGTCGTACAGCCCCGCCCCGGAGAACTGCTCGCTATCCTCGACGTTGGTGGAACTCCGGAACCGCAGGTTCCCGCCGTAGTGGACCGTCCCCAGGGCCGACACAATTGCCTGCTTCTGCGCCGCGGAGAAGTCCGCTCCGTCCCGGATCAGCTGTCGGATCGCCGCTAGGTCCGCCGAAAGCCGGGCCATGTCGGGCGGGAAGACATGCCCCTGGAGCCGATCGGCGATGGTCCCCCGGAGCGTCCTCCCTCCGGGCAGGGTCTGGTCGAGGAAGTCCATCCAGAGATCGAAGGTGAACGCCAGGGCCGGACGTGGTGCATGGTCCGGCACCGACCGCACCAAGGTACCGTAGTTCGCCGCCTTCCCTCCGACATGACGGAGGTCCTCCGGCTTGAGGTTCTCGGCCGGCACCTGAATCACTCCGCGGCGCTCCACCGGGACCACCGCGAGGCGGGCCGGTGCCTTGGCCTTGGCCAACACTGCCTTCTGTCCCTCCGTGAGGTAGCCCTCCACGTTGACGCACCGGATCGCATCCCCTCCAGCGTCGGAACCCGCCACCATCAGGACTTCCTGCCCTTCCCACGACCGCAGCTCCGCCTGACGGGCCGGGTCCGCGACGTGGGCGAATGGGATGCCGAACGACTGCGAAAGGAGCGCCACGTGGGAATTGGGGGTGGCAGGGCTCAGGGTGATCGTGCCCGCCACGACGGGAATCTCCGCCGGCACCGCATCGGTCAGGAGGAGATCCTCCGGACGGAGTCGGCCTGCGACGAACGCCGCCTGGATCTCCGTCGCCGGCACGAATCGGATCCGACCGTGCGCCCAGCCCGAACTGTAGACTTCGTCCCTGCGGATCCAGCGCGAGACCGAGGCGACCGGAAATCCTGCCGCCTCGAACCGGAGGAGGTCTGTAGGACCAAGGGTCTCCTGCTCGATGGTCGGGACATAGCGGACCGTCCAGCCCTCGGGGAGGACGAGGGCCTGACGGACCTGGTCCAGCCATTCCACGACCCGATCCACCGGGAAGGCCTCCCGGCCAATGATTTGGATTCCGATCTCCCGGAACCCGGCATCCTCCGGCAGCAGGACGGCTCCCAGCACGAGACGCTGCCCGGTGTTGCGGAGCGACACCGCATCCACCGCCTCCGGGGACAGGCCCTCGAATCCCGCCAGACGCTGTCGGATGAAGCCGTAGTGGAACGGCTGTCGGGTGCTGTCCTGGAAATACACAAGGCTCGGCGTGTCGAGTCGCAGGGTGAACTTCAGCCAGCGGAACCCGCCGCTGGAGGGATCGCCCGGCACCGACAGGAACGGATCCTCTGGGAAACGGATCTGGTTCTTCCAATCGTCGGTCGGCTCCGCGGCCCGCGATCGGACTCTCAGGAACCCGGTCGTGGCGTCCGCCCCGGGAATTGGGAAGGCGTCGAACCCTTGGAGGGTCCGCGCGGCCTCGGACCAGGTCCGGAGATCCGGACTGCGCTCCAGGAGCTGGAGTCGACCCGAAAGGTCCGTGCTACCGACCCGGATGCGGCCATCCGCCGTCCGGGTCGCGGTGACCGTGGGGCTGTCCTGGGCGAGCACTTCCGGCACCAGCACAAAGGCGAGGACGAGCATGCCGAGTAAAGCCGCCAGCACACCCCCCCGGGTCCTGCCGCGGGTGACAGACGAGGACCGATCCAGTCGCACCACGTGGAGACAGTAGCGAACGCCCCGCGGAATTCGAACGGTGAATGTCGTTGGATGGGCGCCACGTCGACCGGGTCCCACGGCCTGTCAACACGCTTCCCCGACGCTCCGGCATTGGTACCGTCCCGCACATGATTTCCCGCATTATCCCCCCCAACTCGCCATGCACTCTCGCATCACAAGCCCATGGATCCTCCTGCTCCTCGGCATCCTCGGCATCCCGTCCCGCATCGAGGCCGACGCCACGCTTCGCCTGACCCGCGACGGCAAACCGCTGGCGTCCATCGTGACCGCCGCAAGGCCCTCGCCATCCGCACGGCTCGCCGCTCTGGAGATCCAGTCCCATGTCCTGAAGATCTCCGGTGCGACACTGCCAATCGTGTCGGACGACACCCCTATCGAGGGCGCGCGCATCCTGGTTGGCGAGAGCGCCCGGACCCGGGAGCTCGGGTTCCGTGGGATGGACTTCAAGCCGCAGGAATACCTCATCGCCTTCCGTCCGCAGACGGTGGTGCTGATCGGACGCGACTGGGAGGACACCGAGGCCAACCGGAAGGTGGAGGGACGGCCCATGACCGGTGAAAATCTCGACGATACCCGCCACCGCATCCACTACGCGACCGCGCTGGGTTTGCCGGCCGACGGCAAGCCTCCTCTGGAACTGCCCGGGCTCTATGACGACCAGGGCACCTGCCTGGCCACCTACGACTTCCTCGAACGCTACTGCGGCGTCCGCTGGTACGGACCGGCCCCGCTGAACATTGTCCTCCCGAGGCAGCCCAATCTTTCGGTGAAGGGTTCGGACTTCGCCGATCCCCCGCCTTGAAGCACCGTAGCGCCCTGCCCAGCGGCAGCTGGCCCTTCCTGCAGAACCAGTGGGGGCCGTTCACTCGGGAGCAGGTCCATCTGCACTGGCGACGCACCCGTCAGGGCGGCGAACCCTGGTCAGCGAACCACACCTTCTATCCCCGCACCATCAAGGGCCGGTTCCATCATCCCGACTACCAGCCCAAGGACGCGGGCACCCAGGTCGGCCAGCTCTGCTACACGAATCCGAGACTGGTCGAGGAGGTGGTCCAGACGGCCCGGGACTACTTCGACGGAAAGGGACAGCTGCCCGAAGGTTGGAAGGCGCTGGGCGACTACTTCGCGTTGGCACCCGACGACACCCTGCGCCTCTGCAACTGCGACGCCTGCAAGGTAGCGCGGAAACCGGGCGAGGGACGGAAGACCGGGTTCTTCAGCGACGGCGTGATCAGCGACTACTGGTTCTCCTTCGTGAACGCCATTGCCCGCGAGGTGAGGAAGACCCACCCCGACAAATACATCGCCACCCTCGCCTACTGGTCGTACGCGCTGCCGCCCAGCTTCGACATCGAACCGAACGTCTCCGTCTCACCCTGCCTGCATACGTGCTACTACCCGGTCCATCCCGGGATGACGGCCAACGATCTCGACTTCTACGAAGCGTGGCGGCGGAAGACGAAGGCCCCGATGTTCCTGTGGGTCTACTACCATCATCCGATGGAACCGGCCCTCATCAATGGCTTCGGCTGCTTCCCTCACGTCATGGTTCACGACACCGCCAACGCGATGCGGAGGTTCATCCAGGACGGCATCCACGGGATCTTCGAGTGCGGGGAACAGGACCAGCTCGAGCAGTATGTGATGACGAAGGTCTGGGACGATCCCACGACGGATGTGGACGGGACGATCGACGAGTTTTTCCGGCTGTATTTCGGCCGCGCCGGAAAGCCGATGAACCGGTTCTACCGGCGACTGGAGGAGATCGCCTGCGATCCGAAGAACTACCCGGCCCCATATCTCCGAACCGGCGGGATCGACTGGAAGAAGGTGGCCTGGGAACGACTCGGCACCGCGGAACGGATGGAGGAACTGGGGCGGCTGATCCAGAAGGCGGAGTCGCTGGCGGAGACCGATGCTGAGAAGCAGCGGGTCGCCCAGTGGCGCAAGGCGTTCTGGGACTGGATGGTCCGGGGCCGTGAGAAGGCGTTGGCACAGGAGAAACCCGACGGGAAATAGATCCTCAGGGTCGGTAGAAACGCGGAGCGGAAGACAGGGACTCACACGGAGACGCGGAGAACAGAGAACAATCAAGGTAGGGCTGTGCTCCGCCACGGCCCCATCTGGATTTCCTGGAGGTTGCTGTCCTGTGACGGCTGGTGGGATTTTCCAACGCCCTGAGGAACCCGACTCATTCTGCAGGTTGGCTCGGGGCTCGCGGGTTCAGATGGGGACCTGAGGGACCCGGTCCCTACCGGGGATGGGTGCTCCCGCACCCCGTGATGCAGGGCACTGACTCAACCACCCTTCGACGCCCTCAGCGTCCGGCCAGAAGGAGCCCTGCCCCACCTCGTTCCCCTGGCTCTTTTCCTCCCCATAACTCCTCGCCTTCCTCCGCATCTCTCCGTCCCCGTGTGAACCCCATCCCTTCCGCGCTTCTTCCAGGGTCAGGACCGACGTTGAGGTATCGCACGGATCGGGCCATGGTCTCGAGGTTCGATGCGTTCGGCATTCACATCGGGAAACTCCCTCCGACCCTGTACCGCAACAGGATGCGGAAAAAGGCTCTGGGCCGTGATCCTCGCGGCACTCCTTCCCGCACTCTGGAGCCCCATCGCCCACCGCGCCACGGCATCCGAGGGCGCCACCAACTGGTGGGCGTTCGAGGCCGTAGGATCTACCGGGGTTCCGATCCCGAAGGGCTCGGCAACCCCGAATCCGATCGATGCCTTCATCCGTGCGCGCCTCGACAGCCAGGGCCTGACCCCAAACCCCGAGGCCCGGCCGGCCGAACTGATCCGACGCCTCTGGTTCGATCTCGTCGGACTGCCGCCCACCGCCGAGGCCATCGCCCGGTTCGAGCGCGACCCGTCCCCCGCCGCCTGGAATCGTGAGATCGAAGCCCTGCTGGCCAGTCCCCGCTACGGCGAACGCTGGGGACGCCACTGGCTCGATATCGCCCGGTTCGCCCAGAGCAACGGCTATGAACGGGATGCCGAGAAGGCCCAGTCATGGCGCTACCGTGACTACGTCATCCGCGCCTTCAACCAGGACACGCCCTATGACCGGTTCATCCGCGAACAGCTCGCCGGGGATGAGATCGGCGACGAACTCCGCGAGGCCGATGGATCCGTCGGACAGGCCTGGCAGGATGGCGTCATCGCGACCGGGTTCCTCCGGCTGGGTGTCCACGACGACGAGCCGGACGACAGACTGCAGGCCGAGTTTGACGAGCTGGACGACATGGTGAGCACCAGCAGTGCGGCGTTCCTGGGACTGACCGTCGGCTGTGCGCGGTGTCACGACCACAAGTTCGATCCCATCCCCCAAGAGGACTACTACTCGCTTCTCTCCGTGTTCCGTCCCCTCCGCATCGTCGAGGCGAGGACCCACGGACTGGACTCCCCGCTGTTCGCACCGCTTGCCGGACCGGAGCAGATCGCTGCTTGGCAGGCCGACCAGAAGCGCCAGCAGGAAGCCCTCGAGGCCCAGAAGGCCGCAGCCACCGACGAGGCGACCCGGAAGTCGCTGTCCGACCGCATCGCTGCGCTCCAGAAGCAGGTCCCTCCCGTCGAGTGGGCCCTTTCGGCCCGCGAGCGGGTCGACTCCACCCCGGACGTGCACGTGCTGGCACGCGGCAATCCGCGGTCGCCGGGCGCTCCGGTCGTTCCCGGCACCCTTCGGGCCGCCGGGGGTGGGACCTTGTCGGTCCAAAAACCAACCCAGACCGCCGGTGGGACATCCCGCTCGACCTCGGGACGTCGCAAGGCACTGGCCGACTGGATTGCCAGCCCCTCGAACCCCCTTACGGCGCGGGTGATGGTCAACCGAGTGTGGCACCACCATTTCGGACGCGGACTCGTGCGGACCACAACGGACTTCGGACGCGTCGGCAGCGTGCCGTCCCATCCGGAGCTCCTCGATTGGCTTGCCGCCGACTTCATGCGGGACGGCTGGTCGGTGAAGGCCCTCCACCGTCGCATCCTGACCTCAGCCACCTGGAAACAGTCCTCCGCCACCACCTCCCCCGAGGCCCTGGCCAAGGACCCGGGCAACGAGCTGTTGTGGCGCCAGAACCTGCGTCGGCTCGATGCGGAGTCCCTCCGGGATAGCCTGCTGGCGATTTCCGGGGAGCTGAACCTCGACGCCGGCGGCCGCGGGTTCTTCCCGTCGTTGAGCGGCGAGGTGCTCGCGGGCGGATCGCGTCCGGGCACAGACTGGGAAGTGTCATCCCCAGGGGCCCGGGCACGCCGGAGCGTCTACGCCTACGTGCGCCGGACCTCGATGGTCCCGCTGTTCGAGACCTTCGACTACAACAATGCCACCTCCCCCCTCGGAGAACGGCCGACCACGACCGTGCCGACACAGGCGCTGATGCTGTTGAACGATACATTCGTCCACGAACAGGCTGCCGCTCTCGCCAACGCGGTGATCCGGGAATCGGGTGGAACGCCCTCCGCGGAAGCGCTCGGCCTGATCTGGCATCGCGCCACCGGACGCCATCCCCATCCCGAGGAACTCGAGGTCCTGGAACGTTTCCGTGACCGCCAGGAATCCCTCTGGCAGCAGCTCACCCAGCGTCTCGTCGTGGCCCCGGATGTTCCCGACACGCTGTCGACCCCCTATTTCCAGGCACTTCCGGCGGATCGGTTCGTGCCGCCTCCGGGGCCTGGTTGGCAGTCGCACAAGGGATGGTGGCCCCGGGAATACGAGGGCAACAAGGCCCTCGAGGCTGGTCGTGGACCGTTTGTGCTGCGAACCGATGTGACCCCAGTCGAAGGCGAATTCAGGGCGGACCTGATTCCACAGGTCTCCTGCACCCAGTTCGGGCTCCTGTGGCGGGTCGTCCCGGGAACGAAGCCGGGGGAACCCGAGACCGGACTCGAACTCGTGATCGAACCCCGTGAGGGGCGTGCCCGGATCCGACGTCTCACACCCCAGGGTGAGGAAACGCTGACCCGCGGCGAAAACCTCCTTCTGCAGGGCGACCGGATCCCGTTGCGCCTCGAGCTCACCCGGGGTCGATGCCGGGTGTTCCTGAATGGGGCCTCAAAACCCGCGCTCGAGGCATCGATCCCGGGCACGGCCCCTGCCACCGGCAGTCTGGGGCTGCGGGCCTGGGGCGCGGCGGCAAGCCTCGACCATGCCCGATGGACCTCTGGTGGGTCCAAGGTCCCGCTCTGGAACCGTCATCCGGACGACTGGGCCCGAAGGAAAGCCCTCGAGTCCGTGTGCCGGATGGTCCTGAACCTCAATGAAGTGGCCTATGTCGACTGACCCCAACTCTCCCGGCGCAGGACTCTGCTGCGGTGCCCGTCGTGATTTCCTCGCCCAGTTCGGGGCCGGCTTCACCGGGATCGCACTCTCCAGCCTGCTCCACGCCGACGGGTTCTTCGACCGGACCGACGTCGCGCGGTCCCTGGGACAGGATCCGATGCTCGTCCGCCCCCCACACCATCCGACCCAGGCCAAGGCCTGCATCTTCCTCTTCATGTACGGGGGTCCGTCCCAGATGGACCTCTTCGACTACAAGCCCGAGCTGAACCGTCGGCACGGTCAGACCGCCTCGCTCGAGCAGCGCCGACGCGACGTGAAGCCGGGGACCCTGCTCGGCTCCAAGCGGACCTTCCGACAACACGGACAGTCCGGTCTCTGGTGCAGCGACGTCCTGCCGCATCTCGCGGGTCACATGGACAAGCTGGCCGTGGTGAAGTCGCTGTACGCCGATTCCTTCGCGCACGGCTCGGCGATGATCCAGATGAACAGCGGGAGGGTCCTGCAGGGCTGGCCTTCCATGGGATCTTGGATGTCCTACGGGCTCGGCTCGTCGAACGCCAACCTACCGGGCTACGTCGTGATGCTGGATCCCCGGGGGGGACCGATCAGCGGTGCCGCCAACTGGTCGAGCGGCTTCATGCCGGCCGCCTACCAGGGCACCGTCTTCCGAGCCGCCGGGAACCCGATCCTCAACCTGGACCCGTCCGACGCCACCCCGGCAGCCGCCCAACGGGACATCATCTCGACCCTCAACGACCTCAATGCGGGCCACCTGGCAAGCCGTCCCGGCTATTCCGAACTCCAGGCCCGCATCGCCAGCTACGAACTCGCCTTCCAGCTTCAGCGCAGTGCCCCGGACGCCCTCGACCTCTCCCGCGAATCCAACCAAACCCTCGAACGCTATGGGATCCATGAGTCGAAGCCCGACGACCACCCGCTGGCCCTGGGGCCCGCCCCGTTCGGCCGCCAATGTCTGATCGCACGCCGGCTGGTCGAGCGCGGGGTCCGATTCATCCAGATCTACCACGGCGGCGGGCACCAACAGCAGAACTGGGACGCCCACAACGGCGTGGAGGAGAACCTCAGGATCCACGGACCGGAGATCGACCGTCCCATCGCGGCGCTGCTCGAGGATCTCGAACAACGCGGGCTCCTGGACTCCACCCTGGTCGTTTGGGGGGGCGAGTTTGGTCGGCAGGCGCTGTCGCAGGGTGACAAGGGCGGACGGGACCATAATCCCAAGGGCTTCACCTACTGGCTGGCCGGCGGTGGCGTCCGCGGCGGAACGAGCTATGGGGAGACCGACGAGCTTGGTCACGAGGCCGCCGTCGACAAGCACCACATCCGGGACCTCCACGCCACGATTCTCCATCTCATGGGACTGGACCCGATGCGCCTGACCTATTTCTACGGCGGACTCGACCAGAAGTTGACCGGTGTGGTGGAACCCGAAGTGATCCGCGGCATCCTCGCCTGACGAGACTCACACAGGGACGAGGAAGAGACTCACGCCGAGACACGAAGACTCGGCGGACTAGAACCGGGGATGGCTACTGGGTTGACCAGTGCCCTTTGGCACAGAGGCAACAGCCCACCCACCGTCGGAGCCGAGTCGCAGAGTCTAGGGTAAGAACCTCTTCGGTGGGCCTTCGAGTTGGGCATCCCGTCACGAACGATCATGGATGTCCACCCACCGCCGTGCCACGAATCCCCAGGAGTCCTCTTCAGGTCCTTCCTCCGCGTCTTCGCGTCTCTGTGTGAGCCTCTCTCCGGACTCCCTCCACAGCTCTGTGTGATCCTTCAGTCCCGATCGAGCACGAGTTCGTCCTCGCGTCCGGCGGTGACCCGGATGCGGTCGCCCGGCTTGAAGTCGCCCGCGAGGATCCGGGTTGCCAGCGGATCGAGGAGCTTCTCCTGGATGGCCCGCTTGAGGGGACGCGCCCCGAACTGCGGATCGTGGCCTTCCCGAGCCAGCAGTCGCTTGCCGGCCTCGTCCACCTCGAGAGTGAACTGCTGCTGGGTGAGGCGCTTGCGGACCCCCTCCAGCTGGATGTCGACGATCCGTGCCAACTCCGCCTCGTCGAGGCTGTGGAAGATGATCACATCATCGAGGCGGTTGAGGAACTCGGGACGGAAATGCTTCCGCAGTTCCGCCTTCACCTTGTCCTCCATGGCCTGTCGAGCCCCGACCGTGGTGCGGCCGTCGAGGAAGTACTCCTGGATGATCGGTGACCCGATGTTGGAGGTCAGGATCACGATGGTGTTCTTGAAGT
>SXGR01137638.1_pt1 | contig 14743 bp, 15 predicted proteins | sample 3174711 | NCBI WGS metagenome assembly SXGR01 (sample SAMN11356860, study PRJNA531348) | freshwater metagenome | isolation source: freshwater sample F1-60 | place: China: Fuxian Lake, Yuxi | collected 2017-12-25
AACATACAACATGAGTATTAACCTGATTTCACAATTCGGCTCTGAGAGAGCTAGGACTTCTCTTGAGTCCTCGCTAGCGCAATTTCAAGCTGATAAAGCGGTGGTGGGCCTTGCCAAACAAATTCGCAAGAATGAGAAAGTTCGAGATGATCTGTACCAGCAAGCAAAGTGTCATCTTGGAGATTTTATGCAGTATTCGACAAAGCGATCTCAAATTAAGAAGTTGGAGAGTGATAGCAAGCGAAGTAAGCGAAAACGTCATGAAATAGATGAGGAGATTGGAAATATCCGAAAGTTACTTAAAAATCACTCTTGCCATAATTGTCCAGACCGTGAGAATCATTCAAGGTTTGCAGAGCGAGCCACAAGATTACAGCGAGAGATTGATGGTCTAACTGAACGAATAAACTCTCGAACAAATGTTATTGCAAAAAGATTTGATCTAATCAAAGTGATTCTCGATAAGTTTGGTTATATAAAGTCCGATGAAATTGCTAAATCAGGAAAAATGTTGGCAAAGATTTACGGGGAAACGGATTTATTGGTTGCTGAGACAGTTCAAGCTGAAATATTGAATACTTTGACCCCAGCTGATCTGGTATCAGTTGTGTCTGCTTATGTATATGAGTCAAGAAATGAAGAGGCTGCGAAGGTTCCTCGTGGTGAGGTGGCGACCGCTTTGACAGCGATTTCAAAAATTTATGCCAAGATACATGAAGCTGAATCTGATTTAAACTTAGAGCCGATGCGCTCTCCAGATTTTGGATTCTGTTGGGCATCTCAAAAATGGGCCAGCGGTCAATCACTAACCGCCATTTTAAAAGGTAGCGATTTAACAGTGGGTGATTTTGTAAGATTCATGAAACAAATTATTGATTTATTGCGCCAGTTAAGATCTGCTGCACCGCAATTACAGCCGATCATTGATCAAGCCCTCACAAAAATCGATCGTGGTGTTATCACCTACGCTGGAGCAGCTGTATGACATTAATGCTGTTAGATAGTGCATCACTTTGGTATCGCGCATACTTCGGTATGCCCGATACATTACTTTCGCCAAAAGGTGAGCCAGTAAATGCTATACGCGGTTACTTAGATATGACTTCGAGGTTACTGGTGAAATATCAACCCAAAAGATTAGTTGCTTGTTTAGAGGGTGATTGGCGTCCTTCTTGGCGAGTGGAGTTGTTTCCTGATTACAAATCAAATCGACTTGATGAGGTTGGTGATGAAGAGGAGCCGGACACACTTGGTCCGCAGATTCCGATTCTGCTAGATGTTTTGGACGCCCTAGGTATTGCAGTTCTAGGAGTGGATGATTATGAGGCTGATGACTTGATAGCAACTTTTAGTACTAAACAAAATGGTCCGATCCGCATTGTGACTGCTGACCGAGATTTATTCCAGCTAGTGGATGATAAGAAAGATATTAAAGTAATTTATCTAGCAAAGGGTATTTCTAATCACGACCTAGTTGATCTGCAATGGATTAGCAAAAAGTATGAAATCCCCGGTGAACGTTACGCATTATTTGCAATGATTCGTGGAGATTCCTCTGATGGACTTCCTGGTATCAGAGGAATCGGTGAAAAAGGAGCTGCCAGTATTGCAAATCAATTTGAGAGTTTAGAAGAAGTGATGAAAAGTGCAGTTAGTGGTGATGAACGGTTAACACCAAATTTGTGCAAAAAACTTCTTGCTAGCGCAGATTATGCTGCCATTGCACCAAAACTAGTAAGTTGTGCCACCGACATTGCATTACCTGAAATGAGTATAGATCTGCCAACAAAACCTAAATCTATGGAGAAGATAAATTTGCTTAAAGAGGAGTATGGTCTAGGAACAAGTATTGATCGCATAGTGAGTGCATTAGGCTGGATGTAACATGGTCTACTTGCTATCTATTGTTTGTGGATTATCCACTTCATTTGCCTTCAAACCCCTCGCCTTGTGGCCATTTGCAATAATTGGTTTAGTTGGATTGTTTTGGCTACTGAACAAAAGTAGGTTTTATCAGCGACTTGTAATTTCATATCTTTTTGGTTTGTCTTTTTTGCTCACAGTTCAGCATTGGACTAGTACTTATGTCGGAAGTTTTCCATGGCTAATTTTGGGCTCGATTGAAGCAACTTTTTTTCTCATACCAGCTTTACTCATCAAGCGAAGACACAGGTACAACCAGATCATTTTTGCCCTATCTATTGTTTTAGTTGAGTTAGCTTTAAGAACCATTCCCTTCACAGGCTTTGGTTGGAGCAGAGTGGGATTCACCCAAATAGATTCTCCTATAGCATCCTTATATCCACTTGGTGGAGTAGTACTTGTCACCTTCTATATCTCTCTACTAGGTGCATCTCGTAGAGCTGTTTCGCTAATTTTCTTAGTATTAGTTCCGCCACTTGTTTCATTAATTCCTCCCGCTGTTAGTTTTAATGAACCAGTTAAGGTAGCCCTAGTGCAAGGGGGAGTGGTTAATTTAGGGCTCGATTTCAACTCTGTAGCTAAGGAGTTATTCACCAGACATTTAGATCAATCTATCCGGAGTATTGCTCCAGGAATGGTTGACCTACTGATCTGGCCTGAGAATTCAGTAGATGTAGATATCGGTGTAAATACAGATGTTTCAACCAAAATCACGAATTTATCATCACAAATAGTTACTCCGATATTGATCTCTGGTGTACAAAAAAATGTCTATGGAAAGCAAAATCAAGCAATATTGTTTGATCCACAGATCAAGCAAATCTATACCAAGCGTTATTTAACCCCATTTGGTGAGTACATCCCGTTAAGGGCTATTGCAGAAAAAGTATCTAAGTACGCTTCCCAAGTGAGTGACATATCAGCCGGGGATACAGAGACAATTTTTGAAATTGAAGATGCAAGATTTCAATCATTGATTTGCTACGAGTTAATTGATGACCGATTGATTAGACAGGTCAAATCAGATTTTCTCGTAATCCAGACAAACAACGCAACTTTTGGCGACACACCACAATTGGACCAACAACACAATATTGCAAGAGTACGCGCAGCAGAGATCTCTCGATATGTGCCATATGTTTCTACCACAGGCATTACAAGTTTTATCGGACCAAAGGGAGAAGTAATATCTCAAGTAAAGAAATTTGATCCAGCCACATTAGTTGGTGTAGTTACTAAGGCAAGCGGTGAGACTTATGCCCAAAAATACGGCAGAAATTTTGAATTAATTGCTATATTTGCAGTTATAGGTTTGCTTCTAGTGCGTAGAAAGGGGAGTAAATGAGATCAGTATTAGTTGTCATCCCCACCTACAATGAGTCAGAGAGCATTAGATCACTCCTGTCTAGGCTGGATTCCTCTCGCAAAGTGATATCAGAAAGATTTGTAATTGACATTTTATTGGTTGACGACAGCTCACCAGATAAGACTGCAGAAATTGCCTCATCGATGAATCTTTCAAACTTCTCAGTTTTAAATCGTTCACAGAAATCAGGATTAGGTCCTGCATACCTTGCCGGATTCAAGCAAGGTTTGATTGGTGCTTACCAGTATTTTGTTGAGATGGATGCTGATTTAAGTCATCAACCGGAGCAACTGGTAGATCTACTAACGGCAGCTTCTGCAAATACTTTGGTGATTGGTACCAGGTGGATGCCTGGTGGCTCTGTTGTTAATTGGCCTAAAAAGCGACGTTGGATATCAAAGTTGGGTACTGGCTACGCGTCATTTGCTTTGAAACTGCCTTATAAAGATTTAACTTCAGGGTATCGAGTACTGCCAAGGCAATTACTGGAAAAAATTGATTTCAGTGCGATTGAAACTCGAGGATATGGATTTCAAATTGAGATGGCGTTAAAGGCGATTAAACACGGGTTTGATATCAGGCAGGTTCCAATTACATTTGTTGAGCGGGAGAACGGTTATTCAAAGATGAGCCTTGCAATTGTTTGGGAGGCTTGGTTTATGGTGAGTATTTGGGTTTTGAGACGGTTGTTTAATCGCCGATAATCTACATTATGTAAAGTGGAGAAGATTCAGTTAGAGGCCAACTCCTCGATCGGCAGGCAACTGCAGACCAAATTTCGATCCCCATATACCCCATCAATTCTGCCAACAGTCGGCAAATATTTACCGGCTCGTCCTATGCCAAAACTTTCACCACTTGGAAATGCACCAATATGCCTGGAGTATTTTCGATCCCAATCATCGCGCAATAGATCACCAATGGTGTGCGGTGCATGCCGTAGGGGTGAATCCTCGATAGTAATCCGCTTTTCTTCAATCTCGATAATTTCAGCTTTAATACTCTCCATGGCTGATAGAAATCTATCCAACTCCCTCACATCCTCTGATTCAGTTGGCTCAATCATCATTGTTCCAGCAACTGGAAAACTCACAGTTGGTGAATGAAACCCATGATCCATCAACCGCTTGGCAATATCATCCACAGTTACACCTGTATTTTTGGTTATTTCACGAATATCGATAATACATTCGTGGGCAATGAAGCCATTTTGTCCCCTGTATAAAACTGGAAATAATCGGTCAATCTTTTTGGCTATGTAATTTGCCGACAAGATTGCAACCTCAGTTGCTTTAGTCAACCCAGCTCCACCCATCATCCGGATATACATCCAGGAGATCGGCAAGATTGATGCCGAGCCAAATGGTGCACCAGATACTGGTCCTGGACCAGTTACCGGTCCTGCCGACATATTCGCTGGATGATTTGGTAGAAACGGTGCTAAATGCGAGCGAGCAATTACTGGACCCACCCCTGGTCCCCCACCACCGTGAGGGATACAGAATGTTTTGTGCAGATTCAAGTGCGATACATCTGCGCCAAATCTTCCAGGCTTTGCTACGCCCACTAAAGCGTTTAAGTTAGCACCATCAACATATACCTGACCACCTGCATCATGCACCATCTGACATATTTGTGAAATTGCAGATTCAAAGACACCGTGCGTGGAAGGGTAAGTCACCATCAAAGCTGCCAAAGTTGATTTGTACTGTTCAATCTTTGCTTTCAAATCTTCAATACTGACATTACCGTTTTCATCACAAGCTATAACTATTACTTTCATCCCTGCCATAACAGCACTTGCGGCGTTAGTGCCATGTGCACTAGATGGAATTAGACAAATATCTCTTGCGGATTTCCCTTTGCTATCTAAGTAATTTCTAATCGCTAATAATCCAGCAAATTCACCCTGTGATCCAGCATTTGGTTGTAGGGAAACTGCGTCATACCCCGTAACCGAGATCAACCAATCACTTAGTGACTTGATCAACTTTGAATATCCAGCTGCTTGATCGGCTGGTCCAAAGGGATGTATGGAATGAAACTCCGGCCAAGTAACAGGAATCATCTCTGAAGTGGCGTTTAATTTCATCGTACAAGATCCGAGAGGAATCATTGTTCGATCAAGCGCTAAATCACGATCTGAAAGAGTTCTAATATGACGAAGCATAGAAGTTTCAGAGTGGTAGGTGTTAAAGATTGGATGAGTTAGAAACTCGGTTTTTCTGGCCAAATTCAATACCGGCAGTTTTCTTGATACCAACTCGGAACCAAAGATTGAAATTAGCTGAATTAGATCACCCTCGCTACTTTGCTCATCAAAGCTCACGGATAACTGCGCTACTGAAATCAGTCTTAGATTAAACCCAGCTTTAACTGCCGCATCAAAGATCTGTTTAGCATTATCAGTTCTTATCAAAACTGTGTCAAAAATTTCATAGTTATCGACATCAAAACCACTTGCTTTAAGAGATCCTCTAAAGTTGTAAGCCAGGGTCTGCACTCTATTTGCAATCGCTTTTAATCCTTCAGGCCCATGCCACATTATATAAAATGCGGAGATCACTGCCAGTAAAACCTGTGCGGTACAGATATTTGAGGTTGCTTTGTCTCGTCTTATGTGTTGTTCACGTGTTTGCAACGCTAATCTGAAGGCTAGATTTCCATGAGTATCAATTGATTGACCGACTAATCTGCCTGGTAGTGATCTTTCTAATCCATTTCGTACCGCTAAAAATCCTGCGTGGGGTCCTCCGAATCCAACAGGTACACCAAATCTTTGGGCAGAGCCCACGGCGATGTCAGCGCCATATTCACCAGGTGACTTGAACAAAGTTAGTCCTAGTAGATCGCAATCAACTATGGCTAACGCTGAAAGTGATTGAACTTTGGCGATAATTCTACTTAGATCCTTTACCTCACCAGTAGAGTTTGGATACGCAATGATTGCTGCGAAAATTTCGCTCCCAAAATCTGCATCTTCGAAAACACTTTCGATAACCTTGATTTTTAATGGCTTAGCTCTAGTTTTAATAACAGCTTTCACATGCGGATGAAGATTGAAATCAATTACCAAGGCTGCATCATCAGATCCCTGCCAAACTCGCCTTGCCAATGTCATTGCTTCAGCTGCTGCCGTTGCCTCATCCAACATTGATGCGTTGGCGATTGCTAACCCAGTCAAATCTGTTACCGCAGTTTGAAATGCAAATATCGCTTCAAGCCTGCCTTGTGCGATCTCAGGTTGATATGGTGTGTATGCGGTGTACCATCCCGGATTTTCTAAAACATTTCGTAAAATTACTGCGGGGGTGATGGTTCCATAATAACCACACCCAATGAAGTTCTTCTTGATCACATTTTTCTTGGCAATTTCAGCTATCTCAGCTAAGGCGGCTGTTTCTGAGATGGCGGTCGGTATCGATTTTTCGATCTCTCCTTTGATATGAATATTGCTTGGTACAACAGATTTGATAAAGGAATCTAAATCTTTGAAGCCAAGTTCAAGCAGCATGGTTTGAATCTGATACTGGTTTGGCCCAATATGTCGATCGATAAAATCAGGGCGGTTACTCATCACTCCCCCATGCAATTTTTAGTGAGTCGATTTTAGTAGATTTAAGCGCCTTTAAGCTTTCTTCGCTGGGCTAACTCATCGTTAGATTGACCACTTACTACTATGGAACCATCACTTAGACTCTCACCCTGCAGCGTGGAAAGTGATCCTGCAACCTCACTCCAAACCTTTCCGATTGCAATCCCAAATACGCCTTGCCCACCCTGCAAAAGATCAACAATTTCATCCGGACTTGTGCACGCATAAATTGAAGCCCCATCACTCATTAAAGTGATTGACTCTAAATCTTCCACCCCGCGTGCGCGGAGGTGATCGACCGCACTTCTAATATTTTGTAGCGAAACTCCAGTATCAAGTAAGCGCTTTATAATCTTTAGTAACAATATGTCGCGGAAGCTATAAAGACGTTGAGAGCCAGAACCAGCCGCTCCTCTAACCCCTGGAACTACTAATTCGGTACGAGCCCAATAATCAAGTTGGCGATATGAGATTCCTGCTGCCACACATGCGGTTGCACCGCGATAGCCAATCTCTGCTGAGGTATTCATTAGGGCTCAATTCTATGGGAAAGGATTAATTGTAGGATGCAGATGCTGATGAATCCTGATCCGACACGAAATCCTCAAAACAAGGTTTAAGGTTGGACTTATCCAAGGAAATCTTCTGGCTTGATCTGGTCTAGGAACTCCTTAAACCGCTCAACCTCATCCTCGGCCTGGTCTGGAATCTCAATACCAGCCTCAGATAACAACTGCTCGCTGGCAAGAATCGGAGATCCAGTTCGAAGAGCTAATGCGATCGCATCACTAGGCCTGGCAGAGATGGCGGGACCATCATCAAAATTAAGTTGAGCGTAGAAAACACCATCTTTTAATTCGGTTAGATAGACAGTATTTAACTTTGCACCTAGCTCTGATAAGACATCTTTAAAGAGATCATGAGTCAACGGTCTTGGCGGTTTAACTCCCTGTTGGGCGAATGCAATTGCAGTCGCTTCAACCGCTCCCAGCCAAATTGGCAGATATCGAAGACCATCTAACTCTTTTAATAAAACTATAGGTTGGTTTGAAGGCATCTCTACCCTTACTCCCATTACCTCAACTGGATGGTAATCGCTCATTGAAAATCTTATTTAGCGCGATGTAAGCCGGTACGAACCAAAGAGGCGTGCAGCCGAATTGAAAGTGAAGCTAACTCTCGTTCTACCTCTTCTGCTCTTGCTTTCGCTTCAGAACCTTTTTGTCGAAGCAATGGTGTTGTTACCTGCTCGACTAAACCAATCTCGCGATCTGCTGCAGTTTTAAAGGCCCGAAGATGTCTAGCACCAATACCAAATAATGATATTTCAGCAACCGCTTTAGCAACTGCCAAAGCATCAGAATCATAATGTCTGCCTCTGATGGCTACCAAACCATATGATTCTATCTCAGTTAATTGTTCATCATTTAAATTGGTAGCAGATAACAATTCATTTCGAGTCAATCGTAAATCATTATTACTAGCAAATTGATCAGCGGTTAAGCTGCCATCCTCACTAGCAAGTCTTGGTGAAGCCACTCCGCCAACTACCTTTGCTGGTGCCAGACCACGATCCATAGCATCCAGATTCTCTTTTATTACCTTAAGCGGTAGATACTGATCGCGTTGAGCTAGTAAAACAAAGCGTAAACGCTCTAAATCAGTTGTCGTAAATTTTCGGTAACCACTTGGTGTTCGCCGTGGGTCAATTAATCCTTCAGATTCTAAGAATCTAATCTTAGAAATTGTAATATCTGCAAACTCAGTGCGTAGCCTTGAAAGAACTTCCCCAATACTTAAATATGCTCGTGCCGGTACACTCATTATTTATCCCCTATGAATAAAGTCAGATGGTACTTACCAATTTGAACCTCATCGCCTGCATTAATTGCACTCTCTTTGACCGCCACGGCATTTACGTAGCTGCCGTTCAAACTGCCTAGATCTTTAAGTCTGTAACCATTTGATTTAGTAATTAATGCATGAGATCTAGACACGGTGATGTCATCTAAGATGATCTCATTGTTTATATCTCGCCCTAGTTTTGTTTGCGCAGCATCCAATAAGTATCTGGCTCCGACGCCAGCGCCTTTAAGGATTAATAAAATGCCCTCACCCTTTGGCAGATTGTTTATTACATTTTGCGCCTCTGCGCTTAATGATTTATAAAGTTCATCAGATTGATTTGCTTGGGGAATTGAGCGTAGTTGACGCAAATTTAAGGTAGAGGTTAAATCATTTGGCGGTGTTGCCTTATCAGCCATTCTCTATGATCCCCTCATCACCTTCAACTAGAGGCTCACACTATTGCTTAGGCAGGAGGCGGTCAAGCGGTCAGTTTTTGATACTCCTGCGGTGAAAGTAGTGTCTCATCAAGTTTTGTTGCAGAAATTTCGATTTCCACAATCCAGCCCGCACCATATGGATCTGAGTTAATAGTTTCTGGATTGGAATCCAAATTATTATTTACCGCAACCACCTTGCCTGATATTGGTGCGTATAACTCCGAGACAGACTTGGTTGACTCCACTTCACCACAAACCGAGTTGGCCTTGACCTCAGTACCACTCTTAGGAAGTTGAATATAGACAATATCGCCCAAAGCAGATTGGGCGTAATCTGTAATTCCAACTCGAAACTTAGTTGGGGACAATTCAGATATCCACTCATGCTCTTTTGTGTATCTCAGATTTTCTGGAACTAGCGACATAAATCCTCTTATCTATCCTGATAAATAATCATCAAACTTTCTGATTCCGTAATCCCTTTACTAGGTATTGGACACCTGTGTAAAAGTACAGGCTGATCCCCCAGATAGCAAAGGACCACCCGGCAGCAAAACACCAGGGGCCAATAACTGAAACCTCCTCTAACAATAGAAAAGGAAAGGCGTAGAGTAGGTTGAAGGTTGCGGCCTTGCCTAAATAACTCACCTCAAGAAAAGGAATAGCCCGTAATTTTTGGTAAATAATGAGTAAAAAGAGAATTAGATCACGTGCAAGAATCGCAACTACCAATGCCCATGGAAGATAATCCTTGGTTGCAAATGCAATTATGACTGCTCCAATATAAAGCCGATCAACAGTTGGATCAAACTTTGCGCCAAACTCTGAGGTTTGCTTTAAGGCTCTAGCGATCTTGCCATCCAAGTAATCAGTAATTCCGCTCAGTGCGATCACAACAAAACTTGCTATTGGTTGATCTGCGATAAGAAAAAGATAGAGGAATACTGGTACACCTAGCGCACGAAGAAAGGTTAGTGCATTTGGAATATTAAGAATCATCACGCTCCTTTAGCTTCACCGCTACCTCGATCGGTGTGCCCTCAAAACCAAAATCCACACGCAGGCGCCTTTCAATAAATCTGCGGTAGGCCGTTTCCAGGAAACCGGTTGCAAAGACCACAAATTTTGGCGGACAGGTTCCAGCTTGAGTGGCAAACTTAATTTTCGGCTGCTGACCCGATCGGACCGGCGGCGGATTTGCGGCGACTAATTCCCCTAAGAAGGCATTGAGCTTGGCGGTTGGAATTCGCTTCTCCCAACTAGTCAGTGCGGTACGAAGTGCAGGTGCAAGACGATCACGATGCCAGCCAGTTTTTGCCGAAAGATTCACTCGCTGCGCCCACGGGTATCGCTCCAGCTGTCGATCGATCTCCTTATCAAGTACTAGTTGACGCTCTTCATCAACTAGATCCCATTTATTCATCACAATCACTAACGCTTTACCCGCTTTATCTGCCATGCTGACGATTCGAATATCTTGTTCGGTAAGAATTTGCGAGGCATCAAATATCACCAGCGCAACCTCGGCCCGCTCCAACGCTATGGCGGTACGAAGTGAAGCGTAATAATCGGTGCCACTTGCTTGATGTGCACGCCTTCTAATTCCAGCAGTATCGATAAACCGCCAAGTTGATCCACCAAACTCAATTAACTCATCAACTGCATCCCTAGTAGTTCCCTCAGCGTCATCTACTAAGACTCTAGGAGAGCCTGCTAAAACATTTAGCAAACTAGATTTTCCAACATTTGGTCGCCCAACCAAGGCCACTCTTCGATAACCATCATCAACCTGGGCAGTTCCAACCTCTGGCAATTGTGCGGTCACTAAGTCCAATAAATCTCCACTGCCCCGACCATGCAAAGCCGAAACAAATCTTGGCTCACCCAGGCCCAGGTTCCATAATTCATACCCATCAGCTTCATCTTCGGCATTATCAATTTTATTTGCAATTAAGATAACTTTCTTGCCACTTCTTCTTAGTAAATCAACAAGTGAGGCATCTTCATCCAATGCTCCCACCTGTGCATCAACAACAAACATAACTAAGTCTGCTTCTTTGATTGCCGCCTCAGCACCAGCAGTTATTTTTTCAGAGATACCTGTTGGCTTTACCTCCCACCCACCCGTATCAATTAGGAAAAATCTGCGACCATTCCATTCTGCTTCATATTTAACTCGATCCCTAGTTACGCCAGGAGTGTCTTCAACGATTGCCTCTCTCCTTCCGATCATTCGATTTACTAAAGTTGATTTACCAACATTAGGCCGACCAATTACGGCGACAGTGGGTAGACCCAGTAAATTTCGTTGTTCCAACCATTTCCAGATTTGATCGGTAACCTCCTGCAACGACAATCTGGTGGAATCAATAATCGCGGCATCCTGCGCTTGCGCAAGTGGTGAAACGGCTCTAGATGAATCGATTTGATCACGATTTGTCAGTGATTGACTGATTCTTTGGGTATCAATGCTCGCATTCATTTCGCCCACGCGCCGCTTTGTTCTTTCAATAATGTCAGCGTGTAGATAAATTTTTAATTGGGCAGTGGGAGCTACCACCGTCCCAATGTCTCGGCCTTCCACAACAATACCCACAGGCGCAGCACTAATGTATTGTCGCTGCAAATCAAGTAATACATGACGCACAGATGCCATAGCACTAATGGCGCTAACTGAATCATTGATTCTTTGCAAACGTATTTGTTTGGAGATATCAACACCATCAACATATATTTTGGGATCTGCCGGATTAGTTGCAAATGTAATTGAGCATTTTTTCAAAAGATTTAGGATCGATGGCTCATCGTTGGCTTTATTCTCTAACGCTATGTATGTAACAGCGCGGTATAAAGCGCCGGTATCTAGATAACTCCAATTTGCTCGAATTGCAATTGCTTTGGCGGTCGATGACTTTCCGGAGCCACTTGGGCCATCAATTGCTAAAACTAGCGCTGACATGACAATAAGTCTATCTTTAGTACTTAAAGATCTTTATCGATTTTTACCTGGATGCACCTTAAATCCTAGATTTCCAAGGTGTGCAGAAAGCTTCACGCAATCAGTATCTGAAAGGGCTAGCGTTATCAATCCAGTCTCCTGTCCAGGAGAGTGCTCGATACTCAAATCCTCAATATTGACCGAGATATTTGCGCATTCATTAAATATTCTTGCCAATTCACCCGGTTTATCATCAATCACGATTGGTAAGTATGAGTAATCACGAGCTTTCTCACCATGTTTACCAGGAATTTTGTTTTTGCCCCTATTACCTTTTTCCATAAATTCAATTATTGGCTGATCATTTTTGCCAAGAGAACCCTGAAAACTTTGCAAATCAATAATTAATTGATCAAGCAGTGGTGATATCACCTCTTTATTTGTTAATAAAATTTCACTCCAAAGCCTTGAATCGCTATTTGCTAATCTGGTGAGATCTCGTAATCCCTGGCCCGAAAGGTTTAAATTATCACTGGAAATATCAAGCAAAGACCCGGCTAATAAGCTGCTTAAAATCTGCGGTAGGTGAGATATTTTGGCCACTGTTTGATCATGTTCAATAGATGACATCCAATAAAGGGTAGCGCCGCACATTGCCACCAAATCACTGCCGACTTTTTTCGCTCTATCGCTGGTGCAATCATCACAGATCGCAATCCAAGCTCTGCCTTTGAACAAATCTGCCCGCGCATTCTCTGCCCCGCTTATCTCTCGTCCAGCCATGGGGTGCAGAGAAATAAAGTTTGCGGCTTGTTCTGATAACTGATTAACCTTAAGTAGAAGATCAGACTTTACGCTGGCCAAATCGCAAACAATTGAGTTTGGATTGTCATTCAATAATTTAACTACTGACTCTTGGTTTGCACTAATAGGAACAGCCACAACTATTAACTCTGGCTGCGCAATAACGCTGCTCTTGATCAAGTCCTGCGCCAATTTGGCATTATTTGCATCTGAGTCAACCATTTCAACGGCAACGCCAGCCATCTTCATACACAACCCGATGGATGTGCCTATTAAGCCAGATCCAACTATACGTACTGAGCTAATCATCAAGTTTATTGGGCCATGTCTTTGCGAAGAGCGGTTGCGCCACCAAGATAAACATGTTTGATTTGGGCCAAATTCTTCTCCATGTGGGCATGCATCAGTACCCGTACCACCCGTGGCAGTGCTCCAGCGACATTGATTTCAACTGAACAGAGAAGAGGGACACTACCTAAGCCAATTTTTCGGGCCGCCACAGCTGGAAACTCCGAAACAAGATCTGGAGTGCTGGTAAGGATGATTGAGATCAGATCCTCAGTCTTTATCCCATTACCTTTAAGCATCTGAGACAACAGATCACTTACCGATTTGACCATCTCCTCAGCTGAATCCTGTTCAAGCTGAATAGCTCCCCTTATTCCTCGCATTCGCATTTGGCAATAGTAGCGAGTGTGTAGATAGCTGGGATTAAAGTTAAAGCAACTTATTTAGATGTCGGTTTATAGAGGTATTTATAATGCAATTAACAATTTATCGAGATATAGGTATTTTCAGAGATTCATCGAAAATTAATATATCGATATATTTACAATGTCACGAGGCTGACATTATCGATTTAACCGCTTTTTGGGGGATTCTAAAATGTCGTTTAATTTACTTAACGTTTTTTATTTAACAAATTTATCTACTTAATTTTAAAAAATTTTGTAAATTTATTAGTTCTTGAGAATTTAGTACCCGATGCCGCCCAGATTTCATATCCCCTAATGAGATGGGTCCAAAATCAATTCGGATAAGTCGTAAAACTTTGAGTCCTAAACTTTCAATAAGCCGTCTGATGATGTGATATCTACCCTCATGAATGGTTATCTCGATCCAATGGTGGTTTTTGCCGACTGATTTAATTAAAACCACCTTCAAGGCTCTGGCTAAGCCATCTTCTAGTTTTACTCCCTGCAGCATTTGGTCTGCGATAGCTTTTCCATATTCTCCTTCAATCTCAACCAGATACCTCTTTTCAATCCCAAATGAGGGATGGGTGGCCCGGTGAGCCAGTTCGCCATCATTGGTCAGCAGAATTAACCCTTCAGAATCCTTATCTAGGCGACCCACATGAAATAAGCGATCCTTGCGATCAGTAAAAAAATCGCCAAGATTGCTACGGCCCTTTGGATCTGACATGGTTGAAATTACGCCCACTGGTTTATGAAACGCAAGATAAGTTTTAGACTTATTGAGTTGCAAACTCTCACCGTCTACTTGAATGTTATTAGTTTCCGGATCGTACTTGCCACCGAGCTCAATAACTATGTTCCCATCCACGCTTACACGTCCATCTAGTATCAATTGGTCGGCAGCTCTGCGGCTGGCAATGCCAGCATCAGCAATTATTTTGTTCAAACGAATCAATCCCACGCCTTAGTTTACCGCTCAAAAGCTTGGTTATTAACCCAAAACTTAATCAGTCAAAGTGGAAAGCAATTCATCCAGACCATCAATATCAGGCAAGAATGGTGCAAGCGCTGGTAAATCTGCAATTGAATTCAACCCTAATTTCTCAAGGAAAAATGAGGTGGTTTGATACAAAA
>SXGR01008718.1_pt1 | contig 14742 bp, 13 predicted proteins | sample 3174711 | NCBI WGS metagenome assembly SXGR01 (sample SAMN11356860, study PRJNA531348) | freshwater metagenome | isolation source: freshwater sample F1-60 | place: China: Fuxian Lake, Yuxi | collected 2017-12-25
ATTGCTGGTAGTTCTTGGATTTATTTTTGTGTTAATTACATCATCAGTAATAATTCAAGTCGCATATTTTAAAATAACTGGTGGCAAAAGAATTTTTAAAATGGCTCCGTTACAGCACCATTTTGAGCTAATTGGTTGGGGCGAGGTAACAATTGTTATTAGGTTCTGGATTATTTCAAGCCTTGGGGTTGCAGCTGGCCTAGGACTGTTTTATGCCCAGTGGGTTGTGTCTTAATGAATTTTGTTCAGTCTTTGGCTGGAAAAAATTGTTTAGTAATAGGTGCAGGTGTTACAGGGATGGCTTGCCATACCGCCTTAGTTGATTTTGGGGCTAATTCCAAACTTTTTGATGAAAAGGTAAAAGCTGGTTCAGATGTGATTAATCAAATTCCAGCTGATCTTGAACTAGCTATTGTTTCTCCTGGCTGGCGAGAAGATCATCCAGTATTTACTCAACTCAGGTCAGATGGGGTTGAGATATTAAGTGAAATAGATTTTGCATGGAAAGTAAAGCAAGTATTAGCCCCTTCGCAAAAGTGGATCGCACTAACTGGTACCAATGGTAAAACTACAACAATTAAAATGGTTGAATCAATTTTTAAAGCAGCAGAAATTAATGGAGCGGTATGCGGTAACGTAGGAAAAACTGTAATTGCATCTGTATGTGCCAAAAAATCTTTAGATTTTCTTGCAATTGAGCTTTCTTCTTTTCAAATTCATTGGAGTAACTTACCTGAGTATGAATCGGTTGCAGTATTAAACATTGCAGAAGACCATATCGATTGGCACGGTAGTTTCGAGGCCTATGCTCAAGCAAAACTAAAATTGCTGCAGCATTCCAAAAAGATGATATTGAATAAGGCAGATCCTGAATTAATTCGAAGAGCGTCTAACGATGTAATCATCTGGTTCTCACTTGATACCCCAAATGCAGGCGAACTGGGAGTTGTTGATAATCTTTTAATTGATCGAGCATTCTCTGCCTCTCCAAGCCAAGCCAATGAAATAGCTGAATTGGTAGATATAACTCCTACAGTTCCACACAATGTCTTAAATGCTTTAGCTGCAGCAGCACTTGCCCTATCAATTGGAATCAAATACGAAGACATCAAAATCGGGATAAAGAATTTCACACCCGATCATCATCGGATGGAGTTAATACTTAGTAAAAATGAAATTAAATGGATCGATGATTCAAAAGCTACTAATCCACACGCAGCGGCTGCATCATTGCTATCTAACTTCAAAGTAATTTGGATTGCCGGTGGCCTGGCGAAAGGTGCAAGTATGGGTGAGTTAGTTAAACGGTGTGCTTCTAGAATTAAAGCTGTCATTTTAATCGGTGAAGACCGTGAATTAATTGCTAAGGCAGTGGGGGAGCACCTACCTTCAGTTCAAGTGGTGAGAGTTGATTTAAAAAGTGATGGTGAAAATCTAATGAATGATGTTGTTAATGCCGCGATTAAATTAGCACAGCCTGGAGACACTGTATTGCTTGCACCTGCTTGCGCTTCCATGGATCAGTTTGATTCTTATGTGCAGCGTGGCGAGTTATTTAGCCAAGCCGTGAAAGCGCAGGTTTGATGTGGCAAATAACTTAACTACTCGAAAATACTCAAAAATACTTACCCGCCCAGAGCTTCCATACTTTCTCATCATCTGGTGCACTGTACTTTTATGCGCACTCGGTTTAACTATGGTTTTATCATCCTCAACAGTTACATCACTTCAGGAAAGTGGTAATAGTTATTCAATTTTCATCAGACAATTTCTATTCTTAATACTTGGGGCAGCAACAGCATATTGGGCATTTAAGGTTCAAGGTAAAATTTGGCTAAGGCTAGCGAAGGTAAGTCTGACTATTTCTGTGTTTATATTACTGCTTCCTTTCATACCCAATTTAGGAAAAAATATTAATGGAAATAGAAATTGGATTGAAATAAGTGGTTTTACGCTTCAGCCATCGGAGTTTGCTAAATTCGGTTTAATTCTTTGGTGTGCATTTCAATTACGAAGAGTTGAACTAGTTTCGGGTAAAAATCCTATGGCATTGATTTGGCCTGGTTTAGTGGTTATCGAAGGTTTAATAATATTGGAGAAGGATTTAGGTACCGCTTTATTAGTTGCAATAATTTTTGGTGGTATTTTGTTTATTTCCGGTGCACCAATTAAGCATTTCATTTTCGTCATTGTTCTGGCCGCTATCGTTGGCTCAGCTCTTATATTTAGTAGTAACTATCGCATGAGTAGATTCGCCGCACTTTTTGATCCTTTCGATGAAAGGTATTACAAATTTTCGGGTTGGCAGCCAGCCCATAGCATTATGGGGTTGGCAAGTGGTGGACTTTGGGGGAGTGGCCTTGGCGCCAGCAAACAAAAATGGGCAAATTTAGCGGAAGCTCATACTGATTTTATTTTTTCAGTAATCGGAGAAGAGTTGGGTTTATTAGGAACACTTTTAGTTTTAGCCCTTTATGCAGCGTTGATTTATTCAATACTGCGAATTGCTCTTAAAACAAAAGATGATTTTTCAAGATATGTGAGCGCAGGAATTGCATGCTGGTTTATTGCTCAAGTAACTGTGAATATCGGATCTGTTACATCAGTAATTCCAGTAATTGGAGTTACTTTACCTTTTATCTCCTACGGAGGGTCATCCCTGCTGGCGAATCTACTTGCAGTCGGCTATGTATTAGGAGTTGCAAGGCGAACCCCTGAGATTGCTGAAGGTATTAAGTTAGGTAGAATGAGAAAATTAGACAGATGACAATTAAAATAATTTTTGCAGGTGGTGGTACTGCTGGTCATGTTGAGCCAGCTTTAGCAGTTGCAAGTTGGCTTAGAAGCAAAAAACCAGAGTGGCAATATCAATTTATCGGCACCAAAAATGGTCTTGAAAATCAACTTGTGCCAGAGGCAGGTTTTGAACTTCGTCATATTCCAAAGGTGTTAATGCCCAGGCAGTTAACCCCAAGTACATTGATTTGGCCAGTGAGGGTATTAATAGCAACTTGGCAAGGAATAAAGCTCAGTAAGGATGCAGATTTGATTATTGGATTTGGCGGATATGCCTGCCCCCCGCTTTATCTTGCTGGCGCTATTTTACGAAAGCCAATATTTATTCATGAAGCGAATGCAATTCCTGGCTGGGCAAATAAATTAGGCGCTCCATTTGCGAGCAAAATCTTTATTGCTTTTTCACGAGCAGCCTTGAAAATTGGGCGCTGGAGAAATGCAATATTAAGTGGCATGCCAATAAGAGCAGAGATAATTTCAAGTACCTTTGAATCAAAAGAAATGGCTTCCACCAAGCGGCGGGCACAATTGGAGAAATGGCGTCTTTCTGCTGATAAGCAAACTGTTTTAGTTTTTGGTGGATCACTTGGTTCTCGTCATATTAATGAGGCTATTTTGCAATCTCTTGCAAGTTTTACGGAAAAAGGTGTGCAGGTGGTTCATTCAGTTGGGCGCAATAATCCTTTGCCGACAAGGACGGAAAATTATCTCCCCCTTGCATACATTGAAGATATGGCATCTGCTTATCACGCTGTTGATCTTGTTATTGCTAGAAGTGGCGCATTAACCTGCGCCGAACTTGCAGCTGTTGGAAAATTTGCAGTCTTAATTCCACTGCCAATTGGAAATGGTGAGCAGGCAGCAAATGCTTCAGATTTGCAAGCAGCCGGAGCAGCAATTGTTGTAGCCGATGATAAATTTAATTCAGGCTGGCTGTCTAGCAACTGGGATGAAATTTGGCGAAGTGCTTCCACTTATAAAGGTACTGCTCATAGTGAGTTATCAGCTAGTGAGTTAATTGGAAATGCAATTATTCAGGAGGTAAGTGAAGGTAAATGAGTTTAACAACTGAGTATTCACTATCTGAACTAGCCAAACTTAAAATACACTTTATTGGTATCGGCGGTTCGGGTATGAGTGGAATTGCCAGAATAATGATTGCTAAAGGTTTTACTGTTACTGGTTCAGATAAAAACGATTCACCAATTATTACCTCACTAAAAGCACTTGGAGCGAGAATTGAAGTTGGACATAAAGAAGAAAATTTAAGAGATGCTGAGCTTGTCATAATTTCAGCTGCAATTCGGGAGGATAATCCAGAATTAGCCTTAGCCCGTAAGAAGTTGATTCCTGTGGCAGCAAGGGCGCAAGCATTAGCCTGGTTAATGTCGGACTCAACCTCAATCGCAGTCGCTGGCACACATGGTAAAACAACAACAACTGCGATGTTAGCAGTTGCTTTACAAGCAACAGGGGCTGACCCATCTTTTGCAGTTGGTGGAACAATTAATACAGCTGGGACCAATGCTCACAGTGGCAGTGGTTCTATCTTTATCGCCGAGGCAGATGAGTCAGATGGATCATTTTTAGCATATAAGCCAAGTGGTGCCATCATTACAAATGTTGAATTAGATCATGTTGACCACTTTGCTGATGAAGAGGCAGTTTTTAAAGTGTTTGAGCAATTTATTTCATCCATCCAAGCTAATGGTTTTTTGGTTGCCTGCGGAGATGACGCGGGGGTTAAGCAACTTCTTGATCGCATAACCAGAGATGATCTAAAAATATTGTTATATGGACAGGGTGAAAACAATGATTTTCAAATCCAACGGATTCAACTAAAACCGTTATCTTCTACAGCCACAATTTCAAGTACAGGCCGCAAGGTAGGGGAGCTAAATCTTTCAGTCGTTGGCGAGCACAATCTATTAAATGCCTTAGCCGCCTTTACCGCTGCCACTGCATTAAATATGCCCGAAGATAAGTTATTTACTGGCCTTAATAGTTTCACCGGAACCAGGCGTAGATTTGAATTAAAAGGCGAGGTTTCTGGAATAAAGGTAATTGATGATTATGGTCATCATCCGACTGAAATTATTGCAACCTTAACTGCTGCTAAAAATTTAGCCCAATCGGCTCGAGTTCTTGTTATTTTCCAGCCACATAGATATTCAAGAACTGCAGCCTTCTTTGAGCAATTCAGTGCAGCGTTATCAAAAGCTGATTTCACCTTTCTACTGGAAGTTTACGCAGCAGGTGAGAAGGCAATTCCGGGCGTTTCATCCCTAATGATCGCGCGCAATATGAACCAGAGCAAGGTCAGGTTTGAACCTGCAATGTTAGAAGTTGTTTCAGATATTACAAAAATGGCAAAGAGTGGTGATGTAATTATTATGTTAGGAGCAGGAGATGTCAGTTCACTAAGTGAACCTATTCTGCAGTCACTTGCTAATAGGTAGTAATCAATGGGTATAGGAGTTTCTAAGCAATTAAGGATATTCATAAGATCCTTACTGGCAATAAGCACAATTTTCGCCTCTGCTTATCTTCTTGGCTGGTCATCACTACTTGCAGTTTCACAGGTATCAATTACTGGTAGTAGCGCTAAGAATCTACTACTTAGTGAACTTTCTCAAAATGGAATTGAACCAAAGGTGGGTGATCAATTAGCCAGAGTGGATGTGCGATCTATCAAAAGGACCCTTAATCAGTTAGATTGGATTTCTGATAGTGATGTCACTAGGAATTGGACCGATAAAAAACTATCAATAGTGGTGCAAGAGAGAGTTGCAATTGCTAAGACAATATCAACTCAAAATACCTCCATAAATTTTGATAGTAAAGGCTTTATTTTTACCCCTACTTCACCAAATCAACTTATGGCGCAAGGAAAATTGCCCTCAATTACAAGTCAGAGTCAGAGTATTCAAGACCTAACTGCAGTAGCTTCTTTATTAGAGCAGATCCCAACTGATTTGAAATATTTATTGTCAGATCTTCAGTCAATTGCTATCACAAAATCAGGCTTTATTTTGATGGATACTCAAATAAATGCTTCAGCACTTCGCATTAATTGGGGAGGAGTTACTGATATTGGGCAAAAATCAAAAGTACTAGCCGCCCTATTGGAATTACCGGAAAATAAGACGATTAAACAGGTGGATTTATCACAGCCAGATTCGCCAATTGTTAGTTGATTGCGGCTAAGAATATTTCAAAAATTGGCCTTAATTTTCAATAAAAATCTGTAAATGGCAAAGATATTTATCTCACTAAATATCGTGTCGGTGTTTGATTGAGTTGCCTCTAGTGCCTAGTTTTACGTAATCGGAAAAGCAATAACTTTAACTCTCAAGTTGAGATTTAGGGCTAGGGAAGAGGCACAACGTGGCAACACCGCAAAATTATTTAGCTGTAATTAAAGTTGTCGGTATTGGCGGCGGCGGAGTTAATGCTGTTAACCGAATGATTGATGTTGGTTTAAAAGGTGTGGAATTTATTGCAATCAATACAGATGCACAAGCGTTGTTAATGTCAGATGCTGATGTGAAATTAGATATTGGTAGAAAATTAACAAGAGGATTGGGTGCAGGTGCTGCACCGGAAATTGGTCGCCAAGCAGCACTCGATCATATAGATGAGATTGAAGAAGTACTACGTGGTGCCGATATGGTTTTTGTTACTGCAGGTGAAGGTGGCGGAACTGGTACAGGCGGTGCACCAATTGTTGCAAAGGTTGCCAAAGATCTTGGTGCTTTAACAGTGGGTGTAGTTACCAAACCATTCACATTTGAAGGCAAGCGCAGAACGGCGCAAGCCGATGAAGGAATTGAAAATTTAAGAACTGAAGTAGACACATTAATTGTAATTCCAAATGATCGTTTACTTGCAATTTCAGATAGATCAATTAGTGCACTTGAAGCATTTAGAACTGCTGATCAAGTTCTGTTATCTGGTGTTCAGGGAATCACGGATTTAATTACAACTCCAGGATTAATAAACCTCGACTTTGCTGATGTTAAGAGCGTTATGGCAGGTGCTGGTTCTGCATTAATGGGAATTGGTTCAGCAAGAGGTGAAGCAAGATCCATTCGCGCAGCAGAGCTAGCAATATCAAGCCCATTACTTGAAGCTTCAATTGATGGCGCTCATGGCGTATTACTTTCAATTGCTGGTGGATCAGATTTAGGTTTATTTGAGATCTCAGAGGCAGCTGAATTAGTTGCACAATCTGCTCACCCTGACGCTAATATCATTTACGGCACCGTCATTGATGATGCTTTAGGTGATGAGGTGCGCGTAACTGTTATTGCTGCAGGTTTTGCTGGCGGAGAGCCAAAGCGTGTATTAATGCCGGTAATTAACGCAGCTGCAATGAGTGGTGAAGCAGATCCAATTGCTGCTAATGATCCAATTGCCATCGCATTAGATTTAGATGTTAATGGCGCACAACCACGCTCTCGCAAACGAATAACTTTCGAAGATTTAGTAGCAGAAGATGAGATCGATATCCCTGATTTCATGCGCTAGGAAGCCAGTATGGCTCGGCTGCTCTTTACCTCGCGACACTTCGGTTCACTAGCTAATCCTCTAAAATCTGAGAGCACTAAACAACTTTCAAAGTTAATTGGCAAACCTATTTATTTTATGAATCAAAGCCATGGCAATGAAATTGTGGTAGTTGATGAACAGAGTTCACCAAGCGGGGCTGTTTTGGATGGCGATGGAGTTGTTACTGATAAAACTAATATTGCACTTGCAGTGCAGGTAGCTGATTGTCTGCCACTTCTACTTTATTCCAAAAGCGTAGTTGCAGCAGTTCATGTTGGCCGCAAAGGTTTGTTGAACAAGGTCGCGCTGGCCGCATTATCGCAAATGCAGATGATGGGTGATGATCAGATAAAAGGGGTAGTTGGCCCGCATATTTGTGGCAGCTGTTATGAAGTTGATCCAGAAATGTATAGCCAAATAACTAAAGAGCATCCAGCAACAGGTGGCAAAAACAATCATCTAAACCTCTTTGCAGGATTAGCAGATCAATTAAATGAGATCAAGATTACTGATTTGGGAATGTGCACAAAGGAAAATCCAGATTATTTCTCACACCGTGCAGATGCCACTTTGGGCCGGCAGGTGGGAGTAATTAGTTTATGAGCCGAGTTGATGAAATTACTACCAATCTTAAAAAAGTTAATGAGCAGATTAAGTTGGCTGCATCATCAGCCAATCGTTTATCTGAGGAGATCACTTTGGTTGCAGTTACTAAAACCTTTCCAGTATCAGATATTGAAATTCTCTATTCCCTTGGTATCCGAGATTTTGGTGAAAATCGGGATCAAGAGGCGAGTGGAAAAGTCCGATTGTTGCCAGATGATGTGAGGTGGCATTTTCAAGGACAGATTCAAAGCAATAAATTAAAATCAATCACATCTTGGGCAAATTACATACATTCAGTTGATAAACTTAAGTATGCACAAATGATCTCGGATTACAGCGCAGGCAATGAAAAACTAATTTTTATCCAGGTTTCATTGGATAAGCCGCCACAATCCAGATCAGGTGTTAACCCATCAGATTTACTTGAATTAGCAGGTGCTATTTCTGCATTACCAGGAATTAGTTTGCATGGCTTAATGGCAGTTGCCCCAATTAATTCACCTGCCGAGGATGCCTTCGCTGAATTAAAGGATATTCGAAGTGATTTTTTAAGTACATTCCCAGATGCCAAATATTTATCAATTGGCATGAGTGGTGATTATCAAATAGCCATCAAATATGGCGCGACACATATCAGAATTGGCAGTTCAATCCTCGGTATTAGAGCCCCCATCGCATAGCCTTGGGCCATGGCTAGTGCATTTAAGCGGGTGGCAGGTTACCTCGGTTTAATGGATGAGGAAGAGTTGGACCATGGAAATAATCAGTTAACTGAGCGTGCACCTAGATTGGTTCGTGCTAACACAAAATCTGCTGCAAAATCAAATATTGAATTACTTCCCGCTTCTGCGCCAAGCAAAGTGATGGATCATATAATTTCGTTAACTCCTAGGACCTATAGTGAAGCTCGACTAATTGGTGAGCATTACCGTGAAGGTAAGCCGGTAATTATGAATTTAAGCGACATGGAAGAGACCGAGCGCAAGCGATTAGTTGATTTTGCCTCTGGTCTTGTTTTTGGTCACCATGGAAGTATTGAACGAGTGACACCAAAAGTATTTTTGCTCACCCCTCCAAATGTTTCAGTTAGCGTTGAGGATAAGAATTCAGCAGCACAAGCAAGTTTTTTTAATCAAAGCTAAAAACCCTTAAATCATGGGTGCAATTTTTGGGCTAATTTACTGGGCACTTAATCTATTTTTAATTGCACTAATCGGCCGTTTAATTTTAGATTATGTTCGGATCTTCTCGCCAAACTGGCGTCCGAAAGGTGTTGTACTAGCACTTGCAGAATTGGTTTACACAATTACTGATAAGCCTTTAGCCTTTGTTAGGCAGTTTGTACCGCCACTTCGGTTAGGCGCGGTTTCACTAGACCTATCTTTTATAGTTGTGTTTTTTGTCGTTCAATTACTAATGCGTTTAGTTTCAGTACTTTAATTAATTTTTAACTAATTTTAACCACAGGCCAAGTTCATTTTCATCAGATTTTTCTGTGCTGACTTGCTGCATTTTTGTGGCCAACACTTCAGCGCTAATCTCTGCAGATGCTGATGAAATCACCTGCGCTAATTCGGCTGGACCATTCCAATTAACCGTGATTCGATCACTTACATCTAAACCAATATTTTTACGCTCCTCTTGAATCGCCCTAATTACCTCACGAACTAATCCTGCCCTGATTAGCTCTGGAGTTAGTTCAAGATCTAGCGCCAAACTCTCACCTGCATGTGAGGCCACTGACCATCCAGTGCGAGGGGTCTCAGTAATTATCAAATCCTCAATTTCAATCTCGATATCTTTTGATTTACCATTGATTTCTACCTTCAATTTAAAAGTTTTATTTCGCCTTAGATCTTTAACCATAACTGTTGCATCAGTTACCGAGATTTGTTTTGCAATCTCTTGAACGTTTGCTCCAAATTTTGTGCCAAGGGTGCGAAAGTTTGCCTTTACTGAAATATCTACTAGATCTGATCCAGCCGCATGAATACCATCTAATGCCAAAATATTTAGCTCATCAGCGATATGAGATTTAATCTCTTCAGATATCTGATCCCAGCCTGGAGCAGAGATTAAAGCGCGAGAGAGTGGTTGACGAATTTTGACGGCAGACTCTGCTCGAGCTGCCCTTCCTAACTCTACAATTCTTCGAGACAGGGCGACTGAAGTTGATAATTTCTCATCAATCATCACTTTATCAAATACTGGAAAGTTGGCTAGGTGAACAGATTCAACTTGATCTGCTTGCGATGCTCTAACAAGTTTTTGCCAAACATGTTCAGAAATAAATGGCACCATAGGCGCAAGAAGCAGAGTTAGGTTCTTAAGGCAAAGATAAAGAGTATTAAGTGCTACAGGGTCACCATCCCAGAAACGACGACGAGATCTGCGCACATACCAATTTGAAAGATCATCAATAAAGGTAGCCAGTAGTGCTCCGGCGCTTTGCGAATCAAAACTTTCAAGAGCCGCATCTACACCTTCAATCAGTTTATTAAGTTCTGAGAGAATCCAACGATCCATCAGTGTTAAATCTTTAGAAAGGTTTGTAACTTTAAAATCTGCCGCATTTGCATAAAGAGTAAAGAATGAGATTGTGTTCCAATAGGTCAAAAGAGTTTTTCGCACCACATCTGATATTGCATCATGACCAACTCTGCGGGCACTCCAGGGTGAACCTGCTGCAAGCATGTACCAGCGAACGGCATCGGCGCCATGCTGATTCATTAGCGGAATTGGCTCTAACACATTTCCTAAATGTTTACTCATTTTTCTGCCATCTTTATCTAGTATGTGGCCAAGGCACAGCACAGATTTATATGATGACTGATCAAATACTAAAGTCCCGATTGTCATTAAGGTGTAGAACCAACCTCGAGTTTGATCAATTGCTTCACAAATAAAGTCTGCAGGATATGTAGCTTTGAATTCTTTTTCTGAACCTTTCTGGTGCGGGTAACCCAATTGCGCAAATGGCATTGCCCCAGAGTCATACCAGCAATCAATTACCTCAGGAGTGCGCTCCATTACGGAAGAGCAATCTTTACATTTAAACTTTATATCATCGACAAATGGGCGGTGTGGGTCTAATTCACTTAATTCTTTGCCAGATAATTCCCCTAATTCAGATAGTGAACTAACACAGATTTCATGCTTGTTTTCACACCGCCAAATTGGAAGAGGCGTTCCCCAATAGCGATTACGAGAGACGGCCCAATCAATATTATTATTTAGCCAATCGCCAAAGCGACCCGTTTTAATTGTCTCAGGATGCCAATCAGTTTTTAAATTCTCCCGTAGAAGATCCTTCTTAATTGAGGTTGTCTTGATATACCAGGATGGTTGTGCGTAATACATCAAAGCTGTGTGACATCGCCAGCAGTGTGGGTAGGAATGTTCAAATTGGGAGCTTTTAAACATTAGATTGCGGGATTTTAAATCTTTAATTAATGCCTTATCCGCCTCTTTGAAAAATATACCTCCAACTAATGCGATCTCTTTATGAAAGTGACCATCTGGCTCAATTGGATTTACTACCGGTAGGTTATATTTCCGACAAACCTCTAAGTCATCAGCTCCAAAGGCAGGGGATTGATGGACTAATCCAGTACCATCTTCAACTGTTACATAGTCAGCTAAAACTACATAGTGAGCATTTTCAATCTCAACAAAATCAAATGGCCTACTGTATTTAGTATGCTCTAAATCGCTTCCCTTAAATGTTGCTAGTACCTTTCGGTGCTCTCCTAAAACCGGTGCTAAATCAGAGGCAACTACTAAACGTTCAGTTGAATTTTCATTAGTAATCTCCACTACCTGATACTCCACTTTAGGATTTACCGCAACAGCGGTATTGGCAACTAATGTCCAAGGGGTTGTGGTCCAAATAAGCAGGCTTGCATCAAACTCCGCCAACTTTCCAGAGGTTGCTTTAAATCTGACAAAAACAGATGGATCTTTAATGGTTTCATAACCTTGAGCTAATTCATGATCAGATAAGCCCGTTCCACATCTTGGGCAATATGGTGCAACTCTATGGTCTTGAACTAGTAAACCTTTTTTCCAAATTTGCGCCAGTGACCACCAAACACTTTCAATATAGGCAGGTGCCATAGTCCAGTAAGCTTCATCAAAATCCACCCAAAAGCCCATTCGCTTTGTCATATCAGTGAATTCACCCACATGGCGTTGCACTGACTCACGACACTTTTCATTAAAGGCCGCTATTCCAAACTTTTCAATATCTGCCTTACCGGTGAAACCCAATTCTTTTTCAACTGCTATTTCTACCGGTAGTCCATGGCAGTCCCAACCAGCTTTACGAATTACTTGCTTGCCTTTCATTGTTTGAAAGCGCGGAAATAAATCCTTAAAAACTCTAGCTTCAATATGGTGGGTGCCTGGCATTCCATTTGCAGTCGGAGGGCCTTCATAAAAACTCCAACGAGGTGCACCATTACGATTTGCAACTGACTTTTCAAAAATTTGATTCTGCGACCAAAAATCCAAAATAGTAGCTTCCATTGCTGGAAGATCAATTTGCGCGGGCAAGCTGTTAATTGTGCGCTTCGGGTTGGTATCCACCCTGCATTCTAACGCGGGATTGATACCTTTTTCTGAACTCTCATTACATGCAGGGGTGGCGGTTGGTAATTAGTAGCGACAAGCCATAACCTTTGCCCCTTCAGGAGGTATCGTGGCTATTCGCAAGTTATTTAAGAAAACAGCAAAAAAAAGTAAGAACTCTTCCAAAAAAAAGCCGGCCAAGTCAGCCGTTAAAAAGGCAATGAAAAAAGCTCCTGTTAAGAAGGCAGCAAAGCGTTCACCAAATATTGTAAAGCCCAAACTTGCTAAGAAGTCAGCATTTAAAAAAGCACCTGGCAAGCCATTTCCAGCCAAGTTACAAACCTCAACCTCAGGTTCTTCAACAACAATTTCTGTAACTTCAACAATTCCAAATGCAAATGCAACTCCAATTGTGGAAGAGCGCAGGTTAGTTATGTTGCCACCGCCAAAGCCAGTATTAAAATCAAAAAAGGCGGCAGCTTTAAAACCAATTAAAAGTGCGCCCGCTCCGCTTGTAGCAACAGCCAGTGAGATGGCTTGGAATGCTACTGAGTTAAAAAGCATTAAATCTGAACTTTCTAAAGATTTAGTTAGGTTACGCAAAGAGTTGGAAATAGCTGAGGCTGAGATGGAAGATTTAGTTGAAGCTGCAGGCGTCGGTGCAGGAGATGATCAAGCTGATGCTGGTGCGAAAACTTTTGAGCGTGAGCATGAAATGTCATTGGTATATAACGCTCGAGACATGGTGCAGCAAACTGAACGGGCCCTTGAGCGAATTAATAATAAAACATATGGCAAGTGTGAAGAGTGTGGAAATTTTGTAGGTAAAGCAAGGCTACAAGTTTTTCCAAGAGCAACACTTTGTATGGTTTGTAAACAAAAAGAGGAACGACGCTGAACTATATTCAGCGCAAATATTTAGCGGTTACCGCTTTAGTTATTTTTGCCTTAGATTATTTAACAAAAGCTTTAGCTATTAATTATTTATCAGATGAGCCAAAACAGATAATTGGTTCACTACTTCAGCTGCGGCTCGTTTTCAACGCAGGGGCTGCCTTTAATCTTGCTTCAAGTGGAACCATATTCCTCTCCAGCTTTGCGATTATTATGGCAGGTGTCATTTTTTATTATGGAAGAAATGTTAGATCTAATCCTTGGGCGATCGCCCTTGGCTTAGCACTCGGCGGAATATTCGGTAATTTATCGGATCGAATTTTTCGCACACCGGGTGCCTTACAGGGTGAGGTTATCGACTGGATTCAAATACCTAATTGGCCAGTCTTTAATGTGGCAGATATGTCAGTAGTTTGTGCTGCGATAGTAATTACATGGCTAAGTTGGAGAAATGTTCCATTCAGTAAAGGTAAAGGTGATCTGTGAGTTCGCGGGAGGTTAGAAACATAGCAATTCCTGAGGGATTAAATCAGGAGCGTGTAGATGCTGCGCTATCTAGATTACTTGGGCTATCTCGCAATGTAATTGTTGGATTAATCGAGTCAGGGGAAATAGTTAAACATGGTAAACCACTTGGCAAATCTGATCGAGTAACTACTGGAGATTTAATTGAAGTCTTGATGCCAGCTGCGAAGGCAGAAGCAAAGTTAGTTGCAACTCCTATTGATGGATTAAAGGTTGTCTATGACGATGATTATTTAATCGTGATTGATAAACCAGTTGGGATAGCTGCCCATCCAAGTCCTGGTTGGCAAGGGGCCACAGTTGTTGGCGCAATCTTTGCGGCCGGTTATCAGCTTGCAACATCAGGTGCGGCAGAGCGTCAAGGAGTTGTGCATAGGTTAGATGTCGGAACATCTGGTTTAATGGTGGTTGCAAAAAATGAGATTGCTTATTCTCATTTAAAAGATCAGTTTCGTGAGCGCACAGTTTCTAAGGTTTATCACGCTTTAGTGCAAGGTCATATGGATCCAACCGTTGGTACCATCGATGCCCCAATCGATCGCCACCCAAAAGAGGATTATCGATTCGCTGTTGTGGCAAATGGAAAACCAAGTATTACGCACTATAAAACGTTGGAAGTATTTCCAGCTGTTACGTTGCTTGAAATTGAACTAGAAACTGGTCGAACACATCAGATCCGTGTCCATTTTTCAGCGCTACATCATCCGTTAGTTGGTGACCTAACTTATGGGTCAGATCCAGTGCTAGCGCAAAAACTTACAATCACCCGGCCTTGGCTACATGCCAAGCAACTTGCCTTCA
>SXGR01625697.1_pt1 | contig 14742 bp, 14 predicted proteins | sample 3174711 | NCBI WGS metagenome assembly SXGR01 (sample SAMN11356860, study PRJNA531348) | freshwater metagenome | isolation source: freshwater sample F1-60 | place: China: Fuxian Lake, Yuxi | collected 2017-12-25
CCTTGATGTGATCCGCAAGGCCAACGTAGCCGCAGGAGAAGCCGGGGGCATCACGCAGCACATCGGGGCCTACACCATTTCTGTTCCGCACCCGGAGAAGGTCGGCGAACTCACGCAGATCACGTTCCTCGACACTCCAGGCCATGCGGCGTTCAGCTCCATGCGCGCTCGCGGCGCTAATGTCACCGACATCGTCGTCCTCGTCGTCGCGGCGAACGACGGCGTCATGCCGCAGACAATTGAAGCGCTGAATCACGCCAAAGCCGCCAAGGTTCCGATCATCGTTGCGGTCAACAAGATTGATCACCCTCACGCCAACCCGATGAAGGTGCGGCAACGGCTTGCCGAAGAGGGATTGAACCCGGACGACTGGGGTGGCGATACCATCTACGTGGATGTTTCCGCCCTCACCAAACAGGGCATCGACAAACTTCTCGAGATGATCGTGTTCCAGGCGGATCTGCTGGAGCTCAAGGCCAATCCCGCACGTCGGGCGAAAGGCAATGTCATCGAGTCCGGACTTGAATCGGGCGGTCCCACGGCCACAGTGCTGGTCAGGAAGGGTACTCTGCGCGTGGGAGACGTCGTCATCTGCGGCGCCTATTACGGGAAAGTACGGGCGCTCATCAACGAAGAAAACAAGCGGCTCAAGGAAGCAGGGCCTTCCGTAGCCGTGAAGCTTCTCGGCCTGAATGGCGTCCCCGAGGCCGGCATTGAATTCAGCGCCGTCGAGAATGAGAAAGCCGCCCGCGATCTGGCGGAAGAACGCCGTCTTGAGGCAAAGGGTCTGGAGAAGGATCGCCGCCCGAAAGTCACGCTGGAAAACCTTTTCGACACACTCGCATCGGAAAGCCACAAGGTTCTTCGTGTCATCGTCAAGGCGGATACCCAGGGCTCGGTTGAAGCCATTGTCGAAGCGATCCGGAAGATCGAATCGAGCAAAGTGTCGCTCGATGTTGTCCATAGCGCGGTGGGAACGATCACCAAGGAGGACATACGCCTTGCATCGGCGCCACCCCAAGCCGTGGTGCTGGGTTTCCACACCCGCGTCGATAACAATGTCTCCGATCTCGCCAAACACGAAGGAGTGCAGATCAAGCTTTACGCGATCATTTACGAGCTGATCGACCAGGTGAAGGACGCCATGTCTGGATTGCTGGATCCGCTCCTCAAAGAAGTGGTCATCGGCTCCGCCGAAGTGCGCAAGCTTTTCGAACTTTCCAAGGGTGGGAATGTGGCGGGTTGTGCCGTCACGACCGGCCGCATCGTGCGAGGCAAGATGCGCGTCATGCGACGCAAGAGCCTGATCTACGAAGGCGTCTCCCTGACGCTCCGCCGCTTCCAGGACGAAGTGAATGAAGTTCGTGCCGGTATGGAATGCGGCATCCGCCTCGACGGGTTCAATGATTTTCAAATCGGCGACACCATCGAGTGCTACACCTTTGAAAAGGTGGCGCAAAAACTCTGAACTCTGCCGGTTAATCCACCATGCCATCGATCCGCGTGGAACGAGTGCGCGAGTTATTGAAGCGCGAGCTTGGCGAAATCATTCGCCGCGAACTGCCTTTGTCCAAGGCGGGGATGATCATCGTAAACGACGTGGACGTCACCAAAGACCTCCAGCTCGCGACGGTATATGCGGGCGTGATTGGAACCGCGCAGCAGCGCAAGGATGCCATCTCCCTGCTCGAACAGCACCGCAAACACATCCAGTGCATGGTCGGGCGAGCCGTTGTCCTGAGGTACACCCCACAGTTGCGCTTTGTCCTGGATGACTCCATAGAGCGCGGCAACCGCGTTCTGAAGATTCTCGAAGAGTTGGAGGCCCCGCCCTCCACGCATGAAAACTCACCCAAAGATCATTGATCGCATCATCGAAGCCATCCGGGAAAGCAATACCATCTGCGTCGTGGGCCACGTGCGCCCGGACGGTGATTGCATCGGCTCGCAACTGGGACTGACGCTCGCGTTGCTGAACGCGGAAAAGAAGGTCACGTGTTGGAATCAGGATGCCGTGCCGCAAAAGCTTCGTTTCCTTGACCCCGGAAAACTGGTCGGCCGTCCGCAGCCGGGGCAGAAGTTTGATTGCGTCATCGCCACGGACGCCGCGAGTCACGACCGGCTGGGACTCGCTGGAAAGCACATCGGAGCCCGCAAACTGCTCATCAACATCGACCATCACCAGAGCAACACGCGTTATGGGGACATCAACTGGGTCTCGGCCCGCGAGCCTTCCACGGGAGAGTTGATCTTTCGACTCCTGAAGACCGCGAAATGGCCGATTACTCCTGAAATTTCGGATTGCCTCTTCACCGCCGTATCCACTGACACGGGCTCCTTCCAGTATCCAACGACACGACCCGCGACCTATCACGTGGCCGCCGAACTCGTAAGCCGCGGGGCGAATCTCGCGAAGGTTTGCCATGAGGTGTATCAATCCTTCCCGCTCGCCCGCGTCGGTTTGCTCAAGCACCTTTACAACAAATTCCGCCTCACCCACGAGAACAAGATTGCCTATCTCTGGCTCCGCAAGGCGGACTTTTCAAGATGCGGCGCTGAGTCTGACGATTCGGAAGGATTGATCGATCATATCCGTGCCATAGAACCGGTCGTCGTCGCCTGCGTCTTCGAGGAGATAGAACCCGAGCTCACGCGCATCAGCCTTCGATCCAAGACAGACCTCGTCAACGTGAATGACATCGCGAGCCAGTTCGGAGGCGGCGGACACAGGGCGGCAGCGGGCGCTCGAATCCACGGCCGTCCATTGAGCGTCCAGCGACGCGTTGTCAACGCAGTAAGGAAGGCGCTGGCCAGCGCGAGAGTATGATGCACGATTTTGATCCTCTGGACGGCGCCTTGCTCATCGACAAACCCAGCGGCATGACGTCGCATGACGTGGTGGATGAAATCCGGCGGCAATTCCGCATCAAGAAAGTCGGCCACGCCGGCACCCTTGACCCCAACGCCACGGGGTTGCTTGTCATCCTCCTCGGCCGTGGAACCAAGCTCTCAGAGAGATTGATGGCCGGTGATAAAGTTTATGAAGGCACTGCCAGGTTCGGTGAGGTCACCGACAGTTACGACTCGGACGGGGAACTGGTCACCTCACTGCCAGTGCCGGTCATGACGCTGGATCAACTCAATGAACAAGCTGCCACATTCGTTGGCGACCAGATGCAGGTTCCACCAATGGTATCGGCCGTAAAGAAGGACGGCGTGCCGCTCTACAAGCTGGCGCGCAAAGGCATCGAAGTGGAGCGCAAACCCAAGCTCATTCACATCTACAATTTTCGCTTCGCTACGTACGATGAGCCGCTCGGCGTCTTTCGGCTTGCCTCCACCAAGGGCACGTACGTCCGCAGCATCATTCATGACCTTGGCCAAAAACTCGGATGTGGCGCGCACCTAAGTTCTCTGCGCCGCCTGGTCTCCGGCACTTTCGACGTCAAGGATACCCTTCCCCTCGACACGGCACTATCGTTGTCCATCTCACAGATACAGCCGAGTGTTGTTCCATTCATCAAACTAGCCCAGGCTCAATGAACGTCATCCGCCACGCTCGCGAGCTTGCGGGACGCAAGGTCTGCCTGGCCATTGGCGTATTCGACGGAGTTCACCTGGGCCATCAACAAGTACTGCGTCAGACCATCAGCGACGCGCATCGGCACGGAGCCACGGCAGTAGCGGTCACTTTTGATCGTCATCCAAGCTCCGTGGTGGCACCTGAACGAACACCTCCGCTGATTTATTCACTTCCTCAAAAGCTCCGGTCAATTGCCAGCCTGGGCGTCGATACCACCCTGCTCATCGAGTTCAACAGGGAATTCAGCTCTGAATCAGGAGAAGCCTTCATCCGCTCGCTGGTGGATGATGTCGGACAACTCCTTTGCATCTGTGTCGGCGCGACATTTACATTTGGCCACAAACGCGGTGGAAACGTGGAATTGCTGAGAAAGCTCGGATCGGAACTGAGATTCGCCATGCATGGTCTGGCGGCACTGTCCCTAGACGGCCAACCGGTGAGCAGCACCCGCATCCGCGAGGTCATCCGCTCGGGCGATCTCGATGCGGCTTCGCAAATGATTGGCCGCCCCTACTCCATCGCAGCGAATATCGTGCGCGGCGATGCACTCGGGCGTCAACTTGGAGCACCAACCGCGAATCTGGACGTCGCTGGATTGATGCTACCACCGAGTGGTGTTTATGCGGCCCAAGCCATGATCGGAGGCCGGCAGTTGCACGCCGCTGTTAACATCGGCCACCGTCCCACCCTCGGCCAGGCGCACCCCTCGATCCGAGTGGAAGCCCACTTGCTCGATTTTACGGGTGACCTTTACAGCCAGGAGCTTGAACTCATCTTTGTTGAGAAACTGCGTGAGGAACAGGCGTTCCCCAATCTCGATGCTTTGAAGGCGCAGATTCAGGAAGACGTCCGGTTGACCCGCCAGATTCTGGAGTGATCCCATCACATCACCGCTCCCAGTGATCCACTCCACCACTTCTCCCTCGAATCACAACCGTCGGCCTGGCTCCTCCAACGAATCAACGAACCCAAGAGCAGACGGCCCTTTTGGTTTCAATCTGACAAGGGTCCCATGATCCTGGGAAACTTCGCTCAGGGGTTGAACTCGTGAGGAGCTTGTGACATTAGTCTCCAGCAAAATTATCTGACATGAACACAGGAATCAGTGCGATCAACGACGAAGTTCAACGCGCCAGCGCCTTCGTTCAACCCCTCTTCGGAGAGCTGAACAAGGTCATCATCGGACAACGCTACCTGCTCGAGCGCCTTTGCATCGGGATGCTCGCCAACGGGCATGTGCTCCTCGAAGGTGTGCCTGGGCTGGCCAAAACGCTGTCCGTCAAAGCGCTCGCGGCATCGCTCAACGTCAAGTTCTCCCGCCTCCAGTTTACACCGGACATGCTGCCCGCCGACGTGATTGGAACTCAGATTTACAATCCACAGTCCGGAGGATTCACCACACGCAAAGGGCCCATTTTCGCCAACCTCGTCCTGGCCGACGAAATCAACCGCGCACCAGCCAAGGTCCAGAGCGCTCTGCTCGAGGCAATGCAGGAAAAGCAAGTGACCATCGGCGACCACACCTTTCACCTCGACGAACCATTTCTCGTCCTCGCCACTCAGAACCCGATCGAACAGGAGGGAACCTACCCGTTGCCCGAAGCGCAGGTCGATCGTTTCATGCTGAAACTGAAGATCACTTACCCGACTCGTTCCGAAGAACGGCAGATCCTGGACCTCATGGCGCGCACCACAAATCTTCCTGCTGTGGGCCAGATCGTCGAACCGCAACAGATTCTCTCCGCGCGCAAGGTCATCAATGAGATTTACGTCGATGACAAGGTGAAGGATTACATTGTGGATCTTGTCTGCGCCACACGCGATCCGCAGAACTACAAGATCAACGTCAAGGATTACATCCAGATGGGCGCCTCTCCGCGCGCCACCATAGCCCTGACGCTTGGCGCAAAGTCACATGCATTCCTGCGAGGCCGTGGCTACGTCACTCCTCAAGACGTGAAGAGCATCGGGATGGATGTACTCCGCCACCGGGTCACCGTAACTTATGAGGCTGAAGCCGAGGAGAAGACAAGCGAGACGGTGATTCAGAAGATTTTCGATGAACTGCCGGTGCCTTGAATGACCCAGTTTCCTCCAACTTATTCTGAAGCTGCCCAATCGGAATTGCGCATCGTCGGCATCTACCGTGACACCGGGCGCGAAGTGAAGTTATGCGCTGAAGCCGCCATGGCGTTGCGCGAATTGATGGACTGCGCGGAAGTCGATGGAGTCCATCTCGTCCCTATCTCAGGTTTTCGCACCATCAGCTACCAGGAAGGTCTCTTTCAAAAGGCCGTCACCAAATACGGCTCTGAGGAAGCCGCTGCCCGATGGGTGGCGCGTCCCGGCCATTCAGAGCATCACACCGGACTGGCGGTCGATCTGGGGGATGAAGCTAATCCACCTGCCGATGTGGAGCCTGCATTCGAGGAGACATCCGCATTTCGATGGCTGCAAACACACGCAACGCGGTTCAACTTTGAAATGTCATTCCCGAGAGAGAACCCGAGCGGTGTCAATTACGAGCCGTGGCACTGGCGTTTTGTCGGCACACTGAAGGCGAAGCAAATACTTGGAAGATGATCCCCCGCGAAATCCTCAAAAATATCCGGCTGATCGAGCTGCGCGTGAGCCGCTTTATGACCGGGACGCTTACGAGCATGTCACTTCAGTCGCCAGCGCAGTTCAGATGGATTCCGCGCGCCGTGCCAGATGGCCAGCACTTTGACTTCGCACTGCTCGCTATTGATTGTGAAATATACCGAGTAAGGCCACGGCGACGGCACTTTGGCTTTGTGAGTCAGGCGTGTAGCGCGAGAAAATCGTTCTGGTTGCACCGCAAGCGTGTGAAGAACTGCGCGGATTGCGACGTTGAGCCGTTGACTCACTCCAGGTTCACGGTCGTCATACCAAATCACGGCTTCGTCCCAGTCCCGTTCAGCGTCGGCCTCAACTATGACCGAGAACGACATTTCGTGGCACGCATCCGTTCTTCGATTTCTGCAAACACTTGGTCCACAGGTTTCCCGCGACCAGGATTTCTTAGCGCGTCCTCGGCCCGCCGGTCGAGTTCGATGATTTGTTCGGGTGTTAGATCTTCCTCCTCGAATTCATCACGCAGCCGCTCGAAAACTTCGCATTGCTCCTCCACCGGGAGTTTGTGGACTTGCTCAAGGATTTTTTCTGTGGTGCTCACGCCGCCAAATTACGCCGGCCGTTTTCGCAGGCAAGCCACATTTCACTTCGGCTTACGCATCACGCATCACGCACTACTCGTCGCATGATCCCCCGCGAAATCCTCAAAAAAATCCGGCAGATCGAGATTCGTTCGTTGCGTCTCGTGAATGAATCCCTCGCGGGGGCCTACCACAGCGTCTTCAAGGGCCAGGGCATGAACTTCGATGAGGTGCGCGAATATCAACCGGGCGACGAGGTCCGCACCATCGATTGGAACGTCACGGCTCGAATGAATCATCCGTTCGTGAAGAAGTTCGTCGAGGAACGCGAGATGACGGTAATGCTGGTCGTGGATTTGAGCGGATCCGGTTTGTTCGGGTCCGGTGAACAATCCAAACGCGAACTCGCGGCGGAGATCGCCTCGGTACTTGCCTTCTCCGCCACGCGCAACAATGACAAAATCGGCCTGATCCTCTTCACGGAAGGCGTCGAGAAATACATTCCACCTCGCAAGGGCCGCCGCCACGTGTTGCGTGTCATCCGCGAGATTCTCTTTTACGAACCCCAGCGGCGCGGCACTGACCTTACCAGCACACTTCAATTCCTCTCCCGCGTCGTCGCGCATCGCGCGGTCGTTGTGATTCTCTCAGACTTCCTCGGTCAGACGATCCCGACACGCGCGGACATGGCAGGCCATTTACGACGCCGCATAGTGCTTTCAGAATCGCTCGGCCAGGCTTCCGCGACCGCTCTCCGGCAGGCCAACCGGAAGCATGATGTCGTGGCGGTCCAGATCATTGATCGATTTGAATCCGAACTTCCAGGCCTGGGCTACCTTGTTCTGAAAGATGCGGAGAGTGGTGAAGTGGTGGAGATCAACACCGGGGATGCGCGGAAACGTGGCATTTTCAAAGAACGCCAGGAGCGCGCCCAATCCGATTTGAAGAAGCTTTTCCTCTCCGCGGGCATCGACGCCATTCAACTGCGAACCGATCAACCTTACGCGGCAGCGCTCGGGCGCTTCTTTGACACAAGAGAGCGCCGCCGTCTCCATGGCTAGGTCAGCACCTGCCCGATCAACGATGACAGACCCCAGCCCATCTCGAATGCTTAGATGACCAAGACAAATTCATCCGCCTTGATCGTCCCTCCGCCTGGCGCATCAACCAATGCGCCTCCGTCGGACATCCGCGATATTCGTGCGCCGGTTGACATCCCAGCAACTTGGTTCTGGGTTGCCGTGGCACTCGGCGCGGCCGCTGCAATCGCCCTGGCATGGTGGGTCTTTCGGCGCTGGCGCCAGAAACAGCCCGCCTCGAAGCCTGTCCCGGTTGTTCCGCCACACGAACGAGCCCGCAAACGGCTCGAAGCCGCCCTCAAGCTCATCGATGATCCGAAGGTCTTCTGCACCGAGGTGTCCGACGCCCTGCGCGGCTATCTTGAAGACCGCTTCGGCCTTCACGCTCCCGAGCGCGCCACGGATGAATTCCTCTTCGAACTTCAAGCGACTGCTGAACTCTCTTTCTCTCACAAGCAATTGCTCGCCGGCTTTCTCAATCGATGCGACCTCGTGAAGTTTGCCAAAGACGAGCCGCCTCAAACCGGCCTGCGTGATTTGCACGATGCCGCGTTGAAGTTGATCTCTGAAACTGAGCCGCCGCCGATTCTCAAGACCGGCGAAACATCGCCAGCTCCCGAACCTGTCACCAAGGCATGAGATTCGCCTATCCCTATCTCCTACTGCTGCTCTTGTTGCTGCCTGTTCTTGCCTGGCTGAAGGGACGCCGCGCGAGACAGGCAGCATTCCTCTACTCCTCGGTTCAGCTCGTGAAGGGGATCATGGGGCTCTCACGTTCAAGCATCGGCGCAATTCTTTTGCGAATGCGATGGCTTGCGCTCGCCTTGTTCATCATCGGCCTGGCTCGTCCCCAGTTTGGTGAAGGCGAAGCCGTTATCAAAGCGAGCGGCGTGGACATCGTCGTGTCGATAGACCTTTCTGGGAGCATGGCTTCCGAGGATTTTGAACTGAAGGGTGAACGAGTAAACCGCCTTGTCATCGCGAAGGATGTATTGGAGAAGTTTATCAAGAAGCGAATCAGCGACCGGATTGGCCTCGTCGCCTTCGCCGGACGTGCTTATGTCGCGTCACCACTGACGCTTGATCATGATTTCCTCCTGACAAACCTGGAGCGTTTGAACCTGGGTACGATCGAGGATGGAACCGCCATCGGTTCCGGCCTGAGCACAGCCCTCAATCGCCTGCGAGACATCAAATCCAAAAGCAAGATCGTGATTCTGATGACCGATGGGCAGAATAACGCCGGCAAAGTACCGCCACTGACAGCCGCAGAGGCGGCTCAATCCCTGGGGATCAAGGTTTACACCATTGGAGTCGGCACGCGGGGTGTGGCACCTTTCCCGCAAACCGACGCATTCGGGCGGAAAGTCTATGTTCAAATGCGCGTGGATATCGATGAGGAAACGTTGCAGTCCGTCGCGGCCAAGACTGGAGGCAAATACTTCCGGGCCGACAACTCAGAAGCCTTGCGTCAGATTTATTCCGAAATTGACCGCCTGGAAAAGACCGAGATTGAAGTAAAAAAATACCAACGCTACCGCGAATTGTTCCAATGGCCCGTTTTGGGGGGCCTGGTGATCCTGTTGTTGGAGGTGATCCTGGCAAACACCGTCTGGAGAAGATTACCGTGAAAACAGGAAGTATGAGATCAGCAATCAGCGATCGGAAGTCAGCATGCCAAGGCGAAAGCCTCTCGCGATTCACTGAGCACAGGCAGACTGAGCGACGATTACGAGTTGCGAGTTACAAGTTACTAATTACGGATTCCTGATCGCTCCATTACTCGAAAACGAACATGTTCTTCGCCAATTCAAGAATGCTCTGGCTCCTGCTCATCGCAGTGCCGCTCTTGACCGTCTTTTTCTGGTGGTCCTGGCGGAAGCGCCAGAAGCTCACAGCCCAGTTCGTTCAGTCACGCCTGCTTGCCAACCTGACCGTAGGTATTTCCAGGACGGCCCTCAAGGTCAGGATGACTCTGCTCGTCCTGACTGTCGCCACGCTTCTGCTCGCCCTCGCCAGGCCCATGTGGGGTGAAGTGTCGGAGCAGGTTCGCCAGCGCGGACTCGACATCGTTGTCGCCATCGACACTTCGCGCAGCATGTTGGCCGAAGACATCGCGCCAAACCGCCTCGAGCGCGCCAAACTCGCCGCGCTTGATTTGATGAAGCTTGCAAAGAACGACCGGCTTGGACTGGTCGCCTTCGCGGGCAGTGCGTTTCTCCAATGCCCGCTCACCCTGGATGACGAAGCGTTTCGTCAAAGCATCAACGCGCTCGAAGTCGGCATCATCCCGCAGGGAGGCACCGCAATCTCCGAAGCGATTGACGCCAGTCTCGGTGCCTTCAAGGAAGACGCGGATAACTTCAAAATTCTCGTCATCTTCACGGACGGCGAGGACCACGAGGCAAATGCTGAAGCCGCCGTGGACAAGGCCAAAAACGCCGGCTTGCATATTTTCACCGTCGGCGTCGGGACTGCGAACGGGGAACTCCTTCGAGTCAAAGATGAGAATGGGCGCTCGGATTACATCAAAGACGAACAGGGTAAAGTCGTGAAATCCCGCCTGAACGAATCTCTTCTCAAACAACTCGCAACATCCACGGAAGGATTCTACCTGCCAATGAGCGGTGCTGACACTGCCAAGGTTCTCTATCAACAGGGCCTTGAACCCCTCCCTCGCAGCGAGTCCACGACCAAGATGATCCGCTCCCACCGCGACCAGTTTGTCTGGCCGCTAGGGCTTGCCATCGTGCTGTTGCTTCTGGAAATCTTCTGGCCGGAGCGGAAACGTCCAGATCAATCCATGTCGCCCGTGCCACCATCATCGAACGAAGAGTTGCGAAAGGCCGTCGCACTCATCGCGGTGCTCGCAATGACGCTGCAAGCCGTTGCTTCCCCGACCAGCGCGCTGCGTCAGTACCAGAAGGGGGATTACCCGGCCGCTCAGAAAGAGTTTGAACGGCTTGCGGAAAAGCGTCCGGAAGATGCCCGCCTACACTACAACGCCGGAGCCTCAGCCTATCAATCCGGTGAATATGAGAAAGCCTTGAAGCACTTTCAATCGGCGCTCTCGCCCGACAACCTCGCTTTGCAGCAAAACTCTTACTACAATCTCGGCAACACCCAGTTCAGACTGGGGGAAAGCCAGGAAGATCCGGCTCAGAAATCCGAGGCTTGGGAAGGCGCCGTCAGCAGTTACGAGTCCTCCTTGAAGCTCAATCCGGCTGACCAGGACACCAAACACAACCTTGAACTGGTCAAACAAAAACTCGAAGAACTGAAGAAGCAGCAGAAACAGGACAAGAAGGACAATCAAAAGCAGGATCAGAAGGACAAGGACGACAAAGACGAATCCAAGCAAGACGAGCAACAACAATCCCAACAAGATAAGGACAAGGACGAGAAGAAGGACCAGGACAAGTCGGATTCGAAAGAAGACGAGAAGAAGGATTCCAAACAACAGCAGGAGAAGCAAAAGCCTGAGGAGAAGCAGGATCAGCAGCAGAGCGGGAAGGAAGAGAAGGACAAAGACAAGGACCAACAACAGTCCAAGTCGGGCGAACAGCCTCCAAAGGATGATGCGAACAAGGACAAGGAACAGGCGCAGTCCGCTCAACAGGCAATTCCAGGTCAGATGTCCAAGGAGCAGGCGGAGAAGCTCCTCAATGCGGTTCGAGCCGAGGAGAAGGCAATGATTTTCCAGCCCACCGAGAACAAGAACCGAACGCGCAATCGAGTGTTCAAGGACTGGTAGAAGCCGCATGAAGTTCCGGTTCAGGAAACAATCAGATGGATGTTCATCGCACCCCGGTTGGGTGTCTTCGACCACTGGCGTGCGCCTCCACCAGAGCAGGTCGGTCACTCTGATTTTCTTCCTCTCCATCTGGCTGCTGTGTCTCGGCCATTCCATCGCGCTGGCCCAGCCGAGCGTCACCGCTTCGCTGGATCGTGACACAATCACTCTTGGGGAAACGGCTGCGCTCACGCTTCGTTTTGAAGGTGGTCGCCCGGCCCAGGCTCCCGGAATTCCTGCGACGCCGAACCTCACAGTCCAGTACGCCGGACAGCGCAGTGAATTTCAGATGATCAACGGGCGAAGCAGTTCGGCGCTGATTCTCACATACCAACTCACTCCTTCCGCAGCGGGCGAGTACTCGATCCCCGGAATAGCATCGACCGTGGATCGCCAGAGAATCAGCACCCAGCCAGTAAAACTCCGGGTGCTCCCCGCCGACTCTTCAGCAGGCGGCAATGGACAAGCCAGATACGCTTTCATCAAACTGATTCCAGCACGCACCAATGTTTTCGTGGGTGAAGTTTTCCCGGTGGATATGCAACTCTACTTCGCCGTCCGGGGCGAAGGACTTCAGATTCCGCAAATCCAATCAGAAGGTTTCGTATTTGGATCAGTCCAGCAGGATCCGCGTAATCAAGACCCTCCGGGCACTCAGATCGGCGCTGTCAGCTACAAAATTCTAAGTTTTCACACGACCGCCACCGCCGCAAAAATAGGAAGCTTAACTCTCGGCCCGGCTCAAGCCAGCCTCGTCATTCATGTCCCGGTGAATAATGCCCGCCGAGCACGCGATCCTTTTGAGGATTTCTTCGACTTCGGGCCTCGCGCGCAAAAACAGCAAGTCACCCTGACAAGTGACCCGGTGACCATCGAAGTCTCGCCTGTCCCGACAGCCGGACAACCAGCAGACTTCAACGGCGCCGTTGGCGCCTACTCCTGGACCGTCACGGCCAGTCCCACCGACGTAACCGTCGGCGATCCGATCACCTTGAAAATTCAACTGAAAGGTGAAGGAGCCCTCGATTCGCTCGCGTTGCCAGCTTATGACTGGCGGGAGTTCAAGTCCTATCCTCCCAACACCAAGACGGAACCGGAAGACCAGCTGGGCATTCGCGGAGTCAAAACGTTCGAGCAAGTCATCATTCCGCAGAATGCTGACGTGAAGGAAATTCCAGCGCTCGCCTTCAGTTTCTTCGATACCCGGCGCAAGAGTTTCCAAACGCTCAAACAACAGGCGATACCGCTCAGCGTCAAACCTGGCGGCGGCAGTCAACCGCAACTCAATCTGGGGCAAGGCGCGTCATCAACAGCTCAAAATGCGATTGAGAACCAGCAGGATATCGCACACATAAAACCGTATCTTGGTCAGTTGACAATTGCCCAACCTCCCCTGCTCCATCAGCGGTGGTTCCTGGCGTTGCAGACTGTTCCCCTCATCGGCTGGCTTGCGGTGGCAATCTGGCGCCGCCGACAAGATTCTCTTGCCCGCAATCCTCGACGACGACGACGCGCTGAAGTTGCGGCCGTTGTCCGGCGCAGCCTGGACCAGCTCCCGCGACTGGCCAAGACTGACAACGCGGCGGAGTTTTTCGCGACCCTCTTTCGCCTCTTGCAGGAACAACTCGGTGAGCGCCTTGATCTGCCCGCCTCGGCAATCACGGAGTCTGTGCTCGATGATCGCCTCCAGACACTCGGTGCAGCGAGCGAACTTGTTGCCGAACTTCGCGAGTTGTTCCACTCATGCAACCACGCACTATACGCGGGGCCCGTTTCAAGCCAGCAACTGATGTTGCTGGTTCCGAAGGCTGAAGATGTAGTCCGTCAACTCCAGAGACTTTGACCACTTCCATGCAGATCAAACCGGTCAATCGCCTTTCTAGTGGCAACCAACAGTGCATGCCAAAAGTCAAAACACTCTTGGTCACATTCTCTGCTCTGTTCTTGCTGGCCCTGTTGGAGCCCCGGCTTTCAGCCCTCAACGTTGTAGCGGCTCAACCCACGTCCACCTTCGAACAAGCGAACCAACTCTACGAACAACGGAAGTATCCAGAAGCCGCCAAAGCGTACAGCCAACTTCTTGAAGAGGAACAACTCTCGCCCGCCCTGCGTTTCAACCTGGGAAACGCTCTCTTCAAGTCCGGAGAAACCGGCAAGGCCATCGTCCAGTATCGGTTGGCTGCTCAACTGTTGCCCCGCGACCGTGACGTATTGCACAACCTCAGGTTTTCTCGTGGAGTTGTCCAGGGGGCCGCAATGGTCCCGGGCCGATGGCGCGACTGGATGCGGTTTCTCTCCTTGAATGAGCTCGCCTTGATCTCAACAGCAGTTATCTGGGGATTCTTCTCCTTATTGATCGCCGGGCAGCTTTGGCCCGAGAGGAGGCATATATTTCGCGGTTCATTGTTCACCACCGCCGCAGTCGCACTACTCTCAAGCGCCTGGCTCGCCTTGCGTTGGTTCGAAGACATCGGCAGCAGACCGGCGGTTGTAACGACGGGCGAAGCGGTCGTCCGTCTTGGACCGTTCGAGGAATCGCAAAGTTCCTTCATCCTCCGAAATGGCGCTGAAATCCATATCGCGAATGCGAAGGAGGATTGGCTCCAGATCAAGGATCCGACTGGCCGGTTGGGATGGTTAAGAAATAACTCCGTGACACAGGTCCGGACACCGGGGCTCCAATGAACTGGGGCTACAGCAAACAATCGGACGAACTACTCAGGAGCACCTGAACCCCGTGCCGGGTTCGAGGCGAGAAAGTAACTTGGCAGGGCGGGCGCGCCCACGTAGAACCGGCGTTGGACATGGGCGCAGCAAAAACCCGGTACCGCCAATGGTGGACGGCGGTCGCAAGACCGACCAAACCCCGTTCAGGAGCGTAGGACCGTAGCCGCGCGACGAGGCCATTAGTGGCAGCCCCTCTCCGCGAGGAGACCTGTGCTGACCCTGTTTGAGAGATTGACTCATTTGTGTTCGCCGTTACGGGCACCCGTGTCCCTCAACTAGAAAACCAGACCAGGCCGACGCTCGTTTTTTCCAAAAATGGCGGCACGGTCTTTTTGTGTTGCCCGCCCCCAGCTTAACAGCCCCTTAGTCTGTTATTTGAGAGGC
>SXGR01504004.1_pt1 | contig 14732 bp, 17 predicted proteins | sample 3174711 | NCBI WGS metagenome assembly SXGR01 (sample SAMN11356860, study PRJNA531348) | freshwater metagenome | isolation source: freshwater sample F1-60 | place: China: Fuxian Lake, Yuxi | collected 2017-12-25
CACAATTTAACAGTTAGTTTTGTTTGCCGGGGCCAACTAAATGCCTAGCAGGGCTCAAAAGCGAAAACGAAGGGACGCCCGCAAGCATGGCACGGAAGCCGCCAAGATGCGGGATGGAGGGACCGCGCTTTTGCGTGACGTAAACCACCCAACGGCTGACACGGCACTAATAGTCAAGTCTGTTGAAAAGCGTTTTCCGATCACACAGACAATTGCGAAAAAACTGGTCAGGCGATTGGCAGAAGTTGTGGAGAAAAAGACCGTCCCGGTGGCGACGAAGGACGGCGTTTTCGATTGTGAGGCAACGGCAGACAAAAATGCGATCGCAGCTGGCAACGCACTTCGAGCAATGGCGGCGATGAATCAACGGGATGAGCTGGAAGCAATTCGCAGAAGTGGACCGCAGAAGCCTCAACCACAAACGACAATCAACGTCGGGGTGAATGTTGACAATCGAACTGACGAGCGAAGAAATCTCACACTTGCTATCGCTGAGCGAGTCAGAGCAGGAAGAGTTCTGGTCAGCGATTCCGGAGAGTGAGTTTGACAGCGTTATCTCACAGATTGCCAGGGCGAGCAGCGGCGTATCGGGGGCCGACTATGCCGCAGCGAGATCTGCGAAGAACGCCGAAATCATCAACGCCAAGACTGCCGCATCTCAGGAAATCGGACCACTCCCAGACGTAGCAAACCCACAACGCCGCGAACGATGCTCAAAAGATAATTTGCTGTTTGCAGAAACCTACTTCAAGCCAACATTCTATTTGCCGTGGGCTCCATACCAGAGAAGCATGATGGATCGATTTCAAGACGCGGTGCTGAACGGTGGCAAGGAGTGCCATGCTGTTAGACGCGGTGGATTGAAGTCAACGTGTGCCCGTGTTTCTACGGTGTGGGCTGTCGTCAACGGGCATTTGAAGTTTCCAGTGCTGGTCGGTGCGACTGATGACAAAGCAAATGAACATCGCGACAACTTCTTTAAGCTGCTTGAATCGTCTGTTCTTCTGCTGGATGACTATCCTGAACTGACTCCGCTTTTGCTGAAGTGCCGCCAGCCGAAAAAGCAATTTAGGTTGAATGGCCGACTGCTGGAGATGTCGCACAAAGACTACAAGGGCCGCATTGTCTTTCCGGACATCCATCACGCGCCGAGTTGCCAGGCTCATATTGCCCCGTATTCGATCAACTCAACAGACGTTTCCGGGCTGTCGTTCGTCGATAGATTTGGCGTAACGATTCGCCCGGACGGAATCTTTTACGATGACGTTCAGACGCCACAGACCGCCAAGTCTCCGACGATGACGGATGAGTTGGAGGAACGAATTACAAAGACGTTTGGAGGGCTCAAGGGACTTGGACAGCGGATGTCTGAGGTGATGGTTTGCACCGTTCGCGAACATGACGATCTCACGGAGCGTTTCCTGTCTCGTGAAAAGCATCCGGATTGGAACGGCAAGCGGTATGCCTCCATTCTCAAGATGCCTACAAGAATGGATCTCTGGGACTCCTATGCGGCTAAATTGGGGCAGGGAGCGACGCCAGCGGAATGGAAGGCACTTGCTCAGGCGTTCTACATCCAGAACCGTGAAGCGATGGATAAAGGAGCGGAAATCGCTTGGGAGCATGACAAGCTGCCCGACGAAGTTTCCGCACTGCAATCCTTGATGACAGTGCGAGCGATAGACCCGGAGTTTTTCCGGAAAGAGATCCAGCAGCAGGGCGAAGTGCCGGTAAACACCAGCGGACTCAAGTTGGATGCTCAGGCGTTGATGGCTCGCATCTCTGGAAATCCTCGAGGAACTGTACCGGACGAATTCAGCTACCTGACAGCGTTTGTCGACTCCTCGGATCAAGTCTTGTGGGGAATGGTGCTGGCAGTGCGGCAAGACTTCAGCGGATGCGTTGTTGATTACCGCACCTGGCCAGATCAGGGGCGGCCGATCTTCTACAAGTCTGATTTGGTCAACACGATCTCCCAGCAACTGCCTGGCAAGTCATGGGAAGAGGCTTTCGTTCATGCTCACAATCAATTCGAGGTTGAGCTGTTCGAGGACTTCCCAGAGATTGACATCATGCTCAAGGACTGGAGCGACGGCGGTCAGATGCCGTTGATTCGCTCCCAGATCAACGCCAGCAAAGACAAGTCGAGGTTGCGGCCGTCGAAGGGGTTTGCCATCGCTGTCGGCCGAAAGCCTATTCATCTCTGGGGGGATCCAGTCCGCGACAAGGCTGGCACAGGATGGACCGAGCGGCGCGGAGATACGCCAACACACGTTCAGTTCGACGCCAACTTGATGAAGTCATTCGCGGCTCGGCGACTCATGACAACCATCGGAGCCCCATCGGCAATCATGCTGCCGGGCGTCGAAGAGAGATCGAATCGACTGTTGGCCGAACATTTCACGGCTGAGACTCCCAAGGAAAAGGCGATCGACGGAGCAAAGTCGATTGTCTGGGCTCAGAACGTCGGGCGAGACAATGACTGGTGGGATACCTTTGTCGGGTGTCTCGTGGGTGCCTCTTTGATGGGATGCAAGCTGAATGGAGATACTGGAACAAAGAAGGAGATCAGAACGTTCGCTCTACCAGGAGGGGTGCGACGTGGGTGAGCACAGGACGTTCCAACTTCCGGGCGGTGGACTGAAGTGTGATTCGTGTGGCCATGAATTACCGAGCGTGGCACATACTCGAAAAACGCCGGGGCTGATCGTTCGAGAGAGGCGTTGTCCGGATTGCGGCGAGTTAAACAAGACCGTCGAGAGGGTTGTCACTGGGCACGGAAGGGGAACGTTTACGGATCAATGTGAGTGAATGGCACTAATGCCACACAGACTATCGACAACGCATAACAACTGATCGACACTGGCCAACGTCAAACCATAACTAGGTTTCACGAAGGTTCACAAGTGTCAGCGATCGAAGATCAACTAGCCGCAGAAGCGTTGAAGGCACAGACCGTCAGCAATGATGGTGTGACCGTCTCACGTCGTTCGCTCACGGAGTTGATGGAGTACGAAAAGCATCTAGCCGCAAAAGCCGCAACTGCCAACATGGGGGCAACGGTTCGCGGGATGTTTTCCAAGATCGTCGCTCCGGGAGGCCACTAATGGGCCTCTTCAATCGAGCGATATCAGTTTTTGGATGGACACAACGCCAGAAGCCAGTAATTGTCAACGCAAAGTTTGACCTCGCTCAAACCACATCTGACAATCGCCGCCACTGGGCATCTGCAGACGGGCTTTCCGCTCGTGCTGCGATCTCTCCTGCTGTTCGTCGCGTTGTTCGAATTCGGTCCCGCTACGAGGCGGAAAACAACTCATGGTATGCTGGGATTCTTCGCACTGCGGTTAATCACATCGTTGGAAATGGCCCACGATTACAGATGCTCACCGATAATCCGGAAGCGAATTCGCGGATCGAAAAGGCGTGGCGGATCTGGGCACAGAAAGTTGACTTCGCCGACACTCTCCGAACTGCCGTCGAGGCATACTGGCGAGATGGCGAAGTGTTCATGATGCGGGCCGATCGCCCACAGTTGCACCCTAGCCCGACGCTTGATGTGCGATTGTTCGAGGCGGATCAGGTTGCGAATCCGTGGATTGGTGCCGTCTATAACGACGCATTTATTGACGACGGCATCAGGTTCGACCGATCGACGAACGAGCTGCAGGTCTACGTTTACGATCACCATCCCGGCTCAAACGTGCCGCTGTCGACAATGTCGGGCGAGTGGTATTCATCACGCGAAGTCCTGCACCTATTTCGGGCAGATCGTCCTGGGCAGACTCGCGGGATTCCACGAGCAACGCCAGCACTGCAGACGCTGCCAATCATGCGACGGCAGGAACTCGCAACGCTGTACTCTGCCGAGACGGCTGCAAACTTTGCCATGTATCTCAAGAGCAATTCAACCGCTCTGGATCCGGCGTCAAGCCCTGCAGACTTCGCGGAAATTGAACTCACGCGAAACATGCTGACGACTCTTCCGGCAGGTTGGGAGATCGGGCAGGTAGAGCCGAAACAGCCGGGGCCGCTGTACGAAATGTTTCAGCGACAGGCTCTGCAAAGTTTCAGCCGTTGCACGAATATGCCGTACACGCTCGCGGCAGGTACAGGCAAAGACGCGAACTTCTCCAGCTTCAAAGGCGACATGAAAAATGTGTGGGAGCCAGAAGTTCAATGCGAGCAAAGCCGTGTCGAATGGAGCATTGTCGCTCCGGTCTTCCAGTGGTTTCTCGAATCGGCAATCTACGTTCCTGGGCTGCTGGATGGGCTCCCGTCAATCAATGCGATTGATCATCGATGGCATTGGCAGCCACTCCCTGACCTTGATGCAGTGGATTCAGCGAATGCAGCAGCGATCCGATTAAAGTCAGGGCTATCGACACCAACGTCTGAACACGCGCGACGCGGGCAGGATTGGGACACAGAAGCACAGCGGGCGGCGGTCGATTTTGGCGTGCCGGTCGAAGTCTACAAGCAAGCCGTTTTTGCGTACACGTTCGGCGTTCAGCCTGGACAGCCAATGCCAGGCCAGCAGCCACAACAGGCCGCAGCCGCATTGCCGCAGGGCGAGTACACGACGATCGGTCAGCGAGCATTCACGAACAATCAAAAGCGAATCAAGTCTGCACTAGACCAATTCACTCTCGGCGAGATGTCGCAGGTGATGACGGAGCAGACGCTGGCGTCTATCGGGCTCGCTCCGGATCGAATCGCCGCATTGATTGCCGACGCGATGCAGGGCGGCGTTGAAGATTCGACGGTTCAAGAGGTGGCAGTATGAAGCCAGTAAACATCACGGCGTTTCTTCGTCTGAAAGCCAACGGCAAGGGCAAACAAAAACGGTTTGTGATCAAAGCCTACTCGGGCGGGCTCCTGCCTGTCGACGGCTTCCCACATCCAGTCGTCGTCGACCTGTCAGGGCTCGAGATTCCCGGATCAATTCCGATTCTGATTGACCATGAAAAGTCTGTCGAAGCGACTCTGGGAGCCACTGACAACATCGCCAACGATGGCCACCAGTTGATGCTTGAAGGCGTCGTGACTGGGCAATCGGCAAAGTCACAACAAGTCCTCGCACAAGCCGCAGCCGGTCACACATGGCAGGCGTCAATCGGTGCAATGGTCATCGAATCAGAGGATGTTCCTGCGGGTCAAACCGCAACAGCAAATGGCCAGACCTTTACGGGTCCGGTCGTGATCGCACGGCGTTCCGTGCTTCGTGAAACGTCGGTTCTTCCAATGGGGGCGGACTCGACAACTTCGGTGAATCTGGCAGCTTCGGCTCGCCGGTTTTTGAAAGGATCGGCAGCCATGTCGTTCGAAGATTATGTGAAGAGTTTGGGGCTTGATGCTTCAAGTCTGACTCCGGAAGCTGTCGCTGTCCTGCAGACCAGCTTTGCGGCCATGTATCCAGCACCAGCAGCCCCGGCGGTTGCCGCTGCCCCAGCACCAGTTGCAGCTCCAGCAGCCGCCGCCGGAGCAATGCTTGACCTGACAGCATCACTGGCGGAAAGCCGCAAGATGATTGCTGCACAGTTTCGCAAGTCCGCAGAGATTCAGGCGAAGGCTTCGGGCCATCCTGAGATCATTGCAACAGCAATTGACCAAGACTGGTCAATTGAAAAGGTCGAACTGGAGGTAATGAAGAAGCAACAGATTCAGGCACGGACACGGCCAACGTCGTTCAATGCGTCTCAGGGATCTGCCGAAAATCTGCCGATGGTCATTGAAGCCGCAGTCTGCATGACACGCGGAATCAAAGACACGGAAAAGCAGTTCGACGACAAGATTCTGCAGGCCGCTCACTCGCAGTTCCGCCGTGGCGTCGGTCTTCAGCAGATGTTCATGATGGCAGCCGCTGCAAACGGAATGTATCTGGCTCCCGGAACTCGTGTGAATGCTGGAAACATTCGCGAAGTTCTGCAATACGCTTGCAGTCCTCAGCAGATTCAGGCGGCATTTTCAACAGTCAGCTTGCCCGGCATTCTGTCCAATGTAGCGAACAAGGAAATCTTGCAGGGCTACATGGAAGAGGACACGGTCTGGCAGCAAATTGCACAGACCAAATCAGTCAGCGATTTCAAGACTGTTACAAGCTATCGAATGCTTGATGACATGACCTACGAAAAGCTTGGCCCCGGCGGAACAATCAAGCACGGCAAGACCGGCGAAGAGTCGTTCACTCGTTCTGCTGACACATACGCGAAGATGTACGCAATCACGCGAACTGACATAATCAATGATGACCTGTCAGCGTTTGATGATCTTCGTGAACGGCTCGGACGCGGATCGGCTCAAGCGTTGAACGATTTGTTCTGGACCGGTTTTTTGGGCAGCCTTGGAACAATCTTCACGTCAGGCCGAACCAACTACATCAGTGGTGCTACGACAAACCTCGGAACTGATGGTGTCGGTCTTGGCCTTGGCCAGAAGGCGTGGCGTTCACGAACGTCACCATCTGCCGACGGGTCAAAGCGAGTTGGTGGCACTGCCAAGTTTTTGCTTGTTCCGCCAGAACTGGAAACCATTGCTGATGCTCTGTACGTTGGCCGCAACAACAGCAGCGTCAAGGTTTCTGACGTAAACACTTTCGCTGGCAAATATAACCCGATCTGTGCCCCGCAGTTGTCTGATTCATCAATCAGCGGCTACAGCACAACGGCGTGGTACTTGCTTGGTGATAAGTCAATGGGCAGCCCGATGGTCGTGTCATTCTTGAACGGCCAGCAGACACCAACGGTTGAATCAGCGGACGCTGACTTTAACACGCTTGGCGTTCAGTTCCGAGGTTATCACGACTTCGGGGTTGACCTTGGTGACGGATACCTCAATGCCCTGATGAGCAAGGGTGCAGCGTAGTCACTCTGTGACGATGACAATATGAGCCTGCCGGGCGTCTCCGGCAGGCATCTTTGAACACAATCCGAATTGGAGTGAATACGATGGCTCAAGTGCCAGCATTAACCTATTCAGAAGCGGGGGCAATTGACTACACGCCTGCCGCAGCAGTCACGGGCGGCGACGTTGTCGTACTGACCGGCATTGTCGGGATTGCCCCAAGCGATATTGCCGCAAACGACAAAGGCTCTCTGCAGACGAGCGGCCTGTTTCGGGTTCCGAAAACGACAGCAGCACAAGTTCGCGGGTTGCCAGTTTACTGGAACGCAACAGGTGATCCGGACAGCGGAGACGCTGGAACGGGTGCGGCCAATCAGCTCGGCGTTGGCGTCTACATGGGTATCTGTGCGGAAGCATCCGCCAGCGGTGACAACTACACGATCGTTGATCTGAACGCAGTTTACCCGGCTTTGGTCGGATCAGCAGCTGTAACGGCAGCGGGTTCCGCTCAGGGTGACGCGGCTCAATTGTATCACGGTTTCAACGTGGTCACTGGTGCTGACGGAACGAAGGGCGTGATTCTGCCGACAGCGGTGGCCGGTATGATCGTTTACCTCAAAGGCGTGACGGCCGGCGTTCTGAAAGTCTATCCAAAGACTGGCGGAACCATCAATGCACTGTCAGCGAACGGGGCTATCAGTCTTGCCAGCGGTGCAACGCCAGCAATCTTTATCGCAAGCTCTTCAACACAGTGGTACACGCTGCCTCTTCTGCCGAGCTAATCAATGAGTGATTTTGATGATGCCATCGGAGACATGACAAGCGACCTGCTTACCGAAGCGGGAACATCGTGCGTCTATCTCCGTGGCACCACATCAACAACGATCACGATGAGAAAATCCAGCGGCCAACCATACCCGGTTGACGCGGGAAACGGATTGGTTGTCGAAGTCAGGCCGGTGGATTTCATTTGTCTGACTTCGGCGCTTCCTTACGCTCAACCACTGCAGGGAGACCGAATCGTCTGCGGTGGGCTCAAGTTTGAGGTTCATCCGCCGACAGGTGACAAGGTCTTTCGGCAGATCAGTCCACAGATGACGCGGATTCACACAAAGCAGGTGAAGTAATGGCCGCAGCAATCGCACCGAGCGTTGAAGCCACACAAGCCATCGTCGACCGAATTAACACCGGAACGACATACGAACTTGAGATTGTCGCGCAACGTCAAGAATTGATTGTCGACCATCTGGAAGAAGTCAGCGAACTTCGAGTCGATGTCGTTCATGAAGAAGAAACGCAACTCGAAGAAACGCTGGATGATGAGGACCGAACATCGCACGAGATCCGAATCTATGTGCGGTCGAAAGTCCCTGATAGAACAGCAGATCAGCTCGATCCGCTGAAACTGCTCACGAGACAGATATTTCAGCGAGTCAACGAATACGACTCGGCGGATGGACGGGTGAAGGTTTGGCAGTGTGATATCGAACCGCGACAGGCAGCGGATAAGGAACTGCTGAGACAACATGGGATCTTCGTTGCGGCAATCATGTTGAGGGTTGAAGTGGAGCCGAGCTGATGAGTCTAAACGCGATACGAGCGCGGGCGATGAATCAGGTGCTAGGGGCGGGAGTCACGGTCGATGGCCTTGATGCTCTCGACAAGAGGATGGAAGAACTAAAAAAGAATGGCAAGGTCGCTGTGATGAGATCAGCAATCCGAGGCGGGCTGAACGCCATCGGAAAGCAGATGAAAGCAGACCTCGACCCGAAAGCCAAACAGGGCAAAGTTGCGGTCAAGAGTAAGTTCAAAAAGGGCAAGAAAAGAATCACAGCAAAGGTGGGTTTTGGCGTCGGAAAGAAACGCGGCAAGACGTATCCAACGAACCGCAAAGGAAATCGAAAAGCCGGGGTGGGAATCGACGGAAACAATGTTCATTGGTGGGTTGCAGGAACCGGCCGCCGATGGACCGGAACAGGTAAAGGCCGGAAGCGTGGCGGGCCTGTGATGTATCGCGGCGAAATGCCAGCGATGCAGCCAAAACTCGCGACGATCGCCTATGCAAAAAGCAAAGGCAAGGTCAAATCCGAAATGATCAAACGTGGTGCTCTTCAACTTGAAAAGGAAGCTAAAAAGCTCCAAAGGATAAATTGACCTGGCAGCGAAAGTGAAGTCGAAGGGCACGGCACTCCTTCAAGAAATCAGCAGTGTCTACACGGCAATCACTGGGCTGAAGCAGCTCAGCATTACTGGCATTCAGTCGGAAACCTTCGAATACAAAGTGCTTGACGGTGCGGCAGCGATCGCACACAGCCCGACAGGTTATGTGCAGGTTGCGACCATTAATGCGGATATCTTCCGAGATCCAGACGACGCGGTTCATGCGGCGTTTCTCGCGCTGTGCTACGCCCCGGTTGCGACCAACTTCAAAGTGACTTACGCCGACGCGACCCCGCTCTCAGAGATCTATTCTGGAGTTGGGTTCGGCATGGACACGACCGCCGCACCAGCTGACGGGCTTTCATCATCTATCACTATTCAGACCTCCGGAGCGCCAAGCTAATGAAGGCCCGACTCGTACTGGAACAATTCATCAATCCGAAAAACGCTCCAGCGTATCTTCAGGAGTCGATCAAGTATCGATTCGGAAAAGACACTATGGGAAAGACAGTTCCGATTGCCTACATCGAGGCCGGAACAATCATCGAAGGCGAGCAGGCTGTCTTCATGTGCAAGACGGGCCAATGCTCGCCAGCGGATGACGAATGTGCCGCAGCGGTTGGAATGACTCCCGACCAAATCGCCGCACAGCAGGTTGAGTACAAAATGAACTCACTCGGCATCAATAACGATGCAGATCGTGAGTTGTACCGAGCAGGCGTGATCAAGGGTTACGACAAAGACCTGAAGCCGATTCCAGGGCCGAACTGGGAAGCGTACCAAGCGGCCAAAGCTGAAACCGAAGACGAGGACGTTTGATGGCTCTTTCTGTTGTTGACCGAATTCGAAAGCGGGCATTTTATCCGTTGACGCTGATCAATGGTGAAAAGATCCATCTGCGAGCGTTGACGGGCAACCAACTGCTGACGGCGCGAGCGTTCAGCGAAAAGGAATCATCGATCGGCTATGCGATCGGTTGTTCGCTTTTAGAAGACAACGGAGATCCGGTGTTTGTTCCAGATGATGCAGAATCACCCGAGGCATTTGGCGAACGAGTGATGGCCGCAATTGATGTTGGTCGCGACGTTCAGCAGCAGATTGTTGCAAAGATTTTCGAAATCACTAACGAGCCCGACAAAGCCAAAGCGGAAGCCATCGTAAAAAACTGATGCGGGACGGGGAGGCGCGGTTTGCTGCAGACCTTGCTCGTTCCGTTGGTCGATTTGATTGGTGGAACATCAAGGCAGAACACACTCCCTATGAGTGGGCCTGTCAAATTGCGATGTACCAGGTAAATCCGTTTGGCGACCGGCGAGCGGACATGAGAGCGGCAGTTGGCGCAACGAATCAGATCATTGCGACATCCGCTGCGAAGTTGCCACCAGAAGACGTGCAGGCGTTGTTCGTGTCAATTCGAGATTACCTGAGATGCAATGAAAACACGGACGAAGAAGACGTTGATTTTGAGGCACTGCGAAAAGTAAAAGGATCAGCGTAATGGCGGGACTTGGTGATCTGGTCGTCAACCTATCTGCAAACACGCAGAAGTTTGATAAGAACATCAGCAAGAGCCAAGGCGGGCTGAAAGCCTTTGCCACGTCTGCAATGTCCGCACTGAATCCCGTTACGGCAGCATTCACGGCAATGGCGGCAGGGGCTGTTGGCGTTGGTGCTGCGGTTTGGGGATTGACAAGCCGAATCGGCACGCTTGCTGGCGTCGCTGATAAAGCTGCGCAGACCGGCCTCAGCGGAGCGTTTCTCCAGCAACTGGAATATGCAGCCGATCAATCTGGCGTGTCTGCGGAAACTCTGACTGGTGGCATAAAAAAATTGACGGTCATGATTGGCAAGGCAGGAAGCGGAAGCAAAGAAACTGCTGACGCATTGAAAGATATCGGGTTGAGTGCGACGGATCTGCAACGTCTTTCCCCGGAACAACAGTTTGAAAAAGTCGCAGCAGGCATTGGGAAAATTCCAACGGCGGCGGGACGAGCTGCGGCAGCCGTCAAGATTTTCGGCAAGTCCGGTATTGAGATGACGGGGCTGTTTGCGGGCGGTCTTGATGACATTACCAAATTGATGCAGGACGCGAAGGACATTGGGATCGGGCTGGATGATGAGCAGTTGAAGCGAGTGGCCGACGCTGACGACGCTTTGCAAAAGATGTACGCGGCGTTCGGTGCAATGGTTGATCAGGTTGCTGTCGGATTAGCTCCAGCGTTCGAGGCAGTCGCTACCGAAGTGACAGGGTTGGTCGGGCCAGTGACGAAGCTATTCGACACATTCAATAATCTCGACGACAGATGGACGTGGGCGAGCGATACGCTTGTGGCGGCGTTCGACGTCGCCATACAGACGATCAAGGTTCACTGGGGAGACATGGTTAATGAGATGATTGATGTCGTTACCGATGTCAACTGGGCTCAATTATTGAATCCGTTTGCCGGAATCAATATCAACGATCTGCGACCAGATGCAAAGCCTGAAAACCTTCAGCAGGCGCAAGGACGTCTTGACGCACTGATGGGAAAATTCAATGCGGCCGCTGATGGCAATGTGACTGGCGAAGGCGCTGCAAATCCCGGATTTAATCGCCCGTGGACAGAACTGAAACCGCCAAAAAGTTTCACAGATGCCTGGACTGGCATCACTGACGCATTGTCGCCGATCACAAGCCAGTTGGAGGCTGGGGCAAACGGATTTATCGACCGGGCAAAGATTCAAGCTGAAGCAACCGGAAACATGCTGTCAAATTGGTTCAGTACGCCAGCAGAAAAGAAGCTCGAACCAAAACTTGCCGGAGCCATGCAGGCCGGCTCCGTCGAAGCCTATTCAACGCTGGTTCAAGCGATGATGACACGCGGAAAAGATCCAGTCGTGGCGGCCACTGAGAAGCAGACAAAAGAACTGATCAAGGGGCTGAAGCCGAAAAGCACCACGAAAAACATCATGTCGTTTTTGGGCATGGAATAAAATGACAGTCACCTTTATTGAAGAAGATGCTGGAGCCAGAACGGCAACAAACGCGAGGGGCGTTCGCACATACACGCGAGCGTTTCGATTTGAAACATCATCTCAGTCTGAAGACGCATGGGATGTTGGGTCACATCCGGATGCCCCATATATTGGGCAGGCATTTCGTGACGCTTGGTGCATCAGCATAACTCCGGCATGTACAGACCAGTGGAAAGGCTGGACGATCACGGCGGAGTACAGCTCTGAACGTGAAATGAATCAAGACCCTACTCAAGACCCGATGCAAATTCGCGTCTACACGGAACAATTCCAGAAGCCAGCGATATTCAATAAAGACAACGAACTGATTGTCAACAGTGCTGGCGATCCATATGACCCGCCGCCGATGATGGATGATTCGCGGCGTGTTCTTTCACTCAGTCGCAATGTGCCAGGTTGCCCATCATGGGTTCTGGATTATCAGGACGCTGTGAATTCTGACACGTTCGACGCTCTTGGCGTCACGTATGCGGTGGGCACGGGCAAGGTGCAGAGCGTGTCGCTCAGTGTTGCCCAAAAGCGAAACAACATGGACTTTTACACGCTTGAAGTATTGATCCATCTTCAGCGAAATGGATGGATTCTAAAAACGCTTGACGCTGGGTTTCGCGAACTAGATGACAGCGGCAACCTAATCAACATCGTCAACGCAGGTGATCAGGAAAGAGTTTCTGCCCCCGTCCCACTTGATGGCTCTGGGGCTGCATTGGCAAACCCATCGCCAACAAACAACGTTTTGCGATCTGACATTGTGTACAACACTCAACCGTTTTCCGTCTTGTTCACGTAGGCAAACTCATGGCCAATGAAATCAAAATCATGCAGTCAGTCAGGCTTGCCAAAGGTGCGATGAAGCATGAGTTTACGCCACCGCAACTATCACTGACGCAAACGGGAACGCTCGTTTACGACAACACCCTGAGCATTGGCACAGCCGAAGAAACAGCCGGGCCAGCGTTTGGGGATATCGGCACGGAAGGACTGTGCATCATCTATAACCTTGACACCACAAATTACGTGCAGGTTGGTTTTGCGACCGGCGTTTACGGAATGCGTTTGCGCGGGGCAAGTTCTCCTGCCATGTTTTTTCTTGAACCAAACGCAACGCTCTACTTGAAGGCAAACACAGCCGCCTGCAACGTTCGCATCATCGTTTACGAAGTTTGAAATCATGGGTGAAAACACTCTTGGCGATGAAGCTGTTGCAGAGCTAGCAAAGACGGTGCGCGAAGTGTCGCGCCGAATGATGAACGAGCAGCCACACAGAGGGCGGTGGCAATTTCAAGGCGGCTCTGGAGGTCGCGTTACGTCAGTCCGTTTTAAGATTGTCTCATCAGACCCTACGACGTTGTCAGGGCTGGCTCAAATCATTGCATGGGATTACGGGTTTCCAATAACGCAAATTCCGGCAACCATTGCTGGCAACACCGTTATCGAAATTTGCGATCCAATGGGATGTTTTTTAAACGAGCCAAACGTGGATTTGACGGATCGGGCTGGGGTCGCTGTTTATAGAGACTCTGACGTGATCGACAATTGCAGAACTGGCTATGCTCCGTTTGATGGAGTATGGGAAGTAACTTCGCTCTGTTGCAAACTTGTATCTTGCGATGTGGTTATATGAGTGCTAAAGGGTCAAAGACCTGCTGCTGTAATGGATGCGAAAAGCCTCCAACACCGAACTCTGTTAATCTGACGTTTGTCGAAAACAAGTCGTGGCAAACAAATTGCTGCTCATGCGTTCCTGAATATGCCTGCCTGACGGTAATCAAAAGAGGCACGCCGGATTATTCCGACACTCTTGTTTATAGCCTGTATTGCCCAACGACTGCTCTGGGCTTGGATCAGCCTTTGTACAAAACAAAGGCATCGGGCGGATCATTTCTCGTCAACGGCGTGAAGTTGACAGTCTCCATCCATTTCTATGTCCGCGACGGTGTCTGCTACCTTTGCTTTCTGTGCCCGGAGTTAGGGCTGACCAAAACATCATACGACAATTGCGTCACGATCGACGAAGCAGCCAGAGCAACACCAAATTTCTTTTGCAAACGGTTGAGCAATTCAAACGCTGTGATTGAAGAGGCCACAGACAGATATCTTGGACTCGGCCCAACAAGTGCAGGCGTCGGCACTGTTCTGACTGCTGCCGGATACGATTTCGTTTTGTCCCGAGCAGATCATGTGTCAATCACTCCACGTCCGAATTGCCTTGATGCTTACGGCAATCAGGTTATCGACACAAGCCTAATCAAAGATCACTGCTGCAACTGTAGCTGCATCTGCAGGTGCGCGTGCCTCACCAAGCGATCAACGCAAGGCTCCTCTGCGGAAATTGCTTGCCTGGATGAGTACGCGGGGCAACACGGAACAACGTGGACGTTCCCATCAGGTGCTGTCGTTAGCCTAAGCTCAACAGATTACGACAAAAACTGCTACCTCAGCCTGCATCCAGATGTTGACGGAACTGCAACAACGGACGTTCTGCTAGGAACGATTGCAAACAAATGCCCTCGGCCAACAGCCAGATGGGAGACTGTTGTTCCGGCATATGGCTCCACGCCGTCGTACACCGCGTTTTATGAGTTTGCCTGTTCTGGGTGCGGCGACTCTGCCTGTGCTGTTGAAATTGTCGATTGCTGCTCGAATGGTCGCACATCATTCCCGAGGGTGCTTTATGCAGATATGACGACGACGTGCCCGGACTGTGCTTCGCA
>SXGR01186917.1_pt1 | contig 14729 bp, 15 predicted proteins | sample 3174711 | NCBI WGS metagenome assembly SXGR01 (sample SAMN11356860, study PRJNA531348) | freshwater metagenome | isolation source: freshwater sample F1-60 | place: China: Fuxian Lake, Yuxi | collected 2017-12-25
GCATCCCTGATAAGGATGAGGTCACAAGTTCGATTCTTGTTAGCCCCACGAACAAATCAGGACGATGAAACTCTTCCGGCGCCTCCTCCTCGTGCTTTCCGTGGCGTCTGCCGTCGTTGGCATTCTGCGCTTCGGGGGCAGCAGCAAATCTCGAGTCACCACCAAACAGGGCGGGTGGCGCACCTATACGCCACCCAAATGACAAATCAATGATCGGGGTCATCGGCGCAGGCGTAACAGGGTCACATGTGGTGGAGCACTTGGTGGCGAGTGGCCAGGTGCATATTTATGTAAATGACACCAACCCGGTGGTGGCGCATCGTGTGGTGGAGAAGTTCTCACGCGCTACCAGTTCACGCTCCACTAACAAAGTGTCAGCCGTGTCGAGCACACAAATGCTCACCACCAATGTGGTGGTGTTGGCGTGTCCGGCACCGCACGCCAAGGCTGCCCGGCGATTACTAGAAGCCGGTGTCAGCGTCGTGTCGTGTAGCGACGATGTCGAAGACACACTTGCCTTACTTGACCTCGATGCCGTAGCCCGCCAGATGCGGCAAACGTTGGTGGTTGGCGCAACTGCGTCACCTGGTTTGTCGGGTTTGTTGGTTCATTTGTTGTCGAAGCGATTCGATGAAATCGACGAAACACATGTCGCGGTGCACGGCACTGCCGGCCCAGCGTGTGCCCAACAACATCACCGCGCATTGTCACGCCAGTCGATTGGTTGGCACGATGGTGATTGGCTGCGCCGCCCTGCTGGAAGTGGACGCGAGTTGTGTTGGTTCCCCGACCCAGTCGGGCCACGCGATTGTTATCGTGCGGAATTGGCCGATCCAATAGTTCTTCATCACGGTGTTGCCAGCCTCACCCGCGTATCCGTGCGTGTTTCAGCAACTCGTCGTGACCGCCTCACCGCGCGACTGCCGATGCTCACCCCACCCCATGCCGAAGGGGGTATGGGTGCGCTGCGGGTAGAGGTGCGTGGTTGGCGAAATCAGGCACGCCATGTGGAGGTGATTGGTGCCGCTGATCGCGTGGCAAATCTGGCCAGCGCAGTCGCGTTCGCCGCAGCACGCAGCGTGATTGCTGGTGGGTTCTCGAGCGGAGTCCGTGTGCTCGGCGACGGCGAGTCACCGAATGACGCTGTACTCCAGGATGTGCTTGATACAGGTGTGCGATTGAGTGAATTCGTCGGCACATCATCCCATTGAGCCCGTGTTTTATCAACTGACAGCATCCAGATAGGTTGCGACACGATGCCGACTCGCTATGACATTGACCCACCTGCTTTGCTGCCTGCCCGCCTGGTGTTCGTGCCGGGGCGTGGCGAATTCTTCGTGCGCTATGCGGTGCATGTCGACCCTCAGGCACCCGTGGTGTTGCTGTTGCACGGTTGGACCGCAACGAGTGACCTCAATTTTTTTACGGCATATCACGAACTGAGCGAGTTTGCGACGGTCATTGGCATCGATCACCGCGGTCACGGGCACGGTTTACGCCCCGATGTCAAGTTCACCCTGGAAGATTGTGCCGACGATGCAGCAGCCGTATGCAAAGAGCTTGGTGTATCGGCAGTCGTGGCCGTGGGCTTTTCTATGGGCGGGCCAATCGCCATGCTCATGGCCAAGCAACATCCACGTTTGGTAACGGGTCTCGTGCTGCAGGCAACTGCCATGGAGTGGCGTGCATCGGCACGCGACCGGTCACGAATGCGGGTCATGCGAGCACTCGGCCCGATCACGCGTCGATTTATTCGTCCGAGCACCGTGCGGCTGGTATTCGCGCGGCGCATTACACGTCGTCACCCGTTGCGTCGACATCTGGGGTGGATGCTTGCTGAGTGGCGCCGTAGCGACCAGTGGCACATGGTGCAAGCCGGTCGGGCAATCGCCAAATTTGATGCCCGACCCTGGGCTGGTGCACTCGGCGTTCCAACGAGCGTGGTGCTCACGCTCAACGATCAATTGGTGCCCCCACGAAAACAACAGGCGTTGGCCGACCTCACTCGGGCGCAAGTCGTGCCGCTGGCAGCCGACCATTTTGTGAACGTCAGCAAGCCCCAGGAGTTCAGCGCGGCAACTGCGCAGGCGGTGCGCTTGGTGTTGACGGCTCAGCATGGGCGTGCAACAACTGCTCCATCCGCTCACTGAGCGCATCAAGTGAGTCTCGCAACTCGTTAGTGGTGACGGTGTTTGATAATGCAAGCCGCACGGCTGCCAATTCACGGGCCAAGTATTCGGCGTTCTCCTGAGTTCGCGTGGCGATAGCCCGATCATTTTCTAGGGCGTGACGATCGCGATCTTCCTGTCGGTTTTGTGCCAACAAAATCAGTGGCGCAGCGTATGCCGCCTGCACGGAGAACATGAGGTTCAACAAGATGAACGGGTATGGGTCCCAACGCAGGGCGATGGACAACACATTGACCGCAATCCAGATGATGACGAGAAACGTTTGCACAACAAGGAATCGAGCAGTGCCAAGATTGCGAGCGATGCCTTCAGAAAAGCGTCCGAATGCACCGGCCTCGTAGGACACGTTCAGTTTGCGGCCATAGCGCGGATTCGCCAGATTTTCACGACGCTTCATGAGGTTCCTCGCGCTGTAGAGAGTGATTCCGTTTCCGACTCGAGACGTTGACGACGCCAATCGGCGGGCAGAGCACGATCAAGCACGTCGTCAACAGTGATGGCACCCAGCAAGTGGTTACCTGAGTCAACTACTGCAACGGACAACAAATTGTAGGTAGCAAGTCGAATCATGACGTCACGTTCGTTCAACGTCGGAGGTATGGTCGGCTCGTGTTGCAAGCAATCTTTCAGTTTTGTTTGGGGAGGTTCGCGCAGCAGTCGTTGAAAATGCACCACACCCATGTAGCTCCCGGTTGGTGGTTCGTGCGGGCCGTGGGTGACAAACACTTGAGCGGCAATCGACACATGTCGTTCAGGGTCGCGCACATGGGCCAAAGCTTCAGCGACGGTGACCTCGGGTGATAACACGATTACCTCCGGGGTCATCAGTGCTCCGGCGGTGCCTTCTGGCCAGGACAGCAGTTGACGCATGGTGTCGGCATCTTCTTCGTCCATCGACTCCAAGACTTGAGCGCGCTGTTCGGTGCCCATCGTGCCGAGCAAATCGGCTAGATCGTCGAACTCCATTTCATCGAACACGCTGTTCAAGCGGTCTAGATCCAAGCCTTCGATCAGCCGCAACTGCTCATCTTCGGGCAATTCTTCCAGCACGTCAGCCAGACGCTCGTCGTCCATTGCGGCGGCAATCGTGCGACGCTGTTCAATCGGGAGAGAAGCAATGAATGTTGCGACATCACTTGGGTGCATATTGCGAAGTCGCGCTGCCTCAGCAGCAATCGGGGTGGTTGGTGCAAAGAGTGATGCAACTTCGTGCCAGTCGACCAACCGAAATGTTGGGCGAGCCAGCAGTGAACTGCGTTTGGTCAAACGAACGTTGGCGACGTACCAAGCAGGGTGGTGGCCACCTTGGTATTGCAGGGCAACGTCGGCAACTGTTTCCTCGCCGTATTGCTGGTCAAAAACATCAGCAGCAAGTAGACGTTCACCTTCACGGGTGCGAAATGGGTTCAAATCAAGGTCGTAACTCTTCAGCCGCACCCCACTGTTGTCGAGCGACGCCACTCGGGCAGCTGAAACAAAGATTCTTCGCCGTTGGCTAGTGGCGACGTATCCCAAGACGCGAGTTGCCTCGGTGGATCGCCCCGGAACTACGACAATGTCATCGATTTTTCCGATGAAGGCGCCACCGGCATCCAATAGCGGCAACCGCATGATGCGGTACGCGTAGATGAGGTCGGTCGCGGCTAACACGACGTGAGGCTACCCATTGAACGGCACACGAACCTCGCACCAAGCGGGACTTTTTGCCGTAAAGACCTTGGTCAATTGCGAAGGTCGCTCAATATGAGCGCAACATATTCGCGCAGATACACGGTGGAATCACGCAGTGCATCAACGCGTGGAAAAAAGGAGGCGATACCAATGTCTCCCCAGGTGGTGTCGGTGATATTGGGGTCCGAGCCGATCATCCGAAGGTTGTCGAAGTATCGAGAGAACTCGTGTTGCGCACGGCGCAGATGAAAGTCCGAGGTGACGATGGCCAAGGCCATATCTGGGGCGAACAGGGCTGAGTCTCGTGCTTGTTTGGCATGCCCCTTGGTGTTCAATGAGATGGCCTCAATGATGATGTTGGTTGCAGGCACGCCTAGTCGTTGGGCTTGGGCCTGCATTAACTGGCCTTGTTGCTCTGGCTCACGCAGCGCTTGCATACCAGGCTGGGCGCCAGTCATCACGAGGGTGGCGTTGGGATAGTCGCGCCACAACATCACACCGCGATTCACCCGCCGCACGGTTTCTCTACCCGAAGCATCCAACTCGGGTTCGTCTGCAATATCAAAGCCGGCACTCAAGACAAAGATGTAGCGCGGTGACCAGCCATCTTCGAGTGTTGACTCCACCATGAGGGGTCGCTCTAGCAACAGTGCAAAAAGGGGTGTGCACGCCAGCCACAAACCCGCCAAAGCTGAGGTTCCAATGATGTTCACCCATTGCCTGAGCCGCGAGGTACGCCAGAGGTAGACCCACACCCCGACCAGAATGACCAGTGGTAACCACAGCGGTTCAACGAGATCTTTAGCCACAGCATCAAGAGTACGAATCTCACCCGTAGAGTGGGGCTTCGTTTCGGGGACGTAGCTCAGCTGGCTAGAGCACCTGCTTTGCACGCAGGGGGTCGTGGGTTCGAGTCCCATCGTCTCCACTTCATGAGTTCAGTTGTGCTGCTGCTCTCGTGCCGAAACGGCTCACCAACCCAATACCACCGGGGTGCCGGTCGGTCGTTGCGCAAGGTCATCAACATCATCTGATGCCAATACGCCGACGACGGGGTATCCACCCGTGGTGGGATGATCAGCGAGCATCACCACGAGTTCTCCACCCGGGGTGAGTTGCACCGCCCCGCGCACGAGGGGCAAAGACAGCAACTCCGGGAATTTGTTGCGACGCAGGGCGTCACTCGTGAGGCGTATGCCGATCCGGTTACTGTCTTGCGCGGTGATCCATTGCTGAGTCACGAGGCCTTGTCGTTGTTCGGATGTGAGCAGCGAGAGATGAGGGCCAGGATGTAGTGATAGTCGTGGCGAACGGCGGGGAACAATCGGAACATCAAGGCCGGTGGCCAACCGGTCAGTCGCACCAAGAGTGATTTCGCCACCTACAGTGAGCGGCATCGGCACTATCTCGCTGAGTGAGTCGTGCGATAACGAGTTGAGTTGGGCCAAGCCGCGCACTCCGCCGGTGAAAGCCACATAACAACGCATCCCGTCAAGCAGTCGGTTGATGCGGATGGTGTCACCGGGGCGAACGAGGGTTGCCTTGCAATGGGCCAAGGGTTGGTCGTTGATAGATGCGTCGGTGTCGGCCCCAGTTATGACGACAGTGACAACAGCAGCAGCACGAAGTGACAAGCCGCCGCTGGTTTCCAACATCGCAGCCGAGCGCTCATTGCCAGCCAGTCGATTGGCTAAGAGAAATGAACCGCGATCAACTGCTCCGGAGTGAGGCACTCCAAGATGTGCCCAGCCAGGGCGGCCGTAATCCTGCACGGTTGTCAGCCCGGCGCGCTCAACAATCAGCGTCATGTGATTTGCTCAAACGACACGATGGTGCCAGGGGTGAGTGTTGCCGGTTCATCGCGGGCCATGTTCCACAGTTCGTGGTCGGTGACACCAAGTAGGTGCCAACCCCCGGGCGATTCGCGTGGATACACGGCGGAGTATTGCGCTGCGATGGCAACTGCACCGCGCGGCACCCGCGGGCGCGGTGTCGCTCGGCGGGGTAGGTGCAAGACCGCAGGCAGGCCGGTGAGATAGGCAAAGCCCGGCGAGAATCCACAGAACTCCACCACGTATCTCGCGCCACTGTGCAAGGTGACGACTTCTTGGCTCGTCAGCCCGCACTGTTGGGCAACGTAGTCAAGATCAGGGCCGCTGTAGTCAACGGCAAGAGTGACACTTGGGGCGGCTACAGGCGAGATCCCCCCGTTACCACTGATGTCAATCGAGCCAAGTAAGGCCCGCACTACTTCGGCGTTGTCGCGAGGATGTGTGACCACCACACTGCGGGCACCAGCCACCACATCGTTGATGGACACATGTTGTTCGGTGCAGGTGTGCAATATTGCCGTGCGCACCACGGCTGCTTCACCCGCATGCAAACCATCGATCATGGTTGCTTCAGGCCCGTACGCAATCACGCGTGGCGACGAGTTATTCGTCGCCAACAAATCAGCGGGCACGCGGCACGACTCCAGCGTCGGCACATGCTGTTTGCACTGCACGCAGCAACTCGGCAGCACCTGGTGTGTCGCTATGTACGCAGATGGTTTCGGCATGCACTGTGAGTAACTCGCCATCCACTGTGCCAACTGTGCCGTCGTTTAGCACCTGGGTGACTCGTGCATAGATGTGATCAGGCTCGGTGATGAGTGCATCAGTGCGCGAGCGCGGGGTGAGAAGCCCATTGGAAAAATAGCTGCGGTCAGCAAACCACTCAGAGACGAAACGAACACCATGCTGCACGGCAAGGCGCGCTGTTACCGAATTGGCAAGCCCAAACAATGCAACTTGGTGTCGTTGAGCCAAAGCCACCACCACAGCGGCAAGTGCTTCGTTGGTAGCAGCGGTGTTATAGAGCGCACCATGCGGTTTGATGTACGTCACGCGAGTGCCGCAATTGCGGGCAATCTCCGCCAGCATCATGAACTGATGTTCCAAAGATGCATCAAGTTGTTGGTTGTCCATATCCATGGCGAGCCGACCAAAGTGTTCCCGATCTGGGTACGACACCTGAGCCCCAATGGCCACACCATGAACCACCGCCGATGCACACACTGCCCGCATCGATGCCACGTCTCCGGCATGACCGCCACAGGCCACATTGGCGCTGGTGATGTGGGCCATCAAGTCGGGTTCATGGCTGTCGCGCCACAAAAGTGGTGTTTCGCCTAGGTCGCAGTTCACGTCTACATGCCGAGCCATACCCAGCATCCTGCCTGGTGAATGTTCGACTCGCTGAATTCGACCAGTTCTGCGCAATACTAAAGGCACCACTCAAAGGAGCCCTTATGTTCACCGCAGTCATCGTCGATGCCGTTCGCACACCATTAGGCAAGCGCAACGGACGTTTGAAGAATTGGCACCCTGTTGATCTTGCCGCAGAAATGCTCAGTGCACTCACCACCCGTAACGACATTGACCCCGCAATGATCGACGATGTCGTGATGGGTTGTGTGATGCAAGTTGGCGAGCAAAGTCTGAACATTGCCCGCAATGCCGTGCTCGCAGCCGGTTGGCCCGAGTCGGTGCCCGGCACGACGGTCGATCGCCAGTGTGGCTCGAGTCAGCAAGCCGCGCACTTTGCTGCCCAAGGCGTGATTGCCGGTGCCTATGATGCCGTCGTTGCCAATGGTGTCGAAGTGATGACACGAGTGCCGATGGGTGCCTCGATTGCCGAAGGCAAATTTGGTTATCCGATGGGCGCACGGGTGCAGGAGCGCTACAAGGCCGAAGGCGGTTTGGTGAACCAGGGTGTCTCCGCCGAGCTCATCGCGGAAAAATGGAAGCTGTCACGCGAAGACCTCGATGCGTTTGGTTTGCGATCGCAGCAGTATGCGGCCCGTGCAACGAAAGAAGGGCGATTTCAAAACGAGATTATTCCCGTGCTTGATGCTGAAGGCGCGATGATGAGCACCGACGAAGGCATTCGTGAGTCATCACTAGAAAAGCTTTCATCGCTGAAGCCGTCATTCCGACCGGTGGAAGAAGGTGGCCGTGTCACTGCGGGCAACTCGTCACAAATCACCGACGGGTCTGCGGCACTGCTCATCATGAGCGAAGAAAAGGCGAAGAAGTTGGGTTTGAAGCCCCGGGCTCGTTTTGTGAGCTTCGCACTTGCTGCCGAAAATCCGCGCTATATGTTGACGGCGCCAATTCCGGCAACAAAGAAAGTATTGGAGCGCGCCAACCTAACGATGGACGACATCGACTTGGTGGAGATCAACGAGGCCTTCGCTGCGGTGGTTTTGGCGTGGGCGAAAGAACTGCACCCCGACATGGAAAAGGTGAACGTCAATGGCGGAGCAATTGCGCTCGGACATCCACTTGGTGCATCCGGCGCCCGATTGACGTGCACGTTACTCAACGAGCTCGAGCGCACTGGCGGTCGTTATGGCTTGCAGACGATGTGTGAAGGTGGTGGCTTGGCCAACGCGTTCATTATTGAACGTCTCTAGGTCGTCGGAACCACCGTGTTCGGCACGATCGTTTGGGTAGCGATCGGGCTGTTGTTGGTGCGATACATCTGGAAGATTGGTTTCGGGATGCTGCGCGGCATGACGACGTCACTGCCACCACCCCCACCAACCGGTGAAATGCGGCGGATCAACGTTCGCTACCGCTGTTCGGTATGTGGAGTCGAACTACGGCTAACGATGGCCCCTGACGAACAGCCACCACCACCTCGTCATTGTCTCGAAGATATGGATGTGATTGTTCCTGCCGAGTGAGGGCTGGTTAGCGATATTTGGTGGCGGTGAACAAACCGCCCAGCACCATGCTTAGGCCAGCAAATAGGTACCAGTTGCTGCGTCCACCGGGTACGAAGCCGAGGTAGTAAAACAAAATGACAAGTGAACCCAAGCCGAGCAACACGAACATGAGAATCGGCACCCAGCGCGGGCTTTCTTTGAAGGATTCTGGAACCGGCGGTGTGTAGCGCGTGCTGGCGTCTGGGGTGGTGCGTCCACCGGTGTGTCGTTTTTTGGGAGCCATGCGCACTGCCAGTGTAGAGCAAAGTCGCTGGTGTAATGGCTCGAAAGCATTGGCAGGCTGAAGCCGTGGCAAAGCAGCGAGTTCTCGTGATCGATAATTACGACAGCTTTGTCTACAACTTGGTGCAGTACCTCGGTGAACTTGGTTGCGAACCAGTCGTCGTTCGCAACGATGAAACGACCGTTGCCGAAGCAATCGCGTTGCAGTGCGCTGCAATCGTCGTTTCTCCGGGTCCCGGGCGCCCGCAAGATGCCGGCATCACCTGCGAGGTGATCCGAACAGCGGCGCCAAGCACCCCAATACTCGGGGTATGTCTGGGTCATCAAGCGATTGGCCATGTCTTTGGTGGAGTCGTCGTGCGTGCCCCAGAACTCAGGCATGGCAAGACATCGGTGATTACCCATGACAACAGTGGGGTGTTCACAGGTCTGCCGTCATCTTTTGAAGTCACGCGGTACCACTCACTGGTGGTCGAGCCGGAGTCGTTACCGAGTTCACTCGTGGTGACTGCGACCACCGATGATGGAACCATCATGGGTGTGCGCCATTGTGAGTATGCGGTGGAAGGCGTGCAGTTTCACCCGGAGAGCATCTTGACCCAACACGGTCACGCGATGTTGCGTAATTTTCTTGTACGTGCGCAGGTGCTGTAGCAACGGCTCAGGGTGTTGGTGGTGCTTCGGCGCGCCCAACGATGATTGCAATCGCACTACCAGGCTCGACACTGGTGCCAGCCGCAATACTCTGAGCGATAATTTTGCCGATATTTAGATCGCCGGCAGGGAACGATTGCTCGGTGGATGTAACGACGAGCCCGACAGAAGTGAGCTGAGCCACCGCTGCGGCAGCGTCTTGACCGATGACACTCGGCACGATGAGTGAATTTTTACCAGTAGAGACAAACACAGTGATGGCGCTGCCCGGGGCCACTGCAGTGTCACCGAGCGGCTCGGTGCGAATAACCCGACCTGCCTCGATCACGTCGCTTGTTTCCACCACCACGGTGACCACGAAGTTGAGTGGTGCAGCAGATAGCAGTTTGGTGGCGGCACTTTGCTCGTCGCCAATCACGTCGGGGATGCGTACGGTATTGGTGCCACCCGAAACATCCACGGTCACCACCGAATTGGGGCGAGCCCCAAGACCAGCGGTTGGAGTCTGTAAGAGAATCTGGTTGGCAGGGATATCCACGGAGGCAATGAAGTTGTTCACTACCAACCGCAGGCCTGCTTGTTTCAGGATGTTGCTGGCTTGTTGCACCGACAACCCGACCAAGTTGGGGATCGTGACTGGTTCAAAACCGGGGTTGTACCCCAGCACCACGTTTTCACCTTGGCGGGCCATGGTGTCGGCAGTAGGGGATTGTTCGTACACGATGTCGTTGCTGGCGTTTTCACGCACCTTCGGGTCTTCAATGGGCGTCAAGCCGAGGTCGATGAGCAAACTCTTTGCCTCTTCGATGTTCAACCCGATGAGGTTCGGTACCGCAATGTTGGCGCCGGCATTTTCGTCGGTGAAGGCACGAAACCCGAAAATCGCTACAGCCACCAGCGCGATGACGGAGACCACGGAGCCAAATATCCACGCAGCAGTTCGTTGCGGAACTACTTCGTCGTAAGGCGGATACTGACCGCCCGATGATGGCTCGCGCGGTGGGCGTCCTCCACCAGTGGCTGCCATCTGCGTGGTGGGAAGTTGGGTGGTGGCACCAGCGTCGTGAAGAGCAGATTGTTCGTCGAGCAGTGCCCGTACTTCTTTGCCATCAACGAACCGACGCAGGTCGTCAGCGAGGGCAAGTGCCGTGGGGTAACGGCGACTTGGATCCTTGGCTAGACACTTCATCACGATGGCACTAAAGGCAGGTGCAAGTTCTGGGTTTTTTATGCGCAGTGATACCGGCATGTCGTGTACCTGTTTGTAGGCGATGGCAATCGCATTTTCCCCAGTGAACGGTGGTACGCCGGCGAGCATTTCATACATGATCACGCCGAGTGAATACAGATCCGATCGCGGGTCAGGTTGTGCACCTTGGGCCTGTTCGGGAGAAAAATATGTGGCAGTGCCCATCACTGCACCGATTTGGGTGAGTCCTTGTTCGACTGCTGCACCGATTGCCCGCGCAATGCCAAAGTCGGCAACTTTCACATGCCCAGTTGCACTGACGATGATGTTGGCTGGTTTGATGTCGCGATGTGCGACACCAGCAGCGTGGGCGGATGACAAAGCGGCTGCGATATCCAATGCGATATCGCAGGCTTGCAGCACGCTGAGGCGCTCATGCTTGGCGAGTATGTCGGCAAGCGTGCGGCCTTGCACGAATTCCATTGCGATGTAATACGTGGTGTCTACCTGACCCCAGTCGTAGACACCAACGATGTTGGGGTGATTGAGCGACGCTGCCGACATTGCTTCACGGCGAAACCGTTCGACGAACAGGGGGTCCTTGGCGTATTCCGCAAACAGAATCTTGACCGCTACCGGGCGGTCCAACAATCGATCGCGGGCGACGAACACCTCCGCCATTCCGCCACGGCCGATGCGACGGCCCAGTTCATAACGCGAATTGATGATGACGGGTTCGCTCATGTGCCGTCACCTGCCGCGGGTTTCTGAGCTGCAATTACGTCGCGAATCGAGTTGACGTAGGCCTCGGCGCGCGCCAACGAGTCGTACTTTGGCCGGTCGTCAATATCGTCGGCCAGCGAGGGAAATATATCCTGTCGCGCGACGCCACTATCGACTTCGATAGTGGGGCGGAACCACAAGATATTCTCTGCGCGGCCTTTGAACACCACGAGTTGTGCTTGGTCACCCTGGCCGGCAAATCCAACGAAGTAGCCGTTGCGTGCATACCACCCAACCACTGAAAGCGCACCAAGTGCCAGCACTGCAACTAGTGCGACGGTAACCAGCACCCGACGCGGTCGAGTTGACGCCACAACGTGTGCGGCTGCATCGCCAGGTGAGGCAGCCGATGACTCGGGCAGAGTCGTGCTTGTCGCTGCTGTGCTTGGGGCTGTGTCTTGCGATGTGACGTCTGCTGTGTCGGCCAAGATGTCGACTACTACGACAGTCGTGTTGTCGCGCCCACCGTGATCGTTGGCAACCCGCACCAAATGATCAGCAGCCGCTTGGGGGTTGGTGCTGGCGCGCAAGATTGTGGCAATTTCATCATCGTCAACTTCGTCGACGAGGCCGTCACTACACAACACGTATCGATCACCCATCACCATCGGCAGCACCCATGAATCGGCGTTCACGTCGCCTTCAATGCCAAGTGCCCGAGTCACAATGTTGCGCCGTGGGTGGATGCGCGCCTCCGCGACGGTGATTAATCCTTCTGATAACAGCTCTTGTACGTAGGAGTGGTCGGCACTGACCTGTTTGAGCTCGTCGCCGCGCCACAGATAAATTCGCGAGTCACCAACGTTGGCCACCACCACTCGCTGTGGTTCACCGTCGGTGGCCGGCAACGGCACGAGGGCCGTGAGGGTGGTTCCCATGCCACGTTGTTCGCTCAGGCCGCCGCTTGCTTCGTGAATGGTGGCGTTAGTGGTGTTAATGGCTGTTACGAGACCCTCGGCTGCCGTGAACCCCGCGGCTGCGGCTCGGCGTAGCCCCTCGACGGCAAGTGCACTAGCGACTTCGCCTGCGTTGTGACCGCCCATGCCATCGGCCACGGCAAACACGTTGCCCTCGGCTACGAATGCGTCTTCATTTTGTTGACGAACCATGCCCACATGGCTGGCCGCGCCCCACACGAGTTTCATGACGATACCGAAGGTGATGAGGTGATCACGAAATCTCGAAGATGACCTTAATTGCGCCGAGCATGATGACATCGCCGTTGGCCAACAGCTGTTCACCTTCGACCCGCACTCCATTTAATTTGGTGCCGTTGGTGCTGCCGATGTCGCGCAGTGTCCAACCAGTGGGTCGGCGACGCAGTACCACATGTTCACGACTCACGTTGGTGTCTCGGATGACTATCGTGCATCCGCTTTGCCGACCGATCGTCACACGCTCGGTATCCAGCACATGCCGAGTGCCGTCTTCGAGCACGATGGCCGAAGTGATGGCGCCTGCCACCGGAGTAGCCATAGACGTGGCAATGGGTTGCACCACCACGGCCTCGGCAGATTCAACGTTGACCTGGTCAACCACCAGTGATGCCAGCACGGTAATGTTGCCACGCTTGGTGTTTTCGTCGCTTCGTAACACAACAATCACGGGTTCAGCCAGCCGATACGACTCGCGTTCACTGTGTTGGGTGACCGCTTCGGTGAGTTCTCGAATCAAATCTGGTTCTACGTCGGAAAATGCTGCTCGATCAGTCGGGTGCATCACCACGGTGTAGGCGTGGGGTATGCCGCGGGTATCGTCGGCGGCCTGGGCATCAACCACTCCGAGAAGACGCCGACCCATCTCAATGGGGCGAATTGTTGAGTCATATGCCCGCAACGCCACGTTTTTAGTCTACGGCTGGGCCTTGTGCAACATGGATATTACGAGTGCGTGGTTGTCACTGACCTCGAACTTGACGTCATCACGTAGCGTCAGCATGCGTGGTGTCTGATCATGGTGCGGCAGATACACAAGTGACACCGACGGTTCTTTCAGTGCAAGATCGTGTGGTGTTGCAGCGTCGCGTCTTGCGAGTGTTGATTGGTGGACAAATAGTCGGCGCAGCAGCACTCGGCTCAGCCGTCACAATCGGTGCATTCGTCATTCAAGACATTCTTGGTGATGACACCCCATTCGCTGGTCTGGCCACTGCGACCGTCACCATGGGCACGGCATTCATGTCTCAGATGTTGGCCAGAGTCATGATTCGACGTGGACGTCGGGGTGGTTTGCAACTTGGCTATCTACTCGCTGCCATCGGTGGCGTGACCGCAGTGGTCGGGGTAGAGCTGCAGTCGTTGCCGTGGTTTTTGGCCGGATTGTTTTTGTTCGGTAACGGCCAGGCGGCAAACTTGTTGGCGCGGTATGCCGCAACTGATTTGGCGTTGCCTGAACAGCGCTCGTCGGCAATGAGTTACGTTGTGTTTGCATCGACATTCGGTGCCGTGTTCGGGCCGCTGCTCGTGACTCCTGCCCAATGGGCGGGGCGAACCTGGTTTGGTCTGGCAACGTACAGCGGGCCATGGTTGGTGTCATCGGTATTTTTGGTGTTAGCTGCGGTAAACACTGCGGTGCGATTGCGCCCCGACCCACTCGTGGTGAGCGGGTCGCAGGCCAAGGTACCAACGCGGATGGGTGTTGTGGTTGCATTTCGGCTCATCACCTCGACGGGCAACGGTCGGTTGGCGCTCGCAGCGATGGTCATATCGCAGGCCACGATGGTGGCAGTCATGACAATGACACCCGTGCATCTCAAACTGCATGGCTACGAGAATGTTTCGCCCTACGTGGTTTCGCTGCACATTGCTGGCATGTTTGCCTTCAGTCCATTGGTTGGCAAGTATGCCGATCACTATGGGCGGGTGAATGCCATTTTTCTCGGTGCAGTGTTACTTGTCGTGGCGACTGCGTTGTCGGCGGTGTCAGGTGAAGGCAACCCGATGTTGTTCCCATCACTGTGGTTGCTGGGAATTGGTTGGAATTTCGGTCTGATTGGTGGGTCGAGCCTGCTGGTGGAGTCAATTGACGACTCAGTGCGCGTGCGCGTGCAGGGCACGGCAGATTTGTTGATGAGTTTCTGTGGTGGCCTCGCTGGTTTTTCCTCAGGCTTCGTACGTCGCGCCATCGGGTTTCACCTACTTTCCACTGCATCATTGGTGTTGGCGGGCGTGTTGTTGGTGTACGTGATGGCGGGTTCTGCTCACACCCGGCCAACCTTGGAGTCGTTGCTGCATCGTCGCTAGCGTAA